>Ga0315903_10004894_pt1 | contig 17686 bp, 22 predicted proteins | sample LakEriMetagenome_7_FD_203524 | JGI IMG/M metagenome (GOLD analysis project Ga0315903, IMG submission 203524) | Freshwater fungal communities from buoy surface, Lake Erie, Ohio, United States - Buoy 2 MA119 | ecosystem: Environmental > Aquatic > Freshwater > Lake | place: USA: Lake Erie, Ohio...
TACCAGCGTCCTGTATTACCTGGACACTGTCCATCTAAGGTATGTCCACCAAGGCTTGCACCTAAAGGGCAATGTACACCTACACTAGAACTACTAAGAGCTTTTACAATACATTCCCTACCCTTAAAATTGTCACAGTCAGGGATAACAACATCACCAATAGTAAATCCATGCTTAGACTCAGGAGAAGTAAACTTAGGAATCTCAACAGGCTTAGCACTTTCTTCATAAGGAGCTAAGATCATATGAGTACTTTTACTAAAAACAGTAGCTTCTCCATCTTCTCTTTGAACTCGCCAATAATTTTCTTGATCGTGTTTTTCTACAATAACTCCTCTTTTGTTATGCCAATCATAATGATCTTGAGTAATGATAACTTTGTCACCTGGTTCAGGTTTCCACTTAGGATGAAGTATTTTCCAATGTTCTGCTATTTCTTCTGCAGTAGCTGGTCTGTAACCTTGACCCATATAAGAAGCTTGATCAGACCAATAAGATCCTGTGTAAATGTTAAATTCACCAGAAGCTATTTGATAGCCAATTTTGTTTCTACAAGAAGAGGAGAAAGGACTTCCAGTAGTCCAAATAATTTTTAAGTTTGCCATAATTTTTAAATTAAAGGGGCCATTGCTGACCCCTTAGTTAATTACAAACCTCTACGTAAGAACGCTAAGGCAATTTCTTTGGCTGAAGTACAGAATCTCAACTGATCTGAATTCTCTTTTACATACTCCATAAGCTTTTTATGTTTGCTAGGAGTGTAATCTTGTTCTGAGAACACAGCAACAGCTGCTCTCACTAATGCTCTAGTAGACCATCTGTCCATTTTAGGAACAAGAGTAAGCAAATTAGATACTCTTGAGCAAGTTAAGTGAGCTTTAGTAGGGTTTTCCATTCTAAATAAGCCTTTCTTAAGCTCTTTGATGTTCTGACCTCCGTCTCTACCTGTAGAAGCACTGATAACTACATCATAGTCTAAGTCAAACTTTTGCTTAAGTTTGATTAACTCTTTGTAGTCTTCAATAGATTCTGCCCAAGCATTAACATAGTCTCCTTGCTTCCAAGATTTAGAAGAAGAGTTAAGCATAGTAACCAACGTGGTCAATTCTTGCTTATCATTAACTCCATCAACTAAAATGTAAGGAACAGGAACACCTAAACGTAAGCAAGCCATTAATGAATGTTGTCCGTCAGCTACATACTTACGAGTAACACCATCGAAGAAATTGACTTCAACAACAGTAACAGGACGAATCATACCAAACTTTTGAATAGATTCTACTAATCTTTCAATATGTTTAGCTACGATACTTCTCTGAACTCCTGGTAAGAACTCTAATCTGTCTCCTTCTTTAACCCACTTAACATTTTTAAGGCTGTTAGCACTTACAAACATCATCTTTTGAGTAGGTTGAGAAGCGGCTTCACTTGCTTTCTCCATAAAATTAGTAACTGTCAAAGTTTTAACAGGTTTTCTAACTGTTTTAACTGCTTTGATAGCTTTGATCTTTTTAGTAGGAGCAACATTAGTTACTTCTACTTTGCGAGGACGACCTCTTCTTTTAGGTGCCTCGGTGACTCCCAATTGAGTCTTTTTAGTTAGTTTTTTGTTTTGCATAATTAGGTTTTATTTGGTTTTGGTTTTGATTTAATTAAGTTAAGATTAAAAAACAAACTCTCTTGTACGCTCACCGTACTTTTAGATTTTACTGAACATAGTTTACTGTTCACCTGTTGTAGTGCACTACAGAGCAGGGTCCATCACATAACACTTCGAGGCATGTATCTTATTGGGTAATTACTCCCATAAGTCGAAGATGGTCTTTCAACGGTGCTAATCCGTCCTATGTAAGAGAGTTTGTTTTGGTAGCCTGTAGCGGATTCAAACCACTGTTTTAAGGATGAAATCCTTATGTCCTAATCACTAGACGAACAGGCCAAATAGGAGTTAGACTCCAATTTCTTTAACAGAGTAATAAGCAGCAAAAGTTCTGCTTACTCCCTGTCTACGAAAGAACCTATAATACCATAGATAATCATCTACCATACCATAGGACTTCGCAACAAAATAGTTTTCTGCAAATTGATCTACCATAATTAGTTTAAGTTAAGTTAAGTTAAATTAAGTTCTTCTTTAAGTTGATTAAAAGGATTGTCTTTGCATAGCTCTTCAAGAGATTCTTCTATCTCTTTTCTTTCCCTCCAATAGGAAGAGTCGCTTATACGATTATCTCGCTTAAGCTCCTCTAACCTATCTAAGAAGTAATAATCTCTCTGAATAGCCATGATAGTAAAATTAATAGTCAAATACTCTAGCATATCTTATTTCTCAAAAGCTATCATATAGACTGCCATCCAAAACAATCCCCAACAAATAAACAGAGCAACAGCTCTTACACGGTCTCTAGTTGATTCTTTCATATCTTCAATATCTTGTTTAATTAGGTTTAGTTTAGTTTAGTTTAGTTTAGTTTATACTAGTTGGTATTATACCCTTAGGTATAAGCAGCCAAGCCAAAAGTTCGCTTAGCATTAGATAGAGCATCTTCTGGTTAAAGAAGATGGTAATAACAGAGAAGAGAGAATACATAGAAGAAGTAATCTATATAAGGGATAAGAGGGATAAGTACCTTATAGTTCTCTATTAGGGGTTTTAGTACTCTTTTTAGTCTATTTTAGCGTTAATTTAACTTATTGTATATATTGTAGCATTTTCTGTATTGAAATAGCCTATTTTTGACCATTAGATAAAGGATTGGATGGTGTTGACCCCTACATTTTCACCCCTTCTAACCCACTTTTTCCCACTTCTTACCCCTTCAAAAGTTAAACAAAACTGCCTTTGTCTCGAAAAATACGGGGGTTAGACAAAAAAAAGTTAAACAAAACCTATTTTTAGCCTATTTGGTGACAATTCTGTGACAATGTCCCAATATGGTCACAATATGTTCTAATAGTGAGTGAGTAGAAAATACTTATAACTCTTCTTCTCTTCGTTAACTAAAGAAGGGGTCCGAAGACCCCTTTCTCTAATGTTGTTAATCTTGCTCTGCTTCTACGGCTACAGATGTAACTACGTTCTCTTGGATTGAGTCCAAGTTAGCGGCTACGTTCTTAACGATGATGTCTTTCATTTCTGCACTGTGAGCACGGAGGAATGACTTACGGTAGATTGCTTTACCGTTGTTAAGGATACGAGCACCTGAACGGTCTTTCTTGTAGTTGCTTTCGTAGACTACTGCTTTGCCTTCTGCGTCCTTACCTACAACACCTAAAGCCATTGCTTCGGCTAATGATGTTGTTTCGATAACTTGGATACTGAAGTTACGGTTTACCAACTCTGATAGACTTACGCCTAATTGAACAGGAGAATCTTTATCACCTGTGATAGTTGAGGCATCCATTCCGAAAACTTTAGCGAACTTTTCATTCCCGAAAACCTGAATACAAGTTTTAGACCACTCGCTACTGTTATCAGTAAAGAGGTTCATAGGATTGTCGTTCTGAATACCGCAAAGTACAGAGATGGAGTTTGCTTTGTTGCGCCAAGCGCTGATAGCAATGATGGGAGAAATAGATGGGTTAAACATAGTACTACCGAGAAGAGAATATCCAAAGGCAATGTATCGAACAAGGAAGGAAAAGACCACGTTAATTAAAGAGAAGAAAGAAGCCTAAGCTTCTATCCACTCGATACCCTTATAGGTTTTAATTCTGTATTTGGTAATGATTCCGTTTACAGATAAGCGACCCAGGATTTGTCCGTATGGTAAGCGTCTGCCTACGATAGGTAATGGTTTAAGTATGTTCATACTAAAGAGAAGAGAAAAAAGGAGCCCTTAGGCTCCCTTTAGTTAGGACTTTTGTAGGATCTTTTAGCTTGGCTTAAGTAGAATATTGCTTCATCTAGATGATCTTTTTCATCTTTCAGGGCATTATACTCTTCGACCTCATTACACTCTCTAATTGTTCTTAGTATTTCTCCTTGTCTATCTAAGAGTATTCTAGAGGCTATTTTATATTTATCTTCCATAATAAAGAGAAGAGAAAAAGGGGATGTTAATCCCCTGTTAGAAGTTGAAAGGTTCTTTTACTTTCCTTACTGCCCAAGGATACCTCTGCTTAATTAGACTTACTACGTGTTCAGACCAATTAATAGCGAGGTTTTCGTAAGCCCAAAGAAAGTTTCTTGGGTACTTGTCGATACACTCTTGTACTGTAAGAGAGTTAAGTTCAGGCTTCTTGAAGAACCAGCAATCATGCCTAAGCATAGTTCTATTACGCTTACCTGTTCTTTCCCCTTCACACCACCAGTGATTTATTCCTGTAGTCCTAATGGGTTCATTCTTTTCTTTAGGTTTTTCTTTAGCTCTCTCTCTTAGAGCAAGTATCCTCTGAGTGTTCTGTGTTATTGTTATCATATCCATAGGCAAGAGAAGAGAAAATTGGAAGGCTTAGAACCTTCCAAAACTCCTGTAACTGTTAGCTGCGTCCCTGAACTGGTCTCTCAACCAGAATAAGAAGATGCCTGTCATACAACCAATACATACTACAATGAAAGCATCCACGACAGTTTCTTCTTTCTCCAAGTATTGACAGCAGTACAACAACACAAGTACAACTACACCAAGACCTACACTACACAATGTAGCTAGTCTATCATATTTTTTAGCTAGATTATTCATCATACAGAGACGAGTTTATCCGAGTTAGTTTTTAGACGGGGGTACATCGACCTGTTTTTTACAGGACGGGGGGTTGAAGTTTGTATCCCCCACCCTCTCATACACCTGAAATGATAGGGGGGTATAAAAAATTTTGGGGAAAAATTTCTCCTAGAAAAATTGACAGGGTCTAAAATTTTGGAAAATTTTTTAGGAGTTTGTTGAATCTAGTCTTTCTTGACTACATCATAATAATAAGAATCAGTATCTTCTGATACCCATCTATCGCTTTGATTCTCCACTGAAGGTAGTTCGGTGTCTACTTTTATTTGAGATGGGCTTACTGGGAATTCCTTAGTAACCCAGTTAGAATCCCTCCAAAAAATTCGATTGTTTGGCATACAGAGCAAGTAACCCTCGTCACTTATTAGGATGTGTCCTGCCTTATAGTCGGAGGGTTCATCAGAGTAAGGGTTGTTGTACCAATCTACCGTAAATAGATAATTGGCCCAAACTAGAGTTTTGTCTTTTAAGATTACTTGGCATCTGTGTTCACTTAAGAAGTCATAATGTACTACAGTTACGTTCTCACTAAAGCAGTCCCATAATTGCTTAAAGTGGAAAGGGATATCATTAGTACATTCTTTTAAGTAAATCTCACTTAAGGGTACTCTGGATCTTAACATACCGTAGTCTGTGAGTACGTGAAAGGTAAGGATTTTTCCAGCTATGCTTTGAAGACCAAGGACGTATACGTTGTCGTATTCTAAATCTTCTTCGTTCTTAGTAAAGTAAGAACGTTTAACTAAGGCTTTAAAGTGAGGGATGTTTGAGTTTAGCATAGTTAATTAGTAAAAGTAATCAAAGATAAATCAAAGATAAATCAAAGTACTTAGTTCACTTTACTTATTTTTAAATAAGATTATCTTTGTTGTATGAGACAGTATCCTGATTTTTGGGGAAATGGCTATGCTACAGAGTTAATAGAGGTTATCTTTAAGGCTAGGTCTGAGAGGACTTATATCTCTGGATACGATGTAAGCGTACTAAGGAGTCAGAGTTTTGATTCTTATAGCCCTATTAAAGGAGATTTCTACATAAATGGTAGCAAGGTATACCTGACTCTTAGAAAGGGCTATAATGGCCTCTCTGTGCCTTTTACAACCGAGTTGATAAGCGAGAACAGACCTGCGGGTAATCTAAGATTCGAAGGACCTATAGCTGAACCTCGTTTTATTGGAGCAGATGTCTTAACTTTAACGTATATTAGGAACTTTTTGTTGATGACAGAAGACGGTAAACTCCTAGTACAAGAATAAAATAATTTAGATTTAAATAAAATAAAATGAATATATCAGGCGAAGTAGTAAGAACCAGTCAACTACCAAAGAAGACTTTAGGACTTAACGATTCTTTGGTGGCTTTAATGAGTTCTCCTCTAGAGACGGTGACTGTACCTGTTTCTGACTTTGTATCTTTTGTAATTAATCAAGTCATATTGTCGGGATCTTTTGATTCTTTAGATGATTTGTCTGATGTTACTATTAGTCTACCTAGCGGTAATCAGTTATTAGGATTTGATGGAGCTGTTTGGGTAAACAAGACAATAACAGATTGGTTAGGCTACACTCCGAGTAACGCAAGTGGTACTACTAATTATCTTTCTAAGTTTACAGGAACTACTACTTTAGGTAATTCGTTAATTTACGACAACGGAACTAATGTCGGAATAGGAACCACTTCTCCTACAGATAGACTTCATATTGTTGATGCTAGTAATGCAAATATTTTTGGAAGAGTAACTGCTAACGGCACAAACGCATCAGCAGCTTGGGTAGCTCAAAACGATCAAGTAGATAACGTAGTCTATAGAGTGTTTGGTTCAGCGGTTACAGGAAGTCAAATGGGTATTTCTTTGGCTAGAAGTGCTTCATTGCTTGCTAACTTAGGAGGAACAGGGTCTTTCCTAGTAGGTACCTTTTCAAATACTGACTTTATTTTAGGTACAGCAAACACTGAAAGAGCAAGGATAAACACTTCGGGTAATTTCTTGATAGGAACCACTATAGACTCAGGAAATAAGTTAACCGTAAGTGGTGCTATTTCTGTAGGTACAGGAGGAGGAACTATAAACAACCCGTCAGGAGGCGACTTTAATATAGTTGCTGGAGGGACAACAGCTAATTTAAATTTTTACGCAAAAGGTCCTGTACCTTTACGCATATTTGGTAATAACGATACTTCGTATGCTCCATTTAACTTTAACTCCGTATCGTCAACTAATAGTTTCTTGGGTTATTATGCAGACTGGACAGGTTCTAACTATAGATCAAGAAGCACAACTGCTGGAGTTCTAGAGTTTAATAACGGAGTATGGAGTTTAACAAGCAATACAGGCTTGACAAATATGAGTACATTTACTCCTACTGTTAGAATGACTGTACTTGCTAACGGTAATATCGGTATTGGAACCACTTCTCCTGCTAGTTCTTTACATATACAAAAAAATAGTAGCAACTTTTTAACAGAGGCTATTAAGATAACTGGTACACCTTTATCTAATGTTACGGATGGAACGAGTGCTACTGAAGGTTTTGGACTTTATTTATCTTATAATATATCAGGCAATAGGCAATTTGTTTTTGCAGATACAGTTTCTGGTGCAGGTGTTAGATATGTTGGTACCAACCTTGATGGTTTTAATAAGATTACACAATTAAGAGCTGACATAACTATTGGTACAGAGACTAATGGAGCTCATATTAGTGTACCAGTAAGTAATACTCAGTTTTCTGTTTCTAATCTTAATGGAAGTGTTTCTAAAATTGTAACAGAAATAAAAGGAGCAGTTTCTCAATCTGCAAATTACCTAAATGTTTCTAGTTCAAGTGGATCGGGTGATATTTTTTCAATATTAAGCACAGGAAACGTTGGTATTGGAACAACAAATCCTGCCTCAAGACTGACAGTATTGAACACAGCAAATACTGTTGCAGCACTAATTGGTGGTGGAACATCAACACCAGGTTGGATAGGTATAGGAACTGTTAATAGTGGAGCTCTTCCTATAATTCAAGGATACAACAATGCAGTCAATGTTAGTAATACAATATGTCTTAATCCTAGTGGAGGTAATGTTTTAATAGGGGTTACTACAGATGCTGGATACAAACTAGATGTGAATGGGAGTATAAGAGCAGCCGAAAACATATCTTTAAACTCACAAAAAGCAGTAGTTAGTTTAGGTAATAGTGTGCCGATCCGTTCTAATTTAGCAGGGGGTTCTGGTTATATAGTAGATGTTCAATCTTATAACACATTAAATGGTAGCAACGTAGAACAGGGATTCATAGCTCTTACTGGGACGTATGCACCCACGAGTATATCAGGAACTCCATCTTTTAATGGTATATACTTAGCGCCTACTATTAATCAGACAGGGGGAGCAAATGGAACTACTAGGGGATTATACGTTAATCCAACTATTACCTCTGCTGCAACCTGGCGTTCTGTTGAGTGGAGTAATAGTGCTGGATGGGGATTATTTGGAGCAGGAACTGCACCTAACTACTTAGGTGGAGGGTTAGTAATGGGGACAACTACTATAAACTCTAGTGCTATAGTTCAAGTAGACTCTACCACTAAAGGAATACTTGGTCCAAGATTGACTACTGCTCAGATTCTTGCTATCAGTACTCCTGCAGAAGGACTCTACGTCTACAACACAGATTTAAAAACTTTGTGTTTCTATAACGGAACTGCTTGGCAAAGAGTTACTTTTACTGCAATGTAATAAACAAACAAACAAACAAATAAAATAATGGCAACAAAAATTCAAACCGTTACTGTACCCGCACGAGGTGAGGGTAAGTACTTCACAATCAACGCTTTAACTTTTCCAATGAATGCAACTTCTATTACATTCTATTGGCAGATTCTAACCGAAACCACTGAGACTCCAGAAGAAGGAGAACCCGTTTCTAAACCAGGAGCTACTATCTTAGATGGTAATCTGAGTATGAAAGAGGAAGTAATCGCTACTTGGGGTAATGACGATTCTGTAGTGATTGATTGGGCTTTGGCAGAGTTGGGACTTACTGCAGAGTAATTTTAAGACAATCTGTCGTATCTAACCAAAAGGTATTATATTTGTACTAAACCAATCAAAATATTATGACTAAGCTTACAGAACAGGAAATCGAAACTATCCAAGGTTTCCAACAACAGACACAGAACATCATCATGGATTTGGGTAAGATCGAAATCCAACTGATTGATTTAGAGAACGTTAAGTCTCAGGTTAAAGACGCATTGACTCAAGTGGTTAAAGCCCAAAACGAATTCTTCAAGACAATCGAAGAAACTTACGGTAAAGGTCAGATCGACTTGGAGAGCTTCACACACATTCCTTCAGAAGCTCCTGAAGTAAGTGAGGTTCCTGTAGTTCCCTTTACAGACGCAGAGATTCTCTAATAAGATTCTTTTAGATTAATTAGTAAGTTATTTTAGTGTAAAGAACCCTCAGAGAAATCTGGGGGTTTTTGTTTTAAGATCATTTGACTTATTTTTTTAAAGAATTATCTTTGAAACTAACCAACCTTTTCTCACTAATTATATGAAAGTCCGAAGTTGCATTGTACCTACTGACAGACATACCAATAATGGTGAGTTTACTCCTGTTAATCTCTCTTCCGCTAGTTAAGTGGTTGATTGAGGATTACGTGTTAACTCTCAGAGTACTAAACTCTGTTAATTTAAAAAAAGGTAAATATATTTATATGAAATTTGTAAGTTTTATTGGAGGTCTTTTCAAGGATGAAAAGGGCTCTGTCTCTATGAAGCGTCTATGTGGCTTGGTTTGCACATTGACTTTATGCGCTACCCTCTACGCTAACTCTTTTACTGAAGCTCACTTTGCTCCTTCTACTCCATTGGTAGATGCAGTTGCTTTGTTGGCATTTGGTTGTTTGGGCTTGACCTCAATTGAAAAAGTAATGAAGAAAAAGGAGGACTCTTCTGAGGCATAATTATGAGCTATACTAGAGAACAAATCGAAGCAGCTGTTAAAGCTAAAGGTTATAAGTACTTTGAGAACGGAGATTTTAACGTAAACATTATTGGTGTACGTAACTCTTCTACTGGTACTAAAGTAACTAACGTATTTGACGACCACTTGACTCTTTCTTACAAAGAGAATGGTGAGTGGAAGTTCAAGATCTGGCCTGCTACTACAGACCCAGGAACTAAAGGAGTTAAAGAATTCCACAACGCACAAGGAGTTGCAAGACTAGTACCTGGTCAATATTCAGGTTCACACCACATTAACCTACACCAGGGTAAATACGAAGCTCTTAAACAGAAGGCTAACGTAAAGGTTTACCGTGATGCAAACAAAGATTTAAACTACGATGAAACAAAAATTACTGAAGGAATTTACGGTATTAATATCCACAAAGCTGGAGCAGATTCAACTTATGTTGAAAACTGGTCAGAAGGATGCCAAGTCTTTAAAAAGTCAGCAGACTTTGATGCATTTATGGCAATCTGTAAAAAAGCTGCTTCCTTAGGAGGTAACTCTTTTACTTATACTTTGATTGAATCTAAAGACATTAAATAATCATGACTGCTAAGAAAGTAACATCAAACCCTTTACCTATTAGCTTTGAGCAATTCAAAAAGAATCCCGTAGCAGGTGTAGCATTTATTGCACTTGCCGGGATTACTTACCTCTACTACGATCTACGTTCTGGATATGTAGGTCAGATTGAGGCTAGTAACAAAAAGATTGAGATGCTTGATGTTAAGATGGATAGGATGGCAGCTGCACTTAAGAAGTCTGATAGTGCACTTTCTGCAGCTATTACTGAGTTGCGTATCATTAACACAATGAAAAGATTCTAAATAAATGAAAAACCTATTAATCGTATTTACTATTTTCTTTTTGGCTGTTCATTTAGCTATGCCTTTGCGTGCAGTCGAAACTCCTCCAGTAGACGAGTTGGAAGTAATGCTTAAGAAGCTTGAAAACAATCTTAAGGTTGCATCAGCTGTAACATCCGTTGCTAAGGCACAGGGAGAGGCTCTAGTGGAACAAAAGGTAGAAGAGAAGAAAGAGCTTCAGGAAGAACTAGTTATTGCTTCAGAAGAGCTTAAAATCGTTTCTGAGAAGGTAGAAGTATTTGCTATCAGAATGGTTGAAGTGGGACTCGATACCACAGTCTCTGTAGTAAACACAAACGAAGAAGATAAGTTCGTGTTTAAAGGAGCACTTTATGATGAGTGGTTAGAATACAAAAAGGCAGGTGGTGAATCTGACTTTGAATATTACAGACTCTACAAGAAGTAATTAATCCTCTTTTTTCTTAGGAGCAGATTTCTTACGAGGTCTGCTCTTTTTCTTTTTAGGGGTTTCTACTGGAGTCTCTACAGGAGGATTTACAATCTCTTCTGCAATTGCTACAATCTCTTCTCCTGTAATAGGCTTTTCTTCTTGGACATGGGTAAGGCTTACTTCCTCCGAGAAATCCTCTTTCAGGTAGGAGTTTTCAAAGTAAGCTTTGTCTCTTTGTTCTTGTTTGTAGGCAAGGAAAACTAAAACTAAAAGAATTAAAAGTAAAATAGTAATAAATATTGTATTCATGGTTTTTTGGTTTTTTAGTTAAGAAAAGAACATAGTTTTAATCCTTCCGAAAATTTCTTCTCAGAGTGCTATTACTGTAAAAGTTTATTATGTAGTTGTTTTTACGCCCAAATAGCTTCTCCGAGGGATAATGCTAAGTCTCTGTTCTGTCCACTTATTGCCTACGGTCTATTAATCGTAAGTCAGAGTACTACATACTTCACTAGAACATTTTGACACTATCGGAGAAAACCAATTTCACCTCAGAGGGCTACTCTCACAATCCGACTTCTAGCAGACTAATTTTTCATCCTCATCTGCGAACACTTTTGAAGTGATGTCAAAGGCAAAAGTAATATGACTTTGTGTAATTGATCTGGGATGTGAATATTTTGTGAAGACTTTAATTGAAAATTACAGTCCTGCTACCCCTTGAGCATGCATATAATCAGTCTGTTGCATGGGTTCGTCACTTTCTAATAAGGAATCTAGTGCTAACTCTATGTACTCCCAGAGCATCTCTTCGTTGTACTTCTTTCTGTAAGTAAAATCCTTGAATCCTTGGTACAATGCAATCTTAAATCCTCCTATGTCTCCTGCTATCTTAACCTCTTCGTCTTGGAGTGCAAGAATAAACATATCGAATACTTCGTCTAGTGTCGGTTTTTTAATCTTCTCCATTGCCATAGTAGTATCTGTTTATACAAATATAAACTTAAATAAAGTTTTGTCTATAGTGTTAGTCTAATTCTTACCAACCAATGATCACAAATAATAACTACTTAAGTTAAATTTCTTATTAATACGTATAACATTCTAGGTTATCAGTGTTCTAAACTTAACATTTAACTTGACTTTTTTTGTTACGATAGTATATTTGTTTATCAAAAAAACAAACCCAACCAATGAAAGTAGCACGTAGATATGAAGAAGGAGTCAAGTTGCATCAAGCCTACATTGATGTATTGCTTAGACTTGCAGGTTACAGGTTATCAGACTTGTATGTTAGTATATTAGCCCATAGTTCATACTACGGAACTTTAGACAAAAAAGTGAAAGAAAGGATCTCTAGTGAGTTTGACACATCAATCCAAGTAATATCTAACGGTATTACTAAGTTAAGGAAAATGGGCATCTTAGAAAAAAACACAGTCAACAAAAGATTGTGTCCTACTAGCAAGCAAGGTGTCACACTCACTCTAGTTCTTTCCACACAAGAAAACAAAGTAGAGACTAAACAAGTAGCAACAGCTTAATCGATGAAGTCCATTAGAGAGAAATATGATAGTATAGAACTTAAGACGTATGCGGCTTATTCTGACGTTGCTAAGACTCTTGGTATGACTAATGATCAAGTAAGTACTGTCTACGAGTGGTATCTTAAGAAGACCATTGAAGACATTAAAGATCTCCCTACTGTAAAAGTAAGACTGTCTGGACTAGGTGTGTTAGTTTTTAATCCTAACAGAGCTATCAAGATAATCTCTAAGAAGATGAGATCAGAGTACTTGCTTACACAAGAACCAAGAGAAGACCTAACAGCACTCAGAGGATATGCTAACTATTACATGTTGGAGTGCTGGATTAAAATGCTAGACGATAGATACCAAAGAGGACTATCTAAAAAACTTTACATACCTGCAGTAGTGCAGTACATGGACAATCAAATATTAGTACAAAAACAAAACCACAAAAATTTATATGAATCCTTACAAAGAGTACATGGCCCTGAGCCTGAAGGGGCTAAAGAACTTGGACAAAGTCTTGCAGGGAGTAGCTACAAAGACAGCGAATCAATTTAAGCTACTAAGTGATGAAAAACAGAACACTATCGCAGAGCGAATGGATATTTGTATCAAGTGTCCCTACAATTCAACAAACGCAGTCACTTCCCCTGAGTACTTACAACTTACGGGCAAACACTACGTCACCTCAAGGTCAGAGCTACACTGTTCGTTTTGTGGTTGCGTCTGTACCTACAAAACAGCATCTCTTTCTTCGGATTGCGGAGTAGAGACTTGGAATGCAGAACATCCTTTACATAAAATAGACTTAAAATGGAAAAGCACAGAAAAGTAACAAAGTCAACTATTAAGAATAGTTGTGACAAACGCCCTGGCAGCAAGTGTGGAGTTCAAATCTACTTCTTGCCTGCTGACAAACCTCTAACACAGGTTTCTTCTAAAAAATAAGATGATGGACAACCAACCAAATACCAGTCAGCCTTATGTATCTGCTACAATCCAAGATAACTTATTTGAATCATTTAAGATCTTTTGGAAAGCAGGTTACTCTTACAGTAAGACAGGTAGAGACGAAGACTTCTATGCACGTGTGCTAGAGGACGCTATGAATCTACCGCAAGATGAATTCTTAAAAAAGTACTCAGATGGCCGTTAAAAAATTATCATATATTTCCGCAGAACTTGAGTGGGCAGAACAACGCCTAACTGAGTGGAGGGCTTATATTGACAACAATCCTATCAACTCATTAAAAGATCGGATAGAATGGAAGCCAACAGCCAAAGGAGGAACTATGCCTATGGTTATTGCTAGCCAAGAATCTCAAATCAAATCTCTAAGAGACACTATGAAAGAGTACTTAGCTCTTTTAGAAGTAGTTGATAGATTGAGAGAGAAGGAAGAACAGAAAGCAGAAGCTAGGGGTTCTCAAGAGATCAATGGTAAAATGAAACAATTTAGTTAATAGTTATGTATCCAAATCTAGAAAGTCCTGAATTCTTAATTAACGTACATAGTCTCCCTGAACCTGGTTCAGAGGAGTATACTGCGTTTTGGGAAAATGAGGACAAAAAGATTACAGAGGGTGTAACTATTAATGGATTTTATTTTTCTCCTTTTATTTATTGGCACTTAAACTACTGGTCTATTTATATAGACACTATGGTAGGTAAGCGTCAAGTTCGTAAACTTGATAAGCCTCAGTTGTGGGACACCTACTTAGCTGTAGACGAAACTATTCACAAAGCTGAGAACCACGAAGACGGAAAGAAAGGTGTTGTAATGGTAGGATCTCGACGTATCTCTAAGTCAGTTCTTACTTCCTCTTACATGGCTCACAAAGCTGTAACACAGAGAGGATCTGATAACCTTATTTCTGCCCTTAACCAGCCTGACTTAAAAGTAATCACAGACTACGTAGACTTAGGTCTTAGAAACCTTCCTGACTATTTTAGATTCCCCCGTATTGAGGATGATTGGAAGAAGCAGGTAACTTTAGGTTTTAAAGACAAAAAGACTAACGCTCGTAACGAATGGTCTAAGTTTCACGTCCGTAATTTTGACGAAGGTAACAATACGGAAGCTGCAGCAGGTCTTACTCTATCTTCGTTTCTTTTAGAAGAGGGAGGAAAAGGCAAGATTCTTAGTTGTTTAGCGGCAACTACTCCGTGTTTTGACAGTCCCTATGGATGGCGTTGTTCTCCTTTTGTTATTGGAACTTCTGGAGACATGAGTAAAGCTGCTGACCTAGAAGAATTATTTAACAATCCTGAAGCTTATAACTTCCTTCCTGTAGAGGCTAACGAGTCAGGAAAGTCTTATGGATTATTTATTCCAGGAACTCGTTCTTTGAAAGTACCAAAAGAAGAAAAATCTTTAGGTCTTTATTTAGGCAAAGAGTATTCTTCTGAGTTAGATCTAATTAAGATCTGGGTAGCAGACGAAGAAAAAGGAAAAGAACAAATCCTTAAGTCTAGAGAACAGATTAAAAAATCTAGTGGATTAGAGACTTACTTAAAAGAAGTAATGTACTACCCACTAACTCACGAAGAGTGTTTCTTAGAGTTATCTCAGAACATTTTTCCCGTAGACCTACTCCAAGAACAACTACAAAAACTAACAGCTCAAGAGATAGTAGCAGACAACGTAGAACTCTATACAAACTCAGAAGGAAAGATCAGACACAAGTTCACAGATAAGAAAGCTGTTACAGCCTTTCCAGTGAAGCCAACTGATAGCATTGAGGGTTGCGTACAGATTTGGGAATATCCTGTCTCAGATGCTCCCTATGGTCTTTATACAGGAGGAACTGACCCATACAAACAATCACAGGCTCACTACTCAACTTCTTTGGGTTCTACTTACATCTATAAAAGGGTACATAATCTTTCAGGAGAGGGTTGGCAGAATATGGTTGTTGCTTGTTACACAGGTCGTCCTAAGAAGATTGAGACTTGGTACGAAACTACTAAGATGCTTCTTAAGTATTACAACGCTAAGACTCTTTGTGAAAACATGGACTACGGTTTTATTCAACACTGTGTAGATAAAAACGAATCTCCTAGAGTCTTAGAAAAGACTCCTAAGTTTCTAAATGATATCCACCCTAACTCTACAGTTAATCGTGACTACGGTATTCACATGACTAAAGATATTAAAAACTATCTAATGTCGCTTATTATTGAGTATATAACCGAAGTAGTAAGTGTAGAAAGAGGAGAAGACGGAGAGATCATAAACGAAAGATTGGGAGTAACTAGAATTCTAGACCCCCTTTTGATTAAGGAATTAATCAAGTTCACACCTAAGTTAAACGTTGACCGAGTAATATCTTTCGGATTAACTCTTGCTATGGCTAAGTCTTTAAACACACAGGTTATCATTTCTAACACAAATGACGACAACAGAATCAACGCTTACTTCAGAGAAAAGAAAGGACAGTCATTATTCCGTACAACCTCTTCTCCTTTCAGGTATTAATAAAACTAAATAAAACAAATATACTAAGATGATCATTGAAGCACTTAAAGAGTACACAGATCCAGTAAATCACGCCTACTTCTACCCAGAGCAGTTTATCTCTGTGTCGGAGAAAGAAAAAGAACAATGGATTAAAGGTACTATGGACTACTTTGCAAACATTGCATTTGCACAGTACAAGCAAAATATACAGTTTAGAAAAAACTACAGACTGTTGAACGGAGAGTTTAACTTCTCTGACTACACTAACAATGCAGAAATCCAAGAATTGGTAAGTTATCTTAACGATACTCCTGATCAGGATCCAGATGTACCCCAGCATTTGAAGCATTACCCAATAGTTAACCCTCCTATAAATCAGTTGAAGGGTGAGTTGATTAACCGTCCTCACAAATACAAAGTAAAAGCTGTAGACGATGAGGCAGTTAACGAAACTATTGATTTCCGTACAGACTTAATTAAAGAACATTTTCTTAAGAAACTTCAAGCACAATTAGAAGGCGAAGAAATAGACCCAGAACAAGAGGCTCAGATGCAGCAAGAACTTCAAGATAAAATCCTTGATTATACTTCAGTTGCAGAAGAGTGGGGTAACAAAACCCTTAATGCTCTTAAGTATCATTTTAATTTTAGAGAGAAGTCACAACAATCTTTTTTAGATTTCTTGGTAACAGGAAAAGAGTTTCACCACTTCTATCCCGATAACTCTCGCTTAGGCTTTAGTTATAAGGTAGAGAACCCTTCTAACGTATGGTACTTAGCAAATAGAAATGCTCAGTACTCTTCTGATTGTTGGGCAATAGGACTTATTGAGGTTCTTTCTATGACAGAGATCGTAGATCGTTATAACCTAACAGGAGAAGAAGTAGAACACTTGAAGAATCGTTCTTTGCAGAATCTTCGTAACAACGAATACTCTCCTATGGCTCCTGCTCTTCCAGATCCTAACGATCCTTTGTGGCAGTTGACTTTTGAGAACGTAGGTGACTTTGCTAACGGAGGTATTGATACTAACGTATTTTCTTTTAACTCTCAGCATGCTTACACTGTAATTACCGCTTACTGGCAGTCTAAAAAGAAAATCTTTAAAAGAACCTACTTAGACGAAGATGGATTCCAACAAGAGATGTTTGTATCCGAAGATTACAAGATGGACAAAACCTTAGGAGATGTTAGTCTTGAAGAACTTTGGATTAACGAATGGTGGAGAGGTATTAAGATTGGTGCAGACATCTATGTAAACATCGAACCTTTAGAGTTTACTCAGAGTGCTCCTATTATAGGAATTATTAATACTTCTAGAAACACACAAGGTAAATCTCTTTTAGATCTTCTTAAACCTTATCAGGTTCTTTACAATATTTGTATGAACCAATTGTGGGAGTTGCTTGAAAAGGAAATTGGAGTAGTGTTCTTGGGTGACTTAAAAGTTGTTCCTAAGAAAGATTCTCAAGATCCTATTGAGACAATGCTTTGGAATGCTAAGAACAGAGGTACTCTTTTGATCGACACTTCTATCGAAAATACAGGAGGAGCAGTACAGTTCAACCAGTTTTCTCGTTTGGACCTTACTCGTTCTCAAGAGATTCAAGCACGTATCCAGTTGGCTCAACAGCTTCGTCTGGAGTCTTATGAGTTGGTAGGTCTTACTCGTCAACGTTTGGGTAACTCTCAAGCATCT
>Ga0315903_10004897_pt1 | contig 17678 bp, 12 predicted proteins | sample LakEriMetagenome_7_FD_203524 | JGI IMG/M metagenome (GOLD analysis project Ga0315903, IMG submission 203524) | Freshwater fungal communities from buoy surface, Lake Erie, Ohio, United States - Buoy 2 MA119 | ecosystem: Environmental > Aquatic > Freshwater > Lake | place: USA: Lake Erie, Ohio...
CTTTTAACCCATTTATGGAAAACACTTACATCCTGACGGACGACACCAAAGAATGTGTCATCATAGACCCGGGCTGCAACAATGATAGAGAACGCACTGAACTCGTTCAGTCAATCCAATCTTATGACTTAAAACCGGTGAAACTGCTGAACACCCATTGTCACATTGATCATTTTCCCGGTAATAAATTTGTGTGCGACACTTATGGTCTTTCGCCTGAGTTTCACGAAGTGGAGTTGGAGGTGATGTACCGTGCCCTAGAGTATCGCGCATTTTTTGGTGTAGATTGCGAGCCTTCGCCCGTGCCGAAGCATTTTTTGAAGGAAGGCGACACCATCACTTTTGGAGAAACTTCATTACAAGTCATTTTCACCCCCGGCCATTCTCCGGGTAGTCTTTCTTTTTATTCGGAGAAAAATAAAGTACTAATTGCTGGCGATGTTTTGTTTCAAGGCAGTGTAGGGAGATATGACATCCCGGGAGCCGATGGCAAAGTGTTGTTTCAAACCATCACAGAAAAAATAATGACTTTGCCTGACGATGTTCGCGTTTATGCCGGACACGGCCCTTCAACCACTATCGGTCAAGAGCGCCAACACAATCCATTTTTGAATAAACGGTTTTTCTTTGAAGGCTAGCCCACCTTTATGGGTTTTAAAGTAGAATTTAAACCATAACCTAGATGCTTACAACTTTAAAGCTTTTATGTTGAGGAAGTTTGTGAGGTTATTCTTAAAACCCACGTTTTCTAGCCATAAGCGTAGAACCCAATGTGGTAAAAAGTATAATCGTAACCGAACTGATGGGCATGATGATAGCTGCTGCTATTGGACTCATGGTGCCTTGCGCGGCCAAATAAGTTCCAAATAAATTGTAGAGTAATGAAATTGCAAAACTGCCCTTGATGACATTGACGCCATCTTTAGCATAATGCAAAAGTTGGTTAATTTCTTCAAATTGCTCTGCTTCGATGATGCCATCACAAGCCGGAGAAAAGTTGTTCACGTCTTCGGCTATAACCAATCCTACGTTGGCTTGTTTTAATGCTCCCGCATCGTTCAATCCATCACCCACCATCATCACTTGTTGCTTGGCAGCTTGAAGAGTTTTGATAGAGTTGAGTTTGTCGCCCGGTTGTTGATGAAAACGAAGGTTGTTGACATCAAAGTATTGGCCTAAAAAGTTTTTCTCGGCATCGTTGTCACCACTTAAAACATATACACCAAATTTTTCGCTCAATGATTTAATCAATCCCGCAAAACCTTGGCGATATTCATTTTTGATAAGAAAAAAGCCGCGAACTTTGCCATCAATACCAATAAATACTTTGGACGCATGGCGAAAATCAGACACTGGAGTTTGGTCGGCATTTATCTCACCCACCAAGTATTTCTTTGAACCAATTTTTACGGCATGTTCATCTACCCATCCTTCAATTCCTTTGCCTTCTATTTCTAAAAAATCTTCAGTAGGTATCGGCTTAATGCCTTTCAGTAGTTCATTTACCTTTTTGCTCAGGGGATGTGAAGAATGATAAACCAATGATTTGATTAATCGCAATTCATATTCGTTCAATACATCGCCTTCAAATTCAATCTTTGCTTTTTTGGTATTGGTCAGAGTACCCGTTTTGTCGAACACAATGGCCTTTATCTGCGCTAGTTTTTCTATAGTGATAGCATTCTTAAGATAGATGCCTTTCTTGCTAAGAATGCGCAACATATTACCAAGGGTGAAAGGCGAAGAAAGAGCTAAAGCGCAAGGGCAAGTGATGATGAGGACAGAGGTAAATGCATTGAGCGCTTTGTCTATGTCTGTTGCCCACCAATAAGCCAAAGCACCAAAAGCAATAGCAATCACCAAAGGCGTAAACCATTGGCTTACTTTCACTGCTAAGCTAGTAATATCATCTTGAACATCTTTGTTAAACGCACTGTCGTTCCATAATTGGGTCAAATAACTATGCGATACTTCTTTCAGAACTTCCACCTCTATAGCACCACCTATGTGTTTGCCTCCGGCATATAGCATATCGCCACTTGTCTTTACTGTGGGTGTAGACTCGCCTGTCACAAAGCTATAATCAATATTGCCTTTCCCTTTTAATAAAATCGAATCCGTAGGAATCAACTCTTGGTTACGAATAAGAATTTTGTCCCCTACGACTAATTTTTGCAAAGGTATTGTCGTTTCATCACCATCTTTAATACGTGTCACCGCTACCGGGAAGTAAGATTTATAATCTCTATCGAAAGAAAGTGTGTCGTAAGTTTTATTTTGGAATAAACGACCGATAAGCATTAGCAATACAAGACTCCCCAACGTATCAAAATAGCCACCACCCGAAAGTGAAAAAACTTCGTATGTACTACGTACAAACATGGCAATAATTCCTAGGGCAATAGGAATATCCATGTTTAACGTGCGTTGTTTGGCTGCATGCCAAGCTGACACAAAAAACTCCGAAGCGCTATAGAACATTACCGGTAAGGCAAGCAAGAAGTTGAGATAGCCAAAAAATCTTCGAAGAGGACTTTCGGAAATGATATCAATGCCCAAATACTCCGGGAAAGACAATAGCATAATATTGCCAAATGCAAAAAAGGCTATACCAATTTTGATATAGTAACGCTGTAGATGGGCGCTTTTTTCTTTACGTTCAAGGTCGTCTAGTTGTATGCTAGGTTCATAGCCGATGTTGGCTAATGACTCAACCACTTGTCGCAAACTGATGACAGAAGGTTCGAAGGTGATTTTTACTTCACGTTTTAAAAAATCTACTTGCGAGCGACTGATGCCTTCACGAATACGATAGAGATTTTCGAGCAAGTAGATACAAGAACTGCAATGAATTTTTGGGATATAAAATCGAACAGTAGAAACATCGCCAGACGTAAATTCTATCAGTTGATGAATGACTTGCGCATCGTCTAAGTAAGCATATTTTTTATCATTGATTTGCTGCTTGAGCGAAATCCCTGGTTTTTGGTTGAGGTCATAATAGCTGCAAAGATTGTTTTCTTCTAATAACTCATATATAGTTTGACAACCGTTGCAACAGAAGTTTTTCTCGTGCGCTGTAATGCTGCCATCACAGTCTTCACCGCAATGGTAGCACGTTATAGTTTTCTCGATTTGTGGCTGTTGCATTTGTATCTAAAAATAAGCTAACTAGGATTTAGTTGTTTCTTTGTTGGTGTTGATGTCAAACATGTCATACAAAGGGCACCACTTTATCATAGCAGTTACAAATAAAATCGCTGTCGGAATAGTTAACCACCAAGAGCCGGTCATTACCCCAAAACAAAGCGCTAAAACGAATAATAAAGAGCGAAGCATACCGTCAAATCCACCTACATTAGTTTTCATAGTCAATAGTTTTTTTGTGAATGAATAAGCAAATGTGTCACTTATGGGCTATTCAATAAATGATCGGCCTCATGTTAATAACTGATTAATATCATGTGTTATGTAGAAACAGACCATTAAGGTATTTATGATTTCGTTAAACTCATTATTGGTATTTGGTCATATTTTTAAGTAGTATTAATAAAGTAAAAAGGAGCACCGAAGCGCTCCTTTTCTCACAAAAAACCATTACTGATTAAAGTGTTTTGCTCAAGAATTTAGTCAATTCATGGCGAGTATTGTTTACATCAGACGTAAGGTCACTTACTCGAGCCGCTAAACCATCGTTAGGGTCTTCTGATTTTTCGTGTGTATGGTTAGGTTTAGAAGCAATAGTCTTCAACACATCTTCATGCGCCATGTTAATGTCGTGCTTCAAAATATCTAAGTTATTACTCAATACCTTAAATTTGTTTTCAAAATGATCTACTTGTGCCAACACCTCGGTGTCGGTGTTTCTGGCCACTACATCTTCCAAGCGAGTTTTTAAAACATTTAACTCCTCTTTGTAAAATGTAACTTCTCTCATCCATTCTGTACTTTGGTGGTGTAAATAATTTAGTGATGTTTTCATGCAGTAATTGGTTTAATAAGTGAATAATGATTTTTGTATTGCAAACTTAAGCGAAGCAAGCGATAAAGATTTATGATAAATATCATGTTAATGGGTGAGAAAAAGCAGGATTCGAAAATTATTTAAACGATAGCCTTTTTGCAAGCACTCCATAGTTGATGTGCTGTAAATGTCCAACTAAATTTTTGACGTTGTATTTTTCCTTTGGTGATTAGATCTAGGCGAAGTTCTAGATTTTGAGCGATTGATGTCATGGCTTGCGCTATTGTATTTACATCTTTGGGATTTACGAGCAGCGCAGCATCTCCGGCAGCTTCAGGCATAGAAGTGACATTGGATGTGATGACAGGTACATCGCAACTCATGGCTTCGATAATTGGAATGCCAAATCCTTCGAACAACGATACATACACCATGGCGAGCGCACTACCCATGAGGGCTGATAAATCTTCAGGCAATACGTGACCCATAAAGATAACATCTGCTCGGTGTATCATTTGTTGATGTGTCTCATCTACTTCTTTAAAATCCCAGGCTTTTCGGCCTACGAGTACGAGCTTTGTGTTGGAATCAGTTTGAGTTTTGTAGGCTTCGAAAGCCAACAGCAAATTTTTAATGTTTTTGCGCGGATGAATAGAGCCGACATAGATGAAATATTCTGCTCCGTTCGTAAGCTTGTTTCTTACTATAGTTTTTTTGGCTTCGGCCAGCGGTTGATAAATTTGCTTAGCACCATTATACACCACATCTATCTTGTGGGGAGAAATACCATACTGCTTAATAATGTCATTTTTCGAATAAGTAGAAACGGTGGCTATTCGTGCAGCTTTGTGCGCAAACCGTGGCATAAAAAACTTGTAATAGGATCTAGTGAGCAGTGGCACTTGTTCAGGAAAATGTTCAAAAGCCAAATCGTGCATTACGAGCACTTGTGGCACACTTGTTCGCAAACAGCCGTAACCATCGGTAGATAAAAATAAATCGGGTTGATGTTTATTCAACCAATTGCTCACCGAAATTTCGAACCACCAATACCACAAGAACGGATGACGAGCCGGAGGGAAAAGTACCACAGGCTTTACATTTTCCGCAAAAACAAATGATGGGTGAAACGGGCGATCAAACAAAAAATAAAAATCGATTTCCGGGTGCTCGTCTACGATAATTTTCAAACTTTCGTAGGTAAATAGCCCTATGCCTTCAAGTTGCCCATGAAGCAAAAAACGAGTGTTTACAGCAATGCGTTGACGAGGGTACACCAATTTTCTTTTCCACAATAATATTACTTTTAGCCGTTGTAGAACACACATGCGAAAGAAGTTTGCCTTAAATCTCCTTTTTCTTTTGGCTGCCAATTTGTTGGTGAAGCCGTTTTGGATATTTGGCATTGACCGCGTGGTACAAAACAAAGTGGGTCCTGAGGAGTACGGCACTTACTTCGCGGTGTTTAACTTTTCGTTTATCATAGGCATTGTACTCGATTTTGGCATTAATAATTTTAATAACCGAGCTATTTCGCGCAACAAAAGTCGGCTTGGCGAATACCTCTTCAACTTGGTGTGGCTTAAAGTTGGCTTAGCGCTGGTTTATTTTTTGTTGACTTTCCTTTTTGCTTTGGTGAGTGGTTTGGATGCCCATCAATTGAACTTGCTAGCCTTTCTCGCCATCAATCAGATTCTACTGTCCTTTGTTCTTTATTTTCGGTCGAATGTGGCGGCTTTGCAATGGTTTAAACTGGATGCTTTTCTATCGGTCTTAGACCGTTTATTGACTATTGTTTTCTGTTTGGTCTTATTTTATGTTTCTCCTTTCAGCGAACAGTTCAATCTATTCTACTTTATCTATGCTCAAACTGCAGCATTGTTACTCACTGCTGTTTTTGCCTTCACGGTTTTATTGGGGCAATCCAAAGCCATTCATCGCAGGTGGTCGTGGCGTTATTCTAAGAAGATATTGCTTCGCTCCGTTCCTTTTGCTCTTTTAGCTTTGTTTATGGGTATTTACTATCGCATAGATGCCGTGATGATTGAGCGTATTTTACCCGATGGGAAAACACAAGCTGGTATTTATGCTGCTTCATTTAGGCTACTCGATGCAGTGAATATGTTTGGCTATCTTTTTGCTACTCTTTTATTGCCGATGTTTTCAAAAATGCTCCGCGAGAAGACTGCTGTTAATGGACTGCTTAAGTTTAGCAGCGAGCTAATGTTTGTAGGTAGCACAATTGTTGCAGTTGGTTGTTTCTTTTTTCAAAAGCCAATTATGCAATTACTTTATCCTGATGCTACCTTGTATTGGTGCAAAATATTTGGTTGGTTGATGCTATCATTTATACCAATAAGCGGAATGTACATTTTTGGTACTCTGCTTTTAGCTTCAGGCGAGTTAAAGCTCCTTAATATTATCACTTTGATAGGTGCAGTCATTAATTTACTAATCAATTTTTACCTCTTGCAAAGTATCGGATTAATGGGGGCAGTGGTTTCTTCCATAATCACAAATAGTGTTGTTTGTTTACTAATGATTTACTACTCAAATAAAATGGCCAACTTAAAATATGGTTTTTCAGAATTCATGACTATACTATTCTCTTTAGGTGTTATTCTTGGTACATTTAGTTTAGGGCATACCGTTTTTTCAGTTTGGTACTTTAATCTAATTTTTGCTGGAATTATAAGTATGTTATTTCTTTCGATATTTTGGTTGCTTTATAACAAAAATAGTAATCTTGATTTTCTAAAGGGGCTGCTCACCCGTACCTAATTTACCTTTCCGTAAATTTGAATACAACGTTTTCTGAATCCATATTTTCTGAAGCTAAATAATTGTCAATGTCATCTACTTCCTCTAAAGTGGCTTTTTGACTAAAAATATATGATTTATAACCAATGCTTCTCATCAGCTCTACCGCTTTTTTATGAGATAAATTAGTTCTAGTGCTCTCAATATATTCCATCACCACCATTGGTCGATGTTGATTAAAAAAATTTAATCCACCTGATATTACCTCATATTCTCCTCCTTCAACATCTATTTTTATAATATTTGGAACGAAATCATTCTCAGCAATAATTTGGTCAATTGTGGTAGATTTTATGCTAACCTGATTAGGCTTGTATTTCTGAAACCATTTTTCTTTGTTGAATTGTAGGGGATCGCGAGTATTGTACTCGGAATATTTGGAAGGGAATTCATAAAAAGTTAGTGTACCTATATTATCTGAAACAGCATTTTGAAAAACTTGAATATTCTCGCTCTTACTCGTATTTATTTTTAGTACTGAAAATGTTTTTTTTGAAGGCTCAAATGATAGGACCTTGCCCGTTTTGCCGACTAGTTCAGACCCTAATAGGGTAAAGTATCCGTAATGTGCTCCAATATCTAAAAAGCAACTTCCTTCTGATAAACAGTTAATTAAAAACTTTGCAAGTCTAATTTCAGACGAGTGTGATTTGCTCTGCATTAAATATATATCTGTAGCAGAGGGTACTGCCAAAGTCATTTTCTTTCCCCAAAATAATGTAGTAGTTGTAATTAATTCATGCCCTGTGATGGGATATATTAATCCTCTAAAAGCTATTGCAAAGGCATACTTAAACGGATTATTGAGAAAGCGTCCCAATTTTGAGCCCATCGATAGTGATTCTACCTTACTTAATTTGTCTAAATAACTCCCTTTCATGTTTATGTTCTATGATAACAATTTGTTGTACATTTTTCAACTCGCGTTTAAAAATACCTAATTCCCTGTTGAAAAACCGCCTACCAAAAAACCATAAACTGAAACAGACAGTAGTCAATGTTTATGTGCATTGGTCTTCCGCACCAATTTTAGTACAATTAGCTACATATTTTCAATTAATGCTATAAATTTGATTTTCATGAAATGAATTGTCAACTAAATATTTATGTTTATTTCCGGAGTTAGATAACGTTCAATTTTAGCTCAAAAGGAATTTTAAAAATATATCACATATAATTTAAATTATAGAAACAATGAATGACGATTTCAATTTAGTAGGTAGCATACGTGTATTACTAAAGTGGTGGAAACCAATATCTATTATAACCTTATTAGCAAGTTTTATTGCAGCATTTTTCTCGCTTTTTGTTATGGATGAGTATTATTATTCATGGAGCACGTTCTATCCCACTAATCAGTATCTAAATGATCGTGCTATGATTTTTAATACAGAAAGTTCCGGTGCTCAGGTAGAGTATTTTGGAAATAAAGGCGATGTGAATAGAACTCTCACTATTGCTCGATCTGCTCCCGTAATGGATTATATTATTGACTCATTCAAATTGGTAGAGCATTACAAAATTGATTGTAGTGGAAAGTATTGGAAGACTAAGGTGATGAAGAAATTAGAGAAGAATTTCAAGGTTATTAAAACCGAACAGGAAGCTGTTGAGATTTCTCTTTATGATACCGACCCCAAAATTGCCTCTGCTGTGGTGAACGCCATTGTAGAAAAAGTAGATGAATTGAATAAGCAACAGATTAATGAAAGTAAAACAAATTTGTATAACCTTATTGCCGGACAGATTCTAGAACAGCAACAAAAGGTAGAGGATTTTGTGGATACACTTTCGTTTTTGTCTTCCAAATATAATATTCGTGTATCATCGGGCGCAGACGGTTCAGTCATTGTGAATGGTACAGACTTCAAAGCAGTTCAACAGTACAAAGCTTTACTAGATAAGCAAGAAAACGCCCTCAAAGAACTAAACAACCGTAGTAATATTAAAGAACAAATGGCTATTGCATTGAAGAGTAACTCTTCTTCTTTGTTTATTGTAGAAAAAGCATTTACAGCCGATCGCAGAGAAAAACCTGTTCGTTGGATTGTAGTGACAGTAACTATGATGGTGACTTTGTTTAGCCTATTAATTGGCGTTCTGTTTATTGAGCAAATTGGTAATATTAAAAGACAGCTATAATTGACCTTGTCCGTTCACAAATTACAATGGAGCGTACTGCTTGGATTAGCCGCAGTGAGCATTGGTTCGGTACTAGCTGCAATGACTACCGAGGCATATTATTTAGCTTTAATACCCTTTGCGCTTATTATAGCGTATGTAGCCATTACTGATTTCAAGGCCATTTACTTTTTGTTGTTGTTTACTCTACCATTCTCCATCGAGTATAATTTTACACCTTCTCTAGGTACAGATCTTCCGGATGAACCACTCATGATTGGCTTAATGCTTATCACATTTGTGTATGTTTTGTTGAAACCACAAATGCTTCCTACCGGCTTTTTCGCTCACGTAATTTCTGTGTTTCTGGGCATACATTTATTTAGTGTTTTTATCACCACCATCACTTCAGTCAACGAATTGGTTTCAACTAAAGTATTATTATCAAAGGTTTGGTACATTACTACTTTTGCTGTGCTCACTCCCATAGTTATTAAAACTAGAGATGATTTAAAAAAAGCTTTTTGGTGTGTCTATTTGCCACTCACAGGATTAATCATTTCAGTAATAATTCGTCATGCTTTTCAAGGGTTTTCCTTTGAAGACATCAACAAACCAATGATGCCTTTTTTTAGGAATCATGTGAGTTATGCAGCAATTGTCACCATCTTTTTGCCCTTTGTTTGGTTAGCCAGAAAATGGTATAACCCCGGTACCTTTACGCACAGATTATTATCTTTTTCGCTTTTGCTATACGTGGTCGCTATCTATTTGTCCTACACCCGCACATGCTACATAGCTTTGCTTTTTATTGCTCCATTTGTATTTATAGTGAAACAAAAATTAATGAAGCCTGCTTTCGCCATAGTATTGCTGTTAACTACGGCAGGTGGTATTTATTTCTTGACCGACAATCGCTATCTTGACTTTGCACCGGACTTTGAAGAAACGGTAATGCACGATGGGTTTAATGACCACCTGTCATCCACTTTCGAAGGCAAAGATGTGAGTAGTATGGAGCGTGTTTATCGTTGGGTGGCTATTTTGCAAATGGCCAAGGATAAACCAATGATGGGTTTTGGCCCCGGGAATTTTTATCCCAATTATATGCACTACACAGTGACGAGTTTTGAAACTTATGTGAGCGACAATCCCGAGCGCTCTACAGCACATAATTATTTTTTACTCATTTTGGCTGAGCAAGGTATTGTAGGCTTAATCGCATTTGTGTTGTTTACGATAGTGTTGCTGGTCTATGGTGAAATGGTTTACCATAGAATTAAGGACCAAACCGATAAGCAAATTGTATTGGTGCTTTTAGTAGTGATAGCTATGGTCTATATCAATTTGTTGCTGAGCGATTTGCTAGAAAGCGATAAGGTCGGACCGTTTTATTATATCGCCATAGGTTTAATTATTTCGCTAGATATTAAACATCGTTTAGCGAAACCTAACGCTGAGTAGCGTGATATCATCATCAAAATCAGTATCTTGTTTGAACGCAATTACTTTATCAACTAGCTTAGTGTTAAAGTCGGAAACCGACAATTCATTATTCTGTTGAATGAAAGCGACTAAACGTTCCATTTCAAATTGTTCGCCATCATTGTTCGCTGCTTCAGAAAGGCCATCAGTATAGTTAATTAATAAAGAGTTTGGTTCAATAGTCAACTCACCGTAGTTAACATAAGGTAATGTATCAAACATACCCAAGATAGTACAACCCTTATCGAGCAAGTGAATTTCACCATTATTGTACAGTATGGACGGGTTGTGACCGGCATTCACATAAGTCATTTTTTTGGTCACATAACTATAGGTGGCTATAAATAGGGTAATGAATTTCTCGCCTTTTGTAATTTCCAATACTTTGGTGTTAAGCACTTCTATGAACTGAGGCAATGAATATCTTCGCGTGAGTAATATGCGCATATTGGCTTGGAAGTTGGCCATCAAAATAGCAGCAGGAATTCCTTTTCCTGAAATGTCGCTTATGCAAAAAGCGATCTCATTTTCGTTGATTTGAATGAAGTCATAGTAATCACCACCAATGTTGGTGTGCGGCTTGTAGAAGGCTGAAACTTCAATTCGTTCATTGTTTGGCAAATCGGACGGCACCAACATATTTTGCATATCGGCCGCCAGCTTCAACTCGCGTTGCATCACCATTTGGTCAATTTGGCTTTTAAACAATTTTTTGTTTTCGTTGGCCACTACGATTACATTGGTGATAGTTTGGATAAACTTTAGCTTTTCCTCCTTGGTGTCGTTGCTATCATTGCTAAACGAGCCAATCAAAGCGAAACCAACCGGGTCTTTTTTGTGCATCACGGGGATGAGAAATTCAAAGTCTTTTAATATCTCATCTTGAAAGGCTGCGGTTGGAGTGATATAGCTGATGTTGTTGAATTTTGTCGTTACATCATAGCTAACAATGTTGCCTGGCAAATCGCCTGGAGTAATACACATTGGGATGTTGTCTTTATCGCGAATAAAAAGTGCGATAGTTTTTACCCCGAGCTGTGCGTGGATAATGTTCTCATAAATTCTCGCTAGTGCAGTGATAGGCATGTTGTTATTCACCGCTCGGGTAATCTCGAGCAGTGAGTCGATTTGCTGTTGCTTAATTGCTAGCAAACGCTCTGTAGAACTCAATCGCTTTTTGAAAAAGTCTAACTCCGAAAACTCTAACTCTGCCATTTTATTTTATTCGTTCTTGCTTTCGCGGTAAGATATATACGCAATATCAGTTAAATTGTTCATACTAATCCAACTGCCCTTTCACATCTAATGCATCGCGTAGACCATTACCTACCAAATTAAATGCCAAAACCAACAACATAATCGCGACACCCGGAAATAGTGCAAGATAAGCTTTATTGGTGTCAATAAAATCTTTGTATTCGTTTAGCATGCTTCCCCAGCTTGGTGCCGGTGGTTGAATGCCTAAGCCAATGTAACTCAATCCACTTTCGACCAATATGGCACTAGCAAAGTTGGAGCATGCCACTACAATGATTGGTCCGGTAATGTTGGGCAAAATGTGTTTGAAAATTATTCGTGTGTCGCCAAAGCCCAGACTTTTAGCTGCACTTACAAATTCCATTTCGCGAATAGATAGAAACTGTCCGCGCACGATACGTGCCGTTTCTACCCACATGGTTAGGCCCACGGCAATAAAAATCATCACCAATTTATTCTCAATCAAACTACCCGCACTAATGTATAATCCCATCGCCAAAAGTAAAGTCGGTATGCTCCAAAACACATTAATTACCCAAAGGATAATTTCGTCTGCCCATCCTCTAAAATAGCCAGCAATTGCCCCAAGCACAATGCCAATGATTAGCGAGATGAAAACTGAAATTAATCCTACCGAAAGAGATACTCGAGTACCAATGATTAGCCGCGAAAAAATATCGCGGCCAAACTTGTCCGTGCCGAGCAAAAAATTCTTGCTGCCGATTAAATTTTGGGTAACAAATTCTTGTTTGTTTACCACGTCAGCAGGTACGATGGCCGCAAGGGCGATGGCTCTGCTTTCTTCTCTAAACGATTTGCCGCGATACTCAACATAGTGCAAAGTGTCTCCGGATATGCGATAACTCAAAATGGGAATGGGATTATAATTTTTCTTTTTACCGTTGTATAAACCTTCAAAAAAACCTGTGCTCGTTAAGTTGTCTTTAGGTAATAAAAAAAGCTGAGTACTGTAGCCCGGTTCATGAGTTTCGAGTTGTAAAATCTGCTCGTTGGCTGATGGGGAATTGTCAGGTGAAATGAGATAAGCAAAAACAGAAACAAAAACGGAAAGCAAAATGATGACCAAACCAAACATAGCGCTCTTGTTGCGTTTGAGGCGCATCCATGCTTTTTGATTTAAGGACGTACTTTTTTGTGGGTGGGTCATGCGATGATTATTCTACCAAACGATCTTTCCATCTATACTTGCCGGTCAAGCTCAAAACGCCAATCACGACTACATATAAAATGTGAAAAACCTCTGTGATGGGTAAAAGTAAAAACAATAACCACTTACGGAAAAACACTAGCAATGAAATATCGAATGCTAAATCAATAAACAACTTTGTCCCACCGGCCACTGCTAGAGGTAACCAAGGCATCTCGACAGGTTGAAAGCAGGCCAAAGCCGTCAACACTATAAATAGGTTGAACAAATAAGCAAAGTAGAGAATGCTCACCACTTTTATGTCGCTGAAGCGTGATGATTTCGACACCCAACGCACACGTTGCGCTACGAACTCACCAAACGTGGGCTCGGGTTGAGTGAACACGCAGGCATCAAAGTTTTTGACAAAACCAATGGCATTATCGTAAGCTGCATTTATTTTCTGCATCAAAAAAATATCGTCACCCGTTGGCACCTCGTGATTGCCTTTGAAGCCTTCCACGACATGAAACACCTCTTTGGCGTACATTAGGTTAGCGCCATTGCACATAGTTGGTAAGCCGTTCTGGATTGTAGCACCGGTAATCCCCAACATATTCATCACGTCTAACTGTTGAAACCATGCTAGTGGAGATTTAGCCGGCTTTATCATCACCGGACCGGTCACCAATTTGTAGTTATTGTTAATGTAGAACTGCGCCATGGTCATCAGCCATTTGTCTTCCATTACGCAATCACCATCAGTCGTTAAAATCAAATCTCCTTTTGCATTTTTAACGCCTAGGGCAATTGCTTTTTTCTTGTTCGGCACATATTCTCCAAAACTCCCCAAATATTGCATCAAATCGAGCACCAGTAAATTGCTATCCGTAAACTCTCTCGCTAACCTTAGCGTTGGGTCGGTGCTATAGTCATCAATTAAAATGACTTCAAAACGGTTTTTTGGATATTGTTGCGCCAAAGCTGCTTTTAAACAGGCCTGAATATTTTCGCTCTCATTGCGAACAGGTATAATGATGCTGACAAAAGGCAAATCATTTGTTTCTGCATATTCTTGTTTTTTCATTCGCCACCAACCGATGCAGAAATAGAGCACCAAAAACAAGTAGAGCGCAGAAAGAGCAATAGCGATGATTAAGAGGGGGCTCATAAAACAAAAAGCGAATATGCTAATTAGACCCTAAGCCCAAACACTTAAATACTAACATTAACGGATAATTTATCCAGCAAAAAATGAGTTGAATTAATCAGGTTCTACGCTCATTTTCTATCTTCGCCCCCCGACACACTGTGTGTTATTGCCAAGTTCTTTTGCATTAATCACACCCTAAAAACCGCCACTAATGCCACGTGACCACTCCATCAAATCAGTACTAATTATCGGCTCGGGACCTATTGTTATCGGACAAGCCTGCGAATTTGACTATTCCGGCAGCCAAGCCGCTCGCAGTTTGCGCGATGAAGGCATTGAAGTCACCTTGCTCAACAGTAACCCGGCCACCATCATGACCGATCCACTAGTGGCTGATCATGTATACCTTTTACCAATTACAATCGATAGCGTGGTCCATATTCTCGAAGAAAGTAAAAAGCGAGACTTACCTATCGACTCTGTATTGCCTACTATGGGCGGACAAACTGCCCTCAACCTTTACATGGAAGTACAGGATTTGGGTATTTGGGAGAAATTTGGTGTGAAAGTACTGGGTGCCGACTCAAAAGCTATTACTAAAACCGAGGACCGCGAAGAATACCGCAAATGGATGATTGAGTTGGGTATTGGTGTATCGCCTGGCATTACCTGCAACTCCTTCCTCGAAGGAAAAGAAGCCGCACAAAAAACCGGCTTTCCACTAGTTATTCGTCCATCGTTTACTCTGGGCGGAAGTGGCGGTTCTTTTGTGCATACCAAAGAAGAATTTGACGAAAAGCTAAAGCGCGGTTTAGAAGCCTCACCCGTTCATGAAGTTTTGGTAGAGAAAGCCGTGCTGGGATGGAAAGAATTTGAGCTCGAAGTGATGAAAGATAAAGCGGGGAATTTTGTAGTGATTTGTACCGTAGAGAATTTTGACCCGATGGGTATCCACACCGGAGACTCTATCACCGTAGCACCCGCTATGACTTTGAGCGACACTGCTTATCAGCGTATGCGTGAGTATTCTAAACGGATGATTTGTGACTTACCGGGTTTTGCCGGAGGCTGCAACATTCAGTTTTCGATTGACCCCGAAACCGAGGATATCATTTCTATCGAGATGAATCCGCGTGTTTCTCGTTCATCGGCTTTGGCGTCAAAAGCCACTGGTTACCCTATTGCTAAGATTGCTGCAAAATTGGCGATTGGGTACAACCTCGATGAGTTGAACAACCAAATCACCAAAACGACCTCGGCATTTTTCGAGCCGGCATTAGACTACGTTATTGTCAAAATTCCGCGTTGGAATTTCGACAAGTTTGCCGGTTGTGACGATACGCTTGGTTTGCAAATGAAAGCCGTAGGCGAAGTGATGGGCATTGGGCGCACGTTTCAAGAAGCATTGCAGAAAGCTTGTCAATCGCTAGAAAATAACCGCATTGGTTTGGGTGCAGACGGCAAAACTTGGGTGAGCCCCGATGATATGCTCAAAGGAATTAAGCACGCTTCTTGGGATAGACTTTTCCGTATTTACGATGCGCTCAAATTGGGTGTGCCGGTTAAAACCATTCAAGACATCACACGCATTGACCCTTGGTTTCTAAACCAAGTGATGGAGCTGGTAGAAATTGAAAAATCATTGCGCAAAAAATCATTGAAAGAAATTTCAGCCGATGAAATGTTTAAGCTTAAACAAAAAGGTTACAGCGATTTGCAGATTGCTTGGATTACTTCTTCTACAGAGGATGAAGTCTATAATCTGCGCGCCAAAGAATTAGGCATCAAGCGTGTTTACAAACTTGTAGACACATGCGCTGCAGAGTTTGCTGCTCAGACTCCTTACTATTATTCTTCGTTTGAAAAACTACCGGTTGGCAAACCACTGCCGACCAACGAAAGCCCTGTTTCACCTAAGAAAAAAATTATTGTTTTGGGCAGCGGCCCCAACCGCATTGGTCAAGGGATTGAATTTGATTACTGCTGTGTGCATGGCGTGTTGGCTATCAAAGAAGCCGGCTTCGAGGCCATCATGATGAACTGCAACCCCGAGACTGTATCTACCGACCCCGACATTGCCGACAAACTTTATTTCGAGCCGGTGTTTTGGGAGCATCTTCGCGAGTTGATTGACCACGAAAAACCTGAAGGCGTTATCGTGCAACTAGGCGGACAAACTGCTTTGAAACTTTCTAAAAATCTAGAAGACAACGGTATAAAAATAATTGGCTCCAGCTACGAAGCGATGGACATTGCCGAAGACCGCGAGCGTTTTAGCGATATGCTCAAAGAACTCGAAATTCCTTATCCGGATTACGGGGCTGCGAAAAATGCCGAAGAAGCATTGGAAGTAGCACACCGCGTGGGCTATCCGGTGTTGGTGCGCCCTAGCTACGTGTTGGGCGGACAGCGTATGCGCATCGTCATAGATGACGAAGACTTGACGAAAAGCGTAGTCAGTATTCTGAAATTTTTCCCTGATAACAATATCTTGGTTGACCATTTTCTCGACCGTGCTGAAGAAGCCGAAGTGGACGCTATCTACGATGGTGAACAAGTAGAAATCATGGGCGTGATGGAACACATTGAACCTGCGGGCATTCACAGTGGCGACAGCAATGCTGTGTTGCCGCCCTACAACCTTAGCGAAAACGTTCAACGCCAAATGCGCGACTACACCCGCAAGATTGCAAAAGCGCTCGACATCCGTGGGCTTATTAATATTCAATTCGCTATCAAAAACGAAAAGGTGTATGTGATTGAAGCCAATCCACGTGCCAGCCGCACCACGCCATTCATCTGCAAAGCTTACGGTGTACCTTATTTGAACTACGCCACCAAAGTGATGCTTGGTGTCAACAAAATAGCCGACTTCACTTACCACAAACGTCTTATAGGTTTTGCTATCAAAGAACCGGTGTTTAGTTTCGACAAATTTCCGGGTGTGAGCCGCGAACTAGGCCCCGAAATGAAATCAACAGGCGAAGCCATCCGTTTCATCAAAGACCTCTACGACCCTTACTTCCGCGATTTGTACAAGAAGAAGAGCATGATGTTAAGTAGATAATAATCTTTTAACTTAAACCCCCGAACTCACAAGTTCGGGGGTTTTGTTTCTTGTGAGATATTGAGAATGGATTTACCTACCATTTTTTACATTTGAATAAATGTCTGCTATGAAATTCAAATTTCTAATGACCATCCTTTTTATTAATAGTATGCTTCAAGCAGCTATTATCACCAACTTTGTCAACTACGAACAAATTGGTACCGGAGAATATCTCCTCGATCTTGATGAAGATGGCGTAAACGACTTTAACTTCTCCATTAGAAATAACTTTCCTCAGCAAGGGTTTACTTATAGGATTATTGGGTTACAACCTAGCAATGAAATAGATGAACAAGGAGTGTTGTTGGGGTATAATGTGGGTTTTGACGCTGCTTGGAATGATACAGCGATTATGCCATTGGGTAATCTTACTAAGTTTTATGGTCTTCAGTTTGTTATCAATAATGAAACACATTATGGTTGGGTAGAAGTGAAGCTGAGTACCAATAAAACTTTTGAGATTGTAAAGTATGCCTACAACGATGAAGCAGGCGGTACCATTCTAATGGCTCAATCTCAGATTTCGAGCATTAATGATAATCATCTCGCTAATGCAATAAGTATTCACCAAGGTATTGGGTCAATAAATATTAGCATGGATGATGTGCTGCCTTCGGCTGTT
>Ga0315903_10004905_pt1 | contig 17661 bp, 17 predicted proteins | sample LakEriMetagenome_7_FD_203524 | JGI IMG/M metagenome (GOLD analysis project Ga0315903, IMG submission 203524) | Freshwater fungal communities from buoy surface, Lake Erie, Ohio, United States - Buoy 2 MA119 | ecosystem: Environmental > Aquatic > Freshwater > Lake | place: USA: Lake Erie, Ohio...
TTTTGAAACGTCCCAACCAAACACCATCAAAAAGTGATCGCCTTAAAATCTACCTCATCAAAAAGCGATCGCAATAACTTTGAGTCGTGATTTTTTTTCGATCGCTTTTTATGATTTAGATGTACACTTAGATGTACAGATGGGTTCAAAAATAATGTTGTCCAATATTCCGATTACAGAAGCAAGACATGAGTTAACCTCATTACCTGAAAAACTCACCCAGCAAGGCGGAACACTTGCAATTACCCGCAGAGGCAAGCCCGTTCTAGCTTTGATGACATGGCAACATTACGAAGCAATACTCGAAACTTTAGAAATACTTGGTGACGCGAACCTTATGGCTAATTTGCGTCAAGGTATTAACGAGGCAAAATCAGCACAAGGAATAGATTGGGAATTAGCCAAACGTGAATTGGATTTGTAATGTATCGCATCGTCATTCAGCCTATAGCTATAAATTTATTAAGGGAAATCAGCGATCGCCGCATCCGTCAAAAAATTAGCGATCGCATCGATAAGCTCAAAGAGTCTTCCGAAATGCAGGGTAAACCATTACTCGGTGAACTAGATGGTTATTACAGTGTGCGGGCTGTCGGACAAAGATACCGCATCATTTACGCGATCGAGCAAGCTCAAGTCACTGTGATGATTGTAGCTTTGGGAATTCGGAAAGATGGCAGTAAACAGGATGTATATGCTCTTACCAAAAAGCTATTGAGATTAGGGCTGCTAGACGAATCAGATGAGGATCGAGATGATGAATAAACTCTAGAATCAGAGAATAGAACTTTGGACATTCTGAAGTGTTAGAAAAGGCGATCGCTATTCCTGTGAGTCGTGATTAATAAGCGATCGCATTAACAATCTATCTCCTAAAGGCGATCGCTATTATTGTTAGATGTGATTTCTAGGCAACATTTGTAACCTATATCTGTTTGAAATATTTCTTGATCAACCTTTCTGATACATATTTATCTCCCCAATATCCACAGCATTTGAAAGTGTTAAAATCCATTCAATCGCAGAGATTATATCTGTAAGTGGAATTGGAACTTGTGCTGTAAATCTACCCTCTTCGATATCTGCCACTACTTCTTCTGTAGCGATATTGCTTGGGTTAATGACCGTAATACCAATCTTGTAATCACGGAGAGCTAGTTTTAAGGCCTGAGCCGCTCCTCTTAATCCAAACTTAGACGCTGTATTAGCCACCTCAATTGTCGGAGAGTTATCCAATCCTGATAGTGCGCCAATAAATATAGCTCTTGGGTTGTCAGATTTAGCAAGATTCTTGGCAAGTTGCTTAGTCAGTTCAATCGGTGCAATCGTATTTACAGCTATCACAAAGCGAGTTTCTTGATCAGAGCTTGTCATAAAGTCATATTGATCGGTAAATGCACCGTCTTCCCAAACTCCCCCCATAAACAAAAGGGCATCTACAGTTGATTCACTAATGCTACTGACAATTGATGTGATTCCTTCTGAAGTGGAAATATCTGCTTGAATCCATTTTCCTGCAATAGGCTGACCTCTAGAAATCGACAACACAGAATCACCTTTTTGGGTAAAGTGCTGTGCTACGACTGCACCAATCCCACGACTAGCTCCTACCACAACAATTTTTCTTTTTTCAGATTCCATATCTAGCTTTTGAAGTATGCACTTTCTAAGATCTAGCTCAAAGTTTTAACGCAATTATGGTTTAACCATTCTAATAATGACAAACTACCGTAGATTTATACTCTGAGTCAAGTGAGATAGATCGCCTCAATGCATCCCTCACAACTTGCCTTGTGCGATCGCCTATCCCCTCAGCAACTGACTCCCGATTACCAGCAACATTTAGCACCTTGACTTGCTGCTCAACTAGCCAATCATGCAAGGTGAGCGCATCAGGATTGATGAGATAAGGCTTTGCATATTTGATGCAAGACTCAATGGTTAGCTTTGTGCCATCACTATGAAGGCGATCGGCAAAAATAACCGTCGCATCAGCAGCTTGGACATTGTGGACAGTGCGAACCTCATATTCAATGCGATCGGCTTCCTGTAAACCAAACTTGGCAAGCTCTAAATTTTCACCTAACTCAGTACGGTAGCCCTTAGGTGCAAGACCACCCGTAGCAATGCCCAAGTCTGCCGCCGCAAGCAATCCGCCCCAATCTGCACCAGTTTGTCCACCTGAAATGATTAACGTTACGTGCTTGTTCATGAATAGATTCTATGTGATGGACAATCTTTAGGATGCCATATAAGAATTACTTTGCTGCGATTTGAGAAACTTCTGGCATAATACAAAGGATTTTTTTGAGGCGTGCGATGTCCGAGCTACGAGACTATCAACAGCGGGTGATCTCCGAAATTTATGCAACTTGGCGATTAGGCAAGCGAGCTATTTTGCTAGCTATGCCAACAGGTTCAGGAAAGACACGCACCTTTAGCGAACTCGCTAAACATTTCGACGATCGCAATCAGCGCGTTCTCTTATTGGTTCATCGCGAAGAATTGCTTTGGCAGGCGCGAAAAACCCTAGAACAAACACTGCGATCGCCCATTGGTATTATTAAAGCCGATCAGCCCATGCACCTAGAGCATCCCGTGCAATGTGCTTCTGTCCAAACTTTGGTAAAACGACTCGAAAAACAAGAAGTAGATTTGGGTGCGATCACCCTCGTGATTATTGATGAAGCTCACCTTTCACTTGCACCAAGTTATCTGACAATTTTGCGCCATTTTCCTGAAGCATTGATTTTGGGAGTGACAGCCACACCTTCTCGGCTGGATGGAAGAGGATTTGATCGTCTTTATGAAGCATTGGTGGTGGGACCTTCTGTATCCGAATTAATTTGGAGAGGATTTCTCGCGGATTATGATGTGCTTGCACCCGAAAGCTTTTTACCGACAGAACAAGGGATTCGTATTGCAGGAGGAGATTTTAATTCCGCTGACCTAGCTGAGCGCATCGATCGCCGCTATGTGGCAGGTTGTGCCGTGGATGCATATTTGCGGCATGCCCATCAAAAACGTTGTGTCGTATTTGCGATTAACCTAGACCATTCCAAAGCGATCGCAGAGCGTTATCGCACCGCAGGCATTGCCGCCGAACATATCGATGGCGAAACTGCAACCAAAGAGCGTAAAGCTATCCTTGAGCGTTTTCGTGCTGGTCAGACCCTCGTACTCTGCAATGTCAATTTGTTCACTGAAGGCTTTGATGTTCCCGAAATCGAAGTAATTCAACTATGTCGTCCTACCAAATCCGTCGCTTTACATCTGCAAATGCTCGGTCGTGGGCTACGCCCCAAAGGTGGTCGCAAAGCATTAATTCTTGACCATGCGGGTAATTGCTTGCGCTTAGGTGGAGCGAAGGCCGAACGAAATTGGACATTACAGGGATTAGAAGAAGAAATTCCTGAAATTGAACCCGTGAGCGAGCCATTAATCGAACAGATCGAACTATCCATCACTGATATTCCCAAACCTCAAGTCGATTTGCCAAGTTTGCCCAAACGTCGCGTCGAAATTTACGAAACAGATGCCGATTTTTTCAGTCTTCCTACCCATGCTGAACTCGAAACTCGTCTAGCTCAACAAGCATACAGCCAGCCAACCCAATCCAGAAATGTTTCCAGATCGCCATCAAACTCTAATCAAATCAATCCCAACCGCGATCGCCGTTCTACCCCAACCCGCCCAATCGCCTCAAAAGCATCGCTAAAATCATCTCCAAGAACATCCTCAACGAGTCCATCTCGCCGTCCTCCTCGCCAGCTATCACCGATCCAAAAAGTAAGCAAAGCTGCTTTCGAGCTAGCTGAGCTACTCGAAAGCATCCTCGTCTGGGTTTGGCGATCATGGTTCCCTCCCAAGCAGAAACAAATGGATGTCTCTCACAAATATAAACGTCCTCCTAACTACCGATAGAAGTGATGCCAAAAGACAAAATGGCTACGCCATTTTGTCTTTTTAAAACCCTTACAGGGTTGATGCATTTAGTGCTTTCTCTAAAGATTTTCGCCCTTGATTCATCGACATTAAGGTGAATTCTTAATGGTTGGCTTCGATGTATTTATAGGACTTACGCAAAAGAACGAGCCGTAGGGGCAATTCATGAATTGCCCCTACGGCAAAATGAGGCTTTCAGGGCGTTTTTGCGTAAGTCCTAATTTAGTTGAAATTAATAGACAAAATCAATTTAACTACTATGGACAATACCGAAAATAAGTATCAACAAAATCTGCAATCTTTAGAACGAGATGAATTGCTTTTATGTCTCGTCGAAATCGAAAAGAGTAAGGAGGATATGTACAATGTCAAAAAGATTTAATTTAATCAGGTGTAGTTGACCAAGCGCTATGGAAGCTGTTGTACGAAGTGCAATAAAAAAGTAATGCTCAATTTGTTTTTCTTCGTTCTAATTCTTGTAATTGGTAGAGATCAGAGATGAATTGATACAATACTCTTTGAGCATTTGTTGCTCGTTTCCATTCCTTGGTTGGATTATATAATTTGGAAAGAAGAGGGATAACTTCTGTATCTAAAGCATAGCGAAAAAAGTTTGTTGGTAAGATCAATTGAGATGTATCGCGGAGGTCATGCAAAAATTCTAATTCAAAACTTTCGGGGTTAGATCTAGCGATCGCGAGTGGTCTAGCCCAACAGCGTGATGAGATAGAAATATTGTCGATCACCTCTGCAAATAGGTGTAAACTCCCACTTAGCCTATCTTTCGAGGAATCAATACAAACAATTTGATCGGTTTTAAATTCGTCAGTTGAATATTTATCAGTCATTTTATTTGACCCTCGTTGTACTTCGCAATAGCTGCCGATCGCATATTTCTATACTCATGGCAGGCTCCAGACAGGCAAAGCCCTGACAAACGATCGCGATCGCGTCAGGATTCGGCAAATGTTTATCAAGGCGTAACATCACCGCAGGCAGATATTGACGGTTGAAATATTCATACTGCGTAGGCAGAGTACGGACAAGGGTGTGATTGCGGAACCAGTCAAAGGCAGCTAATAAACTAGGGCAAGCTACAGGACTATTCGTAATTACATGACCGAAGCGTTTGAGAGCCAACTCAGCACGATCTAGATATTCTAACTTCTTCGTCACACTAGCAATACGAACAAGATTCGCGATCGCAATTCCATTAGGTGAAGGCGTAGCATTATCTTGATAGTTGCGTTCCCGTAAGAGCAAATGCTGGCTAGATTCGCTAGTAGTATTGAAATAACCACCAGATAGAGCATCCCAGAAATCGCGATCAAATTCAGCTTGAATAGCGATCGCTTGTTGCAAATAAAAATTTGCCTCTTCTGGAATGGCTTGATGCATATCGAGAAGCGCTTTAATCAAGAAGGCATAGTCTTCTGATTGGGCTACTACGGCTGCTTGACCTTCATAATTAATCCGTTGTAAACGCCCTTCAATCCATTGATTTTCGAGAATGAACTTAGCTGCATTGACTGCGAGTTGTTTATAAATAGGCTTTTGAAAAGCACGATAGGCATTTGCCAAGCCTGAAATCATCAGAGCATTCCAAGCTGTTATTGCCTTGGTATCAGTCACAGGTGGTACACGTCCTTCCCAATCAATTTCGCGAATATCCGCTTGACTTCGAGCCACAGGAAACGCATCCGTAGGGCGAGAATATTCGCCATAACGGAGGCGAAATAATTTAGTTAGACAAGCTTCAACCTCTGGAGATAGTTCACCATTTTTTTTGCGTTGCAAAACATTTGTTTCCTCAAAGTTCCCAGCGACAGAAATCGTAAATTCTTGAACTAATAAGTCAAGTTCAGCCGTACTAAAACTCTTTTTGAGTTCCGAAAAGCTCCATACCCAAAACTTTCCTTCTCTTCCTTCACTGTCCGCATCCTGTGAAGCATAAAAACATCCTTCTTCGGCTAGCATTTCGCGCTGGAGCCATGTGGCAGTTAGCTCACAACTCCTTGAGATCGCAGGTTCTTTCAATCCTGATATCCAGAGATTAGCTAGATATTCCATGATCAAGCCATTGTCATAGAGCATCTTCTCAAAGTGGGGTACTGTCCAAGTATGATCGACAGTATAGCGATGCCATCCGCCCGCCACATGGTCAAAGATACCGCCAAGAGCCAAAGACAAACCACGCTGTTGGGTCTTATCTTTGAGGATATTGTCGCTCGATTCAGGATTTAGAGATTCAAAACGACTCGCTCTTAACAAAAAATTGGCATAGGGAATCATCGGGAAACAAGTTCCATAATCGCGATTAGTGACGACTTCTGCGCATTTAGCAATTCCATTTGCCAATACTTCATCGTTAATGATTGGTACGGGCGTGTGTTTATTAACTTGGTGCAGATTACGAACTATTTGCTCTTTATAATCTTGAATATCTTGATTGCGATCATGATAGATTTCTAGAATTGATTGCAGTACTCGCAAGAACCCCGGTCGTCCATAGCGTGGCTCAATCGGAAAGTATGTCCCACCATAGAATGGAACCAAATCATCGGGAGCTAGAAACAAATTTAGGGGCCAGCCACCACTTTCACCCATAATCTGCACCGATTGTAGATAGATGCTGTCAAGGTCAGGGCGCTCCTCGCGATCAACTTTAATCGCCACAAAGCGATCGTTCATGTAGTCCGCAATTACTGTGTCCGAAAAAGCTTCATGCTCCATTACAGTGCACCAATGGCAGCTAGAGTAACCAATTGACAAAAAAATTGGCTTGTTTTCAGTTCTCGCTTTTTCTAATGCTTCATCGCCCCAAGGATACCAATCAATCGGGTTATCAGCGTGTTTACGGAGATAGAGACTTTGCGATTGGGCGAGACGATTGGGCATAGGGCAAAATTTGACTTTGCGAAAATGAGTAAAGGTGCTATGAACAGTCTAACTCTTTGTTTCACAAATATTCCCAAGCAAAACAGCGTAAACCCCAAAAAGCTAGTAGCGGTGCTTCACACCGCTACTAGCTTTTTGGGGTTTACATAGTCTGTATGAGCATCACTATTGTCGCGATCGCCGTTTGTAGAAATTTTTGATCGAAAAGCACTGTATGTCTTATGCTATACATTTGTTTTCTGACTAATCCAATCTTTGAGATTATTTGGTACAGTAGTGAAATGCACATAAATTGTTTTAGTATATCGAGATAGCGATACTTGTTCTAAAACTATTTGACTAGGTTGCTGATGATTTAAAACTTTGGCATATATTTCACCTTCGATCTCTAGCTGTTGGGCTTGGTCATTGATCTGGAGATGTAGTTTGAGATTAGTTAATTCAGGAATATCGTGATCAGAGAAAATCTCGGCTCCATATGGAGATAGCTGCTTTAGCTCACCTTCAAACATTTCTGTACCTAGATGCTTCTCTTCTAAAATGCGATAGGTGATTGGAATTGGAATCGGCAACAATTGCAAGGAATCGCTGAGAGAAGGAAGTTCTAGATTGTATATTCCACCAAGACCACAAATATCGTAGATGGAAATTGGATGTGATACGCCTTTAGGTTCTACTTCCATCGAGCCGTTGATCTTAGCGATGTCTTCAATTTCCTTGTAAGTAGATTCCGAAATTAAAATTTGTCCTCCCACAGTATAAGATTCAATCCGCGCTGTGAGATTCACATGATTACCAACTACAGCATATTTAGCGCGAGATTGAGAACCGATATTACCAGCCACGACTTCACCTGTATTAATACCGATTCCCATCGCGATTTCAGGCAGTTGCTGTTGAGTGAGTTTCTCATTCACTGATCGCATGGCTAATTGCATAGCGATCGCACTAGCCACTGCCCGCGCCGCATCATCTTCACGATAGATCGGCGCACCAAATAACACCAAAATCGCATCGCCAATAAATTCATCAATCGTGCCTTGATAAGTCGCGATCGCCTCGGTCATTGTGCCAAGGAAAACATTGAGAATTTCCACAACTTTTTCGGGCGGAAGCTTTTCAGAAATAGTGGAAAAGCCGCGCAGGTCACACATGAGAATTGTAACTTTGCGTCGATCTCCGCCTAGCTTTAGACCCTCAGGCGTTTCCAATAGACTTTTTACAACGGCATCTGTCAAATAGCGGCTAAAGTAAGTACGAATTTGCGCCGCCGTAATTGCTAAATAGCTAGTCACAACTATACCGCTACCAAAAAAAGCGATCGCCGCAGGGACAAAGGGTATCCACCAGCCATAGATGAAAGTAATAAAGCAGGATGCAAATAAACTTACTGCTAAGACTAATATGCTCAGCGATCGCACTATTAGTAGCTGGATCTTTTGATCCTTAGCGTTGACATTGCGCCATTGCCAAATCAAGGTCGAGCCAGCTAGCGCCCAACCAAAAATCCATAGCCATTCCCAATGCTCTTCCCATGACTGAATTGTTGCTCTGCTATCAAGAGTGCTGCCAAGAATATGACTAACTATTTGGGCATGAACTTCTACGCCTGAAGTCAAAATTCTGGTACTTCCAAGTCCACCATCGAGAGGAGTGAAGAACCAATCACGAAGACTTACAGCGGTGACACCTATCATCACGATGCGATCACGGAATAAATCTGGCGCTATTTTCCCGTCCAATACGTCCGCCATTCGCACAGTCTGAAAACCCTGAAGCGATCGACGATAGTTAATTATAAATTGATGTCCACCCACATCAATTTGATGATAACTGCCATCATTAGCTCTTAACTTTGGTGGATTTAGAGCCTGTTCAATTTTCTCTATGGGAACAGTTTTTTCGCCATCAAGATAGAGTAAGGCTAGCTGCAAGCCAAAACTAAGTCCCACTTTGCCGTCAGGTAAACTCAAGGATAGTAAACCTCGGCGAAGACGACCATCTCCATCATGGACAAGATTGACTGCTCCAATTTGATCGAGTTGGGCAAGCGCAGGCGGAGGTTTAATGTCTGAAACTGAGAAATTTGACGTAACTAAATCAGATGTTTTATAAGCTCCTATCAAATTAGAAGTAGTCTTAAATAGTTTTTCTAATTGTGGATAGCTAGCACTATCTGTCTTGTCACGGGCTAGATCTAAGCCGATCGCACGCGGTTTTTGTTGTCGGATTTTATCTAACAATTTAGTCAATAAAGCGTCATCAATTGGCCATTGATATTGACGGATATCAGCTTCATCAATGCCTATAATCACAATCCGACGATCTGCGGGTTCAGGCGATCGCCATCGAAAAAACTGATCGAGCATGGCTAATTCGAGCGACTCAAGCGCCCCAATCAGCCGTAAACCGATCACCAATAGGGAAATTGTCGGCGCTGCGATCGCAATCCCGCGCCATTTCCACAAGCTATTTTTTAGTCGATATCTAATCGCCATTTTAAGTAAATATTTACGCCAAAATGATAGGATGCGCGACGCGCATCCTATCTCCAAAGTCGCTAATAGCTTTGAGGTGAAGTGCTTTCAGAACTTGCATCAGAAGTTTTCACAAACGAATGTGGAAGAACCCGATTTAGCTTAGCTGATTTCAGTAGTTCGTTCCATTCACTTACAATCTCAGGCTTTTTAGGATTACCTTGCAGCGCTTCAGCCAAAGTTTGCACAGTTTCATACCAGATGCCTTCTTGTGCAAACAAGGCTGCGCGATCTATAGGCAGTGAAACTTTTTTAAGTTGAGTAATTAAATTCTGATTGGGCAAAACCCTTCGCATGGAGCCAATTACCTCTAAATCTGTTGGATCATTGATTGTAAAATTTTTTGTAAATCTCCATGAATAGTTCTTGCCAAGCTTTAAGCCTTGAACATGATCAGGAATCTTAAAGGCAATGATACCTGCCTTACTTTTAAGATAAAAAGTTGTTGTGTAGATTCTCTTACCCTTATCAGATCTAATATCTTCCTCCGTTAGAGTGAAGGATACATTACCGTCAATTTTTGGGATCAGGAAATAAACCGTTGGACGTTCTGAAATAGTCTGAGGGACTGGAGCATTTTCTGCTTTTAAGTCTGGAACTAGCCCAATTAGGCAAACTTCTGTCGTTTCACAAGCGCTACGGAGAATCCCTGGAGTTGAAACTATAGGAGTACCAAGATTGCTAGGTGGGTTATAGCGTACCCTGCGTGACTGGGCTTGAGCTGAAGGTGTAAAAAGGCTCAATGATAAAGGCAACCCAATTGCTATACTTATAGCCAAGCAAGAGCAAGCCGATGCTATTAAAATCTTTTTTTGTGAAAATTTGGATAAAAACATGATGCGATCGCCTCTAGACAAGTGATCTGTATGGGTATGGTGTCCAGCTTAGCTTATCACCATAATACCCACGAGATAGTTAGATACTAATAAAGAATGCATCTGTTATCAAAAAGTTGCTATAGACATTCGACTTAACTTTTTTAGCAAAAACAATTTTATTGAAAGTCAGCCAACGGTGGACTTTCAATAAAATTGTTTTTAGCGGTAAAGCGTATTATGATAATTAGAAAAATTTATTAAAATTGTTGCGAAACTATGGATATCTTGTCTTTGGGTTGGTTTGGCGTACTTGGTATGTTTACACTTTCGATCGCTTTTGTCGTCTGGGGACGTAACGGTCTATAAGAATTAAGAAAGGGGCGCGAAGCGCCCCTTTCTTAATTCTGAACGATTAATGTAAAAGCTGCCCAATTCAGTGGATCGGGATACTTAGTTTTATTAGCAAGCATGGCATGACGGATGGCTTGCGCTTTGTTCGGATCATTTTGGAATTTTTTGTAAAACTCGGTCATTAGCAAAGCTGTTGGCTCATCAGGTACAGCCCATAGCGACACGACAGCACTAGGCACTCCCGCGCTAATTAGCGATCGCGATAGTCCAATGACACCATCGCCAGTTAATAAACCCTGTCCAGTTTTACAAGCACTTAGTACCACCATCTCCGCATTCAACCGCATCGTCACAATTTCGCTAGCCGTCAAAAATCCATCGTCAGTTGAGCTAGGCGCAAGGGGGATCGCACCTGGGATCTCACCGTTACGATATTCCTCTGATAATCCATGGGGAGCGAGATGGACAAAACGAGCAGATTTCATCTTATTAACAACTTCCACTTTTGTCGCGTTGTCGCCTGTTAGAAAAGTAGTATTTAGTAAAGATGCGATCGCTTTTGCCTCTTTTTCAGCTCCTATAGCAACGTAAGAGATAGATAGGACAATTCAAAACCCAAAAGATGGCAGAGCTTCGCTCTGCCATCTTTTGGGTTTTATGTCCTAAGCAAAGCTTACATTGCTATAATAGAGGTGTTAACTGAGTTGGTGGATTTCCGAGACTAGGCATAGTGGGATTGCCAACTATGAGAACTTCCTGCAAATTAACTTTTTTTACTTGTTGTCTAAGTTGGTGAGTGAAATCGAGAACTTGAATAGCAGGTGCAATTTGAACTGTATGTTTCTCAATTAGAAATTGATCTTTAGGATTAATTAGAGCTGCAAATGGAACTAGAAAAAGCAATCCTTGGGGTAAGAAAATCACCCTCGTATTGGCATCTTTAGGTAGTAAGTCTTGAATTGGCTGAATCAGAACTGCATATAATTGCTTGAGATCCCCATACTTCGCTAATATAGCAATGTAAGCTTTGCTTAGGACATAAAACCCAAAAGATGGCAGAGCGAAGCTCTGCCATCTTTTGGGTTTTGAATTGTCCTATCTATCTCTTACGTTGCTATAGCTAAAGACAAGACAATGGTAGAAATAAATAGAGTGACAATGAACCTGTTTAAGCCTGTGGAATCAACTTTCCGAAAGACAATGACCTTTGATAATGGAAGAGAGTTCTGTGGGCATGAGCAGCTATCTCAAAGTCTGCAAATAGAGACTTTCTTTGCAAATTCATATCATTTATGGGAACGCGGATTGAATGAACATACTAATGGATTGATTAGAGAATTCTATCCCAAAAGTATAAACTTTAAAATCGTGAAAGAAGATAACTTTCAGAAAGTGGTGGATTTTATCAATCACAGACTGAGAAAATCTCTTGACTATCGTACTCCTTATGAAGTATTCTTTGCTTCATAAGATGTCGTTGCATTTCATCCTTGAATTGGCGAAACTTTTCAAACACGCTCTAAGAAAAAAGGTTCACCAAGTGAACCTTTTTTCTTAGATTTTCTCAGCGATATATTTAGCAATTCGGGCAGACGCTCCTGCTTTGCCCATGCGCTCCTCACCATTGCGACTTACCTCTTGGAAGTAATCAGGATCTTGCAAAATCTCATTGAGCACATCCGCAACCTGAGCTGGTTTTTCGATTAAATTAATTGAGCAGCCTAACAGATCCGCTTGTTCTTCAGCAAACTTGCGCGTGAATTGGGGGCCATTTCCCGCGATCGTGATTACAGGTTTGCCTAAACCCACCATCTGTTCCGTCGCAGTGCCAGCCATCGCCAAGCCTAAATGACATTGATGCAGACAATCACCAAAGCCATCTTGCAACAAAATTAGTCGCGCATTTTGCACTTTAAAAGTAGTTTCATCAATGCGCTGCCAACCCTTTTGGATAATGCTCTGCCCAATAATTTCCAAATCTAAGTCAGGTGCGATCGCTACTAAAAAATGGACATTATGCGGAATCGCACGGGATACAACTTGAGCACAAAGCATCAATGTCATCCAGTTTTCATAGGCTTCAGGTGATCGCGAACCTGGAAGAATTGCCACAGCCCATTCATCTTCGCCAATACCAAAATTTATGCCCTTTGGTTCAAGCCCATCCATCATCGAATTACCTAGATAAATCGCTGGCAGTTTAAAATCGCGATTCAAGCTCTCGGCAGTTAATAGATCGCGGACAAATATCGCCTTGCAGCGATTGCTATTCATCAAAGCGCGTTCCCAAGGGAAAAAGTTAGAGCCGCCAAAAGGTTTTTTGACATGGGGCAAACTACTTTTGCGATCGCGCCAAAAATATTCTGACTTAGCCGTGGCAACAAATGCAAAATTACAGCCACCAAACTGAGATGGTAACCATGCAAACAGCAATGGCACAATATCACCCACTGCTAAAATCAGCCGATTGTTTCTGCGATTTTCCCGTGACCAACTCCATACAAACCCCAATTGCTTCCGAGTTAGCCCTACCAATCCACTTTTGACATCACGCGCTAACTGACGGCTATCCATACGGACAAATCCCCCCGATGGCATCGCTTGCGTAAACTTTTCAACGATCGAGATATTTGCTTTAGTATAGGCATGTCCCACGCCCACAAGCGGTAAGGCGATCGCTGAAAGCCCTAATTTCTCTAGTTCAATGCAGATACGGGCAGCGATGATATCTTCACCATGTCCGTTACTGATACATAAAATTTCCACGTTTTACCAAAAACTCTAATTTGCAATTCTAAATTAATAATTTGCTTTACGTAGATAAAATTCCTACGATAGCTGAGGTTTTGGGCTGGCACGGGGGATTGCCCCTACAGAACACAAATTATTCAGGTAGGGGCAATCCCCCCGTGGTTGCCCTGCTTCACTAGCAGCAAGAGATTCATCATCTGCATCCTGCGTAACAGCAATTAGTAATTTGCTGTGCCAAGAGTACAACAAATCAATATGTGGCTAATTTAACTTTAATAGAAACTGCGACATTATGCTTAATCCGCGCTGAGCAGCGCAAATTAAAAACTTAGGACTTACGCAAAAATGCCCTGAAAGCCTCATTTTGCCGTAGGGGCAATTCATGAATTGCCCCTACGGCTCGTTCTTTTGCGTAAGTCCTAAAACTGTTGTACTGGGCTTTGCCCAGCACAACAGTTTTTAATTTGATTAGCTTAAATAGGTGTAACCATTCAAGCAATGTTCATATTTTTGCAAAAACAACCTTGCTTCATCCAGAGTAATTTGCTTCTCTTGGAGAGCGCGTTCTGTCTCTTGACGAATATTTTCCAGCATCGCATCACGATTGTACTGCACATATTCCAGAACCTCGGTCATCGAATCACCCTTGATTACATGCTCAACCTTATAACCATTAGGAGTTGCATGAATATGAACTGCATCAGTGTCACCAAAGAGATTATGCAAATCGCCAAGAATCTCTTGATAGGCTCCACCGAGAAATAAAGCCAAAAAGTAAGGCTCTTCGGAAATAAAAGGATGTAACTCAAGCACAGACTTGACATCGCGCAAATCGATGAAACGATCAATTTTGCCATCGCTGTCACAGGTGAGATCAGCGATCGTGCCGCGACAGATGGGTTCTTCATTTAATCGATGGATTGGCATAATTGGGAACAATTGGTCGATCGCCCAACTATCGGGAGCAGATTGAAATACTGAGAAATTACAGTAATAAGTTAGCGCCATGGATCGTTCCAGATCTTCAAGATCGTCAGGCACATAATTCAGTTTGCGGGTTACCTTGAGAATGCGATCGCAACATTCCCAAAACAGACGTTCAACTCTGGCGCGTTGCTTGAGGCTTAGATAGCCAAAGGTGAACAAGCTAACTGCTTCTTGATTGAACTGAACGGCATCGTGATAAATCTCTTGGTAATTATTCTCGTTGATATTTTCCAATGATTCAAAAAGATTGCGGACGATTAGATGCTCATCCTCTTTTAGAGGTGAGATCGGCTGGTTAGGAATACCGCTAATGCCAACTACATCAAAGACTAAAACCGATTGATGGGATGCGATCGCGCGACCGCTTTCACTGGTCAAAGTTGGCACAGGTACGCCTTTTTCCGCGCAGGCATCCTTAATTGCCGCCACGATATCGTAGGCATAGTTCTGCATACTATAGTTTTTAGAGGCATAGAAATTGGTTTTGGAACCATCGTAGTCAACGCCTAAACCACCACCAACATCGAGATGCCCCATCGGTGCTCCCATTTCCGCAAGCTGTACGTAGATTTGTCCTGCTTCGCGTAAGGCATCTTTGATCGTGCTGATGTTGCTAATTTGAGAACCGATATGGAAATGCAACAATTTCAGGGAATCTAGCATATTTGCCGATTCCAATTGTTCAAAGGTTTCCAGAATCTCCCACATGCTAAGACCAAACTTAGCGCGATCGCCTGTGGAATCTTCCCAATGTCCAAGCCCTTTGGCACTCAGTTTTGCTCTTACGCCAACTACAGGGGCAATTCCCAACTTAGTCGCAGCGCGGATGATCATTTCCACTTCTTCCAGTTGCTCGATCACAATGATCGTGTTTTGCCCCAACTTTCGCGCTAGTAAAGCCGTTTCAATATATTCGACATCCTTGTAGCCATTGCAGATTAGTAACGAGCCAGGGGTGCGTAGAGTAGCAAGAGCAATCAATAATTCGGGCTTAGAACCTGCTTCTAGACCAAATTGAAATGGTTTACCATATTTGGCAATTTCTTCAACCAATTGACGTTGTTGATTGACTTTGACAGGGAAAACGCCACGATAAACGCCATTGTAGTTATAGCGTGCGATCGCTTTAGCAAAGGTAGAATTAATGCGCTCAATGCGATCAGCTAAGATATCCGAAAATCTCACTAATATGGGCAGACGCAACCCTCTCTGCTTCAGATCATTTACCAAATCAAACAGGTCAATGCAACCACCGCGATCGCCTTTGGGGGAGACGGTCACATTACCCGCTTCGTTAATACTGAAATAAGGTTCTCCCCAGCCATTGATACGATAAAGTGATTCGCTGTCTTGAATAGTCCACTTTTTCGCATCTGCAACAACAGGTAATTGAATCTCTTGCAACATTGTTAATAAACCTTTGATAAACCTTACAAACCTTGATCTACATAGTGGAGAGTGATTAGCACTTTACGATGCTCGTAGCAACTGTAGCACTACCAAATCACTACCAAATAAATCTAGACGCTTAGCCAGAAAACAGTCTAGATCTTTTTGAACCATCACTGTTGCAATTATTGCTATAGTTTGCTGTAGATTATAGTTTCTAGACATTTTAGCGTTTTATTCACGGCTTGCTGATCAATGAATTTTGAAGCTGACTTAAATCTGATACTCCGTGCCCGATATGCTTTGATTTATATACCTTCAGCGGAGGAAGAGCGAGTTGAAGCTGTAATTACCAACGTGGCAAAATCTCTTGGTCGCAGCATATTTGTCTGGGATTTTGTCGATGGTTATCAGTCTAATCCCACTGATGCAGGGATGGGTAAGCGTAATCCTTTGCAGGCTCTAGAATTTGTAGATAAAATTCCCAAAGGTGCAGTGTTTGTATTGCGAGATTTCGATCGCTTTCTTGACGATGTTGCGATCGCACGTAAGCTCAAAAATCTTGCGCGTAGACTCAAAAGTGAAGCCCAAAATATTATTGTGCTTGCCTCGCAGATTAATATTCCCGATAGCCTCAGTGAATTTTTCTCGATTTTAGAATTTCCACTTCCAAATCCTAGTGAATTAAGAACAGAAATTGAGCAAATTGCCTGTTCTGTTAGTTATGCTAATCCAACTTGCGATATTCAACTAGATAAACAAGCGATCGACGATCTGGTTCGCGCTGGACAAGGCTTATCTCTTGAGAAAATGCGGCGTGTGCTAGCAAAGGCGATCGCTGAAAATGGTCGCTTACGTCCCGATGATGTGGACCTAATTCTCGAAGAAAAACGCCAAAGTATTCGCCAAACTCAGATTTTAGAATTCTATCCATCGACAACAGAAATTAGTGATATCGGTGGTTTAGACAATCTCAAAGAATGGCTACTACGTCGAGGTAGTGCCTTTAGCGATCGCGCCAGAAAGTATGGACTTCCCCATCCACGCGGATTACTACTCGCAGGGATACAAGGTACTGGCAAATCCCTCACAGCTAAAGCAATTTCCCATCATTGGCATTTACCATTATTGCGCCTTGATGTTGGTCGCCTCTTCGCAGGCTTAGTCGGTGAGAGTGAATCCCGCACCCGTCAAATGATTCAGTTAGCCGAAGCTCTTTCTCCTTGCGTATTGTGGATTGATGAAATCGACAAGGCTTTTGCGGGAACTGATGGACGTGGTGATTCAGGCACAACTAATCGCGTGTTCGGCACATTCCTTACATGGATGGCAGAAAAGACTTCACCCGTATTCGTTGTGGCTACAGCAAATAATATTCGTACTTTGCCGCCCGAATTATTGCGAAAGGGCAGATTTGATGAGGTGTTTTTTGTGGGCTTACCCAATCAAGAAGAGCGATCGCAGATTTTCTCGGTACATGTAAGCAAATATCGCCCACACAATACTCGCGCCTATGATATCGATCGACTAGCCTACGAGACTCCAGATTTTTCAGGTGCAGAAATTGAGCAGGGTATCATCGAAGCGATGCATATCGGTTTCAGCCAAAATCGTGACTTTACTACAGATGATATTCTCGAAGCTGCTAGTCAAATTGTGCCCTTAGCGCAAACTGCTCAACAGGAGATTCAAGTTCTCCAAGAATGGGCTGCTTCAGGTAAAGCAAGGCTTGCTTCAAGACAGAATGTGTTCAACAAATAAAAACTAAGCGTGGCAAATGGTTTGAGTAAAAAGCCCAGATCTCCGACTTTTTCTTTGCTAGCACAAATAAATTTTGATAAGCAAAGAAAAAGTCGGAGATCTCAATCTTAGCTTCTTCTGTCCAGCTACTTAGGAATGAAAATTAATTAACTTGTGCAATTAAAACCAAAATTTGTTGGGGCGGGCAAAGCCCGCCCCAACAAATTTTGGTTTTAATTAATTTT
>Ga0315903_10004906_pt1 | contig 17659 bp, 20 predicted proteins | sample LakEriMetagenome_7_FD_203524 | JGI IMG/M metagenome (GOLD analysis project Ga0315903, IMG submission 203524) | Freshwater fungal communities from buoy surface, Lake Erie, Ohio, United States - Buoy 2 MA119 | ecosystem: Environmental > Aquatic > Freshwater > Lake | place: USA: Lake Erie, Ohio...
TTTATATCTTCATTACCGTTATCAAAATGTATAGTTTCTACAATATTTGGTGTGCTGGAATATATTCCCTCCAATGTCCAACTATTAAGTGTTGTCCTATTGAACCAGTTAGATGGTCTTTCATCAAAAGTGACATTACCCGTGGTAAAATCATAACCACCATCTTCATAATCAAAACCCAAACCTTCATCCCAAAACTCGGGTACTTTAAAAAGTATTAAATCAAACGAATTTGTTCTTTGTCTACCTGTACCCCTTTTTGCCCCTAAAAACGTCTCGTCACCAAATATTGTATTAGTTAAATGGAGTGTATGTGTGGTTCCTGTGGTGACTACATATTCACCATTATCTATTTTAGATTTTAAATCATCAAAGTCAATTTTGAAGATGAATTTAGAAAAACCACTACCATAAAAAATCTCTGTTGTTGGGTTTTTTGCGGTGTTAACCTGAGAATTTTTAATTATGGTATTATTTTTTTCAAAATATGAACGGAAATATGACATCTTTTTTATTTATAAATATCAAATTAATTGATTCTGATTGATCCGTTCAATAAATCGTTCCTCATTGTTTCAATTAGTTTCTGTAATTCAGTGTAACTCTTAAATTCTTCGTTTTTAACAAAAGGTCCTAATACATTGTGCTCATGTTGATATAACACATCAACAAGTTTTTCTAATAAAAGTATAAGATTTTCTCCCCTTACCACTGAATAGGTGTTTGGGTCTATTTTTTCAATATAGTCGTTTTGTGTTAACTCATATTTATCTAATTTTTCAAAAGGAACCAATTTTTCAGTTTTGTTTGTATCTGTGGATAAAAAATAAATTTTGTCCGACTTTAAAGATGAAAATGATTGTTCATCACTTTTCTTATCAAAAACAAACTTTTCATTTTTTGTTTTTCTAGGTGTAACTTTTGGGAAAACATTACCTAAAGAAAATATTAAACCACATTTTGGACCAACACCATACATCGACATTGCAGAAAAAATATTTTGTTTAATAGTTGTACCAGGGGTAGCCATTAAACTTTGCTTAGGTCTAAAATAAAATGGGTGTAAATCTTCTTTTTTATATAATGGATTTATTTTATTTAAATCATCCTCATGTAACGTATATAAAAAATCTCTCATTTCACTAACAACAAACATAAAATCATCATCCGATGGTAAAACTATTCTATATGTCGGTGATGTTGTATTTTCCTCTACATTTACTAATGATAAAAATTCGTTAGGTATAATTGTATTTTCATTTATATTATTGGTTTTTAGTAAATTACCAAAAGGTTTTTTTATTTTATAAACATAAAAATCTACAGCATATATCGAGGATAAACTTGTTTGTCCAGAAATATTAACAACATCATATTCAACTAAATATTTTAAATCTCTAACCTCAACCTGTAATGTTTTTTCTTCTGTTACTTTTTTAACTAATTTGTATGGAAATTTTTTTAATGTTAATACAGAACTTTTAGATGACATTAACGGATATGAATAGATGTCTTGTCTATCTTTAGGTTTTGCCTTTTCTTTTGAAAGTAATTTACCTCCTCGTAGTTGTAAACCATTCTCAGTAAAGATTAAATCTGAACCATATTTACCATAAATCCCATAATCGGTTTTTTTTGCAATTGAACCTATTGACCTCTTTTTTCTAAAATTTTCATTACCATCAAATAAATTAGGTTTGTGTTTTATACTAACACCGTATGTTGTATTAGAAGTTTGTGGTGAGAAACTTTGATCATTAAAATTATGTACAGTTGTAAATGGACCCGAAATATATTCAACATTTACATTTTCCTTATCTGTGTTATAATTTATAATTTTAACCGCTTGGTCAACCTCCGGAATAAAATTTATATTTGTAGGTAAAAATGGAATAGAAACAAAAATATCATTATCGGAAAAGGGTTCATAATTGTCGGCTTTTTCCTTTTCTGAAACATAGTCAGAATATCTTACACATCGTATTCTACCCAATCCTTGGGGGTCATTATTATCAATACAAATACCAATATCAATTATTTTCATTATTTTCTTGTCCTTTTACCAATTTCTTTATTAATGTCATCATACATTGATTCGACCAATTCTAAATGTCTTGTTAAATCTATTATTAATGATTTTGTTTTTTCAAATTCTATTGATAGAATTTCAATTGCATTAAATAAATCCTTGTTAGATTTATTTTCCACATCGTTTGATATTTCTATTATTTTTTTTAAATCAATCATTTTATAACATTTTACCAACGCTATTTAAAATTCCTGGTGGTATAACTAAAGGTCCCACGGGTGTTGGGATTATAATTTCTTTGTTCGTTACTTTTATAAAGGAATTTGTGTCCAATTCTTCCATATTTCCATCAATAATTGACCCAATTATTTTAGCCATATTATTAGCTTCTCCAAATACGGGTCCCAAAGGTATTCCCGCGTTTTCCATTCTTTCAAATATGTTTAATTTTGCTCTGTCCTGACTATATCCCGGTAACTTATCTGACAAACCAAGTAAAATACCGGGTATACTAAATGGTGACCCTAACGATAGAGCGTTTTGTATTGTGGTAAGTATTATGTTAAAAATAGTAAAACAATCCTCAATTCCTTCTTCTAGAATTTTTGTAAGTAACGCAATTAAAGCCGTTATAATAACTACATACCTTTTATATTTATTTTTTAATATTTTTTTGACAATTTTCATGACAAAAGCAATCAAATCAACTTTAATTAACTTCCAAAACTCTCTGAGGAATAACCAGAATAGTTTTTTAACAATTTCCCAAAATAATTTACTCAATTCTTTCATTGTATTTAAAACATCAATAACCTGATTTATACCGGCTTTAAATATTTTATATAGAACTACAATTGGTAAAAATATTTTTGGTGATAACGCCGACATCAGTAATGCTTTAGGTAAATTAAGAATAAATAAATCTAATAAATTAAGACTAAATTGTAATTGTGGTATTGAACTATCAGATTTCGAAAACGCATCCGTGGCTGCTCTATTTATTGTTGAGTCAACTAAATCATTTAAATTTTTTTTATATCCTAAATAAACGAAGTCTTCCATCATTGTTTTATTGACGGGTACCTCAAAATTATTACAATCTTTAAATTTCAATACCTTTCTAAATCTCGCGTCTTCGTCATCAATATCAATTCCCTCAACGTCATCAAAGTCAAAATAAAATTCAATATCTTGATCATTTTCGTCAAATAAATCAACAGCATTTTGATTCGATAATTCATTTCTCTTCGTTGGTGTACCACATATTGCCATTAATTTACCTAAGAGTCTATTAACGTTATTTAAACCCTTGTCAAATAGTGGGTGGGACTCGCCACTTTGAATCGTCATCAACATGGATGTTTTTACTATGTGTTGAATGTCCGGTAATTCAATTGATGAATAATAATTATTGAGAAAGGATTCCACATCAGCAAAATTTACCGTTAATCCCGATATGTTCCATTGTTGATCCCCACTATCCCAAAACATTTCTAAAATAGATTCTCCCGATGCGGTTCTCATGTCAAAACCCGATGGGTCGTTAAATGAGTTATATAATTCAGTATTGACTTTAACTTTTGATCCTGTAGAACCGGTTGTGGGTTCATAAACAATTTTTCCAGTTGCAGAACTTGGGTCTACCGTAAGTACATTTAAAAAATCAAACTCATTTGGTTTAATATTTAAAGAATCAATAGTAATTGTTTGATTAGTTCCACAAATACCATCGGAAGCAAAAAAGTGATTTTTTACTGTTTCTAAAATAATTTCTTTTGATTGGGTTAGTGTTCTATCTGCAGCCGTTTGTGCGTGGTATTTTAACCTATTTTTAGAAAATAATTTTTCGGGAATCGGTTTTCTATTTTTATCTAAACTACTAGTCCCATCTAAAATAGAATTAGTAATTTCCATAATATCACTAAAGATACTAGACTTGTTATCTTTTTTGTTTTTCCTTTTTTCTAAAAAGTCGTCTAATTTTTTACCGAATAATTGATCGGTTGTAGGTAAGTCTTTAAGATACTTATCATATAAATTATCAACGGCTTCTTGGGGGTCATCGTTAATTTTTTTGATGGCCTCAATCCTTGATTTTAATTTATTTTTTGTATTTTTAATCTTACTCATTATAATTTATACTTTTCTTCAGTATCCGTAGATTCATCACTTAACATCTTATCCAATAGAGCCCTATCTTCGTCACTTAAATCTAATTTACCAAGTGGCATTTTACCTCCACTGCCCGATGTTTGTTTCAAAAGGACGCTTTGTAGTTTTACGAGTGATATTTTCTTTTCAGTACAATCGTTCAGGATTTTTTGTTGTTCTTTGATAACCGGACCAATAACACTCATATCCTCAGCATCTTTCATAAAAGACATCATTTTTCTCATGATTTGAGATGCGGTGTTTCTGTTTTCAACAACATCGTTATATATCTCCTGCATTAATGATAATGCTGAGTCAACATCTAATGAAATTATGTTTTTTCTTTCTCTACCCATAACAATAAATAGAATTATTCTAAAAATCCACCAATAATACCGTCGTAGAGTTTTCTATACTTTTTAATTGAGATTCTGATTTCTTTAGTACTAAGGGATGTCATTTCTCTAAGTGACAATAATATTAGATTTTTATTGAATTTATTACCGTCACCAACTTGAAATATTTTATCAAAATTTCCAAAAATCTCTAAAAGTGCATAACCTAATTTTTGCTCATTTTCGGTTAAGTCTTCTGTTTCGATAAAGGTTTCTAAGTCAATTGTGAGTTTTACAATCACATCTCTATAATCTACAACATATTCATCCATCGTGTAAGATAACTCTACGTTATCTTCTATCGATGAGGATATGTCGTCATAGGAAATCTGTCTGTTTTGTTCTTTAGTGTCCTTTTGAATTGCACCCATTAAGTAATTCTTACAAATCGTTCCGAAGTAAGAGTATGCTTTGTGGTTTTTTGTGTGGTCAAACTTATTGATTTTGGTCAACAAGAAGGACATTGTATCGTCATGAATTTCTTGGAATTCAAGATCTTTTCTGTAAAGTTTATAACGTCGAATAATTGATTCGACCATTATTATTAGGGGTTCTCGTAAATATTCGTTGAATATCTTATTTCTTTCTGCTTCATCAGTACTTTCTAAGTAATTGACTACCGCCTTCTCTTGATCCTCCCCAAAATAAATTTTTTGGGTTCGTTTTCTTGGCATTTAAGATTCCACATATTTTATATCTCGTTTATTTTTAAAGAAAAACTCTTTCTTTGCGGAATCCAACCAAAATTTAACCTCACCTTCAGATAATTTTGTTTCTTCGTTATTTTTATAATTCCAAAACAAAGATTCTTCTCTAAAGTTAACATGTTGATATCCAATTTTTGGTATTGTCATTATTTTAACACCATTGTGTGTTAATCTTAATAATAACTCATAACTAAATGTAAGTTTTATATTTTCCTTAAACATTCCATTCTCTTTGATGACGTTTGTTCTAAATAACCCACCACTTGTCTGATAATTTTGATAATCGAGTAATACTTCATTATCAATAAAACCTTGTTTTTCAGTGAAACCATACGCCCAAGCAGATTCGTTTGTAAAACTAATAAATGTACCTTCGACATTTACATCTTTCACAACAGGTAAAAACACATCTACATCAGGGTTTTCTGTTATGTAAGTATTCATAGATTTTAACCAAACTTTTCTGAATTCATCATCAACCTCTAAAATTGAAAACCATTCAGTTTCACATTTAGAAATACCTAAATTAATTTGAGTACAAAAATCAACATTTCCTGAATTTACAAGATATACTATTTCTAATTTCTGTGATAAGTTAGACAAACTATTTTTAACCTCGGGTGGACAAACTATCATTAAAATAACATCATTATGAAAATCTTCTAAAGATGATATTGCGTTATTTAACATTACAGAATACTCATCATTAATTTTATGTAATGGTAATAATATTGTTATTTTTTTCATACTGTTTCTTCTACTTTTAATTTTTCTAATGCGTTATTAATAGATTCAATTCTTTTATTTCTAAATGAATTGAATACGGATAAAATATTATTTTCTGTTAAGGATTTAGAATAAGGTAAGAGGGTTTCACTCATCTTCTGAGTAATATCATTTGTCAATTCAACACCCTCTAACCAAGCTAATGTGTATGTCCCAAGTAATTCAACAATCTTTGATGTGTCATATGTCCACATTCCATTTTCAGATAACCAATCAGGTTCCATTGATGGTATTTTACCGATAACAGGTACCCCACATTTCATTGATTCTAATGGGAATGTACCAAAAGTTGATTCGTCATCAATCCAAATAGAAACAAAGCATTCCTTTAATGCTGTAGAAAATTCTTCATAACCCATTTGAACCATGTCTCTAAAAGTGACCCATCTTAATTGTGGATACCTTAAATAAAATTCAGATATAATTCTTCTGTGTACAACCCTATCTCTACAACTGATTGCAATAAATGGTTTTTGAGTTTTATCGGACGGACAAAAATTATCCTCAATAATTGGTGGAATAATATGTACAAGAGATTCGGGGAAAACTTCTAAAATATATTTTTTTGATGCTTCGGTTGTGGTGATTACCCTATCAAAACCGTAATCTCTCCATCTACTACCAACAGGAAGTGTTTCAAAAATATAATCTTTTTGTTGAACTAACATCACTTTACTACATTTGATGTTTGATACTTGTTGTAAAATATTTGAATAATATTCTGGTACCACAAGTACATCATCAATTTTTATTTCAATTTTATCATCTTTGATTGATACAACTTCCAAGTCTTTATACTTATCCCCAAGCCAATGAGACACCCCACCATATGTTGAATCTTCAACTAAAATTTTAGAATTTGTGCCATTTTCTTTAAGAATAAACGCTAAATCATAAATGTATTTGACAGATGCTCTTGGATTATTTTTTGTATCGTATGTTAAAAAATAAACAGTATTTTTACTATTTTCTAACCTACCTAATGCCTCTTTTAACTTTTCTATGTTTTCGATATTTTTACTCATCTTCTTCAATTAAAATATTATTTTTTATTAATGTATTAAACGCCAATCTGAATGATAGTGTTACCCCCTTTTGACTAAATGGACCCATTTCTTCATCCACCTCATCAATCTCATTCAGTACCCTCTCGACACACATTTTTAAAATTTCATACATAAAAATGTTTATCTCAGTAGTCTCGTTTCCATCTTCGTCTTTTATTGTGTTTCCTGTCCTACATCTTGAGGTAACTGCTTCGATATCGATGTAGTAGAGTTTTCCAAAAATTTCAACCATGTTTCTTTTATTTCAGTTAATTTACTTATTTCTTTCTTATGTGTAAAGTGTTGATTATATGTTGTATTGAATTTTATTGTCTCTTTACCATCAGGACACAAATCAATAATTTCTTTTGAATCGGTAATCCAAACATCACACGCGTTCCATTCCTCTGAAATGTCTTTTGATTTAATAAATTTTATATTGTTACCTAAAAACCCGTTTTTTGATAAGAAAAATAATGTTGCTGGTTTTGATTTACCTAATTCATTCAATCCAACCACTGTAAAGTTATGTTCAGGGTTTTCGTAAATAATTTTATTTAGGTCGGTAAATGTTGTTTGATAACTTATACCCGCATGTCCAAAAATTTCAATTGGGTATTCAACATATAAAAAATATTCTAACTCTTCTGATGACTGAAATTGATAAGATGAAAGTAAATTATCATTATGAATCGGTTCTATAATTTTATATTCAAAGTTATTTTCCGATTCAAATTCCGAATCTAAGTAAGCGTCTCTATAGTGATAATCAAATTTTTGAATAGTGTTTCTTAAAACACCATCAATACTTAAATAAATTTCCATGATGAAAATATAATATGATTACTTTTATAAGTAAAGGTTAATCATATCTTTCTAAAATTTTCCCAATAATAGGATTTCTTACTATGTCTTGACTTCCAAATTCAAATACCCCAATTCCTTTTACATCACCCAATCTTCTTTTTGCATCATACAAACCTGATTTGGTTTTGTCCTTGAATTTATCTGATTGTTCTAAGTCTCCGGAAAGAAAAAATTTGGAATTAAATCCAATACGAGTAAGTAATAATTTAATTTGAGCAGGTGTTGCGTTTTGAGCTTCTTCAAATACAAGTATTGTATTATCAACATTCCATCCTCTCATATAAGCTAAAGCGGCAATTTCAATAAACCCCTCATCTTTCAATCTTTCTCTAGCGTCTTTACCGATTATTTTATTTAAAAGATAATATGACGGATAAATGTATGGGTCTAATTTCTCTTCTAGTCCACCAGGTAACGATCCGAGTTTTTCTTCAGCTTCCACTGCTGGTCTAACAATTATAATTTTTTCATATTTGTTAGTGTCATCCCAAAGTAAATCAACCGCTTTTTTCATTGCAATGTAAGATTTACCAACACCGGCGGGACCAAAACATAAAGTGATTTCGTTCTCACCTAAAATTCTCCAATACTCTTCTTGTGATTTTGTTAAAAACTTTTCTTTTGGTTTTTTTATAATCTCTCTGATTCTTCTCTTATTGGGTGTAATACCCTCAATTGTTGTGGTAACTTCACTATTCTGTGTAGTCTTACCATTTTTAGAAATTTTTCCTCTCAAGGTTTTATATTTTATATACTATAATTATCGAGATAAATGTTATTTACCCGTCGAACCAAATCCACCAGAACCCCTGTCAGTCTCACTTAATTTATTGGTTTCAACAAAATCTATTTGTGGATATGCTAACAACATAATTTGTCCCCCCCTATCTCCAATCATGTATTTTTTATCTCCACTTTGTGTCTTTTTGAACGTTGCTTGTAATTCACCCCTATATCCACTATCAATAACCCCAACACAATTAGTTAAACTTAAATCATATTTTCTGATAGATGATCTTGGGAAAATTAACCCAACAAATCCTTTAGGGATTTCTACAGCAATACCAAATCCATATGTGATATCAAATTCGGATTCTGATATGATAGACGTAATTGTTAAATCCATACCAGCGTCCCCTTCTTTAGAGTAAGAAGGAGATATTGCATCTGGTGATATTTTTTTAAACTTGACAACCATTCCCTTTTGTGAAAACATGTCAGTTTTAATATCCTCGTCTAATTTTCCTAATAAATTATTTAAATCACTGATGAAGTTAATATCAGTATCATCATCTAAAATATCCTTTTCGAGTTTTTTTAATTCCTCAATGTATTTTTTTATTTCTTCATTGTTCATTTGATTTGATTTTTTTATCAATAATCCATTTATCTAATTTTTTTAACCTGTCTCTTAAATCTCCATCTATTGGTCTAAGACAACATTCAACAAAAACATCTGTGATTCTTTGTAGTTCTTCTACAGTCACAGTTACACCTGATTGACTAACAAATTCTAACGCGAGTTTACTTTGAGATTGTCTCAAAATTTGGATGTCTCTGCTGTAAAATTCCATTTTATTTAGATTTATAATACTCAGGAGTATTTTTTGTATCAATAATACATTCGATTGGCATTTTAACGATTGAGATACTTTCACTACCTCTAGTGTCTCCTGCTCTGTACTTTGATGCAACAATAGTTGCTTCTTCGACTGTTTCTGCTTCAACAATATATTTCAATTTTTGAAGTCTTGGATTTCCGTTTCTGTCCATTTGTTCGGTTTCATAACCGATTGTTACTAAGTAATGCATAGTTTTAAATTTTAATTGTTAATAATTGATTTAAAGAATTGTATTCTGTCTTTTGTTACGTTTTTTAATGAGTATTTGTCTTTCACTGTTTCATATAATTTGTTTCCCAAATCTTCAATCATATTTGGATTTTCAACTAAACGTTTCATATGTTTTCCCCATTCTTTGTGATTTTTTGATGGAGGTACAATAAGAGCGTTTCCTTTATTATTGAATACTCCTTGGTCTAATGCCGAAACTAAATCTAAAGTGTACGGATTAACTCCACTTGCAATAACCGCTTTTTTATGGAACCCCGATTCAATAATTTTCAACTGTGATTTATTTTTATTGAATTCATTTTCGAGTAATGGGGCAAGAGATACATCGAATAAATTATAATTAAGTGCGTACTTATTTATATCTCTAGTCCACCTTCTTCTATATGATTTATCAACATCATTATATGGTGTCTCTAAAAATGTAAAAAGATATTTTCTATATTCTTCATCTATAACTTTATATTTGTCTGTAAAAATATTTTCATACCTAAACCACACCGTTTCGTGTGGAAGTATATCTCTTTTACGAATTTGATTTGTGGACTTATCATATTCACTCACAGTACCCCGAGTATCAAATCCACATAGTACAAATTGCACTTTATCTTTGAATAGATTATGTGTTGATGAAATACCCCCTTCAAGAAGTTCTAAGTCATATAAATGAGATGATCCACCTAACCAACCAAATCTAATTTTATCTGATTTTTCAACATTGGATTGAAACTGAGGTTCATTTTCATCTACCGCATTTGGAAATACTGCAACGTTTTTAATTCCGAGTTTTTCTTTAATTGTGGTGGCAAATATTGGAGTTGTAGTTGAAACGTAATCTGCTAATTTTAAAAGTTCTACTTTTTTCTGAGGTACATTATTCTGTTTAATTTGATGATACATTGGGTGTTTTTGATCAACATTCCATAAATCATCAATATCCATAACGGTTTTAATTCCTTTGGATTTCAACCAATTAACTCTTTTTACGTTTGATTCGTGACTTGTTTTATGAATAAAACTATGAAAAACAACAATGTCATAATTTTCAAAAATTTTATCTTCTTCAGGTACATCAAAAGAAATGTCCACATGAAAATCCTCACTATGATTTTCTCCAACGTATTTGTATGGATCTAATATTCTGTATTTACCAACTCCGTGTGTATCTGATGGTATTGCTAATATTTTTATTTTAGACATTATCGTATCATTATATGTCTAAATAATAAAGAAAAAAATTCAAAAAACAAAATGTTATTTAGCCTTATTTACACCTGTAATTTTACCCTTAAAGATAGAATCACCAACCTTTAGAACAAGGTTTTCATTAATTGAAGTGGTTTGTTGTGCGGTTAATATTTGGTTTAATTTCTCATCCATAACTTTTCTTACTGTATTTTCAATTAAAACAGCAATAGCGTTCATGTCAATACTTGGATTTGAAACTGAACCCGTATTTCTTTGTTGTGTGGTTGTTTTTTTACTTAATCCTTCTTGTTCCATTAACTTTTTTGCACCTTTAATAAAGTCCATGTCAAGACTTTCATTTAAAGATATTTGAGGAACTTGTGGAATCGGATTTTCAATCATTGCTTTTTTGATAGCATCGGGTAATTTAGATTCATTAATTTTTTGAACAGATGGAACTCCAGATGGTCTATGAATTGTGTTTGTTGGTGTTTGTGTTTTCATTAATTCTTCTGGTTCACTGAACAACATATTTTCATTTATATTACCCCTTTCAAAGTTTCCGTTGTCTACTTTATTCATTACTTTTTTGGCGTTCACCAACTTTCTCATTAAATCATTTTCTGATATTGGTCCTTGATTCTGTGACATTTTGATTTTTTTATTAATATAATTAATTAATTAACAACATTAAAGTTTTTATTCTCATTATTGTTTCCTGTATCGGTTCCGTTTGACTTTCCGGTTCGGGTAAATTATCTGACACAGTTATATTATTTTTCTTTAGTAAGTCAGATAACTCTTTATTTGATTCTAAATCAAACCTCTTTCTTGTTCCTTCACCCGCTGATTGATTTTTCCCAAGTTCTCTTTGAGTAGATTTCCATTCTTCCTCTTTCTTTTTGTATAGATTTCCAACCGCTTTTTGATAGTCTTGAGTTGAAACAATTTTTTGTCCATTAACATCCTTAGGTTGTAAAGTCTTGAAAACATCACCGACATTATCCTTTTGTGTTTGTGGTGTTGCGGTTGGTTTATCATCAACTTTAGGTTGTGGTAATGGTTCTTTTGATGGTTTTTCAGGTTCTTGGGGTTGTGGTGTTGGTACCTCTTTTTGTTTTACCTCTGGTGTCTTAGTCCAGTCAGTAGTAACATATGTTGTAACCATAGGTCCTTTGCTCGATTCTGAACCTTCTTTATAACCGGGTCTTTTATTGTCAAATGTTTCATCAGTTAAAACACTTATGTTAGTCATTCTATCTACGATGAAGGTTCTCCAATTTGTTTTGTCATATCCTTTTTTTGATACAGATGGAGGTTGAACATATGCTCTAACAATCACATTACCTTTTTTACTTAAACCCATTGCAACAACCTCCGCTCTTACCCTTACTCCACGTTTCACACTTATCTTATCAGGTTTAGTTGGTCCCGAATAATAGAATGTAACAGGATTTCTATTTTTTATAGCATCCACAAGTGGTTTGGTTTTTTTACCAGACAATGATTGTTCTAAAAGTATGTTTTTTAGTTTAAATGACATTAAAAATCAGGATATCCCTTTGTTTTACCGTACTTATTTCTTGCAGTAATCTCGGTTCTTAAATTTATATCTGTTATTGAACCTACATTATTACTCAACTCCCCTTTACCCTTTTCGTCACCACTTGATAAAGCATTTGGATGATTAATTCCATATGCATTTTCTGTATTATATATGTTTCTTCCTGTATTATCTATTCTTGAATTAATGTCCGTTAAACCTCCAATATTACCACTTGATTCACCTTTACCTTTTTCATCACCATTTGATAATGCGTTTGGGTGATTAATTCCATATCCATTATTTGGATTGTAAGGGTTTCTACCAATTAACTCGTTCCTTGATGAGATATCCAAAGATCCACCAATTTCATTTTTTCCCTTCTCATCTCCATCAGAAACAGCATTACGATGATTAATACCATACCCATTATTTTCATTATAAACGTTTCTTGTAAGATTTGAAATTCTATTTTGAATATCAACAGAACTACCTATTTCGTTTTTACCCTTTTCATCCCCATCTGATTTAGCGTTTGGGTGATTTGAATTGTATTCACCATTTAGACCATATGCATTTTTTGAAATATGTTCCTTTCTGAATTGTTCTGCCAGTATTTCTAATTGTGTTGCCATGTTATAACATTAATTTTTTCATTCTTTCAATCTGTTCAAATAAACCGAGTGAGGTTATTGGTGAAATTGAGTTTTTATGTGAATTACTTTTTATCAGATTAGTTGGGATTTTAAAATTAAATCTTTTTGTATGTTTCTTAAGATGTGAATTTTTTCTCTCTCCCGTTAAACTACTCATTTCATCTGCGTTTTTTCTTGAGTCTTTTCCTTTACTTATTAAGTCTCTTTCTCCTTGTAAAAAAGGTTTTGACCATTTTTCCATTCTATCTCCACCACACAGGTTGTATTTAATTAAATCTTTCTTTTTATCCATGTTATTAATATCATGAATGATTCTTTTAAGTTGTCCGTACTTTACCTTTTTATCTGATAATATTTTTTTTGCACGATGAACCCCGTCAACATGTTGTCCATTTAAATTCTGTAAAGAGGAATTTATTTGATCCAAAATATCTTGTGGTACGTCAAAAATTCTATTTTTTAAATCTTTATTCATCGTTTTTAAGATGCTTCAAAACATCATTCACACTTAAATTATTTTTTTTAAGTGTTGTTTTAAGAGAGTTTAATTGTTTTAAAACAATTGGATTAATTTCTTTTTCTTCAGTTGTCTCTTTTGAAACTATATCATTATTCATGTTTTTTTTTGATAAGATACTTTCTATGTATTCTTCCATGAATTTTTTAGGGTTTTCAACAAGTCTTACTTTGTCGTCAGGTAAATTTTCATCGTAACCCATTTGACCCATTCTCTCTTTAGTTTCATCGTCAGGTATCCCTAATTCCTTTTCAAAGTGTTCTTCCGCGTCATCATAGTCTACATCTTTCATAATTGTATCCTTAGCACCTAAAGCCTTACTCAAATCCGATTCCGCCCAATATCTCAAGGATGTATGGGTTCCGTGAACCCCATGAATACCCATACTACCTGCACCTGTTTTTATAACGTCATCAGTTGTTTTCTTTTGTGTTATTCCTCTTTTATCTAAATCATTTGGTTTTTTACTTCTTTGGATGTTTCCTTTATCGTCAACAATTTCATCAACTTCTTTTTCTATCTTTTCAGGTATTTTTTTAAAATCGGTATCTTTTGAGAACTCTTTAGCCCATTTTGACCACTTTTTACCCTTTTTACCTCCTTTACCAGCCTGAGCGTAGAAAAATCTTTGTTGTGCTTTAGACGCAAACTTTTCTTCTATAACCTGTTTAATAAAATTATTCATCTAAACGTTTTTTATATAAATATCAAACAGAGGGAAAGATATTTATAGAAATATGAACACACAGAATATTTTAGAGTTTTATGGGTCAAAAATGAGTTTAAAACTAGATTCTTCAGAATTTTATGACTTTGAATTGGGTAAAATCGATTTTGATTATAATACTGAGGTTCTTAATTTAGACAGACAAATTGTTTATAACACATTAAAAATTAATAATTCCTTGTCTAATATGGATTGTTCAAGGGATTTAATTACTTTAAATGAGTTTGATAATACAATTAATGATGGGGACTACATCTACTCTGGTCTAACCATAACTTTAGATTATTCCGATTTCGTCTCTTATTTTAGTTCTACATATGAACATACAATTTTAAACAACGATGTGTTTGTTTTTACAGGAATAACCAATGAGATACATTATTTTACAATATCAAATTACAATATAACAAATCAACCTTTATTTGGGGTGTATGGGTACTATTTAGATGAGGATGATAATATTTTGTTAACATCCGAAGGAGATGCGTTGATTTTCACTGATGAAATTACATTTCCATATTCACTATTGGATGTTAGTGATGATTCTCCAATTTTAACAAACGACGATGAGTTTTTAATGGTCAATGATTTTATGAATTCATCCTCAGAACTCATCAATATGTTTAGTAAACAAATAATATCATGTTTAAATAAATTAGAAGATGAAGATAATTGTTGTCCACAATCACCTAAACTGAATGCCAAACCTTGGGCTTACAAATTTGACACGGGTTCAGGAACTGACTATTGTAATCCAATAATAAAAAGAAGGACAGAAAAGGGTTGGACTTTGGATTTCATTTTTAATAGGAAAAATCAACCTTGGTCATCTGGTGGTGTATTTTATTATATTGGTGTAAGAGGTGAGAATAATCTTAACAATTACGCCGATAATAACTTATCATTTCAATTTACTTCTGATAGAAGAATTAAATGGGTATCATATCATTATTCAGGAAACTGTTCAACAAATGGATATGAAGAAGATTTTTATATTTCAAGTGGGCAAACCCCTCAATTATGTGTAACAGACCCAAATAAAGATTTTAATATAACCATAGTTTTTGACAGGTATAAAAGATATGTTGATTGTGATTTAGAAAATAACGGAGGATTCAATGACTTATTAGGATGGGAAGTTGAAGATTACGAAGATACTGTAATAACCGCTGTTACGTCAACTCAAATTGCAACATACAATTCAACCACAGAAAAACTAAATAAAAAGTGGTGGAACGAAAAACAAAGAAGATTGGGTATTTTAAAAATTTACCTAAATGGTAGACCAATATACAAAATAGAGAATTGGGAGGAGGTGATTCCATCTAAAAGAGGGAACCAACCATTTATTCAATCGTGGGGGGGAGGCACTGGTTTGATGTATGATATTCATAATAGTGTTTCATGTTTTAATGTTAAATCAATAAAATATTATGAAGAACCTTTGGATTTCGTACATGTGTATCACGATTTCAAATATAGATTTAATTTATATGATTTTGAGGTTTGTGGAGATGAGTGTGTTGATAATGTATATTCTCTATGATAAAATAATTTAAAAAAAAACAATATTTATTGTTATGGCAAACAAATATATAAAAGACTTAACGACATCGACCACACCCAGTTTAACAGGTCATACAATTTATGACAATGGTGTTACAACATATAAATCCTCACTTCAAACACTAAGACATCTTCTTGTTGATAGTGGTTCTCACGTTTTTACGGGGAGTCAAGTAATTAATGGTGACTTAATAATTAGTGGGTCACTTACCGCACAACAATACATTTTAAGTTCATCAATCACCAATATTACTACGGAAACAATAAGTGGGTCGTCTAATTTTGGTAATAGTTCCGATGATAATCACAATTTAACGGGTAGTGTCAAAATTAGTGGTTCGTTATATCTTAATAATGATATTGTTAGTATTTCGGGGAGTGGTAGTCATTTAGCATTTTTTAATGGTCCAAAATCATTTATTTACAATGATAATTTTAATGTGATAGAGGATGGAAATACCCTTGCTCTTGGTTTGGACGTAACTTCTGTTGCTGGTGGTGACCCAGAATATAGAGAAAGATTAATTGTTGGTGGAGATACGTCACACAACATTGCAACATTTCAAGAAGCAAACGGAAATCATTATGCGGCACTTAACATTATAAACTATAGTAGTGGTAGTAACGCGTCTGCTGACTTAGTTATTATAAATGATATTCAAAACGAAAGTTCTTCGTATGTTAATTTGGGTCTTAATTCGACAAATCACACAAATTTAACCTGTGGTTACGATGGTGATGCGTATCTTTACACCACATCTAAAGACCTTTATATGGGTTCTTTATTGATTGGGGTAGGACTTACAGGTAATGGTCACACACATTTATTTAGTGCTGGGGCATGGAGAAATCCTGGTATTTCGATGTATGGTAATACGTCAATAGGATTTTTTACAGAAAAACAAAATAATAAATTATACGGAATCCCATCTTTTGCTGACGGTTTCAGAGTCGAATTTAGTGGTAGTGTAAAGATGGACAACAATCTAAAGGTTGATGGTTGGGTTTCGGGTTCACATTTTGTTGGGGATGGTAGTCAATTAACAAATTTACCTATATCCAATTTAGCAACAACAGGATCAAATATTTTTAACGGTAATCAAAATATCAACGGTGATGTTAGTGTTACTGGTTCATTAATTATTAATGGTACTTCATATAGTTCCGCAACTTCAGGAACAAGTGGTACTTCAGGAACAAGTGGTACTTCGGGAACAAGTGGTACTTCTGGTCAATCTTCGATTGTTGGATTGACATGGAAAAAGGGGAATTTTAATGATGAAGGATATTTTGGGTCGGGACCGAGTAATCAATATTTATCAGTTGATTACTTCTTATTCAACAATACATCATGGGATTACAATAATGATTCGGTTGCAAGTAGTGAAAATGCAACTAACTTTCTGAACGGAATTTCTTTTGGTACTATTTTTCATTTTACAAAAATTAATCAACCACAAAATTTTGGAATTTATAGAGTAACGGGTGTAACTACTGGATCAACATACACAACGGTTTATGTGCAAGATTTAGCGGGAAATAGTTTACAAGGTATTCAGCCAAATGAAACATATAGTGTTTTTTATACAAATGCAGGAATTGATGGTTCTTCTGGAACAAGTGGAACATCA
>Ga0315903_10004908_pt1 | contig 17658 bp, 22 predicted proteins | sample LakEriMetagenome_7_FD_203524 | JGI IMG/M metagenome (GOLD analysis project Ga0315903, IMG submission 203524) | Freshwater fungal communities from buoy surface, Lake Erie, Ohio, United States - Buoy 2 MA119 | ecosystem: Environmental > Aquatic > Freshwater > Lake | place: USA: Lake Erie, Ohio...
GAATTCAGCTACGGTTACTTCGCCAATATTAAGTTTGTCGTTCATGTTTATCCTTCTATAAGTTTAGCGACTAGCGCCTCGAGTTTTTGGATACGGGTTTCTTGCTCAGCAATCGCAGCCAAAGCCAAAGCACTGAGCTTTTCGTAGTCTACCGCCAATGAGCCGTCTGGTCGAGTGCGAACGCAGATTGGGAAGTGTTTTTGTGCGTCTTGGGCAATGATACCGAAGTCCGCCTTTTGAATAAAGTAGCCGTCTTCGCCGCCGTGCTCTTCAATGTAGGAGTCTTTCCAGTCAAACAACTTACCGCCGATGGCTTTGGCTGTAGCCGCAGCGTTGGGGATGCTGCGCACATTCTCTTTGAACTTGATGTCAGAAGAGTAGTACGCAGTCACGTTGTTTGTGGCGCGAATCTCACCGGCTGTACCTGAGCCTGCTGTGCCAACACCTAAAGAGCGAGCAAGCGACATATCACCAAGGTTACTGATAGACGCTTTGTTTCCGCTTGCAGTGTCTCTAAAAATCCAACCACGGTTTGCCGTGGAATCCATCGTAAAGTAGGTGGCCCAATCCGCCGTTACGTTTCCGTAGGTGCCAAAAGAAGCTGTTTGAGCAAACATTATGCCGTATTGAGGCTGCCCGGCACTAGAACCGTTGTACAAAGACAGTCCGTAACCTGTGCTGCCGCTTGTATTTTGCACACCAAGGTAGCTACCTTGTACATTACCGCCTGATGTGTTAGTAGCTGTTGTAGCTGTTGTGGCTGTTGAAGCATTACCAGACAATGCTCCCGAGAATGTTCCGGCAGTCAGCGTGTTTGTACTTGGGTTGTATGTAAACGTGGCTTCAGAGTCCTGCAATAGCCCGTAGTTACCCGTCGTGCTGGCCGTTGTGTTGGCAAACGGCACCTTAAATGCACTTGCTGTAGCGGAGGTTGTAACGGCTACGTTTGTTGCATTTGTTGCGGTTGTAGCGCTACCAGCAGAACCTGTAACAGAAATACCCCAAGTACCAGAAGCACCTGTACCTGTTAGTGTGGGGGCGTAGCTGTTGTAGTTGTTGGTCATCAACACATCAGCAAAAGAAGAATATGCCGTTGCAGATCCAAACGCCTGCTGATACACCCGCATTGCAATCGTTGATTTATTAAGCAGCAGCAAATTGTCATTGCCACCGGATGCGTCCTGATATGAACGCATTGCCAAATAGTCGGCCCAAGGCGAAGTATTATTATTTGCCCAAGACGTAAATCCAAAAGCAAGTCGTGACACTGTTGTGCTAGATGGCGATAGCGTCCTAATATCTTGGCTAACTAACACTGTTGCGCTCGCGGCCTGACCCGTTAAAGTCGCAGTAATCGTACCGGCACTGAAGTTACCAGAAGCATCACGAGCAACAACTTTAGATGCAGTATTAGCAGAAGTTGCATCAACTGCAGCGGTAACAGCAGCAGAACCATTAAACGACGTACCTGTTAGATACGTTCCTAGCGTCAGCGTATTTGTTGTGTTGGCTGTGATGGTGATGTTGGCACTACCGTTAAACGACGTGCCGTTAATTGTTCGGGCTGTTTGAAGTACTGTGGCTGTAGCTGCGTTGCCTGTTACAGAAATGCCCCATGAGCCTGAAGCGCCTGTGCCTGTCAGTGTGGGGGAGTAGCTGTTGTAGTTGGCGGCGGTGAGGACTTGGCTGCCGTTTTGGGTAATTGCGCCAAGAGTGTTAAATGTGCCCCCTGTACCAAAACGTCCAATTTCTGTACGCGATCCGCCAGACGCGGTGTAATAAAAACCAAAACCGTCAGACTGCGCACCACCGGAACGGATGTTGCCCATTGAAAATAGGTTGCTATACCAATCAAAGTTCAACAGCTTGACAGGCGTGCCAGTGGTGTAGCTTGGCTGCGTAATGTAAATTGAGTTGAACTCAGTTGCCGTAGCAAGTGTTACTGTGCCTGTATTTGAAATGTTTGTAGCTGTAGCAGCATTACCTGTTGTAGAACTCGACGTTGTAGCATTACCACTCAAAGACGCAGTAATCGTACCGGCAGAGAAGTTACCTGAACCGTCACGGGCAACAATAGTGGATGCGGTATTAGCGTTGGTGGCGTTAGACGTTACTGTAAATGTGGCTGCGGTAGACTGATTGGCTGTGAATGTCTGTGACCCAGACAGGCCCGTACCGGACACTGCTAGTGTCAACGTGCCATTGTTTACGTTAGCCGCTGTTGTTGCCGTCGTAGCGTTTCCAGACAAAGCAGCGGTAATGGTGCCCGCAGTAAAGTTACCGGATGCGTCTCGCGCTACGATGGTTGAGGCTGTGTTAGCGGATGTTGCGTTTGAGGTAACAGTAAACGTAGCCGCAGATGCTTGGTTGGCCGTGAATGTTTGAGAACCCGACAACCCCGTGCCGGACACGTTCATTGTCAATGTGCCGTTATTGGCCGCTGCTGTAGCCGCTACCCAAGAAGGGGCTGCCGCACCATTGGACTGAAGCACTTGCCCCGCACTACCTGCGGCTAACTGAACCGTAGTACCTGCCGCAGATTGATAAGGCACTGTGCCCGCTGAACCGCCAGCCAAGTTAGTAGCAGTTGTTGCGCTTGTTGCAGATGTTGCACTTGTAGCCGTAGCCGCGTTACCGCTGATTGAGATGCCCCATGTACCCGTAGCGCCCGTACCGCCAGTAGAGGGTGCGCCTACTGTGTTGTAGGAAATGGTCAGGGCGGAAGAGCCGTTGAACGTGGAGCCAGAAGCGCCGCCAGCACCACCATTGTTAATGGTCAGTGAGTTAGGCAAAGACAACGCAGAGTATGCAAACGCAGAGCCGTTCCAATTAAGGTATGTGCCAGCCGTTGTGGGGGCGACAATATAAGACGTTGTCCCTGCGGCTGTGTTGTAAGAAATCTGATTGGCTGCCCCGCCAGCCGTGTTTGTTGCTGTGGTTGCCGTAGTTGCATTGCCGGACAAGGCTGCTGTGATTGTGCCAGCAGCAAAGTTGCCAGAAGCGTCACGGGCTACAACCTTGGAAGCTGTATTAACGGATGTAGCATCCACTGCCGCAGTCACTGCAGCAGAACCGTTGTAGCTTGTGCCAGTGAGGTACGTACCCAACGTCAAGGCATTAGCCACTGAGCCAGCAGAACCAGAGATGTTGCCTGACACCGCCGCGCCGTTGATCGCAATAGCTGTATTGGTTACAGAAGTTACTTGCCCGCTGGCATTAGTTACAAACACAGGGACTTGAGAAGCTGATCCGTATGTGCCAGCCGTTCCTGTAGGCGTAATACTAAATTGCGTACTGGTCAGTGTTAACCCTGTACCCGCAGAATAAATCTGTGCGGAGCTAATCTGAGCAAATGTGATGGCTGTTGTGCCAAAAGTAATTACGCCAGATGTGTTGCAAGTATAAGTCTCGCCTGCGCCTGTTGCGCCTAACTGAACAAAAACTGTGGAGCCTTCGCTCAAACCATTTGCGCTGTTAATTACATAGGTGTCAGCATCGCTGGCGCGTGTCAGTACCCAATTTGTAGAAACTGTACCTACAACTGTGACAACATAAATGCCGTTTTGAATTGGGTTGGTTTGGGTATAGACCAAAACGCGGTCGCCCGGGGATGTAAAAATACCGTCAATAATTAACTCAACTTGCGTTCCCGCATTAGTAAGCGTTGCGCCAACACCCGCAGTTCCATTGTTGTAAGTCGCGTTTAGATTAGTAGGGCTTTCAACCATCACGGGCTGATGGAAGTGAATACCAGAGGCAGCTAAAGTGTCAACGTATTGCTTATTAACAATGTCGGTGTTGGAGGCGGGGGTGGTAGTAATCGTACCGGTTGTCAATGCAGCAGAAGTAGCTGTGATTGCGCCAAACGACTGCTGAACCACCACACCGGCAGCATCTTCATAGACCGACTTCTCGGACGGGTACGTGACAAACACATCTTTCGGGTTGGCTGCAAAAGACACCAAAGCCCCGCCGTTGCTTGACGACAGAACGGTTGTGCGAGAAAGAGTCGTGCCCGAAGAGGTGTACGTACCAATACCTACTTCCCAATCTCCCGTTAGAGAGTCTGCAATGGCGTAGTACGTTGTGTTGCCGTTACCTACAGCGGCAAAAGATTGAAACCCTGTTACCGCCCCAGCAAGTGTCAATGTGCCTGTACCGGCAGTGGTAGAGGTTTCCTTGACCCGATCTTTTAAAACTAAAGCCATTTTTAATCCTTACGACGGTAGGTCGTTCCAACCGGGGGTTGATGGGTTAGCTATTACAGTCCAACCTGCGCCTTGCGCGTTGTTGATATTTTGCCAGTTTGCGTTCTGGCTGTCATCTATTGTTGCCCAAACAATCACATTGCCAATAGACACAAAAAGCTGGATACCGGTAACGTTGGCGTTGACTATTTTAAGAACGCTAACACTATCAATTCCCGCAACAAATTCTTGAATGCTACCGGCAAAAATTACTTGTGATGCAAACGTATCAGCAGTTGAGGCGGTTTCAGTGATTGCTACTTGGAACGATACCCCGCCCTGCATAGCATCTACACCAGATGCAGCCTCGGCTACGGCAGCTACAAAAGTAGCTGCAACGGTGTTTGCGTCTAATCCACTGACCGCCTCGTGAACGGCGGCAACAAAGTTGGCTTGGGCTGTAAACACCGCACTGGCAGATACAGACTCGCTCATGGCCGCAGCAAAGTCAACTTGCGCCGCTACGGAATCTATGCCTGATCCGGCCTCAGATATGCTGGCTTGGAAAATGGCGTTAGCGATAATTGCATCCACCGCACTGACGGCTTCGGCAATGTTTCCGGCAAAATCGGTCTGAACGGATACAGAATCCACGCCAGACGAAGCTTCAGTAATGCTGCCGAGAAATGTGCCAATAACAGCAATGGTATCCAAACCACTAGCAGTTTCTGGAACCGTTACATTAAATGTGTTGTTTATGGTGTCTACACTGTCTACACCAGATGCAGCTTCTACCGTCAACCCTACAAAAGTAGCAAGTGCTGATTGTGAAGCTAACGCTGAAGCCGTTTCACTAATAAGTCCACCAGCAGTAAAAATAGCATCTACTGCATCAATGCCTGCGCCTGTTTCGGAGATAGCAACAGCAAACGTGCTGCCCCCTTGAGAGGCAAACGGCGCTTGTGCAAATGCTACATCTCCGAACATACCTTATCAGGTCGCGGTTAGAGAGAATGTGTAAGTAACGTTCAATGTATCGCCAGATGCTACAGACTTATCGCCACCAGTGAAATCACCGGCAGAGAACAAAACGCCTGAAGTGCCAGTGGCAACGTTGCACAAAAATGCGCCAGCAACAGTGGCCGTACCGCTCATGGCAAACGAGGAAGGTGCTGCAGAGTTAGTAATTACTGATGGATTAGCTGTTGTAGCAGATCCAAACGTTACAGCCTTGCGATTGCCTGTGTAGTCGGTGTTCTCTGTCCAACCTGCATGAGAGGCCAAAGTATCGCCTGCGGCAAAGGTAGTACCTGAACCGGGACCAGTAACCAAACCCAAGTACCAAGTTGTAGATTGGGCGCTACCAGCAAGATATGCGCCGTTCATGTTAGCCAAACCACCGTTCATCACGAGGTTGTGGAAAGAATCTGCCCACTTAACTTGACCGTCTGGGCCTACACATTCAACCGTGTAGACACCGCCCGCACCAACGGTTTCACCGAGGCCGGGGCGGGTAACTAATGTAGCGGACACTTGGTCTTTTGCTGAACTAAATTCCATGATGGTTCCTTAAGAAATGCGCACGATGGCGCTTGTGGCATCGGGGGTTGGGAAAATGATTTGAAACGTATCGTTGTCCACCGTTTTTAACGTATTAAAAACAAGAACGGCCACCGATTTGTTTGCCTCGGTGCTATTGTAAATAAGAGCAGCCGCAGTCGTAAAGGTGGCATTTGGCCAATTTACATCATCAAATGAAACAAACGCTGTATTTACAGCCTGTGCATTCAATCCGGTATTGGGACTTGGATTAATCGTCAGCGTCTTACCACCCGCCGTGTATCCCGTTCCTACGCTAGATATTTCATTTGTGGTTGAATACGCTGTTGTAGCGGGACCCAAATTAACAGAACTGTTGTACAGCGCAATCTTGTATGTATCAGGCGACGTTGGACCAAAGTTATGCACCGCCTGCATCAACTCAAGCTTAAAACTGGTGGTCGCCGTTTGGATATACATTGTTTATACAACCCGAATCAAAGCTGTTTCTGGGTCATTTGTGGGGAACTGAATGGTAAATTGCTGCCCCAACATTGTTTGATCTACACCAAAATTGAACACGCCCACAGACTTATTAGCCTTGGAAGAGTTGTAAATCAATCCGCCACGTGTGGTAAATGTAGCTCCAGCCCAAGAAGGATTGTCAAAGCTGACGTACCCTGTCCCCATAGATAAATTTACAGTGACGTTCTGAAGTAGCTGCCCGCCCGCTATGTATCCCGCACCCGTAACTTCGTTACTCGTCGTATAAACAGTCGTAGTAGGCCCTAAAACGCCCGAAGACGTATACAGCGCAACCAAAAATGTATCGGTTGCAAAGTTGTGCACACCAAGGAGCAATTGCTCTTTGAAACTGTCGGTAAGTCCTGCTGTAAACATGCTTTATCTCACCGGTATTTTGACTTGACCATCACGATAAGCATCGCCACGTTGCTTGCCATCGCCCAAATTCTTCAGGAGCATGAGTGCCTCTTTGTACTTCGTATCGTACAAGACCATCATATCCTGCTCACCCTTCATGTAGGTATACGCCTCAACCAAGCAGCCATAGAGCAGCGCTGAGTCAAAGTTGTCACCCAACCATGATGTTTCCTCATCCACAATAGATGGTGGATAGTAGTAATAGTGCAATTCTGCGTTGTAGCCCGCATCAGGCGTGGGACCAACAATGAATGACAACTCATTTACATTGGTAGACCGTGGACCAAAGATGGCGTAGTACTTAGGCTCGCCCGTGCCCCGCGCATTCGGATACACCTCACGGATGAAGTTGACATCCTTGCTAAGCAAGTACTTGTAATCGCCTTGGAAGATCACCGTAGCGGCTACCGTGCCGCTGTTCTTCACGCTAAGCGTGATAGCCGTGCCGTTGATCGCAGTAACTTGTGCAGCAGTTCCAATGTTTGTGCCAAAGACGTATTGGCCTACTTGAATGTTTGTGTTGCTCGCCACTGTAATGACAAAAGTATCATTGACACCCGTTGCAGTGGTTGTGGCGTAAGAGAAAATTGCCAAAGAATACGCAGACAGGAAGTCATCAGGGCAGGCCAGATAGCTGTTGCTGACAGTCAATGAGCCCGTCACGTTCTTGCGCAAATTAGCAATCTGCACCGAGTTGTAAATGCGCTGCTCTGCCTGACGAGTAAACGTAGCCAAATTAGTACTGGTAAAACTTTGGTTTTCAGTATAAGCAATGATGGCAGCTTTTAATTCGGTATATGTCATGTGATGCTCGTTTTAACAGGTGCAAGGATTGCTGAGGCAACCCATTGTTTTGCATACGGCATCGGCATCATTCCGATACTTGCAAACGAAGTATCAGCCGTGAACCCGACGTAGACGGTAACCCCAAGTCTACTCTCTGGACGAGGTTGATGCAATGCCTGTGGCTCATTTATTGAGCGTTTTGGCTCCAACTGTGGGTGCTTGGGCTCATAGCACTCTGGACAAACCTTAAAGCCTGTCCATTCCTTGATGAGCGTATTGAGTTTATACCGTTGACCACACCTGTCGCACAGCGCAATTGCAAACTTGCCTGATACATAGGCCATGGCTTACCTCTGCGTGTACGTAGGTACCACAAAGAAGCCAGAACGCTCACGGTCTTCGGCTGCTGCACGTGCAAACTCTTCTTCGTATATCTGCTTGAGCATTCCGATGCGGTCCGGTGCTTTCTTGACAGCCAAATAATACGCCAGTGCTGCCACCAAGCAAGGCAAGAAGCGGAAAGAGATATCAGCGGTATTGCTGAAACCACCTGCGTTGTCCATGCGGCGAATTGCATAGTAGACAAATGTCCACGTCTGCGTTGCATCAGGAGAAGGGTACAGAAATACCTTGGCAGGCACTGTGCGCTGAATGTAGTACTGCGCAGGGCGCGACTGGGTCAGCTTGTTAGGCACATGGAGCCACTCTGCGCGGCCTATACGGTCGATTGTGATGTCTTGCTGGGTAGACTGGCCCGCATTGGTCCGAATCACGGCTGAGAGGCCGTCAATCGTATCTGCGGGCAGGTCATACTCGTATACACCCGGTGTTAGCACCTGCTGGCGCTGCTCAATCGTCCAAAGATTCAAACCCCTGTTGGCCCACTCTGCAAAAATCAAATTGACAGAACGAAGCGCCGTCTTCATGTCATATCCGTCGCGCACCTCAATACCGCAGCGCTCATATGCCTCAGCTATGAGGTCATCAAACTGCAAATCAAAGTTGGATACGCCGGAAACAGCCATATCAGTAGATCATTGCTGTGCGGGCACGTGCTGCACCAACACCACGGACGGCAACTTTATCGCCTTCCAACTTCTTGACGTTTTGGTTCAAGGTTTGACCCTGAGACTGGCCTACGCCAGCAACCATGCCGCCGCCAGCAAAGCCTTTTTTGGCAATGCCCTCGCCTTTTTTAGCCATGCCACCATCTTTGTACGAGTGTTTCATCTTGCTATCCTTTTAAAGTTGTTGCCATTAAACGATCTAACTTTTCGTCTAACCTGTCTAGTCTATCCAAAACACGGTTGATGTCTGCATGGACTTCTGCTTTTGTAACATATTCTTTGGCAACTTCTTCGCGGGTACGATTAATCAAAATCTGCAGACGACTAATTTCTGCAGATTTCTCTTTTAATACCCAACCCAAAACGCCCAAAAGAGCCGTTAAGCATATGTTCCACAGCATCAGTTCCATTTAGCATTTCCATTTTTTCAAGCTCTTATTAATCCTGCTGTCTGGATCCTTGGCGGTCTTCTCGCTTGTCAGCTTCTTTTTCATGCCTTCCATGCGGGCACAAAAGCTGTCTTTACGAGAACCTCCCTCTGGCTGCGGGGCCTTTAATCCGGGTTTACCCGGATTAGCCTTGTTGTAAGAAGCACGGCCCTTGGCGTTTAATCCGCCACTGGCACTTTTGCCTTCTTTCCGCTGCCAAGCGGGAGACTTAGCCATGATTAATACATCTTGCAGGGCTTGTTGCGGGCCATGCCTACACCACGGGGCGTAGTGGAACCAGAAGGAGCCACTGTCTTACGTGCTGTTTGCTTGGGGCCGCCTTTAGCCATGTCTTGCTTCTGTGCACCGGGCTGAACTTCGCCTTGGTACTGATCGTCTGCCATTTTTGCTGCTCGTCCCATGTTGGACTCCTTATCCGTAGAAGAATGTAACGGAAGTTACGTTTGTGAGGGTGAGGTAGGGATCCGCTTCAAAGCGCACGCCGTCATTAGGAATAATAACGTACATGTTGCCTGTAGCAGAGCTAACCGGAGTATCAAACTTAAGAAGTTCTGTGCCGCTAGAGCCCCCGTCTTTAAACGAAATGGAACCAGCAGTAGCGGACAGCAGGGCATACACCCCTTTGATACGCGCGCGAGGAACACCAATACCAGTAGCACCGGTAGCGGTCATCGTCTTCGCTTTTACGTCATATTGAAAACCCATAATTAATCTCCTTGTAAGCGGGAGCCTTGGCTCCCTAGATTAATTAAGCTGCAACCGCACCGTTTAAAGCAACAATGCCCCAACCAGCAGATGTGTACACCAACATGGCGCTATCGCCAACCGCGGTAAATGTGATGGTGGTAAAACCAATCTTAGTTGTAGGTGTTAACACAGCGGAGCCGCCATCAACCGCGTGGCTAATGATCTTGATTTCACCAAGAGTGCCGTTAGCCAAAGTCAAAGCCTGAGCCGCGCCTGTGGAGGTTAAATTAGTGAAAGCGTTGGTAATGTCAACTGCGCCAGCACCAGACAAGGACTGTGTGCCAAGCACTACATCTTTGCCAAAAGAAGAATTGACAGTTACTGCGCCAGTGGTTGCGTTTTTAGTGACGGATTGGAAGCCATTCTGCGAGCGAACGGGTCCGTTAAACGTGGTATTTGCCATGATTTTTCCTTACATACAAGTTAGGCGCATCAATCTGTATGTCGTCAGCCGGGACTGTTTGATGCACCGAATTACCCCGGAGTGAATGCAATATACAACAAAAGAAAAGGGGGCACAAGGCCCCCTTTACATATTTCCGAAGAAATATTAAGCGCCGGGCGAACCGTAAGCGCCACGTGGGTCAGACCAGCCGAAGCTGTAACGCTCACGAGCCTTGTAACGAACGTTACCTGTGTCAAAGTCGCCTTCAAAGGCAGTCTTGATAGGTGAACGCTGGAACATTTTCAAGCCGTTAGGTGCATCAGTGATGATGAACCAAGCATTGACGTCAGTCAGGTAGTGATTGACGGCATAGCCTTCTGGGAGCATGCCCATGGACTTGATAGCGTTGATGTCGTTATCAGCAGTGCCAGTGCGCAAAGTGCTCTTCATCAGGCGCTCTGCAGTGAACTGCAGTTCCTTAGGAACAATCATCTTGCGACCAGTCAAAGCGACCTTCAAACCACGCTCGTCGATGAACGCGGCGATGTCGATCAAAGCCTGCTCCAACGATGTCTCGTTCAAATCTGCAGGCACTGCGGGAGTGTTTGCATAGTTGGCGGACAAAGCAGTTGGGTGGTTGGTTGCGAACAATGCAACGCCGTCGCCGCCGGCATAGTTGCCGGCAGTGAAACCGTTGTTCAACACAGAAGCAGCTTTTACTTGCTTTGTGAAGCTCATTGAACGAGCCATAGCTTTGGTGTAACGACCTGACAAGCGGTCATACAAGTTATCTTCCACAGCTTCCTCTGTCAACGCGAAGGCCATAGCGATGGTCTCGTGTGTGTAGCGGGCTGTGAAGGATTCCAGTGCTGTGTCGTACTGAACACCGGCACCCTCGGTTTTCACCGGGGCTTGACCGAAGCCAGTCAACATGACCTCTTCTTCAAATGCACGATCAGATGTCTCAATAGAGAAAATCTCTTCGTGCTCGTTTTCGTAACGCTTGTACTCTAAACCGAACAGTGCGTTCAGGCCGGGCTCAAGTTCTTTTACCAGTTGGGAACGTGTAATAGCCATGATTATGCTCCGTCAGCAGCAACACCGACGCTACCGTACTGGTGTTGATTAAGTTTAACAACAACAACTGTATAGGTACCTATTTCGTTGTCGGGCTGCTCGCTCACACCAACAATCTTGAATGTCAAGGCTGCAGTTTTTGCGATAGAGGCAGAGCTCAATGAACCAGCAGAAACACCAGTCGTTGTGCTACCAGTTGTGGAAGCAGTAGGATCAGCGTTTTTGCCAATATTGGCCTGAGTAATTGCACCGTCGGCTTGCACCAAGAACAGTTGTGATGGGTCATCCAACACTTCGCAAGCAATAATGCCTTGGTCAATGTTGACACTACCGGGGTAGAAGTTTTTCCATGTGGGCTTGCCCGCACGGGTTGGGTCATAGTACTGGCAACCGTTGAACACGCCTGTGGGGGCGGTGTGCGTGGATGCGTCATACTTAATGATGTAACCGTCATATACGACGACTAAATCGCCTTGATAAATTGCTCCGGCTTGATTGTCCTGAATTTGATAGCCATACTGCTTCTGGGCTCCAGTAGCAGACAGGTTACCAACGGGACGCAGGCCAAAAGGCTTATTTACGTTTGCCATTTGTAGCTCCTACAAAAATTAAAGAATCAACCTTACGGCTGACGGAATGAAGTGCGCGAGCTCCTCTCGGGGCTCTGGATCCGCATTGTAGAGTGAGCGTTTTCTCGCATCATCTCGTTGTCAACAGCATGTAACTGTTCCTGAGCCTTACGGCGGTAATACTCGTTGCGCTCTGCAATCGTCTCATCGGGAACTCTTGCAAGCAAAAGTCCACCTACAGAAACAACTCCAGCATGCTTACCGTCATCAACGGTAGGCATCATGCCTTGATATTCTTCGGGCAACTCTTCGAGACGGACTAGTTCATAGCCCTCACGAAGACGACTGTAGACGTTTGCTTTGTCTAATTGCCCGTTTACTTCGGCACGGATCCAACGATGCTTAAACCCTTCGGGGGCAGGAGGCGCGTCAAGACGTGAGGGAGGGGTCCAAGGACGGCGACGCTTTTCCGTATCGCGGGTTGCGCGGGGGGCTTTGTCGATAGTAACTTTAGTCATTGTTTCACTCCTTAACATACTTGGCATACTCTTCAAGAGGAACGCCCAGTTTTTTTGCTATAGCAACCTGACTCGGCGAAAGCCGGACAGTACGGCGCGCACTATTTATTCCCGAACTACGGGAGGCAGGGGCAACAGCAGGCGCGGAACGCTGTTGTCTGGATTGGTCTCTAAACTTGTCAGGAAAAGTATTCTTAACACGTTTATCGAGTTCAGTATAGTACTCATCTGAATTAGGGTCAACACCTTCTTGTTCAACAAGTGTTTGGTGTATGCCCCACGCAGCATAAGTCATCACGCGGTCTTGTCCAAACCACGAGTTTTGTTCTGCCCACTCCTCTGCACGAGGGCTAGGAGCAGGACGCTGAGGTTGTTGCTGCACAGGCGCTTGTTGAACAGGAGGAGCGTTGCGATGTCTCTCAACTTCCTCTTGTTGCGTGTGTAGCCAAGAAGCTACCTGACGCTGCTCGCCACTCAATGCAGACAAGCGCTCTTGCGCTTCCAACTCAGTGTTGATGTCGTTCTCTTCACGCGCTTTGGCGATGATTTGACGCAACTGAGTTTGCTGTGTCTCCAGACGTGTCTTAGCTTCGTTCAAACGGCTGTAGTCCGTCTGTACAAGCTTCTGTTGAAGAGATTGGGTCTGGTTCTGCAGGCCCTTAGCGTATTCAAGGGCTGCTTGCTCACGGCGCTCGGCCTCGCGCATGCGCGCAGTAAGCTTGGAGATACGCTTTTGCACGCCTTCGCTAATCTCATCCAACTCATTCTTAGGAGCGGACTCTTGTTCAGGCTTTTGGAAAATATTAGCTTCTGGTTCAGGTGCCGCAGGACTTTCGTCGCCCTCAGGACGGTCAAAGCTCACATCTGTGGCTTTTTCACCTTCTCCAAGGTCAAACTCAAGTTGCGAGTCATTCAGTACTTGTGTCATATGCTTCCTTACATGTGCAGAATGTCATCTGGATCGCTGATGCGAGCCAAGATTTCGTCGTCATTGAGAATACGGATTTCTCCACCGCTGATGCCCATCCTTGCGCCCGCGTAACGGCCAAAAATGATCCAATCGCCTTCTTTACACCAAGGACCGTCCGGAAACTTGTCGGTGTCTTTGTATGCGAGTGGGCCAACGGCCAAAACGTATGCGCAAGTGGTAGTGAGTTGCTGTCGTTCCAAGGTTTCTTCGGCTAATTCAATGCCGCCCTTGGTTTTCTTAGCGCCTCTGTAGGGCAACACCACAACACGCCAGCCAGTAGGCTGCGGCAGGTGATCCTTGATGTTTTCGATGCGCTGCTCTTCTTCTGCCTCTTCTACAGCAGCAGCCTCCGCAGCAGCGGCTTCAGCGGCGGCTTTTTCAACCGCTTCCTCAGCCCATCGCTTCTCTAATGCAGTCATTTCCATCTGTTGGTCCTTTATTGATCAGAGTTCTTGTTCAAGGCATCCTGTATGGCTTCCTGAACAAACGCATAACCCTCTAACCGGCCCATCAAATGTTTGTACTGCTCCATCGATTTGACATTGCCGCTGCTAACGAAGTCTTTAGTCTCGTTCTCAAGCCTGCGAATGGCAAATATGACTTTCTCTGCAAATTCAAGCATGGATAACTCCAATGAAGCAGACAGATAGACCCCTGTCCGAAGGTTACGTGTGCATTATGCACACTATTACGCTATTTTTACCTTCTTAAATGCATCTTTTCGGTAAACATACGTCACATGTGGATCATTTTGTGGCGTTTTTACACGTTTTGGCGCTCCGGACATCTCCTTGGGCGCTTTTTTAGGACTTTTTGTTGCTTTGGCTTGCATTTTTTACCCCTTGTTGAGCATTTTTGATCGCATCTTGTGAACTTTTTTGTGCAGCAGCCTGTTGTTGCAGTGCAATACGCGCTGAATCAAACTGAACATCGTTCTGTTCCTTCATTTGATCAAGGCTAATGCGCTGTTGATCCATCTGGAGCTTGGCTTGGTCGCGTTGACCGTTCTGAGCGATCTCTTTTTCCTTCAATTTGACCAAAGGATCGTCCTGTGGAGGACCTTGCAACTGCTGCTGCAACTGTTTGACCTCTTGGAAGCCCTGTGCGACCTTGATCGCGACCATTGCCTCACGCTGCAAGGACGAAACCAGTTGATCTGGATCCGTGCCGTACTGCATGAACAACTCAGCTTCCACTTCCTCTTCCGCCTTCAAACGGATGTGCTCAAACACGTGCTTTTGCAGCGTGACAGCAACGTTTGGCATGCCTTGCAGCATTGGGCTTAGACCAAACATCAAATGCGTCATGATGTGCGCATCGTGCTGCTGGCCAGCAAAGGCTTTCAGTGGTGAGCCGTCCAAAGACTGCGCATTCTCGCTTGCAGGATCCTTTGGCTTGTCCACTTGTTGGCTATTCAGGATCGTATCGATATCCCGCACACCAATGGCTTCATACATGCGGCGATATGCCTCATACATGTTGTGCATCTGCGGTGCGCTCTGCGCCAATTGCAGTTGTGTCTGCGCCATCGTGATACGCTGGGCAACAGAGAAGATGTTGGGATCAGAAACAGGCAAAACATCGATGCGGTCATCAAAGTCTTTTGCCTTAATCCTGCGGCTCTCGCCGGGAACATCGTATGGGTACTCAGCAGGCAGATACTCTGCAAAACCTTTGGCCAATAATTGGAATTCCATGCGCTGGCTGTAGTGCAAACGCTTGTGAATCGAGGACATCACTGCACTGCCCTTTTCAAGCAATGCAATCGTCGTTCCCACAGCAGCATTCTGGTTGCTGTCACCCACTTGCATGTCGGTAATGCTTGCCAAACGTCGGCCAGCATCTACGCAGAAGCCCAAAAGCGCAAACAAAGTCTGACTTGGCTCTTTGTATGGCAGTGGCAAGAGTGACGCAGACAATTCTGCACCACCTGCGTCCATATCCCTGAACTCACCGGGCGAGAGCGGTGTATCGTCGTTTGCGATCCGCGCACCCTTGGCTTTAAAGCCGGCAGGCAGGTTAGCCAGCGTTCCAGCGTCCACCAACTGCTGCAATGCAGATGTAGCTGTCTTTGTCAGACCACCAACCAAGTGCAAGAAGCCCAAGCCATACGCTCCGGGGCCCTGCACAAGCAAATAATGCACGTAGTACTGCTTACGCGCAAACAGAGGATCGCCCTCTTTCCAGTTACGGCGCACACCCACAACAGATTGAGAAATCTCATCAATTGTTACGATGTATGGCAGCTTAATTCCAGTCTCTTCGCCGTCTTCATCCTGATGCTCAAAGCCTCGGATGTCCAAATCAACCAAGAACTCCAGCAAACAGATCTCTTCTTCCACACCAGTAGGGTCAACGCCTGTTGTGCGGTCTGTTTCCTTCTTGATGATGCTCTGGCCAGTTTCCGCAGCCGTTGTCATCTGCGCTGTATCCAAGTACTGACCACGCAACACCGCTTTGCGGTAATCGTTGGTGGACATCGGAACGCGGTGCGTGATCCGCTGGCATTCGCTCATCACCGATGAGCCTGTGTACGGGATATAAAGGTTATCTGGCAGCACCAAAGCGCTCACCATCCGGCCCTTGGTCTCGTCAAAGTACACTTTCTTGAACGCTGAGCCACCAAAGCCTACATAGAACAGCAACTGATCAAAGTCAGGCGTGTACTCTTCCATCACTGTCGTGATTTGGTAGTTCATGAAGTCACGCACGCGGTCCGCTTGCATCAACTTCTCACGTGTTTCCTTGCCCAGCACTTGCGTGCGCACAGGACCACCAGCAGGCAAGAGTTCTTTGAGTGCTTGTGACTGAAACTGAACAATACTCTCTGTCAAAAGTGGGTGCTGCACGCCGCACGCGCCCTTGAATGGCTTGGTGCGCTCTTCAAAGGTAAAGCCAAGCATCTTCATGCCCTTGCTGTACTGCTCTTCCCACTCTTTGCGTGAAGACTTGTCAGCATCAAACAACGACATCAAGTCAGACGAGATAAGCTGCAAGACATCAGGCTCAATGACCTCGGCCAAGTTGCTGTCATACGGCACATCATCGTCTTCTGCGCCAATGTTTACAACAACTTCACCGGTTTCTGTATCAAACTCAATGTCAATATCCGAGGGCAACTCATCTTCCATCTCAACGGCAACATCGCCCTCAGGCAAGTCGTCGATTGTCATGTTCTTTTCAATTGGCATGTTGTGTCCTTACAGATATCTGCGGTTATCGTTGGGTTGGCGCTCGATCATACCCCCAGTAGCGCGTTGCGCGGGCGGTTGAAACATATTCATTTGAATTGTGCGCGCTGCATTTAGTGGTGGAGGAGGGGGAGCAACAATCAAACCTTTGTCCTGAAATAGTTGCTTAATGCTGAACGGTATGTCTTTAGGGTTTAATGCATTGACCAAATCTAACATTTGTTCTGCATAGTCCTCTGGCACCACGTTGCCTGTTCTAACGCCGTTGCCATTCATCTGGGTAATGGTGTTTGCTTTGTGTGGTAATTTGTTGGCTACCTTGGGCGTCACAAATTCAACGTTGTTAACAGCGTGCCCATTTTTGTCGTACAGGCTAAAGAGGCGAACCTCTCCGTTTATTAACGCATTAATACCGTTGTCCATTGGACCATATGTGCCAGCTTCCGCATAGCCGCCTATTGAATTACCCAAAAACTTTGCTTGAATTAAAGAAGCTTTTGGATCGGTAATCTCGCGCCATGTCATACCGCTTGAATCAGTTGGCAAAAATTCCTTAGTGCCAAACTGACCAAGTTCAGGAGGAACGGGTTTTTTCGCTGAGGCTAACTTGTCGACTGTGCGAACTTTTTCTTTAAATACTTCTGCTTTTGCAAATGAGGGGAGAGCTTTAGCATAAAACTCAGGCACGCTCATCTGTGCAAGGTCTTTAGGATCCATTTTCATTATTTCTTGTGCAAACTCATACCTTTGCATGCCAAATGCATCGGGAATGCCCATGTACGTTAAATCCGTAATGGGCACATCTGCCTGTAACGCCATAATTCCTTCTTGCCGCTTTGGTGCATTTGCTAAAGCGGGATACAGATCCGCATATTGAGCAACGCTACTTGGGCTTACACTTTCAACTAATTGATCATCTATCAAACGAGAAATTTTTGGCTCAAGCACCGTGTTAAACAATGTTGGGTTATCCGCCAACTTTTGCCGAATGTTGGCAACTTCTTCCGCTGCTTTTTTAGGAGGCAATTGATCCGCATTCTTTTTAGTCAATCGCAACAAAAACTCATCTGGAATAATGTTTGGATTAGCTTTTATCTGTTGCAAAATTGTTTGTTTAAACGCCTCTGCTGCCACCCTGTTGTCGTCTAACCCAGCCCCTGTTTGCTGAACACGGAAATTACTTACATTCATCATCCGGTCAAAACGTTTTTCTATTTCCTTCATTGCCGTG
>Ga0315903_10004910_pt1 | contig 17653 bp, 27 predicted proteins | sample LakEriMetagenome_7_FD_203524 | JGI IMG/M metagenome (GOLD analysis project Ga0315903, IMG submission 203524) | Freshwater fungal communities from buoy surface, Lake Erie, Ohio, United States - Buoy 2 MA119 | ecosystem: Environmental > Aquatic > Freshwater > Lake | place: USA: Lake Erie, Ohio...
CGTCAGCTGGACCGATGCCCCGGGGTAGCGGGTCCACAAGGCATCCATGCCAGTGGCCCAATCACGGGCCCTGACCGCACCGCGGCGACGCTTGCCGTCGGGGAGGTGCAGGAGGAAGGGGAGCAGGGTCATTTCGCCTCCACCCTCCGGAAGCTCACCACCCACACCAACGGGTTGGCGTTCCATGAGTCGGTGCCGTTGATGGATTCCCAGAGACAGGCAAACGTCGGGGCGGCGTCCTCACAGAGACGGCCCATTCGTTGGGCCATGGCCGGGATGCTCTCATCGAAGACGCCATCTACGGCGTCAATGCCTTCCGCCCAGCAATCCGCTTCGCTGATGTCCTGCAGCCGTTCCACCCGCACGCCGGTGATCTCCAGCAGAATGCGAGAGGCCCAGCGGGGCATGAAGATCGACGGGCGCCAGCGGATGCCTCCACCGCGTCCTCCGTCCGCTCGATACCAGACTTCACCGGAGGCAATGCGATCGGCTTCAGGAATTGAGCTGTCGCCGCTCCATGCGTAGGTTTCGCGGACCCAGAGCCGGTCCCCTGGCACGCCGTAGGGGCAAGCATTGAACGCTTCCGGATCATCCGGATGCCACTCCCGCCCCTTCCGCTCGACATGACCGGAGAGGTTGAGCTTCGCGATGCGCCGGGTCATCGTCTTTGTGTCCGCCAGGACGGGGGGCACCATCCGGCCGGTGAACAGGATCGGTCGTTCCTTCATGGCTGTACTCCGCCCTTCCATTCCCTCTCCTCCGGCGGCACCCACGGCAGGCCGATCAGGTCGAACACGGCGCGCTCGGTGCGCAGCCGCACCCCCTGGCCCCTGAGATCGCGCAGCAGGCCCCCCTCCGATCGGAAGCCCGCCTTCACCCAGCCGGCCGCCAGCACGTGGTGGCTCCACTCGGCTGAGCCCGTCCGGATGGCCAGGGCGAGCCCGTAGCCCCTGGGATCCGGCATGAACAGGTCCAACTTCATGCCGCTGGGCAGCAGCCGCTGGCTGTACTTGCAGGGCAGTTCCCCCTTCACCTTCTCCCACTGCTCCACCACCAGCGCCAGGCCGGTGCGGAACAGCGGCGTCGCGTCGTAGGGCTTCGGGATGCACACGATCTCGATGTCGCCGATGGTCGGCCGGCGGCGGCGGATGCTGCCGGCGATGTCGATCTGCTCGCAGTGGGGCCGGAGCTGGGCCACCACCTCATCGGCGATGGCCTGGGCCTGCGCGAGCGGGATGCGGTCGGTGGCGGCGCTCATCCCACCCACTCCGCGATCCGGTCAAACGTTGCGGCGGTGCCATAGAAGCCCACAAGCCGGAAGCTGGCAGCAGTCTCCCGGTAGTAGCGGGCGCGGTCGCCATCGGCGGCGGCCTGTAGGCCACGCTGCCGGGCACATTTGGCGATGTTGAGTCGGTCGGGGTAGGTCATGACTTGAAAGAATTGGAGGTCAAAAAGGGCCGGCACTTGCGGTGATCAGCCATGAACCGATTCGTCTGCTTCACCACCGCAGAGATGGGCATCGGCAGCACCAGTTTCTGGGTGTCGCCGCACTCCAGGCAGCGGAGCACCTGGGGGTGCTTGGACCAATCAAGGACGCAGTGGCCGTTCATGCCCCCTCCAGTCCTTGCTGCCGGGCCAGTTGCCGCAGCCACTGATCCTCCGGCCGATCCGGCGGGATGTAGTCCTCACACCAGAACTCGATGATCGGCGGCGGGTGATGCTGTTGCCCGCCTGGTGGCGCCGTCCGCCGCTGACAGTCGTGGCATTCCTCCAGCCAATCTTCGGGGTCATCGCCCCATCCGGCGCACCGGGGGTAATCGTTGAGAAGGCTCATGCCGCCACCTGCTACTGATCGGCATAGGCCCAGCGGCTGCCGGCCGATTGCCAGCTGTGGGCCAGGGCCTGGCGGATCGCTTCGTGGTGGACGCCCATGGCTGCGGCGGCAGCGTGGATCGATGGGAACCGCTCGCCGGTGGCGAGCTTCACGACGGGCTGGCCCTTCATGCCCCCTCCTGCTCAGGCTGGGGGTGAGCGAATCGGGTCGTCATTGGGTACTGATGTTCTGGACTCATACCATCTTGACCCATTCCGCCATCATTGGCCGGGTTCGGGCGCCGGCTTCACACGCTGCAGCCAAGGACATCACGGCGTCGTCATGGCAGCCGGCCGCGGCCTCCCGGTTCCCGTCCTCCGCCTGGCGGAAGGTCTTCATCTGCTTGCCGTAGATGTCGTCGGGGGGCAGGCCCAGCTCGCCCTGCTCCAGCAGCAGCAGGACCCGATCGGTCATCCGGATCTTGGAGGGCTTGCTGGTGGCGAACTCCTCGATCGGCACCCCGGGGCGGAGGATCGACAGGGCCTCGCCCACGTTGGCGCCGACGCCGTTGTTCTCGATCGCCACCATCTCGGGCTGGTATTGGTCGATCAGGCGGGCGGTGCGCTGCAGGCCGTAGTCGCGGCTGCGGCGGGCGTCGTGGAAGCGGGCGACCACCTGCCAGGGGTTGGTGGTGATGTCGAGCACCGTGGTGACCCATTCGTCGTCGCCGGAGCCGTTGGGGTCGATCCCGAAGACGTAGCTGTGGCCCCTGGTGGGGTCTTGCAGGGCGCCGATGGCCTCGGCCGCTTCGATCAGGTCGTGGGGGTAAACCTCCGCGTCGGTGGCGGCGAAGTCGAGCTCGAACTCCTGCCGGTAGCGCTGCTGTGTGAGCTGGAACTTCCGACGGGTGTTCTCCGCATAGTCCGGATCCTGCGAATAGATCGGGTGCTGGCTCCAGTGGATGGCGACCTTGGCGAACTGGCCGTCGGGACTGCAGCGGAGGGTGGGGATGTCGTTGACGAAGCTGTCGCCGACCTGAACTTCGCCGTGGTCGGTGCTCCAGTGCTCATAAAACCGGCCGCTGCGGCCGTTGGGGGTGGAGACCCACACGGCCCTGGCCCGGGGCCCCAGCAGCGAGAGGGTGGGCATGGCGCCGGTCTCGATGCCGGCCAACTTCTCGATGAATGCGCCCTCGTCGAACAGGACCATGGACGCCGATGGGATGCCCCGGGCGGCCCGTTCGGTGGGGGGAAGGAAGTGGAGGCTGCCGCGGCCCTGAAACACCAGCTTCCGGGCGCTGTCCTTCGGGAGGGGCGGACAAGCGGATCCCAGGGAGGCGGCCTGGCCCTTGATCCGTGCCGCCAGCTCTGAGGCGTCCTCGCCGGTCTTGGAGAAGATGATCCCCACCCAGGCCGGCCGCTGGATGGCCTGCTGGAGCATGTAGGAGATGATCGTCTCGGAAACGCCGGTCTGGCGGGACTTGTTGACGTAGGTGTTCTGATGGGCCCGGATCGTGCGAACCAGGTCCAGCTGGTACTCCCAGGGCCTGAAGCGCAGGTACTTGCCCTGGGAGGCGATGTAGGTGCAGCCGGCGAAGTCCGGCCAGCGCTTCGGGAGCAGATCCCACGGCTGTACACGCTGCGCCGATGAGAAGAGGCCCCGGCGGGGGGCGTACTGCAGCAGGGGGCGCAGAACCGGCTGCTTCCGGGGCAGATGCAGCCCGGCGGGGCCCTTGCGGGGCCAGCTGTAGCAGGCGGTCTGGGTGCGGAGCTGGGCGTCATATTCGGCCCAGGCCTCGTCGTCCCAGTCCATGGTCAGAAGTCCCCGGCCCGGTCCTCTGCTTCCTGCTCCTCTGGCGTCAGCGAGTTGGTGCCGGCCCCGCCGTCGCCTGTCTCTTCGAGGGCCTTCTCGAACTTCTCGACGGTGAGGATCAGTTGGTTGATCTCACGGTTCACCCCCAGGGCGACGGTTAGCTGGTTGCCGACCATGGCCGTCTTGAGCAGATGCTCCATCCGGCAGAGCTGGATGGAAGCCATCCGGGCCTTGTCGTAGAGGCTGGTGCTGCTGATCGCCAATTCATAGGCCTCAGCGACCAGCTGCGATGCGACGACGGGGCTGACCTTCCAGCTCCTGGTCGCCACGTCCATCAAGTCCTTCGGCCCGAAGCCGCTCTTCACCGCCATGCCCAACAGGGCATGCACCCGGTAGTTGCGCTCGGCCGCCCGGGAGAGGGTACGGTCCTTCGGCGGCTTGGATGTGGCCCCGGCCTTCCTCTTTGCCACCCCGGGATTCCTCCTGCTCAAAGGCTAGGCGGCTGAAACAGCGGCATCCCCCGCGGGGGGAAGGGAAGCCGCGGCCTGGCGCAACCGGTTTGGGTTGGGGCCACGGGTGACCACGATCCCGTAGCGCTTCAGGGCGCCGGAGACGATGGCGGAGGGAATGTCGAACTCCTTCGCCATGGCGGCAACGGTCCGGCCCTCCAGCCAGCCGCGGCGCAGCTGATCGAGCACCTCAGCCGATGGCACCTCCTCCGGGAGGAGCTCACCGCGGCGGCGGCGGGCCCGTTCCACCATCCGGGCGGCCTGGTTGGGCCGATCGTGCTCCTGCAGCCAGCAGCGGACCGCCATGGTGCTGCGGTTGATCCTCAGCCCGATGGCGGAGGCGTCATGGCCCTGGGCCCGCATCCGCAGGCAGGTGGTGCGCTCCTGACGGGTCCACTGCCGGTAGCCATCGGGCACGCGGCGCCTGTCCGCCCGGATGGTGACGCCGTCCGTCACCAGCAGGCGGCGGATCACCGCACGGCTCACCCTGTAGTTGCTGGCCAGGGCCTCGATGCTCTCCCCGGCCAGGTAGCGGTTCACCACCACCTCCACCGGCAGGTGGGGCTTCGGGGGGATGATGCCATCCCCACCGGCCTGGAGATTGCTGGTGAAGCGTCGGACCCGCAGCACATCGCCATGGCTCCGGCGGGAATCAGCGATCGAGGCGTAGATGCAGGTGAGGCTCCTCCCCCGATCGGCGGCGATCTCAGCGGCCGGCACACCCTGTTGGTGGAGGGCATAAATCCGGTCATGCTCGGCGGGGCTCATCGGCCGGCCGGGGCCGGCCTGGGTGCGGGGCGCAGGGGGCGCAACAGGGGGGCAGGCGGTGGCCGTCATGGTCAGCGGCCCCTGGTGGCCAGCAGGGCCTCCACGGCCCGGGACAGGCGGGCTTCGGTGCTCTCCTCCTCCGGCAGGGCCTCCGCCAAGCGGGCCATCAGCCGCTGGAACTCCGCCATCGCCTGCTGATCCGGGAAGGTGAGCTGCACCGTCAGCCCGGCTGGCGGTGGTTCCGGTGGGGCGGGGGGCTCGGGTTCCTCATCGATGCCGTGAACCAGGGCCTTGAACTCGTCATCGGAGAACCACGGGCTCAGGTCCAGCTCGGCGTGGTCATCCAGCAGTGCCGCCAGGGCGGCGCCGTCAAACTCTGAGGTGTCGCTGGAGCGGTTATCGGCCACCCCGTATTCCGCCTTTTGCGAGGGGGAAAGATCGGTCCGCTGCACCGCCACCAGGGTGCGGCCATCGGCTGGGATGACCAGCACCTTGTCGATGCCGATGGCTGCTGCCGCTTCTGCGGTGCCGTTGCCGGCGAGGATCACCCCGTCCTCATCCACCACCAGGGAGCGGGCCGCCCCGAACTCGCGCAGCGAGCGCTCGATCATCCCCGTGCTCCGCTGTGTGCGGCGCCGGGCGTTCTTGGGGTCCTGCAGCAGGGCCTCCAGAGTGGTCAACGTGGGCATGGTCACCGGGACCAGGGGAGAGGTGCGGCGCCTAGCCATGCCAGAACGGTCTGATACTGGTGTTCAACGTAGCTGATCCAGTGCATGCTGGGAACTGAATGCGGCATCGTGCTGCGATGGATTCCCGCTCTAGTTGCGGTGTCGTCACTGCAGCGAGGAACGTGCACGCTGATTCATCCGCACGCCTGAAAGCACTGCTGCAGGCGGGTTTTGCTTGGGCATCTGCTGCCAAAGACCTTGGAATCACCGAGAGAGGGCTGCGGTACTGGTGGGAACGGAAAGGTTCACGTCTTGCCGATCCAGTGGAGCTGGCCCTATCCAGTCGATTGATACAAGCGAACTACCAATTCAGCCCACCGAAGTTATTTGACGGCCTGATGGTTTGCCGCTGCGGCAGGCGAATGGAGAGGCCGGCACAGGAAAGTGCCCACGGGAGGCCTCATCGCTGGTCCTGCCCCGTCTGCCGTCTACCCAACGGGAAGCGGGACTGGGTGCAAGCCGCGGCCATCAAGCGGGCGGTCTTTGAGGCTTTGCAGCGGCGGCTGCCGGAGATGGCCCGGCTGTGCGAGTACCGGACGCCGATGCAGCGGGAACGGGAGCGACAGTGGCTGCAGAAGCTGGAGGGCTTCCTGGATCTGAGCAGGGAGCTTCATGAAGCGGGCCTGCCGCGAATGGACTATCCGACCATGGCGGCACGGGTGCAGCTGGCCCGCGACCAGGTGGGTGAGCCCCTGGATCCTGATCTGCATAGCTGGGGGCAGAGCTTCAGCCGCTGGGGTGCATGGGAGATGGCCACCTCACATCAGTGGCGGATGGTCAGCGTCTACTTCTGCCGAAAGATCGTCTGGGATGGCCAGGAGATCCGCGTTCAGTTGTTCGGCCGTCGGTTTGTCGATCCACTGCTGATGAATGCCCAGCAAGACCCAGTTGATCGAGGACTGTGGCCAGTTCACTCCCTCCCCCCGAGTCACCCTGCTCATCGGGACCGCTGAGCCCGGAGGCAGGAGAGCTGCGCGAAGCGAGGGGTCGGGCCCGGGGCTGGAGCGTATGGGGGGCCCACCTCATCGATCACCAGGGCAAGCGGCTCCGGCCGCCGGGCTTGCGTTTCAGCGAGCAGATCGATCTGCGCCATCTCCCTCGCCAGCAGGGCCATGGCCCGCACCGTGCCCATGCGGCGACCTGCCGTGAACCATGCACGCCGGCGGAGCTCGTCATGCAGCCAGCTGCTCAAAGCTGCACCTCCCAGTTCATGTGCTTCGCCATGAAGCGGTAGGAGTCGAGCGTGTCGATCCAGCATCTCAGGGCCTTGTCGACGTCGACCAGATCCACCGTGGTGCTGCCGGGGCTGCAGAACAGCACGAAGGCGCGCTGCGGCCACCAGCTGTAGGTGTCGCCCAGCAGGGCCACCGCAGCACCGACCTCAGCCGACACCTGCATGGGGTTCAGCTCCTCTCGGGAGCCCGTCTGGCAGAAGCCGAGGCCGATATCCCCGCCGTTGCGGAACCGAACCAGCAGATCAGCGGTGGTTGCCACCGGCAGCCGGCGGTGGCGGATCTGCAAAGGGGCGGCGAGCACCTCCAGTTGGGCCCAGAACGCATGACCCACCAGGTGCTCGATCGTGCTCAGGTAGCTGGTGAACGGGGCCACGGTCGGCGCCCAGGGCCCCCTGGAGGCCGCGGCCGGGTTGTGGAGGCTGTTGGCGTAGACGGAGCATGCGCGGGCCACCACCTGGTTGCGCACCATGCGGTGGTGATGGACCCGGCTGATGATGTCCTGGGCGGAGATGAGCTCCTCGCCAGTGGCATCGACATAGCCGCCGGCCGCGGCCGGTTGAATCGGCTGCTCAGGGGTGGACAGCCAGGTGGTGGGCTCAGGGCGGAACAAGGTGCTCACCATGCCGAGAGTCTCCGGGGGTTGGGGGGGCGAGTCACGGCCATGATCGGGCAGTTGGTCCGCTGCCAGCGGATCTCCCACCCGAAGGGAAGCGGCTGACGAAAGCGGGCACCACGGGGGTGCACCTGGTTGGTCTTGCAGAGGATGAGCATGGTTCAGGGGAGCAGGGGGTGATCACCAGGCCTCGGTGGGCTCTGGGGGGCCGACAGGGTCCGCAGGTGGGCGCCAGCAGGGACGAGGGATCGGGGCTGGCGGGGCAGCAGCGGCGGCCGCGGCCTGCTCTTCAGGGGAGGGCATCCAGACCATGGCCGCGGGCTTGCGCCAGGTGTGCCGGATGGTGCCCACCTTCCAGTCGTCGTAGACGTGGAACCGGTGCCCGCCAGCGATGAAGTACCGGCCGATGTGCCGCTCGACGGTGATGGGGTAGGCGGAGGTGGAGCCACGCTCCAGGCACAGCAGGGTGGCACCGACCGGTGGGTGCGGGCGGGAGGGAAGGATGGCGGCCATCAGCAGCCCCCCCGCGGCATGGCGGGCAGCAGGCCAGCGACTGCCTCACGGGAGGCCTTCATCTGGCGGGCCTGCTCAGCGGTGGCCTGGACGCCGGCGAGAGCGATCTGGCGGCGGTTGCGGTGGATGGTGGCGATGGCCTGCTGATGAAGATCACAGCCCACCAGGCGGGGACCCAGCAGGGCCTCGATGCGGCGGGGGCCGGCGGAATCGCGATAGCCGCCGCGGCCCTCGCGGGCGTAGGCGGCGTTGCAGCAGCAGATGACCGCCGGATCGGAGCCGGGGCAGACCTCGCCGGTGGGGAGGACGTCGTAGTCGGGGAGGAACTCGTTGATCGCCCGGTCGTGATTGCCGACGATGCCGGTGTCAGCGCAGGCGAAACAGGCGAAACCCGGGAGGACGAAGGCGGGGCCGGCTGGAGGGCGCCGCTTGTGCAGGGCCAGCGGCCCGGAAGCCAAGGGCTCGGGGGCCAGCGGCCCTGGTGGTGCTGAGGAGAGCGAGAGGGTCATTGGCCTTGGCCGGTGACGTGGCGGTGGTAGGCGAACGGGTCGGGGGCTCCGGTCTCTGGATCGATCGGGGCGACGAACTCGGCGGCGTTGGCGGCGACGGGCTGGTGCGGCTGGAGGTAGGCGGCGAAACGGCGCTCCTTCAGCCAGCGGGCCATATCAGGCAGGAAGGGGGCAAAGCCGGTTGAGGCGTGCTGCTGGTCCTGGGCACGAACCTCAGCGGCCAGGGCAGCAACCAGCTGGTCGATGGTGTGACCCTCGGCGAGGACGGCGGAAAGCTCTTTCTGAGCAGCCGGCAGAGATTGACAGGTGACCCGGCGAGGCGCCGCCAGGTAGGGGGTGCGGAGGGCGTCGAAGGCGGCCGTGGCTGCAGGGCCTGCGCGGAGCTCTTCGCAGCGGCGGCGGTAGCCGGTGGCCAGGGACTTGCAGCCGCTGTCGGCGGCGTGCTGGAGGAAGGGCTGGAGGACCCCGAGGGCGTCGGCGTGGAGGATCGCCGTGATGTCGCCAGGGCTGAGCTCGTTGGGGGCGGTGGGGTGCTTGCTGCGCCGCCTGATCCACCACTCGCGGAGCAGCTGGCGGTGAGGCTGAGCGCAGGCTGGCAGAGGGCTGTGCTGCTCGGTTGCCGGGTTGGCATGTCGCTGGGGAGCGTCGTTCTCGGCTGACGATACCACGATCTCGCTACCTGTCACGACGGCGTCGGCCGTTGTGACCGAGGGCGCGGCGGCGTCGATTTTTTCGTCGCGTTGGTGGATATATGTAGTGGAGTAATTATTTAACCCTTCTTGGTTTTCTTCTTCTTTGTTTAGAGGTTTATTGATTGGGTCCCCGTTACGGGGGCCCCGTAACGGGGGGTCCCCACCCCCTGTAACGGGGGGGCCTTTAAGGGGGGTCCCCTCCCCGTTAAGGGGGGTCCCCTTTACGGGGGGTGGTGCTCCTGACTTCCGCTGCCTGCCAACGGCTTTCGGCGCCCGTCGCTTGCGCGTTGCTTCCATTCTCACCCGGTAGGAGTTGGTGCCGTTTGGGCCCGAACCGGTGCGCGTGATCCAGCCCTCGCCCAGAAGGGTGGAAATCGACGCCCTGACGTCGTCCTCCTTCATGCCGGTTTCGAGGGCAAGCCGTGGGATTGACGGGAAAGCGTTATCAGCACGCCCCGCGTAGAAAAAGAGCCAGGCGTACACAAACACCAGCCTTCTGCGCTTGCGTTCTGCACACGAACTCAGCAGCTCGAGGGGGATCTGAGCGAACAGGGGGCGGTGCAGTTCACCGCTAAAGTCTTTGTTCGGCATGTCAGGGGTTTGTGTGGTTCCTTCCACTCCCCTCGGCCTGCAGATACCGGCTGTTGCTGTAGGATGACCACGTTGCGGCCATCGGTTCTGCTGGGGAGCGTTTCCGGCGGTCGCAGCCCGAAAGGGCAACATCGGCTCCGTTACGGCGGGGCCTTTGTTGTGGGCGGCAAACCGGCCTGGATGGCTTGACCATAGCCGTATCAGTACGAACTGAGCCAGCGGCGTCTCCAATCTGAGGCCCTGGCGGCGGTGCTGCAGATCCGCTGCAGGCCCTTGTGCGGTCATCACGGCAGGCACGCCGGATGTGCCCCGGTGGGCACCTGATAGGACTTATGTTCGGCTCTCGATGGGGTCGGACACTCCCACTACGCACGGATGACGCCATGGACCAGCAGCAAAGCAAGCCGCGAGGGCTGGCCGCTTCTCACGCTTTCACTGGTGCTGGCCGTGACCACTGGCTGACCACCGAAACCATCGGCCGAGAGCGCTTCCGTGTCCTGCTGAAGCAATGGCTGGCCCGCAACAACTGGAGCCTCGCTGTCACCTCCCGCTTGGCAGAGCTGGCCCTGCTGGCCGCCTCCGACAGCCCGGTGCCCGACTGGGCTGCCGGCATGCCCCTACAGCCTGGGGACTGGGTGAACCACAAGGGCCATGCCTGGGAGGCCATTGGCTCTCCTCTCTCAGAACCTGCGGACAGCGATCCAGGCTGGAGGGAGGTGGGGCTCACCAGCCGGCTGCATGCCTCTGGCCTGAACCTGTTCCTCCGCGGCAAAAACCGCACCCTCACCTCCACATTCTTCCTCGAGGTGGGTCGGCTTAACGAATGGGTCGCCGATGTGAAGGCCGGCAAGCGGCCGCCGCCGGAGGAGGTCCGCCTGCAGGAGCTGCTCAACCAGGCCGCGGCCATCACCGATGAGCAGGGCGCCCTGGGCCCCGAGGAGATGTTCTCCATCGCCGTCGGCCGCATCCAGCCGCCACCATGGCCCGGCACTGCTGCCCCATCAGAGGCGGGGGATGGCGTGCCGGCGCGCCAGCTGCGGGCCGCGGCCGCCGCCGCAGGGCTGGACATCATCGAGGACTGGCAGGCAATCGCCGCCATGTACCCGACCACCGACCCGACCCGTCTGGAACGGCTGCAGCAGGTCATGCGAGGGCTCGGTCAGTGGGACCAGGGCCAGGAGGACGATGAGCGGCTGGCTTGCCTGGTCCTGCTGCAGAACCTCCAGCAGCACGCCACCAAGGGCCCGGAGGCTGTGACGCAGGTGGTGGTGCAGGAGATCACCGCCGCGAGCGACTGAGAGGCGGCGCTGCTTCCGGTGGCCGGCGCCACTCAATGTCGATGGCTTGGCCGTCGGTGTTGGGTGGCTTCAGCACGGTGAGGCGCAGGGTGGAGCAGCCGTAGAGGGCGGTGAGGCGGTGGCGAACCTGCCAGAACAGGTCGGCCGCGGCCGCGTGAAGAACGGTGACGTGTAGGGCCTCAGCGTTCCTTGCCATGCAATTCACGGGAAGGCAGTCGGGGACTGCTCTGAAGCCATCACGGAACGGGGACATCACAAGTCAGCAATGGGTGCTAGTGTTCGGTTAACGGGCCGGGCGAAGCGTAGCCGTCCCGTGATCAACCTGACCGAAAACGCTCCCGATGAAAAACAGCTCCCCGCCCTCCGGGCCGGCGGAGAGGTCCGCCGAGCAGACCGACCTCGAACACATCACCCAGACCCTGCTGCAGCTGGCCGATCGGGTTGCCGCCGGAGAGGCCGACACTGCCGCACGCTTCGAGGCGATGCGCCAGGCCTTTGGCGAGCTGCGCAGCCGCCTGAACCAGGACCAGGGCGGACAGCCCGCGCCGAGAGATGACCAGGAACGCCGACTGATCGAGTTCCTCTGCTACAGGCCCACCAGCGAGCAGCAGATGCAGCTGTTCGCCGCCTTCGCCGAATGGCAGGCCACCGCACCCAGGCTGACGGAGAACCGGCAGGCGGAGTATCAGACCAAGAAGGGCGGCACCATCTCCTACGGCTACGCCGACCTGGCCGGCGTGATCGCCACGGGCCAGGCTGCCGCGGCCCATGGCCTGGTGCCTATCACCCGCCAGGAGCTCGATGACTTCGGCGATCCGGTGGTGACGGCCTATCTGGTTCACCTCGGTGGTGGGGCGATCACCAGCGGACCAGTGCCCCTGTTCATGGGCGAGAGCGACCGCCGCGGCCAGGCCCACGCTGCAGCTCTCACTACCGCCAGGCGGCTGGCCCTGCAGATGGTGCTGGGGCTGGCCGCTGAGCGTGATGACGATTTCAACGCCAGCAGCGAGACCAGCCCACGGCAACAGGCCGCCAAGCCTTCCGGAGCCCGGACCGTTGCGACTCCACAACGGCGGCAGGGTGAGACCACCGCACAACGGGCGAGGACCGTGGGGGGGCCGCCTCCCGGGTGGATCAGCAAGGACGAGAGGAGGGGGCTCGAGCAGGAGCTGATGGATCCGGCGATCACCCCGGAGCGGTTCGCGGAGATCGAAGCGAAGCTCATCGCCGCTGATCAGCTGGCGGCCAGCCGGGCCCAGGGCGGGCAGGCCGCGGCAGGGCCAGCGTCATGAGCAGGATCCCCCGTCTTCCAGTATGTGGCCCTTGAGCCACCTCTGCTGGTGCTGCACACGCGGAGACGTCGTGTTGATGGCCTCCCAGGTGATGCCGGCCGCTGAGCGGACGACTCGGTGGATCTCTCCCGGCCTCTCCCACGCAACGGGCCCCGTCGAGGGATGTGGTTTCGCAGCAGGGCGCTGCGCCCCCATTGGGACCGCACCAAGGCCATCCGCAGCAACACATCCGGTCCAGCTGTTCACCCTTTCATCACCCATTCCCCCATGACTGAACCGACGATCAGAACCGAGGCCGACGCCGTCCATGAGCAGACCCTGCTGGGTGTGCAGCCTGTGAAGCTCACCCCCGGCTCCGTCTACGCCGTCCGCACCAAGGATGGTTTCAAGACCATCGACCTGAACCAGCCGGATGTGCTCAAGGCGGCCGGTTGGGAGCGGCTGAATCCTAAGTCCAGCTACGCCTTCCACAGCGTCAGCAGCTTCACCAAGTACGTCGCCAAGGTCTTCGACTACGACAAGGACGACGACGACGCCTACAAGCCGCGGCGGAGTCGGGCCCTGTGCATTGCCGATGAAGCGGCCCGAACCATCCGCCTGGTCTTTGATGCGCAGCCCAACGAATGGGGCACCGTCTACGCGGACCTGAAGCTGCTCGGCAGCCCTGAGGCGAAGCGGTGGCTGGAGGCCAGCGGCAAGTACCTGGCCCAGCAGGACTTCGCTGAGTTCTGTGAGCTGAACCTGGCGACCTTTTCCAGCCCGGATTCCGCCACGATCCTGGAGATCGCCCAGACCTTCCAGGCCAAGTCCACCGTCGACTTCAGCAGCGCTGTTCGCCTCTCCAGCGGCGCCATCAAGCTGAAACGCGACGAAAAGATCGAGGCCAGCGCCGGGGAGCGCGCCGACATCGCCATCCCCGAGGAGCTCACCGTTGCCATGCCGATCTTCAAGTTCGGCAAGGCCTACGCGGTGAAGGCCCGCCTCCGCTACCGGATTGTCGAAGAGGCGGTCAAGCTCTCCGTTCTCCTGGTGGACCCAGAGATGGCGATCGAGCACGCCTTCAAGGAGGTGATCGACGAGGTCTCCAGCCTGCTTGAGATGCCCGTCTTCTACGGGCAGGCCTGAGGCCTCCCATCGTTCCCCTCCGTCCCGTTCCCCCCCTCTCACCATGAACGACAACGCGATCAACGAAACCGACAGCGAAGAGGGCCCGGAGTCCTCTCCCTTCGGGCAGTTCCTCTTCTCCCAGCGCAAGGGCCTCACCCACACCGAGCTCTCCGACGCCTTGGCCATGGTCAGCGAAGCGGTGCTGGCCAACGGCGGCACCGGCACCATCACCCTGAAGATCACGGTGTCGCAGCTGGGTCACGAAAACCGCCTGGTCGTGAAGGATCAGGTGGATGTGAAGACGCCCAAGCCGATCAGGGAATCCAGCATCTGGTTCTACAACAAGGGCCAGCGCGGCCTCAGCCGCAGGGACCCCAACCAGGGCGAACTGGACCTGGCTGTCATCCCCTTGCGCCCACGGGTCGGCACCGCCATCGCGACCGATCGCACCGGCAAGACCAGCGCTTGATCTGCATCACCCCCTTCCCACTGCATTGCAGCCATGGACATCCCCAACTACCAACCCATCACAGGGTTTGCCCTGTTTGCCGATGGCGCCCTCCACCTGCAGCGTGGCTACGGCCAGCAACACTTTCAGCCTTGCCGGCCTGACGAGCTGCCCGCCAACGATTTCAAGGCCCTGCTCTGGGTCATCGAGGCGGCCCTCGGCGCTTCCCACAACGAGCTCCAGCACACCGAGCCGGATTCCATCCAGTCGTTGCTGCGGGTGATAGCACTCTGCACCACCAACCGCCCTTCGGATCCCGTCACCGGTGCCGTCATGACATGGGTTCGTCCCTACCCCATCGCTCCCTGTTCTGACGACGATGCCCAGCCATCTGGAAGAGGCCTTTGCCAACCAGTGGCTCGTCTCCTTTCCAGACCTTCCCTTCGTCCGAGAGCACACGCTGCCGGTGTGGCAGGCCTGGGTGGTGTTCCAGAAGCAGGAGGGTTTGCGGTCGCGTAAGCGCCCCGCCTTCCGCGCGGACTTCGCCTGGCCCGCTGCCCAGGTCGCGGTCGAGATCAATGGCGGCATCTGGAGGCCCGGCGGTCACTCCACGGGCGCCGGGATCACCAGAGACATCACCAAAACCACCCTTGCCCAGCTCTCCGGATGGGTCCTCATCCCTCTTTCCGATGCTCACATCTTCGATGGCACCCCCTACTGGCTCCAGCTCATCGCGGACCTCATCACGCACCGAAGAGATCAGCTACTCGGCGGAGACCCCGCCAGTGGTTCATCTCTCCGGGGTGGCACTGGGCCGCGCCCATCACTCCCTGCGGCCCTGGCTGATCCATGCACCGGAGAGTCGCAACAGCGTCGGCGACGCGGCAGCCGGCCGCAGACACGACGGGATCGAATGGATCTCCGTGAGTCGCTCGACCTTCTCCGGCAACGGGGAGGCTCAGCAGCGGCTGATCCATAACGCCCGGCCTCTAACCGTGATGCGCCCCCGCCGCTTTGCCGAGGAGGCCGAAAACCTGATCAAGCTGACAGTCAACGACGGCGATTTCATCCTCGAGGCGCCGTTCCCGGGGATCCACATCCCTACCGAAGGCCGCCACTTCCCGCCCGGGTCTCTGCAGATCATCGTCGACCAAGACGAACGGCAGGTGATCGATCAGTTCACCACCCTCCCGACCCCTGTGGAGGTCCCCACGGTGCCCTGCAGCGGCTGGTGCAAAAAGCAGCACATCTACAGCAACTTCGGCAATGTCGAAACGGCGGTGGTGTTCTTCGCCAGCAACGGTTGGCCCATCGCCTGCCGAGAGAACCTCTTTGATCGCCGTTGGACTCTTTCCGGAACGAGGTGGTGGCGTTTTGACTACAGCCGCCCTCAACCTGAGGTAAGGGCATGACGAACCCGACAGAGCAGGTGCCTAACGAGATGGAAGAGTTCGCCCGCAGGGGCGTGATCAGCGTCACCGAAGCAACAAAAGCGATTATCCCAGGGGTTGAAATGAGCGAGCGTATCATCACCATTGCCAAGGCTTTGGGGGAATGTGCTTGCGTCTGGGTGCCGCACACTTGCCTGATTGGGAACATCTCTGCAGGAGAGTTACTCGAACTGGCCGATGCGGTGCTGGAGGGAGGGTCTATCGGCGAGGCGCCTGCTCCGTCCAAAGGAGCACCGCAGTGCCCGCCGGTGCCTTTCGGCAGCTTCAACCCCCTCTTCATGACCTTCGAGGGACGGATGCAAGGCGCCGCCAACTGGGGCTACGCCCAAGCCCTCGCCGCCGCCCAGCGGCTGGCCGCGGAGGAGAGGCAGAAGGGGGCGGATGAAGAGCTGGAGTCCGTGTGCCAGTGGCTGACCGATCAGCGCTACTGCGGCCACGTTGACCTCATCCCAGCGTTGCGCCGCGCCCGTCGCCCGCCCGCGCCGTCGAAGCGGGAGCAGGCGCTGAGGGAGCGGCTGAACGACCCCAACGTCGCGCAGCTTCACGCCAACCGTGAGGCCATGCAGCTCGCGCTCCAGGCGCTGGAGGAGGCGGGCGATGAGTAATCCAATCCCGCATAACTGCTGGCTAGATGAAGAAGAGGCGCTATTCCCGTCTCCGTGCGTCTTTGATGATCGCAGGCAGGAGATTAACAACTGCTCATTCGCTGCAATGCTGCAAGACCACCACAAAGACAAAACGGATTGCAAGCACTACCGCGCCACGCTGGAGGCGGCCCCCGCCCCGGTGGTGGGTGATGCACTGCCGCCTCGCCCATCACTGGAGCAGAACGCGATCGACTCCCCACTGGTGCGCTACGGCGTCACCTGGGATGGCAGTCCCGACACTCCGCTGCTCACCCCCATGCCGGACGGCTGCTGGACGCCTTGGCACATTGCTGCCGAGATGCTGCGCGGCACCACCCCCGCCCCGGTGGTGGGTGACGGCTGCGCCCGCATCGAACTGGTGACAGCCATCCATTGCTTGGCCAGCCACTTTGAGATCGCGTGCAGCTACCTCAGCGGCGACGACCTGCAGAAGGCCAAGGCCGACATTGCCCACGCCATCAGCATCGCCGCAAAGCACAACCAGAACGGGACTGGTTGCACCCCCGCCCCGGTGGTGGGTGCGCCTTTCGTAGTTCGCCACTACGTCGGTAGCGCCCATCCAGAGATCAAGGGCAACGGCTTCGATGGCCTGGTGGTGGGCGAAAACCGAGAGGAGGCAGAGGAGTTTGTCGCCTGGATCAACGCACGCCTGGGCACCACCGCCGCCCCGGTGGTGTGTGATGACCTGCCCGTTGTCCACCTGACCGCGCCAGAGCGCATCTGGGTTGACCGCAACCCTGACTACATCAATCCCGAGCACACCGGCACCGATCGCACGTTGCTGGAGCTGTTCTATTCCGCCTGTCAGAGCGAAGGTGGGACCGCCGATGAAGTGACACTGCGCGGACTTCGCGCCGTCCTCGCCAAGTACGGCCCCACCCCGGTGTGGGTGGCCGTGAGTGAGCGGCCTTGGGAGCGTGAGGGATGGTGCGACGACGACGGGCGCTGCTGGTGGGGACGACGCGCCGACGACTTCTGCAACCACGATTGGCACTACGCCACTCGTGCCGAAGTGGAGGAGTTCTGCGCCGATGCGATGCCACAGGTATCGCTCCCCTTCCACGCCCTCCCGCTGCCGGAGGTGGCGCCGTGACTACACCGCTCTACGAAAAGCGCGGTCGGCGGTATTACTTATGGGGCAATGGCGAGCACTGGGATACCCAAACCGACGCCATGCAGGCTGGCACCTGTCGTCTTGTCTATTGCCCCGAACCTGGTTTCTATCGCTATCGCTACGACGTCACTCTAGACACAGCAGCGTTTTTGGCTGCAGCAGAAGTCGCCCGCCATGCCATGGAGGAAGCGATGCACGAAAAAGCACGATCAGCCACGGCCATGTCTCAGGCGGTTCCATGGACGCCAGAACAGAAGCGCTTGATTCAGCAGTTTGAGCGCGACATGAACGCCACAGGAGCGTTTCTCCCTACCCACTGGCTGCAAAGCACACCCCGCGACATTGCGCAGGCTGGAATTGACGCAGTACGCCGTGTTTATGAAGAGACAGCAGGCAGAGGCGAGGGGGATTGAGTTGCCGGAAGGGTGGTTTCAGCGGCGGCTGGGGGAGCGATCAAGGCCGGCTGCATGACCCCCGCCGGCATGGATTATCGCCGCACGCCCACACTGAAAG
>Ga0315903_10004914_pt1 | contig 17646 bp, 12 predicted proteins | sample LakEriMetagenome_7_FD_203524 | JGI IMG/M metagenome (GOLD analysis project Ga0315903, IMG submission 203524) | Freshwater fungal communities from buoy surface, Lake Erie, Ohio, United States - Buoy 2 MA119 | ecosystem: Environmental > Aquatic > Freshwater > Lake | place: USA: Lake Erie, Ohio...
GTCTCCCGAGGCCTGCCGGCCCCGGTTTCCCATGAGCGACACACCTGCCACGCCGTCCGGCTCGCTTCCTATCGACGTTGCGGGCTGGACCGAGGATTTGCGGCGGGGCGCCCGCCGGCCAACCGCCGACGTCCGCAAGCTGGTCGATGCCGTGCTCGTAGGCGCGGTCGACCTCGATGCCTTCGGCCGCTGGCTCGTGGCGCTTGCCGACCTCGGCGAATCGGCCGGCGAGATCGCGGGTGTCGCGGCCGCACTCCGCAGCCGGATGCTGCCGGTCAGCCACGCCGCCACAGCCGTTGCCGACACCTGCGGCACCGGCGGCGACGGGTCGGGCTCGTTCAACATCTCGACGGCAGCCGGCATCGTCGTCGCCGCCGCCGGCCAGCCCGTCGCCAAGCACGGCAACCGCGCGGTCACCAGCCGCACCGGATCGGCGGACGTGCTCGAACGGCTCGGCGTGAACGTCGATGCATTGCCCGACCTGAGCGGCCGCTGCCTCGCCACGCTCGGGCTCTGCTTCTGCCTAGCCCCGGTGCATCATCCCGCGATGGCCCGCGTGGGCCCTCTCCGCCGCGCGCTCGGTCGTCCGTCCGTCTTCAACCTCGTGGGCCCGCTCTGCAATCCGGCCGGGGCGACGGTGCAGGTGATCGGCGTGGGCCGGCCTGCGGCCCGAGAGCCGATGGCCGAGGCGGCCCGGCTGCTCGGCGCCGCGCGGGCTCTCGTCGTCTCCGGCCACGTGGGCCACGACGACACGGCCGGGGCGGCACAGGCCTTCGACGAGGTGAGTCTCTTCGGGCCGACCGACGTGATCGACGTGACGCCGGCAGGCACGATCCGCAGCCGGTGGACGCCGGAGGATTTTGGACTCGCCACCGCGCCGGCGGCGGCCCTCGCCGACCTCGAGGTCGCGGGCCCCGAGGAGAGCGCGGCCGCGATCCGCGACGTGCTCGGTGGCTGCAGGGGTCCGCGACGCGACGTCGTCGTCCTCAATGCGGCCGCCGTGCTCTGGGCCGCCGGTCGAGCCCCCGACAAGCCCGCAGCGCGCGGCCTTGCCGAGCACGCCATCGACAGCGGCGCAGCCGCGACGCTGCTCGATCGCTTCGCGGAACTGTCGCATCCATCGGCCGCATGACGGCGGCACGTACACCTACGCTCCCCCGTCCGGAAAGCCTCGCGATGTGCCGCTCGATCACACTCACTCTCACCCTGCTGCTGGCGTCATGCTGGACCGTGCTGGCCGGCGCCGCGGATCCGACCAAAAACCTGGTCGTGCCCGGCGAAGTGTTCGAGGTGGAGGGCAAGACGGCCTTCGTCTTCACGCCGGCCGCCGACGCCGTGCCGAAGGGACCGAAGCCCTGGATCCTCTACGGCCCCACGTTACCCGCGTATCCCGACGAGGCGGAGAAGTGGATGCACGAGCGGTTCACCGCGGCGGGCGTGGCGGTAGCGGGCATCGACACTGGCGAGTCATACGGCAACCCCGCGAGCGTGAAGGCGATGGAGGCGCTCCACGCCGAGATGATCCGCCACGGCTACGCCACGAAGCCGGCGTTCCTGGGCCGCAGCCGTGGCGGTCTGTGGGCGAGTTCGTGGGCGATCGCCCATCCGGAGTTCACCGCCGGCGTTGGTGGCATCTATCCCGTCTACGACTGGCGGACGTATCCAGGGATCGACAAGGCGGCGCCGGCCTACGGGCTCTCGCCGGAGGATCTCGCCGCCAGGGCGTCCGAACTCTGCCCGATCGAACGGATCGACGTGGCTGCGAAGGCGGGCGTGCCGTTCTGGATCATCCACGGCGACGGCGACGGGAAAGTGCCGCTCGAGCCCAACTCGGCACGGCTCAAGAGCCGCTACGACGCGGTCGGCCGGGGCGACCTCGTCACGCTGGTCGTCGCCAAGGGCCAGGGGCACTCGATGTGGGAAGGATTCTTCCGGTGCCAGGAACTCGTCGACTTCCTGATCGCCCGCGCCAAGGCCGGCGGGGAGTGACCGCCACTTACGTGAGCGGCACTTCCAGGCCATCGACCGCCAACTCGACGCCCGGCGGGAGCGTCGCCGCGACCGCCGCGTGACGAACGTCGTGCGCCATGTGGACGAACAACGTCCGCCGGGCTCCGATTCGCGATGCCGCCGCCAGCGCCTCCTCGATGTTGAAGTGCGTCGGATGCCGATTGGCCCGCAGGCAGTCGAGCACGAGGACGTCGAGCCCCTCGAGCAGCGGCCAACTCTCGTCCGGGATGCCGTTGGTGTCGGTGCAGTACGCGACGTTGCCGACCCGGAAGCCGAGCACGTCGAACACGCCATGCCGCAGTCGCAGCGGCACGATGCGGGCGCCCAGCAGGTCGAACGGCGTCGGCGTGATCCGCTCGAACGTGACCTTCGGCACGCCGCCGCCAAGCGGCGGCCCGGGGGCGAAGGCGTAGTCGAAGGCCTTGCGGATCCGGTTCTCGACCCGCTCCTCGCAGTGCAGCGGAATCGACCGGCCGGTCGCGAAGCAGAGCGGCCGCAGGTCGTCGAGGCCGTAGACATGATCGACGTGGTCGTGCGTGTAGAGCACGGCATCGACCCGGCCGATCCGCTCGCGGAGCAGCTGGCTGCGGAGGTCGGGCGTGGTGTCGATCAGAAGGTGGCCGCCGGGAAGGCCGAGTAGCACGCTCGTCCGCGTGCGGAGGTCCCGCGGATCGCCGCTGGTGCAGGTCTCGCAGCCGCAGCCGACGAGTGGCACGCCGGTGCTCGTGCCGGTGCCGAGGAATAGCAGCCGGCCGGTGATGTCGCGGCCGACGCCAAGGGGCGGACGAGTCGACTCGGAATGCTGGATCTCGGGCGGTGGCATGGGGCGGATTATCGACGGCCTCGGCCACGGGCACCATTGGCGCCCCGCAAACGGCCCGTGAATGCGTCGGCCGCCGGGCGGGCCGGGCGTCGAAACACCCGGCCCGCCCGCGCTTCGTCAATACCAGCCGCGTCGCACAGCCCTGCGCGTGGCCCGATAGGCATGCTTGTAGGCATGCGGTGTCGGAGCGACGACCGCCGCCGAAACGGGGACCGCCACCACGGGCGCCGCATAGGCGACCGTCTCGACACAGACGGGCTCCGCCACGACCACGGGCCGGGCCACGACGATCGGGCGGGCCACAACCACGGGCCGGGCCACGAGCACCGGGGCGGGCACGGCCACCGGCACGACCCCGCTCGGCCAGAACATCTGGCCGCTGGCCGGCCCCATCGCCGCCAGGCAGCCGCAGACCGTCAACACCATCATCACGCGATGCACCATCAGGGTTCCTCCATGACGCGCCGACACACGATTGGCAAAGTCCGTACCGCCGCTGCGGACGGTCCTGCCATCGGGGCTTCTACGCTCGGGGACCAAAATGGTTCGCACCGTGTCGAACGCCGCGTGGAAATGGGCGGCCCGCTGATCGGCCCGCCGCCGGTCGCCTTGACCCCTACGCTACTTCCCCGCGAGAATCACGGGTTGCCCGCTTTTTTCCGATCCCGGCGGCCTTGTCCGCCAGCCCCGCCCCTCCGGACCACCTCCCGGCCCACACGATTCCCCATCTATGGAAACCCTCGAACGCCTCTGGGATGCAGTCTCCAACGGTGCCGCCGGTGCCGGCAGCCGCCTCGAGGGCTTCCTGACGGGACTCTTCGGTTCGTCCAATGCCCGCTATCTCCGGCGGCTCGAGCCCAAGATCGAGGCGATCAATTCGCTCGAGCCCACCTATCAGACGATGAGCGATGCAGAACTCCGCGGCCAGACCGCCGAGCTCCGCCGCCGCCTCGCCGCCGGCGAGACGCTCGACGACATCCTCGTGGAGGCGTTCGCCGTCTGCCGCGAAGGGGGACGACGGTTCCTGGGAATGCGGCACTACGACGTGCAGCTGATCGGCGGCATGGTGCTCCACTCGGGCGCCATCGCCGAGATGATCACGGGCGAGGGCAAGACCCTCGTGGCGACGCTCCCGGCCTACCTCAACGCGCTCGAGGGCAAGGGCGTGCACGTGGTGACGGTGAACGACTATCTCGCCCGCCGCGATATGGAGTGGATGGGGCCGCTCTACATTGGCCTCGGCCTCACCGTGGGTGCGATCCAGTCGGGCATGGAGTCGGGCGAGCGGCAGAAGTCGTACGACTGCGACATCACCTACGGCACGAACAACGAGTTCGGCTTCGACTACCTCCGCGACAACATGCGGATGGCGGCACGGGGCGACGACCGCTTCGCCAAGCACATGCAGCAGGCTCAGGGCCCGCTCAACTTCGCGATCGTGGACGAGGTGGACAACATCCTCATCGACGAGGCGCGGACGCCGCTGATCATCTCTGGGCCCGCCCACGACGACGTCTCCAAGTACGCCAAGGCCGACCAGATCGCCCGCCAACTCAAGGCCGACGAGCACTTCGAGGTCAAGGAGAAGGAGCACACCGTGGCCCTCACCGAAGAGGGCGTGCGGCTGGCGGAAAAGCTCGCCGGCGTGGAGAGCTTCTATACCGCCGGCAACATGGAGTGGCCGCACCTCATCGACAACTCGCTCAAGGCCCACCATCTCTACAAGCGGGACGTGAACTACGTCGTGCAGCAGGGGGAGGTGGTGATCGTGGACGAGTTCACGGGCCGCCTCATGCCCGGCCGGCAGTGGTCCGACGGCCTGCACCAGGCGGTCGAGGCCAAGGAGGGGGTGCGGATCAAGGAGGAATCGCAGACCCTCGCCACCGTCACGCTCCAGAACTTCTTCAAGCTCTACAGGAAGGTCGGCGGCATGACGGGCACCGCCATGACCGAGGCGACCGAGTTCTGGAAGATCTACAAACTCGACGTGATCGCGATTCCGCCCAACCGCGGCATGAAGCGGATCAACCATGCCGACGTCATCTACCGCACCGAGCGGGAGAAGTGGGTCGCGGTCGCCGACGAGGTGGAGCGGATCAACCGCTGGGACACGGTGGCTCTCACCGACGGCACCTGGAAGGTCGGTCGGATCACGAAGGACCTCGACGGCGAGATCGAGTTCGAGCCCAAGGGGGAGCGGACCAGCGAGCGGATCCCGAACGCGAAGATCAAGGAGATCCAGCGCCACGGGCTGCCCGTGCTCGTCGGGACCGTCTCGATCGAGAAGAGCGAGCGACTCTCGGCACTCCTCGAAAAGCGCGGCGTCGACCACCAGGTGCTCAACGCCAAGCACCACAAGCGCGAGGCCGAGATCGTCTCGCAGGCGGGACGGCTGGGCGCCGTCACGATCGCAACCAACATGGCCGGCCGTGGCACCGACATCATCCTCGGCGGCAATCCCGACACGCTCGCCTGGGCGAAGCTGCAGGACACCTACCCGACGCGGCTCGACGTGCCGAAGTCCGAGTGGGACGCGCTCGTTACCGAAATCGCCACCCGTGAGAACATGCGGCCGGAGGGCGAACTCGTCCGGTCGATGGGCGGGCTCCAGATCATCGGCACGGAGCGGCACGAGGCCCGCCGCATCGACCTCCAGCTCCGCGGCCGCTGCGGCCGCCAGGGCGACCCGGGATCGAGTCGGTTCTTCCTCTCGCTCGAAGACGACCTGATGCGGATCTTCGCCGGCGAATGGGTGAAGAACGTCCTGACGCGGCTCGGCATGCAGGAAGGCGAGGCGATCGAGAGCAAGATGGTCACCCGCCGGGTCGAGGCCGCACAGAAGAAGGTCGAGGAGCGAAACTTCGAGGTCCGCAAGAACCTCCTCGAATACGACGAGGTGATGGACGAGCAGCGGAAGCGGGTGTACGGCTTCCGGCAGAAGATTCTCGACCAGACGGACGGCGAGTCGGACTGCCGCGACATGATCCTCGAGATGGTGGATCGGCAAGTCGACCAGAACATCGGCACGTTCCTCGACAAGGACTACGGCTGCCAGACCTACGCAACCTGGGCGGGCGGCCAACTCGCCTGTGAACTCGACCCCGCGGACTTCCGCGGGATGACGGCCGAAGAGGCCGAGCGGATCGCGGTGCAGGAGGCTGTCCGCAACGCCGAGGGCCAGATCTACGAGGCGGTCGAGGAGAACCTCCCCGCCGGCGAAGAGGAGAGCGAGTGGAACTGGGGCGCGCTCGCCTCGTTCGCCAACGCCCGCTGGAAACTCTCGGTGAACGACCGCGACCTCAAGAGGGTCGGCCGCGACGGCGTCTGCGAGTGGCTGCAGGAGAAGGTCGGCGAGGCGATTCATCGCATCGACCTCTCCGACGGCGGCCGGTTCCTCGCCCCCGATTTCGGTCTCCGCAGCGCTCTCGGGTGGACGGAGTGGCGGTTCGGCGCGAGCCTCCCCGACGACGAAGTGGCGGCCCTGGAACGCGGTGGGCTCGACGTCGCGGCATTCAAGGCGCGGGTCTGCGCGCTCGCCCGCGACGTCTACGCCCGCCGGGAGGTCGAGTATCCGGTGCTCGTGGGGCTCGCGCACTTCTCGGGGAGACAGCCGGACGGCTCCCGACGGCTGGACCGCGAGGGGCTGCTCGCCTGGGCGCGGGAGCGATTCGACCCCGCCCTCCCCGAGGATGCCGTGGCGTCGAGCGATCTCGCTCAGCTGCGGGCGAGTCTTGTCGAGGCCGGCCGGAAACGGCACGCCCGCGGCGACGCCCCGCGAGACGAGATGGGCCGCATGGAGCGGGCCGTGCTCCTCCAGATCCTCGACAACGCCTGGAAGGACCACCTCCTTGCGATGGATCACCTGCGGAGCAGCGTGGGCCTCCGCGGCTACGCCCAGGTCGATCCGAAAGTGGAATACAAGCGGGAGGGCATGCGGACGTTCGACCTGATGTGGAAGGGCATCGACGAGCGGGTCGTCGACATCGTCTACCGCATCGAGCAGGTCGAGGAGGACGCCCTGCGGAGCACCTGGCACGAGACAGCCGCGATCCACGCCGAAGCCTCGTCGGCGACGCTGCCCCCACCGGGCGACCCGGCGCTCGCCGGCGGGCCACCCGACCAGCGCGGCGATGCGGGGCCGGTGGAGCCGATCCGCAACATGGGCCACAAGGTCGGCCGCAACGACCCCTGTCCGTGCGGCAGCGGGAAGAAGTTCAAGAACTGCTGCGGCAAGTCGAGCGGCGTGGCCACGGGCTGAGACCCCGCTTGCCAGGCTACCAGTCGCGTGAGCGATGGCTCCAGGAAGCCCAATCGCGTGAGCGATGGGGGCACTCCCGCTCCAGGAAGCCCAATCGCGTGAGCGATGGGGGCCACGGGTCACATCGCCGCTCGGGGCCGCCCGTGCCCCGTCGCCGGACGTTCGCCTCGGCCCTCCCGGCCTCGGCTCTCTGCATGTCCGCTGCGCTTCGGCATCCTGCCTCCGCTTGCTCCCATAGCCCGGCTCTCGGGGCATGGGCAGCCCCTCGCTTCGCGCGTCGTTGGCTTTTGTGGTGCGCAAGCGGGCCGTGATTCTTTATCCTGCCGGCGTGTTGCTGAACCTCGTCTATCTCGTGGCCGTGATCCTCGCCCTGCCCTGGGTGGCGTGGCGACGGCTTTCCGGCGGTCGACCGGTGGCAGCGCCCTGGGAGCGGTTCACGGGCGACGTCGATGTGGCTGCGAAGCCCGACAGCGCGTCGCGAATCTGGCTGCATGGCGTGAGCGTGGGCGAGGCACAGCTGCTTGCCGTGCTGGCCGAGGAACTGCGGCGGCAGGCGGCGGACGTCGGCCGGCCGGTCGACTGCGTGATCTCGAGTTCGACGACCACGGGACTCGAGGTGGCGGCAAAGCGACTCGGTTCCGACCACGCGTTCCCCTGCCCCCTCGACTTCACCTGGGCGGTCGACCGGGTGCTCGACCGCGTGCGGCCCGAACTCGTCGTGCTCGGCGAGCTCGAGCTCTGGCCGAACCTGGTGGCCTGCATCCGCCGCCGCGGGATCCCCATCGTCGTGGCCAACGGCCGGATGAGCGAGCGGAGTGCGGCGGGCTACGCGAGGATCCAGTGGCTGGTACGGCAAACGCTCCACTCGATCTCGCTGGTGGTCGCCCGCTCCCAGGCCGATGCGGATCGGTTCATCGCCCTCGGCGCTCCCCACGTGACCGTGACCGGATCGATGAAGTTCGACGGCGTGCAAGGCGACCGGCATGCCCCGGAGGTCGTACGGCTGCGACGGCTGGCGGCGTTCGCCGAAGACGACATCGTATTCCTCGCCGGCAGCACGCAGGATCCCGAGGAGCGGCTTGCCACTGAGACGTTTCTCGCGCTCCGCGGCATGCATCCGCGACTGCGACTCGTGATCGTGCCGCGACACGTGGAGCGATCCACCGAGATCACCGCGATGCTCGACGGCTTCGGCGTGGCCTGGTCGGCGCGGAGCCGGCTCATGGATGCCATGCCGCTCCCCGCTGGCCACGCACTCGTCGTCGACACGACCGGTGAACTCGGCTCGTGGTGGGGCACCGCGTCGATCGCCTTCGTCGGAGGCAGCCTCGACGGCAAACGCGGCGGCCAGAACATGCTCGAACCCGCGGCCTACGGCGCCGCCATCTCGTTCGGTCCCCACACCCGCAACTTCCGCGACGAGGTCCGCCGCCTGCTCGACGCCGATGCGGCGATCGTGGTGGACGACGGTTCCGCCCTCACCGCCTTCGTGGCGAGATGCCTCGACGACCCAGCCTGGGCCGCCACCCTCGGCGGCAACGCCTCGACGTTCGTCGCCTCCCAACGCGGGGCCGTCGCCGCCACCGGTCGCATGATCCTCGACCTGCTGCCCGAGTCCGGCCAAGGCGGCCCCGAAACCGCATGACACGGCCAGCGGCTTGCCGAGCGTGCCGCGTTCCCGATAATGCCGGTTCGTGGAGGCCGACCCTGCCGGCCGGCTCCTATTCTTCCCCACCCTTCAGCACGAGGCTTCCGCCGTGGCACGAGGCAAGTATCTCTTCACGAGTGAATCGGTCAGCATGGGTCACCCGGACAAGTTGGCCGACCAAATCTCCGACGGCGTTCTCGACGCCTACCTCGCGCTCGACCCGAAGAGCCGCGTCGCCTGCGAGACGATGGTCACCACGGGTCTCGCCGTGATCGCCGGCGAGATCACCTCGAAGGGCACCATCGACTACCAGAAGGTGGTCCGCGACGTGATCCGCGAGGTGGGCTACACCGACGACGAGATGGGAATCGCCGCCGACACCTGCTCCGTCCTCGTGGCGGTGGGCAAGCAGTCGGGCGACATCGCCATGGGCGTGAATGAGGACGAGGCGAAGGGCAAGGACATCGGCGCCGGTGACCAGGGCCTGATGTTCGGTTACGCCTGCAACGAAACGCCGGAACTCATGCCGCTGCCGATCGCGCTGTCTCACCGGATCCTCAACCGGCTCACCGAGGCCCGTCAGAAGGGTGAGGTGGACTGGCTGCGACCCGACTCCAAGAGTCAGGTCACGGTCGAGTACGAGGATGACAAGCCTGTTCGCCTCGACACGATCGTCGTCTCCACGCAGCACGCGCCGCATGTGTCGAACGAGGATATCCGCACGTTCATCGTCGACAAGATCATCAAGCCGCTCCTCCCCAAGGATCTCGACACGTCGAACATCACCTACCACATCAACCCCACGGGGCGGTTCGTGGTGGGCGGTCCTCACGGTGACTGCGGGCTCACCGGCCGCAAGATCATCGTCGACACCTACGGCGGTTGGGGACGGCACGGCGGCGGTGCCTTCTCGGGCAAGGACCCGACGAAGGTCGATCGCAGCGCCGCCTACATGGCCCGCCACGTGGCGAAGAACATCGTCGCAGCCGGCCTGGCCGACCGCTGCGAGGTGCAGCTTGCGTACGCCATCGGCGTGAGTGAACCGGTGAGCGTCAACGTGGACACCGAAGGCACCGGCAAGGTCGAAGATGAGCGGCTCTGCGAGGTGGTGCGGGAGTTCTTCCCACTCACCCCGCGTGGGATCATCGACTATCTCGACCTCCGCAAGCCGATCTTCCGCAAGACTGCCGCCGGCGGCCACTTCGGCCGCGATGGCTTCTCGTGGGAGAAGACCGACACGGCAGCCAAGCTCGCCAAGGCCGCGAAGGCCGGTGCCGGCGTCGGCTGACGCATGACGACCCTGCCGGCAGGTGGCCGACGAATGAGTCCGATGCCCGGTGGCATGCTGCCGGGATCGGTTCTTCGTCGGACGCCGGCCGGGCTCATGACATCGCCGCTCCTGCGCTCGGCCGCGTCTCTTGCGGCAGCGGCCTCGATGACGAGTGGCATGGTGCTCGCCTGGCGACGGCTCGCCGGCGGTTTCGCCGGGGCTGATCCGGGCCTTGTCTGGATGACGCTGGGCGGCGGCCTGATTCTCCTCGGCATCGCCGAGGCCGGCAGGCGAGTCGGAGGCCCGCTCGCCTGCTCCATCGCGGCGAGGGTCGGAATCGTGCTCGCCGTGGGGGCGGTGGCGGTGCCGCCGAGAGCCGGCGACTGGGCCTCGATCCTGGCGTTGGCGGTGGCTGCCGCGGTCGGCGTGCTGCAACCTCCCAGCATGCGACGTGGGCGGGGCGGCGAGCGACGCCGGCCACCCGCCCCACAACCGCGTGGCGAGGCCAGTCGGTCGGGATCGCCATTCGGCGGCCGCGGATCGGCAGCTGCGGTCCCCACGGTCACGGATGAGCCATCGCCAACGGCAGAGCCTCCGCTGGCCTCGATCCCGCCACCCCCGACGACAGTGCTCCACGGACGGCTCCAGCAGCGACTGGAACGGTACGAGTCGGCCGAAGGCGTCGACTGCGTTTCAGGCCACGTGCGGCTCTCGATCCCGGCGGGCGGCAAGGTGACCCACGCCCACGTCGGCTTCTGCCCCGCGTTCGCCGCGACGCCGTCCGTCGAGGTGACGACCGAGTACGACGGCGTCGAGGCGGTGGTCACCGCGGCCGAGGTGCTTCCCTGGGGGGTGCGGATCGAGTGCCGTCTGAGCGAGCCGGCCGAGGAGCCGCTCGAGATTCCCGTCGACCTGCTCGCCACTGTATCCCGGTGACTCATGGCACGCTGGCCCCGCCACCTCTGGACCACCCTGTTCACGTATGGGCTGATCTTCGGTGGCTTTCCACTGCTCTGCTTCCTTTTCTGGAACTGGGTCCGCGGTCACTGACGCATCGTCGCCGACCCGGATCACCACGGGCGATTCCCTGGAGACTTCAACGATGTTGCATGCAATCGTGATGGCGGGCGGGTCGGGTACGCGGTTCTGGCCCGCGAGCCGGACGGCACTTCCCAAGCAGCTGCTGCCGCTCGCCGGCGCGAAGACGCTCCTCCAGGACACCGTCGATCGCCTCGAGGGACTCGTGCCTCCCGACCGCACCATGATCGTGACCTCGGCACGGCTGCTCGACGCCGTCAGGGCGCAGGCACCCGGCCTGCCGGAGTCGACCCTCGTGGGCGAGCCCTGCAAGCGCGACACGGCCCCCTGCATTGGCCTGGCCGCGCTGCTCGTGGCCCGCCACGACCCCGAGGCGACGATGGCCGTCATGCCGTCGGACCACGTGATCCGCCCCGCGGCCGACTTCCGCCGCGCGATCCAGCAGGCGGCCGCGATGGTGGAGCAGTGTCCGGGCCGGCTCGTCACCTTCGGCGTGCGGCCCAGCTACCCGGCCGAGAGCTTCGGCTACATCCAACAGGGCGCACCGCTCGCGACCGCCCCGGGCGGGGCCCCGGCCCATGTGGTGGCCAGATTCAAGGAGAAGCCGCCGGCCAGCGTGGCGGCGGAGTACGTGGCTGCCGGCAACTACCTCTGGAACGCCGGCATCTTCGTCTGGAAGGCGGCGACGATCATCGCCGCCCTCGATGCCCGTCAGCCCGAGACGATGGCGCACCTGCGGCGGATCGCGGAGGCCTGGGACGGCGCGGACCGCGATCGGGTCTTCACCGAGGAGTTCGCGGCCATCAAGGGCATTTCCGTCGACTACGCAGTCCTGGAACACGCCACCGACGTGGCCGTCATCGAGGCCCCCTTCGGCTGGGACGACCTCGGCGGGTGGTCGGCCGTGGCCCGCCAGCGGACGCAGGACGACGCGGGCAACACCTCGGTCGGCCGCCATCTCGCCATCGATTCGGCCGGCACGATCGTCCACGCGGGCCACGACCACCTCGTCGTCACGCTCGGGTTGAAGGATATCCTTGTAGTGCACACCCCCGACGCCACGCTCGTGGCCGACCGCGGCCACGAGGAGGCCGTTCGCAAGGTGGTGGCGGAACTCGAGAAGCGTGGATGGACCGAGTATCTCTGATCGCGGCGGTCCTGTTCGCGGCGCTCGTTCGGAGTGCCGTAGCCGACGAGGTGCCGCCGCAGGACGCCACCTGGCTGTCCAAACTCCGTCGCTCACAGGAGGCCGTGGAGTGGAGCGACGCGGCGATCCGTCACGACTGGCGGTTGCAGGAACGGCCCCGCGACGGCCGCTGCCGCATCCTCGACCCGCGCGACGCGCTCGTCCGCCAGGGCTCGGCTGAGGAATGCCGCGACGCGTTGGCGGCGCTCGAGGCCGATGGCACGATTCCGGCGATGGACGGCCCCGCCGTGATCGTGCTCCACGGGCTCGGCGAGGGACGAGCGTCGATGCGGCCGATCGCCAACCACCTCCGCAAGACCCTCGACGCGAACGTGCTGCTCTTCGGCTATGCCAGCACCGCCACCACGATCGAGGCCCACGGCCGCTCGCTCGACGCCGTCGTCGACGGCCTCCCGCCCACCTCGCGAATCAGCTTCGTCGGCCACAGCCTGGGCAATCTGGTCGTTCGCCGCTGGATGTCGCTCGCGGACGCCGGCGATCTCGCCCGCGTCGATCGCATGGTGATGCTCGGTCCGCCAAACCGCGGCTCCGACCTCGCACGGCACGTCGGCGGCGTCGGCGTTCTGGCGGCTTTTGCGGAAGGGGCGGCCCGCGACCTGGTCGTCGACTGGCCCCAGGTCGAACCGCACCTCGCCGTGCCGCCGTGCGAGTTTGGCATCGTGGCCGGCGGCCGCGGCGACGGCTCGGGCTTCAGCCCCCTGCTCGACGGCGACGACGACGCCATCGTTCGCGTCGAGGAGACGAGGCTCGAGGGTGCCGGCGACTTCCTGCTCGTCCCCGTCCACCATGCGGCCATGCTTCGCGACGAGCGGGTCAAGCGGGCGACCGAGTCCTTCCTGAAGTCCGGCCGGTTCGCGGCCGGGCACGACGAGGCGGTTCGATGAGCACCGCCCTGCCCTCCGGCCGCTTGGCCGGCGTCGACTACGGCCGCCGGCGGATCGGCGTGGCCATCTGCGACGCCGAGCGGATCATCTGCAGCCCGCTCTGCGTGCACCAGACCACCGGCGACCGCGCCGTCGACACCGCCTTCTTCCAGCGGCTCGTCGCCGCCGAGGCGATCGCGGGCTTCGTTGTCGGCCTGCCCGTCCACACCGACGGCACCGACAGCGCGATGTCGGTGGAGGTGGAACGGTTCGGCGCCTGGCTGGGAAGGATCACTGGCCGGCCGGTCGTCTTTCACGACGAGCGGTACAGTTCCCGCGAGGCGGACGGCATGCTCGCCGGCGTCGGGATGACGCGGGGCCGCAAGAAGCAGCGGGCCGACGCCGTCGCCGCGCAGGTCGTGCTCCAGTCGTGGCTCGAATCGCAGTCCCGCGGCGAGCGACCGCGGGCCCTCGATGGTTAGCCGGTTCCTCGCCGACCGCCGGGCCGGCACCTGACTCCTCACGACGACACCCATGACCTTCCAGCCCGGTTCCCAGCATCCGACGTCGGTCTCCACCGATCCACGAGTCGCCGCCGATCCGGGCAACCTTGCCCACTGCCTTCGACTCGTGGTCGGCTGCGGCTACCTCGGCGAACGAATCGCACGGCGGTGGAGAGCGGCCGGTTCGCGCGTCATCGCCACCACGCGGCGGGAGGCACGGGGGGTGGAGCTTCGGGAGCGGGGCATCACGCCCGCGATCGTCGACGTCACCGCGGCAGGGCCCTCATGGACGACGCTCTTCGAGGAACACGGCGTTCCAGCGACGGTCTTCTGGGGCGTCGGCTTCGATCGCGCCGGCGGGGGCACGCACCGCGACGTCCACGTGGACGGTCTGCGACGGCTGCTCGACGCGCTGCTCACACAACGAGCCGCTGGCTCGGTGCCGAGGGTGATCTTCTCGAGTTCCACCGGCGTGTGGGGAGACGAGGGGGGCGGTGTCGTCGATGAATCGACGCCCCCGAATCCCTCGCGCGACGCGGGGCGGGTGCTCGTCGAGGCCGAGGCGATGCTGGCGGCCCATCCGGCGGGACCCGGCACGGCCCTGCGGTTCGCGGGCCTCTACGGACCCGGTAGGCTGCCGCGGATCGACGACCTCAGGGCCGGGCTGCCGATCGCCGCCGACCCCGACTCCTGGCTCAATCTCATCCACGTCGACGACGCCGCGGACGTCGTCTGCCGTGTGGCCGATGCCGGCTCGCCCCGCGGGCTCTACGTCGTGGCGGACGGACATCCCGTCCGCCGTCGCGACTGGTACGGCACGCTTGCCACGCTCACGAACAGCCCTGAGCCCCGCTGGAACATGACCGCCCCACGAACCCGCGGAGCCGACAAGCGGGTCGACCCGGCGTTGCTGTTTCGCGACCTTGGCTTCCACCCGGCTCATCCCGATCCGCTTGCCGCCCTCGCGGACCTCGTGGAAGCCAGCGCCTGAACCGACCCAGGCGGCTTATCCCCATCGCTCACGCGATTGGACTTCCTGAGAGTGTCCGCGAGGGACTGCCCGTGCCCGGGAGCAGGGCTGTGGAAGCAAGCGGAGCCAGGATGGCGGAGCGCAGCGGACACGCAGTGAGCGGAGGCCTGGAGGGCCTACGTGAACGTCCGGCGACGGGCATGGGCAGTCCCGAGCAGCGCGGTCGGAGGGTCCCCATCGCTCACACGATTGGGCTTCCTGCGTAACTGCAGCGTGGCCGCATGTCCCCATCGCTCACGCGATTGGGCTTCCTGAGAGTGTCCGCGAGGGGCTGCCCGTGCCCGGGAGCAGGGCTGTGGAAGCAAGCGGAGCCAGGATGGCGGAGCGCAGCGGACACGCAGTGAGCGGAGGCCTGGAGGGCCGACGTGAACGTCCGGCGACGGGCATGGGCAGTCCCGAGCAGCGTGGTCGGAGGGCCCCCATCGCTCACGCGATTGGGCTTCCTGCGTAGGTGCAGCGTGGCCGGCATATCCCCATCGCTCACGCGATTGGGCTTCCTGAGCCGGCAGCGGTCACGGTGCCGGCGTCTGCTCGAGCACCTTCGCCGTCTCGGTCAGCCCCGTAACGCCGGCGAGCGCCTTGAGGTAGTCGATCGTGACGTTGAGGGTCTCGTCGAAGTAGTAGTCGCGGCGGACGACCGGCTTCTTCTGCGACTCCATCTCCTCGAGCTTCTTCTCCTCCTCGTCCTCGGCAGCCCGGCCCTCGTTCCACTGCCGCTCGAACTCGCTCTCCACGAGCGAGATCGTCTTCTCGTCCTTCCGCTTCTCGTAGCGGGCGATGTCGCCGGCGAGCTTTTCGAAGTCCTTGTTGGCCTGCACCCGCTTGGCCGACGCCTCGCGGAGCATCGCTACCATGCCGTCGGTCACCTTGCCGGAGGACCGAAACTCCGCCCGCGGCACGCGGTCGAAGGTGAGCGCGTGATCGAGATCCGACTCGCCGATCGGCAGGTGGCTGGTGAAACTCGGCAGCTCAACGTCGCTCTTCACGCCCTCGAGCTGCGTGCTGTCGCCGGACGGCCGGTAGAACTGCTGGATCGTCACCTTGATGGCCCCCAACTGCGGAAGGTTGTCGAACCGTCCGAAGAGCTGGCGGCCGACGTCGAGCAGCGTCTGCACGGTCCCCTTCCCGTGCGTCGACTTGTCACCCACGATCAGGCCCCGCTGGTAGTCCTGGATGGCCCCGGCGAGGATCTCGCTGGCGCTGGCGCTGAACTTGCTCGTGAGCACCACCAGCGGCCCGTCCCAGGTGACCCCCGGATCGACGTCGTCGTAGGGGCGGACCTGCTTGTCGGAATCCTTGATCTGCACGACCGGCCCCTTGTCGATGAACAGCCCAGTCAGCTTGATCGCCTCCGGCAGCGAACCGCCGCCGTTGCTCCGCAGGTCGAGCACCACGCAATCGACGCCCTTCGTGCGGAAGTCCTCGAGCAGCCGCTTGCAGTCGCGGGTGCTGCTCTTGAACTCCGCCTGGCCCTGCTGGGCGCCGGCCATGTCCATGTAGAAACTCGGCAGATTGATCACGCCCACCTTGTAGGGCGTGCCGTCGGGCTTGGTGCCGTGCTCGATCACCTCGCCGCGAGCCTCGGCGTCCTTGAGCTCGATCTTCGCCCGCGTGATGTCGTAGACCTTGGGAACGTTGTCGCCGACCGGGATCACCTTGAGGCGGACGGTCGTGCCCCGCTTGCCGCGAATGAGCTTCACGACCTCGTTGAGGTTCATGTCGACGACGTCGACGATCTCGCCTTCCTTGCCCTGCCCCACGCCGACCACGCGATCCTTGGACTTGAGCCGACCGTCCTTGTCGGCCGCTCCGCCCGGGGTGAGTTCCACGATCGTGGTGTAGCCGTCCTCGCCCTTGAGCTGGGCGCCGATGCCGTCGAGCTGCAGACGCATCCCGATCTCGAAGTTCTCGAGCGTGCCCGGAGACATGTAACTCGTATGCGGATCGAAGCTGCTGGTGAGCGACGAGAGGTAGGTCTCGAGGAGCTCGTCGGCCGTCATCTGGTGCCACCGCTTGGCGAGGCTTCGGTAGCGACGGAGCAGCTTGTCCTTCGCCTCCTCCGGAGGCGTCTTCTCCATCTTCTGAACCAGCAGGTCGTACTTGATGCGTCGCCGCCAGACGTCCTCGGCCTCGGCCTCGTTCTTCGCCCACTTCGTCTCGTCCCGATCGATGACGATCGTCTCGTCCTTGGTGAAGTCCTGGGGCGACTGGATGAGCCGCTCGATCAGCGGCAGCCGTTGATCGACCCGCTGGAGGAACCGCGTCAGCACGTCGTACGCGAACGTGACGTCTCCCTTCTTCACCAGATCGTCGAGCGATTCCCGTTTCTGCGTAAACGAGTCGACGTCGCTCTGCAGGAAGTAGACCTTCATGGGATCGAGTGACTCGAGAAATGACGAGAACCAGCGGCGGGCGATCTCGTCGTCGATCGGCTTGCGGAGGAAGTGCTCGTTCTCCAACTGGCGGCGGACGGCCACCGCGATGTAGCGGTCGTTGGTCCCGGCCTTCACCACCGCCGGCGGGGCATTCGCCTGCCCGGCAGCCGCGGCAGCCGCGGGCGGGGCCGCAGGAGCGGCGGCGGGCGCCTGGATCACCGGCCGATCGACAGGGGCGGGCGCGATCACTGCGGGCGGCTGCGACGGAAGCTGCGCCCCGGCCACGAGTGGCATGACCACCGCGGCGGCCATGCCAACGAGTGCACGCCTGGCAACCATGCCCATCGACCACCCCGACCGTGTCGTGTCGTCCACGCGGTAAATCCTCCGTGTCATGACGTGCGTACCTTCTCAAACGCCGGAGTCTGGGCCCGGCCGCAGAACACCTCATTGTGCCGTTTCGCGTCAGCCTTGGCGAGACAGGCTTTGGGCCCCGAGAACCTGCGTCACACGGCGGCCAAGTGCCTGGGCGACGAGGGGATCGGCACCCAGGCGAGACACCTGGATCCACTCAATGTCGGGCCGCCGCCCCCGACCCTCAGCCACCGCGTCGGTCACCTG
>Ga0315903_10004915_pt1 | contig 17646 bp, 24 predicted proteins | sample LakEriMetagenome_7_FD_203524 | JGI IMG/M metagenome (GOLD analysis project Ga0315903, IMG submission 203524) | Freshwater fungal communities from buoy surface, Lake Erie, Ohio, United States - Buoy 2 MA119 | ecosystem: Environmental > Aquatic > Freshwater > Lake | place: USA: Lake Erie, Ohio...
CATCGAGGGCGATAGGTATGTGAGACACGAAGCTAGCTCCCTGCTTGCGGTAGCCAGCCCACTCGATGCAGGCAGCAAGCGCACAGTAAGGGCTATCAGCCTGCGTCCACAGCCGTGCGCCATCCAGTGGGTTCTCCCCGCTGTCGGCGATCAGTGCGTCATGCTCCTTAACCCAAGCGATGCGCTCATCGAACGGCACCTTGTCTACGCCAAACAGGTTGGCGATGTGGATGGCCAGCCAGTCAGCCCCATCGGATCCCAAGGGCTTCCCCTCGGCGAACATGAGCAAGGCTTTCTGAACGTCATCCCCTTGTGGGGAGGGACCGCCGTTGACTACTGGGTAGACACGGCCTCGGAAGTCCAGGTTGTGCGGGTAGTAGATAGCGCCCTCGTCCTCGAACATCTCGGCTGTCCATAGTACTTGGCTCATGGCTATGCGGCGTGACTTCATGCGCCCGTTCTCTGCGTACACAGCCACGGCCTTCCGCTTCCAGTCAGCCAGCGCACCCATGTTGGTGTCGATGTCCAGCGGTCGGGGCGGGGTGGGTATGTCCTCGCGCAGCGGTAGCCCGCCGATGCTTGATCCAGCTTCCCACACCTGCCGGGCTACGTTGAGTACGCCCTTGTTGATGCGCCAGCGGGTTGCTTGGATCACGTTGAGGGAGTCATACACGGCGGGCATTGATGTCTCAGCTAGCCGTGCCAGTTCATCCTTCGATACACCACGTACCATCCAGACCCTGTTGTTCAGGTAGCCACCGTCGTACGGTGTAGTCCAGTTCTTGGGAGGTACGATCATCGGCATGTGTACGGGGTTGAGCAGTTCGCACCGAGCGTGTTGGTTCTCCAACCATTCGACCAGCTTCGGGGTCGGGCATACGTGCAGCTCCCTCCTTCCAGTACGTACGTTGGGCAGCCGCTCGATCGTGAATAGATCAGGCGCGGACTCGACCAGCATCTCGACGCACTTCACGCCGATCTGGACTGCGTCGTTGACGGACCAGTTGACGAGCAGCCGTTCGACTGTCTTCATTGCCCGACGTATCTTCCTGCGCCAGGTTACCCCGTAGTTGCCGGCCTTCTTGTTGGCCTTCATTAGTGACTTGAAGAAGGCAGGCTCATTCCTCTTGATCGCATCGTAGTTCAGGTGATCCTTCATTGTCTCTGCGATCTCACGTCCCACGTTCTTGAGTGAGAAGTGTCGGATGCTGGCATTCACCACACCACGTGCGGTCAGGTATGCCACCTGCTCAGGCTTCATCAGGTGCAGCATGGGCATGGCCTTCATCCGCCCGCCTGCCTGACCTTTGGATGATGCCTCCATTACATTCTCGATGTGGCTGGATAGGTTGCCCACCAGCTGCTTGAGTAGCGCCCGGCCTGGAGGCAGGTTCACTTCCTCCTCTGCAGTGGGCTGTCCCTCACCGCGCCACGGCATGGGCCGCGCCTTGCGATACCGCTCTGCGCCGAGGTCAACGGCCTGCGATTCGAGTGCGATCTGTCGTTCGATAAGTGTCTGTTCAGTCAATGTGCCAAGCCTCCTGAACGGTGTGCCACGCTGTGCCATGTGCCAATGTGTGCCGTGGTTCGGCACACTTTTCTGGCACACTCGCGGAAAACCGTCGTAAGTTGTTGAATTTTAAGGCTTGACTTGGTCGGGACGAGACTAATCTGTGCCAAACCAAGTCAATTAAATCAATGAGTTAGCTGGTATCTGTGTGCCTTGATTACCCATAGCGAGGCACACTTGGCACACGCTTAGGCACACAATCGAATACTCCTAGGTATACAATACCAGTTATCATCTAGTCTAGCTAACCAGTCGGAGACCAGCTGCTTCGGTATGCTCCGTCCACTGGCGCAGCGTGTGCGTCTTGCGGAAGGTGTATACCCTCGCCGTGATGGCGATGTTCTTGTGACCCAGTAGGTCAGCGATCACCTCGATCGGTACCCCAGCGTCGGCCAGGCGTTGCCCTCGGGTGTGCCTTAGGTCGTGGATGGTGAGGTGCGTGAGCTTAAGGGCAGTGCGGCACTGGTCCCACATCTCGAAGACCTTGCCGCTGGTCAGCCCACCGAACAGGTTACCCTCGATCTCCATGGTGCGGAAGATGTTGACCATCTTCTGCAGTCGGGTGGTCAGTGGGATCTCACGGCCCTCGTCGTTCTTGGTCTCGCCATCATACAGCATGACGATGTCACCATCGATGTCAGCCATGGTCTTGCCCAGCGTCTCGCTCTTACGCATGCCAGTGTCGATCTGCCATGTGATGAACTGCTTGAACAACCACCACTGCTGCCCTCGGTTGGATGTCTGCATCTGTTGGTTGCAGTAGTCATACACCCGAGCCTCGTCATCCTCGGTCAGCTCCTGCTTGCGAGGTTTCGGTGTCTTCACCGTATCAGGGAAGGCAGGGATGTAGTTGAGGTAGAACTTACCGGTCTTCGGGTTCTCCCATGCGGTGGCGCAGCGATGCAGCACCGTGCGTATGCGGGACAGCCGCTTCTTGATCGTGCCATCCTGCAGTCCAGCTGATCGGCAGTCAGCAACGAACTTCTCCAGCACCTCGAGCTTCACGTCGGTGATCTCGATGTCCCCGATGGTGTCGGCGATGATGCGGCAGTCGGACCAGATGGTCTGCCATGATGAGCAGACATCGGGATGCCACTTGCCATTCCTCATGCGGTCAAACGCCTGGCTCAGGGTGAAGGTGGTCTTGCGCTTGGGCTGGTCAGTGCCAGCCTCGGCCTCGTCCCCTCGGAAGTACGCGATGTACTTGTCACGACCCATCACGGCTGCTGCCTTGGGGTCCCGTGTGCCGAGGGAGATGCGCTTGCGATCACCGCTCTCGTCGGTGAACTCTACGTAGTGAATGCCGTTGGTCCGGCGCTTGACTTCGAAGCTCATGCTGTCTCCTTAAAGGTGCTGCAATATCTTGTTCACGATCTCCTCGCCCTTGGGTGTCAGCACCAAGTCCCACTTGCGGAGATCCTTGGGGTCACGCTCGGCTCGTACGGTGTTAGCCACGCCAGCCTTGCGCTCACCCTCTACGTGCATCATGGTACGCAGCAGCTTCGATGCGCTGCCGCTCTTAAGATCCCCGAGGTGCATGTCGATGTCACGTACACCGATCGGGTCACCCGCAGCGTTTGCCCTAGCGATAAGCATGAGGGCCATGAGCTGGCGGGGCGGGAGGTTTGGGCCAAGCTCTTCTACCGCTACGCTAAGTGTCCTTAGCAGGCGATACAGCTTGAGCGAATGTGTTGGGTCCATTTGTCTGCTCTCCTTCTTGTCTCTCCGTCTTACGGGCGACGGTGATCTCGACCCCCCACCCGAAGAGTCTCACCCAGTGATACGACCGTGTTCCACCCCTTACTTTCACCGTGTCAGTATCATAACCGATCCGGTCTTGGATGTAAACGGGCATCTGATCTGCTGCCCAAAAAGATATATCGATGTTAAACATATGTAGCTGTCACCCTCGTACGCCCAGTCGATCACCCGACTGGTATCAATAGATTATACAGCAATCTGATCAGCTTGGGTTGGCCCTCGTTGTGTGATCTGATCTGATTGCCTTGCTCTACAGGAATGCGACCCTCGTTTTGTCAACCGTTGTAGCATAGTATAAATTGAAACTAAATCAACACCCCAATCACCTCGATGATGGACCAGGGTGCGGTCTCTTTGAGACACTCGGCTGCCATAAGGGCATGTGCCTTCGATCTGAATGGTTCGCCGGTCTCACGGCCATCGATGCAGATCATGTAGCGGTATGGTTTGCGGATCATTTGTGCTTGGTCCCTTCGATATAGAACCACATAACGACAAGCCCAGTGATGAAGGCTTGCATGGTGACGGACATGGATGATGGGTCTTCCATGTCAGTACCCCTTCACGACAAAGTGAATGATCAGTGTGATCGGGAGCAACGTCCCGATCGACAGTGCGAAAGCTTCGATCAGCATCATAGCGCAGCCCTCGCTTTCCGTAGGTCGATGACCACCTTGGTGACTGCCTCATCGAGCTTGTCTTGGATGTCGAGTAGCTGCCCGAGCAACTCTCGTAAGCCCTCGGCATCGGCTACATTCTCTTCCCTGATCTGTGCCTGCAATGCCGGTGCGATCAGCTCCTTGATGGCGTAGGCAAGGGACGCCACCTCGATAGGGTTCAGCTTCAACACAGCGTTAGTTTCTAGCTGCGGGTTCGCCTCCTTCAATCGGATCTGCGCGGCGAGGATGTGGTTGGTAATGCTCATTGGTATTCCCTTCGTATTGGTATCTGTTTAGACAGCCTCGATCAGGCCGTTGATGATGGCGCGGAATGTCCCGTCGATCATCGCATGCTCAGCGTCGGATCCACTTTCGCGGATGCCTTCCTCAGCATAGAAGTCGAGTGCTTGCAGCACGGTTGCATGCTGCGACTCCGTCAGGTGGATGCGGTATACTCTCTCGGTCATGCTCAATACTCCTCCACTTCGACACCATACAGGCGACCCCTGCGGTATGCCTCGCAGCGCGCATCCTCGTATGTCTCGAAGTCTTCCTCATCATCGATGTCGATCTGACCGCCCCAAAGGGGCGACGATGTCCTGTGCTGCCCCTCGTAGAAGTCATAGACCGACCAGCCTGTGGCTGGGTACTCCAGCCCATCGGTGTACGTTTGGTTGCCATTCGCATCCTCGAAGAAGGCGTGAAGGCAGATGTGGTTTGGCTTAGGCATGTCAGAAACCTCCGGTCAGTTCGATTGTATAGGTCTGGTCAGATGTAGCGGAGGCGCGGAAGGTTAACCCAGCGCGCACCAGCTCGGCGATCACGCCGGTGAACTCGACGCGATCGTAACAGGTGATGATCATGTTTTTTCCTTTAGACGACGGGGCCGCTATGCAGCGCCTGTGCAAAGATGATTGCGAGAAACCATGCGGCGGACGCTATGGAGACCCCAGCGATGGAGAGGAGAGACAGGGCGGCCTTAGTCATGATCGTCTCCGTCGAAGAGCCGTTCCTCGGCGCGGATGATCGCGACCTTGATCGTTATCGGATTGCACACTTCGACACCCAAGCGGCGTTGCCACCTGAGCAACCAGTCACCGTAGACGGTGATCGCTGTATTGTTCCCTGTGGAGACGGCTTCGCGGTACAGGGCGTAGGTGTGTGCAAGCTCTGCGGCTTCACTGGCTGTTATAGTCGTTTCAACGGTCATTGTCACTCACTCCTAACTGGTATCTATCAGGCTGCCAAAGCGACAGCCTGAGGTTGATCAATCACGAACCCTGAGGTGTCGCGCTTTGCGTTGCCCTTGGCATACAGGCCGACTATCGACCCGCGAGGATCCAGAAACCGGAGGTCGGTCTCGTCCCCATCGATCACTTGCCGACCCATGAAGCCGGTCTGCATGAAGTGATCCCGGGTTGCGATATCGCGGAAGACTGCAGCGACGTTGAACCCATTAAGCAGCGCGAGACGAGCCTTGTCGGCGTTGCCATCGGCCAGCGAAAAGGTCAGGTGATAGTTTGCAGGGACACCCTTGCGGTTGGCCAGCTTGGTGTAATCATAGAACTGCACATCGGCGAACCAGTCCATTATGGACAGGCCGTCCAGATGGAACGGCTTAGCCTCCCACCGAATGTCCGAGGTGGCGTTGAGACGGACTGCAGGTGTGAACCCCTTGGCCTTGGCCTTGCGAACAAACGCTGCAATCTCTTTCACCAGCTGGACAAGGAACGCTTGCCGGTCATTGAAAAGCCATTGCGTCCGAGCAATGCGCGCCGCTTGAACAGTATTGCGAACGCCACGTTCAATGTCAGCGAACGTCAGGATGCCGAAACCAGCGACGATGCCACCACGGCCCGCCGTATTAAGGCAGGCAGCTTTGCAGCCCTTGGTAGCGCCAGCACAAGTATTGAAGCCGGACAGCGTAGCAGGAGCCAGATGCAGGACCGCGGTCCAGTAGCCGAGCTTTTCGCCCTTTTCAGTTTTGGGGTTTCCAACGGTCAAAAGTTTCATGGTATTGGCCTCCTATTGGTACGTATTGAGTTACCAGAAGAGCGCCTAGTTGCGCCCCTCATGTAACCCTAGGGCAACCGGAGCCGCCCTAGCGTTGTCTTGCATCAGCCGTTGTCGCTACCGGTCAAAAACCGTGTACCTATCAGGCGACTGATATTCCCGTCCGGATCAAAGCGGTCCTACGCGCTCCCCTTAGGGTGTCCCGACTATGGTCTAGTCGGCATTCAATGTCAACAGGTATCTTTCATCACCGGTTGTTCGTTATGACTGGCCGCTGGAACCTTGCCTAGGGCGGCGAACTCTCGGACCCCTAGGTGATTTCCTTGGCGATCATGCCCCCGACTGCGGGAACCGAACGTAGGATGGCAAATCAGAGCCTGTTACCGAACCGGTGGATTGTGTGTCCGTCGTTTCGATGTCCCCATCATACGGATATCGACAAGCCGGTCAACAGGTATTTGATACCTATCTTCATTTTTCTCTTAAGATGATGAAATTAAACGGATTTAATTTGCATTGCCCTAGGTGAATGACGGATTTCCGCCGATAGGGCCGCCGATAGGGCCGCCGATAGGGCCGCCGATAGGGCAGGCGTTAGGGCAGGCGATAGGATGGACCCAAGGATGGACCCAAGGATGGACCCAAGGACGGGATAGGGCAGGATGGAAAAAATCAGACCGCCGAACGGCTGGCCGGATAAGGCAGGCAGGGATGCATCGGCGATAGGGCAGGCGATAGGCCGCCGCTGCAATGCTCGAGCATGCATTCGTCCGATACAGACTATTCGAGCCAAGGAATTCTGCGGGTGTGCGCGGGTGTGTGCCACGTGTGTGTGCCATGCGCGTGTGTGCGCGTGTGCATCGTGCGCGTGTGCGCGTGTGGGCATGGGGGGAATGTGGCAAGCCCCGATCAATCAAACCCTCTTCAGATTTTTGTACCATATATTTCCAGGACCGATTCTAAGCCCCGTACAGCAACGATACACCTCCGCCGCTGGGTCCATACCTACGGGTATCCAAATGACTCTGTACGGGCTTCCTAGGAGCTTACAGGGCTATCCTTAGGTCTGACTTAGCGGTATGGTCAGGAGATGGTGGAGACCAGGTAGAGAGACCTCAAAGAAATATTCCCATCATCATCGAATACCTCTTGACAGGCATCTCAGGGATGTGCTACCCTTATCCTACTATTATAGTACTACTAGTAGGACTACGCTTAGTACTACGCTTAAAGACCTAGTAGGGTGATATAGATAGGATGATAGTAGGACTATCTACCTTAGGTCTCCCCGTAGGTCCACCCTTAGGTCCATCCCTAGGTCTGCCCTTAGCGTCTGCCTCGGTCTTCCCGCTCGGGAAAGAAACTTCCAGATTGTGGAAGTATCGGTCTAGTTATCCCGATCGGTAAACCCAGGGTCATCACCGCCATCACTGACGGAAAACAGCCATTGTCTTCATAGAGCCTCATAGAAGCCCGTAGAGCGATGATGAGTACCAAGTGGGGTGTGAGTACCAAGAGGTATGCTATCGTTGCTGTACGGGCTTCCTAGGAGCTTACAGGGGCATTCTAGAAGCTGCCCTCGGGGTATCCTCAGGGAGGACAGAAGAATACCCCTCTGGGTCTTACGAAAGGATGACTAGCGACTGCGCTTAGTGTTGGTGAAGGATCTACCGGTCCCGGCTCTCAGGGATACCCCAGCGCCAGTCAGGAAGCGTCGAACCTCAGCGTCCATTGCTCGGTCCTTGGCAAGCCTCTCAGCTCGCTCCTGGTCGACCTTCAACAGCTCTTGCCAATGGGCTACAGCCTCGGCGAGGATCTCGATGCGGTCATCGTGCTTCAAGGACGCTCGGTCCCTGGTGAGACGGGTGAGCTGGTAGAAGCCATCATAGACGTTAGCGGTCTCGCCCTTAAGGCTGGACACAACGATGGACCTATCGATGACTACGCGGTGACTGCTTAGGGCAGGCTCGAGCTTCCCGATCACTCGGGTCTCCTTCTGCCCGCTGACGCGGTAGTCTTCTATCTGGCATGGATGGATGCGGTTGATGACCGGCTGGAGGAGGGCAGCGAACATACCAGAGCCGAAGTTCTCCTCGACCTTGATCAGGTTCACCTTCTCATCCTTGGCAATCCTTGCGAGAGTCTCAAGGGTCGCCTCTGAGTATCCGTCTTGGATACCGCCCCAGCGTCTCACAAAGACAGTCCCGTGGAGCATCTTGGTGACGCAGTAGGTGGTCTCGTCCTTACCTTTACCCGAGGGGTCGACGTACATGACAGACCCATGGAACGGCTCGAAGTGGTCGCTGGTATACATAGGGGCATACCAACCATCGCCATCAAGGCCGACGTTCTCATAGTCTTTGATACGTTGATCCGGGCCAGATGCCCAGACCACTTTGGCCGGAGCTACTTCCTTATCGATGTCCATGACGATGAGGTCACGGAGACGTAGGGGGTACTTGTCTGCGTCAGCCAGTCGGGTGTCCAACTGGTACTGCAATGTGTATTCGCTGCGGCCCTTCTCGGCTTCCTTCTCCAGGAGTTCCTGGTGAGTAAACCGCTTGGGGTCCGTAGGGCTGCCCCCACTGTCGGACCCAGGGAGGGGCCGCTGGACGGTGGGATCTGCTTTAATGTCCTCAAGAAGTACGGGGGCTAAGTTGCCGTCATACTTCAATATATCTTCTTGCTTGGGATAGCGGGCTGGCCAGATGCGGACAGTGTATCCCTTGTTCGGAAGCTTACGGTAGATCGACTGGATGGACTGGGGTGTACCCAAGTAGATGATCTCACCACCTGGCACCAGAACGTCAGCGGCTTCCCCGGTGAGCTTCTCTAGCTTCTCCCGCTGGGTTTCCGTAGCGGAGTTCTTCGGGACCTCGCAGTCGTCAAACAGGACGATCGTAGCGCGGCTACCCGTGAGCTGACCGGTGATGCCGACAGCTTTGACAGAGGGCGACTTGCTGGTCTTAGCGCCGCCCACTTCGAATGACTGAATGTTATCCCGCTGGTCTGCCTTAGGACGCAGCTCGATAAGAAAATCACATCCAAACAATATCTTGCGGATGAAACCTGAGATCTCTTTTGCGAAGTCCTCATTCGCCGAGACCACCATAACTTTTTCATCTGGGTTATTCCAGAGCCGCCACACGATGTAAGCAGCGGTGATGTAGGACTTACCTACGCCACGGAACGCCTGGATCATCCGGCGGCGTGGACCGGTCGCCAAGAAGCTGGCGATGTCATATTGAATGCGCGTGGGTATGGGGAGTAGGAGAACCTTCACCCAGACATACCACATGAAGCGGCGGAAGTCCCCCCTCATCATATCGAGGGAGGACTTACCGGTTAGCGGTTGTTCGCTCAATTAACCTCTCTGGTTAAAGGCAACCACGTTGGAATCCTCGAAGTCGAGATCTTCCAGCTCTGTTGCCAGCTCATCGAGTTCTTTGTTTGCCCGCGCAGGGGCATCTATCCCGTTGTCCTTAAGGAACCTTGCGGCTGCCGCTAGGACTGAAGCAGGGATCGGCTCTTCCCGCTCCATGTATCCCCTGATCTCACCCGCGAAGGATGAGGCCAGGAGACCATGAAGGGAACCGAGCTGTTGCTCGGTAGCTTTGCTCACGCCCAGACCCGGTAAGGGACATCAGGGGGCGTGATGATGAACGCATCGAGGCCCTCGACGGGCGCAGGGCAGCGCACATTGACGTGCCACTCTGGGTAGGAGACGATGCTGGGGGTCCCATCTTCGTTGTACCCAGTCACTTTCGTGATGGGGCCGATGACGTCCAGGTGGACGAAGGGGGCAGGATTGCCCTCCTCGTCGACCAGCCCGGATGTAACAAGGGCTTCGCTTAGGACGGCCTCAGTGGGGGCCTTAAGGTAGTAGTCCATGGGATTTCCTTATGCAGTAAGGGCTTGGAGTTGCGCGTTGGTCAGCCGCGTGGGGTAGTAGCGGATGGACCGGATGTGGCCGTTCGTGGGGAAATCTCCCGCCGCATAGACGGCCCCGATCAGTAGCCTGTCCACGGTTGGCACCGTGCAGGCCGTATCGGTCGCCTGAGCGGTGCCGTTCAACGCGTATCCGGTGTTGTTAGTCGCGTAAGCGAGAGCTACCTTCACAGGCTGACCGGCCATAGCCACGGTATAAACAGCCTGATCGCTGCTACCGTCGCGCATAATCCCCGCGATGTTGTTAGCGGCTCCTGTGCGGAACAAAGCGGTGTTTTCCGCCGATGTTCCGATAGACGCGGCCAGCAAACCGTCACTGAGTCCCTTGTTCAGGCCGAAGAACGTGGCTTCTGCAACGAACGTCCCCTCGCTCTGGTTATACCAAGGCGAGAAGTTCGCCCCAGTGATAGCCGCTGAGTCAGCCGTTCGGGTAACCTGGGAGGCGACGGTGGGGATGTAGCTGGTGGCGAACGCACCGGCTTCGAGTTGTGCGCCCCAGATGAAAACGCCGGAACCGGCAGTGCCGGTGTAACTAACGACGTTATCGGCTGTAGAGACAAAAAACTGCCCGTAGGTAGACGCGGCTGAAACCGTGCGAGTTACCGTACAACGATACCAGCCGTTCCCAACAGGAGTGATTGTCGCGGTGTTCCCAACGGCATTAGTACCAACTACCCCAGTTGCGAGGTTGAAGAAGGTGAACCGCTCGCTTGTGTCCCACGCGGATATTGCGAACCAGCTACGCTCAGCCGCCTTTGCATAGACGGTATAGGTGTACGTGCTTCCAGCGGAGATACTGATCGGGCCGTTGAAAGTCTGGTGTGCAGCCGATGTAGAGTCTTCAACGAGCTTATCGGCGTCGACGGTCCCGTCAGGTGACGTGGTGGCATTTGCCGTGACCGTCACGCCTGTCTTCTGCCAAGCCGCGTTATCGAACTCCTCCGATCTGGTTACCAGGTTCGTCCGCTGCTCCTCGATGAGCAAACCCCTAGGGGCAAGCGTTACGGGATCATAATCGAACCTCGGGGGAAACCTCCCGCCGAAGTTGCGGGTGTACGTTGAGGGGGACGCAGCGGTGACCTCTCTTACGGAGATGTTGTCGATGGTTCCGATGAAGCCAGAGCCGTCTGATCCGATAGCGATCTTGTTGTTGCCGCTGACAGCAGCCAAGTACGCGACGTACTGGCCGGTCGATGCGCGGACAGCGCCAATGACTGCGGTTCCGCCGATTAGAGACGCACGGACGTTGCCGCTTGAATACGCGGTCACGTCGAAGCTGACGCGGTAGACCTTGCCCGTGGTGATCGTGATCGTCTGGTCGATGACTTGGAAAGCGCCGACGTTGGCTTGAGCCGCGCCGCTGCTGATCGTCCAGCCGGTTCCCTTCGCCCAAGCGGTGTCGGTGTCCAGAGTTCCGTTAGTGGTTAGCTCGCTACCCAACGTCAGGTTTGCATCGGGGGTCTGCTCGAGTTGAGCGCCCCAGATGAAGATGCCGCTACCGGCAGTACCGGCGTAGGATAGCACACCGTTTGTGGCGGCGGGCCATACAGCGATATTTGGCGTCCCGCTGGATGCGGTTTGAATGCTCAGGGAGCATCTGTACCAGCCACCACCCATCGGCTCAATGGAGGCAGTTGCACCAGAACCGAGCGTAGCCACTGTCCCGTTAGAGAGGTTAAACCACGTCCAGCAGCTGGCCGTTCCGGTGTATATGTTCATTACACCAAATGAGCGTTCAGCAGCCCGCATGGAGCAGGAGAACGTATGCATCGTTGACGCGGCCATGGTGGGGGCCTGACTGGCACTGAACGCCCCAGTCGTGGCGGACTCGACGAGCTTATCCGCAGTCATCGTGCCGTCAGGCGCGAGGCCGGCGTTAGTAACCACCGTGGCGTTGGTCTTGGTCCAAGCAGCGTTATCCAGCTCCTGCGTGAACGTCAGTAGGTTCGGACTAACCGGCGTCGGTACAATCCGACCCAGCTGGTCAACGTAGGTAGCAGCTGAGGTGCGCGTGAAGTCGATCAGCTGCGAGAATGTCTTTGATGTTAGAGGCATGATCAGCTCCAAACTTGAATGTTGATAGGTTCGCCGCCGACCGTCGCGTCACCCTCATCCACCTGGAAACCCGGGGATAGGAAGTCGAGCGCAAGCACCGGCCAGACTGAGCTGGTCGAGTTCACGAAGTCGAGGATGAGAGAAGGCGTCCCGTCAGTCGGAAGGCCTCCCCTGAGTTGGGCGTTGAGGAGCGTCCCGCGGGATACCGCCGACCACGCAAGGGCGGCGAATATGGCCCCCTTCGAGATCGCCGACATATTAGTCTGCTCCGACCCAGAGGCTCACCACGCCAGTACCGGCGGTAACTTCGAGACGGATGAAGGGGACCCAAGAGATTGCCTCGAGGAAGTCTGCGGTGCCAGCTGCACGGATCTCGACCCAGGGAGCTTCACCGCTTACACGGCCCAGCACACGGAAGGTGGTGCTGCCGTCACCGTCAGCTTGTACGGGCAGGAGGCCTGAGCCGTAGAGGTCCACTAGGGAGTCGGTGTGGTCAGCCGTGCCGACCCCAGTGCGGGTGATCTTGATTGACATGAGAGTGTTCCTTACTTCTCGGCCTTCGCCTCTAGGCGGGCCACGGTTTCGCGTGTCTGGGCGACATCACGTTGAATAGAGTCGAGCCGCTCGTCGACGCGCTCGAGGCGCTCAAGGCGGGTGTCGTGTTTGGCTACGTCGATCGAGTTGCCGACGAGGAGAGAGCCACCGCCTAGGAAGGCGGCAGCCGCTACGGTTTGCAGGACGTGGTCCCGCAGGTTGTCCCAAGTCATAAGACCTGGTCCATCTTGCTAGTGTGATGAGGGTGCATGGTTACCTGATAGAGGGTCGCCCCGACTATCAGTCGCCGAGGGCTGTAAGGTTGATGTTGAAGGTGGAGTCTACGCCTTCGTAGGTGCCGGTCAGGGTCACTGACCTCTCCCGGGTTACGTAAGGGTCACCCACGTTCTCGGGGGGTTGTGCATCCAGCGTGAAGGTCACTGAGGTGCCACTTGAGCCAGACGAGCGGTCAGCCGTCATGTTAGACGGGAGAGTGAACGTCCATGTCACAGCGACGGTAGCAGTCACCGTGAACGTCACAGTGTATGTACCGGAGGCTGAATGCGTACCGGCTGCAGGCGAATAGGACAGCACAGCGTCACCGAGCTTCCATGTTCCGCCTTGGCGAACCCATAGCTCTCCACGCTTCCATGTGCCGCCCTGTCGGACCCACACATCGCCATCCTTGAAGACCCCGCCGTGCTTGACGGAGAGGGGCATTATGAAGCCACCTTGATCCAGATGTCCCCATCGGATCCTCCCGAGGCGGATGATGTGGATACCGTGATACGGCCTGACCCGAGTGAGCTACTGCCGTGGTGAAGGACTGCACCCTCGCCGTAGCGATAGAGCGCCCCGTCAACGTGAACTGGCTGGCCGAAGTAGTGCGAAGCTCGGTCGGTGTTGTAGTGGCAGTGACTTGAGTTCAGCGGGCCGATGTCCAGATAACCAGACGTAGTGCTGATACGGGCATTGGTCGCACTGGCTGTGCTATCTATGATAGCCTTGTTGCCTTGGATGAGGATATCACCGATGCCGTTGTATACACGCATGCGGCTTGAACTATCACCATAGCCAACCCAGCCACGCTCGACATCCGAGCTGTTACGGAAGCCAACATAGGCACCCATCGCTGAGTCACCTCCACCAGACTTAACCCTTAGGTTACCGCTAGTGACGGTCAGTGTGCTGTTAGCAGCGACTGCCCCGTTGAGGGTGACTGTGCTTGAGAACGTAGCGCCGCCGTTGTCCAGCGTAACGTAGTTCCCCGATCCGCCGATGCGGAGGAGACCGCCAGTGGTGTAGATGTACGTGGTGTTCGCCACGTTGTTAATCGGGAGGGACCCAACGGTGGACCCAGTTCGGGCTAGTTGGATCATAGCGTCTACCCCGGGGCGTACGATGCCCATCGAGGTTATAGCCGTGCCATTGTGCTGGGCGGTTACTTCCCCGGCAGTGGTCACTAGGTTCCCGCTGGTCGTCAGGTTCCCCGTCATTGTCCCACCAGCCAGGGCCAGCTTAGCGTCTAGCGCAGTCTGGAGACCGGTGACGTCAGAGATGACATGGCTGTGGGCCGAGGGGGAAAACGTGCTTGGCTTGCCCGATAGGTTGGACCAAGTGAAGTCAGCGGTGATGACGTAGCTACCCGAGGCTTGCTTTCCATCCAGAGCCGTCTGCAGACCAGTCACATCAGCGATGCTGTGGGTATGAACTGACGGAGTGAACGTACTTGGCTTGCTTCCTAGGTTGGCCCAAGTGAAGTTGGTGATCTGGAGATAGCGGCCATCAGCCGCCGTCTTGGTGTAGAAGTTGGCTGGATCAAACGTAGCCGCCGCTGCGGCAGCCGCTTGGGCATCGTTACGAGCCGTTATAGCTACATCCCGGGCTGCCGTAGTGACGTCCCTAGCGGTGGTAGCAGTGGTGGCTGCAGCCGATGCAGTGGTGGCTGAGGCAGCTGCAGCGTTGCGATGGACCAAGGCGTTGGCCTCGGAGTTCGCTGCTTGCTGGCGAAAGGTGTCCGCCTCTGAGGCTTTCGTTGTGGCAGTCGTTGCGGAGGTAGCTGCGGCTGTCGCTCTTGTGTTAGCGGTAGCCGACGCCGCTTCTGCCGCAGTCTGAGCCGCTAGACAGGAAGCGAGTGTCCCCGTACCTGACGTGGTCAACAGACCAACCTCGTAGGCAAGTCTTGCGGGTGACTTATAGTAACCCAGCTCACCCAAGAGGTTGACGATTGGATACCGCCCATCTGCGTAGGGACCGCCGGTGGCAGTCCCCGCTTGCCATGCTAGGAGTTGATCCTCGCGGGCGTCCACCTGTGCGATGACCGACTGCAGCGCAGTGGCCAGTTCGGCGTTGGATACGCCCGGCATAGATTACTCCTTTGGTTCTTCGGAGGCTTGCGCCTGCGTGATAGCGACAGCCACCTGGATGCCTGCGCGGATCTCCCGCAGGGCGTCCTCAATGGTTGCCTTCTGAGCTAGTAGCTCCATCTCCTTGTGGCGGAGTTGTGAGAGCAGATCAGTCATTGGGGCTGCCTTCTGAGACTTCGCCACCGCCTGGGCCGGATACACCCGGGCCGGTGACCGGAGGCCACAGGAAGGGGGGCGAAGGGCGGGGCTTGCGGGTCAAGAGTACGATGGTAGTGGCCAGCGTAAGCAGGCTCACGACTGCAATGATTTCGAGGATCATAGTGTTTCCTTATCGACGGAACTCAGTGACAGCGATCTGGCGTTGGCCGATCGTTGCGTAGTCCGCGTTGGAGTTACCGAGCTTGAGTTCGATGGTGTACGTGACGCTGCCGGTCGCGCCGGAGGTATCAACGAGGAACATAGGGAAGGACCCAGTGACGGGTGTCTTTACCACGACCTCATATTCACCTAGACTGCCTGTGAAGTAAGACTGCTCTCCGGGGAGGATGGTGAGGTTGCTCTCACGTACCAGTGTACCGTTCCGCAGGAGGCGGATGTTCACCGCACACCCAGAGGAGTCAGCTTGTCCGTTAAGTAGACCACAGAAGTCCACCCGGGCAGCACCGCCCGTCATTGTGACAGTACAGCTAGCAGCCGTTTGCCAAGACGTGGTTAGCGTTAGGTCAGCACTGGTGTATGCGCTGTTGCCGGAAGTCACGGCATTAGCCGCCAGACCCCCAGTAGTCACCGTCCCGTTGATCAGGAGGGACCCGTCCACGCGCACATCACCGGTCATGTAAACGCCAGTGGCATCGACCGAGAAGACTTGCTTGGGTGTAACCCCAGGGACCACCACGCGGAACTTGTCAGCGAGGATAGAGAAGTCACTCACCGTGCCGCTGTTGTTCTGGACGAAGCCAGACACATAGCCGTTGACGTTGAGGGCCACACCGTATCGGGCAGCTACGCCGTTGACCGAGGTTGTCAGTGAGGTAACCGAGGCGGACAGACCACCGACCGTCGTTGAGACAGTCGAGATGTCAGTCGCTAGGGCGGACACTGCGGTTGCCCGAGTGGATGACTCAGAGGCGATAGCAGCAGTGTTAGAGCTGAGTGTGCTTTGGATGCCCGAGAGACGGCTAGCGAGTGTTTCGCCGCCACCGATCTGGACAGTACCTGTGTTCAAAACGAAGGCCGTGGCCCCGCCATTCCTTGCACCGAGCAACGAGATGTCCGTAGCCAGCACAGCGTCCCCGTCGATACGGGCGGTGCGGTCAGTCAGGATGGTTGCCTCAGCTGTACCCATGCGGGTGTCCAGCGATGTCACGGAGGTTGCCAACACGCCATCAGCGGCGACCCTTGCGGATTGCTCAGAGAGGATAGCAGCGGCGTTCGTAGCGTCTGTAGCGGAGATCGCGCTTAGCCTTGCAGCCAGCGTCTCCGTGGGGGATACCTTTGTCTTTGAAGTATCTAGGATGAACGAGAGGTTGTCACCACTCTTTGTACCGATGAGGGCTAGAGTAGAGGTGATAGCCGTGTCGCCATCAATCCGTGCGTTGGCCTCATTCTCGATGAGGGTCGCAATGCCTTCCCCAGGGTCTGCCCCAGCGAGGGCATCGACCACGTCGACAAGTGTGTCATGGTCGAACCGGAGAGTAGCGGCTGTAGTGTTTGCGCTCTGCAGGCCGACGTCTAGTGCAGCCAGCGCGTTGCTGTTTAGGGCGATACCAGTGAGGGCCTGAGCGACTGCCTCAGCGGCATCCGTAGCGATCACATAGTTAGCCAACTCTTCAACAACGTCGGCACCTTCTGGGATGACGTACCCGCCACCCGCAGCGATCACAGCAAGACGTCCACCTAGCGTGTCGTCGTATAGGTCCTTAAGTTCTTGCTGGATGTAGAAAACTTGATTGATGGCCGTGTCCAGTTCTTCCTCGGTGAGGACAGAACCATTCTGGAAATCGACCATGCGTGAGCTGATAGGGGTTTCCCGCCGCAGCTCAACGAGTGCGCCACTGGGAAGGTCCCCTGCAATCTTGATGCGGGCTTCCCCGACCCACCGGATAGGCAGGACGGGGAAAGCGCCGTTGATGCGGACCTTGACATGCGTTCTATCAGCGAACGGGAAGGTGACATCAAATTCATCGGTAGTGCCATCAGCTACGTATTGAACGTAGGAAAGGCTCACTGCCAGTATTCATCCTCTTGGCTTCGATCGGGTAGCTCTTCGTTGAGCAGCGCGATCATGTTACGGATACCAGTGACGTTCTGGAGGGGAGTGATGGCTTGAAGCGATCGGATGTCCTCCTTGCTGAACTGGTAGTCTTCCTGAGGAAGACGTAGTGGTAGCGTTGCGGAGTCTGCCGCGCCTTGCACGAGCTTCGCCGTAGGGTTACCCGCGATGAAGCCTGAGGCTAGACCGGTGGTGCGTCCGTTGGTGAAGATCTCGTCCTGGCCCAGGAAGGGCATAACGGTGTCAACCGAGGCAGGTATGATCGAGGCATAGCCGGTGGAGTTGAAGGCACCCTTAGCGAATGCCTCAAGACTGCCGTAGCGTTGGTCCCGATACTCCTGCGCATCTTCTCTACCAATAGAGTTGAGGTAGTTGCGTCCGATGTAGGACAGACCACCGAAGGCCATCGTGAAGGCAAACGCTGCCCAGACTTGTGGATCCTTCGAGTAGCGGGCCGCATAGAGCGAC
>Ga0315903_10004917_pt1 | contig 17639 bp, 11 predicted proteins | sample LakEriMetagenome_7_FD_203524 | JGI IMG/M metagenome (GOLD analysis project Ga0315903, IMG submission 203524) | Freshwater fungal communities from buoy surface, Lake Erie, Ohio, United States - Buoy 2 MA119 | ecosystem: Environmental > Aquatic > Freshwater > Lake | place: USA: Lake Erie, Ohio...
GGGCCGACGCAGCTGGTGGTGTACTACACGATCGGCTCGGACGTGCCCGCGGGTCTGAAGACGAACGTCGCGACGGTGACGAGCGACACCGCCGGCCCTGCCACGGACGACGCGGAAGTGATGGTGACGTCGGGTGTCGATCTCGACATCACGAAGACCGGCGACAAGACGTACAAGGCCGGTGGCCCGTTGAACTTCACCGTCGTGGTCACGAACAAGGGGCCGAGTTTCGCGTCCGGCGTCCGCTTCCTCGACCTGCCGCCCGCCGGAACGCTGCCGCTCGGCGTCGTGAACTGGAGCTGGACCGTCACCTACACGGGCGGCGGCTCGGGCACGGCTGATGGCAGCCCCGACTCGGTGACCAATAGCACGGCGGGGATCGACAAGCTCATGAACCTGGCGGTGCTCGGCACGGCGACGTTCAAGATCACGGCCCTCACCCAGACCGGCTTCACCAGCGACATCAGCAACACGGCCCGGGCCACGATCGGCCAGGAGGTCGCGGAAGCCACCTTCAGCAGCGCCTACGACGGCCCGATCAATCCCACGTCCGACGTCGCCGCGCTCGTCATCGGCACCGATGACGGCTGCGGCGTCGCCCCCTGGGTGCGGGTGCTCGATCCCATCACGGGCACGATCCTCTCTCAGTTCCTCGCCTATGAGCCCGGCTTCCGCGGCGGCGTGCGGGTGACCAGCGGCGACATGGACGGCGACGGCATCGCGGAGATCATCGTCGCCCCCGGCCGCAACCGGATCGGCCAGATTCGGGTATTCACGCCGCAGGGCGTCGAGTTGACGCAATACCGCACCTGGCCCTTCGGCACCGCCTTCCGCGGCGGGGTCGAGGTGGCCGTCGGCGACGTGGATGGCGACGGCGACAACGACATCGTCGCCGGCATGTCCACCGGCATGCCGATGGTGAGCGTGTTCGCGGTCACGCCGGGGGCCGGCGATCCCGTGGCCAACGTGCCGTTCCGCTCGTTCCGTGCCTTCCCGGCCCCGTATGCCAACGGCACGATGGTCGCCACCGGCGACTTCGGCACCTACTTCAACGGCGTGAAGGTGTCGCCGGTGCCGGACGGCGTCGCGGAGATCGTCACCGGCACCAACGCCGGCATCCGGGCCTGGACGCGGATCTTCGACGTCTCGGTGACGCCGAAGGTGGTGCGGGGCGCGTTCGTGATCTCCCCGGCCTTCCGCGGCGGCGTGACGCTCTCCACGGCACGCTGGGACGGCGACGCCATCGACGACGTGATCGTGGGTGCGGGCGTCGGCGGCAACTCGATCGTCGAGGTCTACAGCGGCGCCAGCGGGGCCCAACTCGCCAGGCTGACGGCTTTCTCGTCATTCTTGAAGACCAACGCCCGGGCGTTCGCCGCGGCCCTCGACCTCACGGGTGACGGCATCGTGGACAACCTGTACGGCGTGAAGGGCCTCAACGGCGGCGGTGGTGCGCGGGGCGTGCGGCAGTACGCCAGGGGGACGGGGATCGTCTCCCAGCTCTCCAGCTCGCCGCTCCTCACCCCGCCGCTCCGCATCGCTCCGATCACGCTCCGGGTGCTGACCGGGGGCTGATCCGCCTTACCAGCGGGCCTCCAGGCCGAGGTTGGCGCCGTGCATGAAGATGCCGCCGCCCTGGGCGAGCCGGCTGCCGGAACCGTCGTCGGTCGTGAAGTCGAACTGATTGGGTGCCAGGGCCAGCCCGTCGATCCAGATCAGGTTGTAGCCGGCGCGGATGCCCCACACGTCGGTGAGCCGATACACGATCGACGTGTTGATGTCGCCGACGAAGGCCACCTGGCCGCCGGTGGCCGACTGCCCCTCGCGCAGCTGGAAGCCGGTGTAGTCGTAGAGCGGCGCCTGGATCTGCTTCTGGGCGTTGCCGAACAGGCCGGCCTTCGCCCAGCCCTCGAAGGCCCAGTTTTCCCAGGTCCAGCGGGTGCGGTTGCCGATCTGGGCGCCGAACAGGTTGTTGCGGGTGCTGGCTTCGTAGGGCACCGAGGTCACCGAGTCGCCGGCGGAGCAGCCATCCTTGACGCAGCCATCCATGAGGATCGAGGCCTGCTCCTCGACGCCCAGATAGCGGAAGCCCAGCAGCCAGTCCACCGTCCGCCAGCTGCCCGTCGGCTCCCGCCATTCGTTTCGCGTGCTGAACAGGTTCGCCTCGGCCGAATTGATGACCGAGTTGTACTTCACCGTGACCGACTCGCCGTCGGCCGTGAGCAGGCTGCCGAGCGGCTCGGGCACCTGGATGAAGTCCGGCGGTGGGACGGCCAGGTACTGCGTGGCCGACTGGCCGTAGACGCCGAAGTAGCCGATCTCCCAGCCGCCGCGGTTCGGGGCTCGCTGGCCGTAAAAGGCCCGCACGCCGGCGCTGAAGGGAAATTGCAGATCCTGGGCGTTGATGAGCGGCTGGCCGGAGTCCTGGGAGACGACGAGCGGCTGATCGGCCGCCTGGTTGTCGCGGCCCCAGAACAGGGCATCGGTCAGGGCGTAGGACGTCCACAGCGGCTCGGGGAACGTCGGGCCACTCCAGGCCACCTCCGAGACGTCGATGTCGGGCGCGAACGACTGGGGCGCGGGCGGGAAGACCGCGGGCTCCTGGGCTCGGGCCACCGTCGCGCACGAAGCCGTCTCGATGACCAGGGCGGCCGCCAGCATCAGCCAAGCCGCCCCGCATCCCCTCGTGTCGGCGGCCACTGTCGCTATCATGACATTCATCCTTTCTTGACCGAAAAGTGACGCTCCCCACCACCAGGCCCAAGTACCACCCGCAGTGGGGGTATGCCTGCCAAGGGTTCTTCGGCCGTCTTCGCGGGCGGCATGATTGCGGCCGGCCGCGTGACGTTTGCGGCGGCCGGGAAGAATGATTCAATCGGGTGGACTCTGCGGCCCTTCCGCCGGGCCCCCGGCCAGGCGCAAGCCCGACCACATGCCTTGCACCTACCACTACGACGTGCTGGTGATCGGGGCCGGCCACGCCGGTGTGGAGGCGGCCTGCGCCGCGGCCCGGCTCGGGGCCCGCACGGCCCTGCTCACGACGAACTGCGACACGGTGGGCCAGATGAGCTGCAACCCGGCCATCGGCGGAGTCGGGAAGGCCCAACTCGTCCGCGAGGTGGACGCGCTCGGCGGCGTGATGGGCCGGGCGATCGACGCCACGGGCATCCAGTTTCGCGTCCTCAACCGCTCCAAGGGCCCGGCGATGCACGGGCCGCGGGCACAGGCCGACAAGAAGCTCTACCAGATGGAGGTGAAGCGGATCGTCGAGGAGACCACGGGCCTCGACCTGCGGCAGGAGACCGTCGAGGACCTGCTGCTCGAGACCGCCGCGTCCGCCGCGACTCCCTGGCGGATCGCCGGCGTGCGGGTGCGCGGCGACGCCGAGTATCGCGCCGCGGCCGTCGTGCTCACGACCGGCACGTTCCTCCAGGCGGTGATGCACACCGGCGAGGCCACGACCGTCGGCGGCCGGGCGGGGGAGGGGACGACCTCCGGCGTGAGCCGGGCGCTGGAAAAAGCCGGGATCCTGGTCGATCGATTCAAGACCGGCACCCCCTGCCGGCTCTCGGCCACGTCGATCGACTTCTCGCGGCTCGACGTGCAGGCCGGCGACGCGGTGCCCCAGCCCTTCTCGTTTCTCACCGGCGCGATCCTCCAGGAGCAGATGGTCTGCTGGATCACGCGGACGAGCCCCGAGATCCACGACCTGATCCGGGCCAATCTCCACCGCGCCCCGATGTTCACCGGCCAGATCGAATCCCGCGGCCCGCGGTATTGCCCGAGCATCGAGGACAAGGTCGTGCGGTTCGCCGACAAGGAGAGCCACCAGCTGTTCCTCGAGCCGGAGGGCCGCCGCACCCGCGAGATCTACGTCAACGGCATCTCCACGAGCCTGCCCCGCGACGTGCAGGACGCGATGGTGCGGCTGGTGCCCGGCCTGGAGCGGGCCGTGATCATGCGCTACGGCTATGCCGTCGAGTACGACTACTGCCCGCCGGATCAATTGTTCGCGACGCTGGAGAGCAAGAGGGTCGCGCGGCTCTTCTGCGCCGGGCAGATCAACGGCACGACCGGCTACGAGGAGGCGGCGGCCCAGGGTCTGCTGGCCGGGGCCAACGCCGCGCTTGCGGCCGCGGGCCGGGATCCGCTGGTGCTCGCCCGGGAGGATTCCTACGTCGGGGTGCTCGTGGACGACCTCGTGACCCGCGGCGTGGACGAGCCCTACCGGATGTTCACCAGCCGCGCCGAGCACCGGCTCGCCCTCCGGCACGACAACGCCGACCGGCGGCTGACGCCGCTGGCGGCGGCGGTCGGGCTGGCCGAGCCGCACCGCGTGGAGCGGCTCGCGGCCAAGGCGGCCGAGATCGAGGCGGCGCTTGCGACCCTCGCGGCCCACCGCGTCGAGGGCATGACGCTCGTCGATCTGCTCAAGCGGCCCGAGGTGGGCTGGGCCGACTGCGTGGCGCGGCTGCCGGCGTTGGCGGCCGTCTCCCGGGAGGCCGCCGTGCAGGTCGAAAACGACATCCGCTACGCCGGCTACGTGGCCCTCGACCGGGAGCGGATCGAGCGGCAGCGGAAGCACGCCGAGCGGCCGATCCCCGCCGGCTTCGACTACTCCGGCGTGCGGCACCTGCGGGCCGAGGCCCGCGAGCAGTTGGCCCGCATCCGTCCGCAGACGCTCGGCCAGGCGGGCCGGGTGAGCGGCATCACGCCCGCCGACTTGGCCCTCGTGCTCCTCCACCTGGAGGGCGGGCGATGAGTCGGTCCGCGCGGCGGTGCGCATGAAAATCGTCCACATCACCGCCGGGGCAGGGGGGCGGCTCTGCGGCTCGTGCCTGCACGACAACGCGCTCGTGCGGGCGCTGCGGACCCGCGGGGCTGACGCGATCCTCGTGCCGGCCTACGTGCCCACCACCACAGACGAGGAGAACGTCGCCGAGCGCCGGGTGGTGATGGGGGGCGTGAACGTGTGGCTCCAGGAGCACTTCGCGGTCTTTCGTCACACGCCGCGGCTCCTCGACGCGGTCCTCGACGCCCGGCCGCTGCTCGCATGGCTCTCGAGCCGCACCGGCGGCGCCCGGGCCGCCGACCTCGGGCCGCTCACGGTCTCCACGCTGCTCGGCGAGCAGGGCCGCCAGCGGAAGGAGGTGGCGAAGCTCGCCGCCTGGCTGTCGCGGGAGGTGAAGCCGGACGTCGTCCACCTCTCCAACGCGCTGCTCATCGGCCTCGCCCGGGCGATCCGCCGCGGCACCGGCGCCCGGATCGTGTGCACGCTGTCGGGCGAGGACATCTTCATCGACCAGCTGCCGGAGCCGCACCGCGGGCAGGCCTGGGCGGCGCTGCGGGACCGGGCCCCCGACGTCGATCGATTCGTCGCCTTGAACCGCTTCTACGCGGGCTTCATGCAGCGGCGGCTGGCGGTGGCGGCGGAGCGGATCGAGGTCGTCCCGCACGGCGTGGACTTGGCGACGTTCCCGGCCCCGGCCCCCGATCTCGCGGCCCGGCGCCGGGAGCGGAATGGAAAACTCGTCGTCGGCTACCTGGCGCGGGCCTGCGCGGAGAAAGGCCTCGATCAGCTCGTGCGGGCGCTGCCGCTGCTGGCAGGCCGTCACGACGTCGAGGTCGTGGCGGCCGGCGCCACGGTCGCGACCGAGCGGGGCTACATCGCCGAGTGCGCGGGGCTGGCGAAGAGCCTGGGCGTGGCCGACCGCTACCGCTGGCTGGGGCAGGTGGACCGCGCGGGCAAGCTCGCGCTGCTCGGCTCGATCGACGTGTTCGCGATGCCGACGGCGCATCCGGAGGCCAAGGGATTGCCCGTGATCGAGGCCATGGCGGCGGGCGTGCCGGTCGTCGCCCCGGACCACGGCACGTTTCCGGAACTGCTCGCGGACGGCCAGGCGGCCGAGGCCGCCGGCCTGCTGCATCGCCCGGGCGACCCGGCCGACCTCGCCCGCGCGATCGGCGACCTGCTCACCGATCCGGCCCGTGCCGCCGCGCTCGGCGGCCGCGGCCACGCCCTGGCCCGCGACCGCCACTCGGCCGCCGGCATGGCCGACGCCCACGCGCGGCTCTACGGCCGACTCGTGTAGCGACGGGCACGACGGTCGGAGACCGCCTTGCCCTTGAAGCCCGAGGCGTGAGCCGAGGGAATGCGGGGGGCTTCGGGTGGAGCGACGCGTATTCCCTTATCTTGCGATTCGGGCTTCCCGGCAACCGGGCACGACGGTCAGAGACCGGCTGAGTGGCGCAAGCCTGCAGGCTTGCGAATCCGGGGCGTGACGCGCGTGGCACAAGAAGCCCCGGGCGGTAGCCGGGGACGCCGGGCACGAACACCATCCCGCCATCCAGGCGCGTGATCAACTCGCACGCCCGCAGGCGCTATCAGAAAATGCCCAACTGATCCCGCGCGGCTTCCGTCATGCGGTCGGGCGTCCAGGGCGGATCCATCACGATCCGCACCTCCACGGCCGCCACGTCCGGCCGCGTCCCCACGACCCGCTTCGTGTCACCGATCAATTGCGGGCCCGCCGGGCAGGCCGGGCTCGTCATCGTCATGTCGATGGCCACGTGCTTCTTGCCGGCGGCCTCGGCCGCGTCGGAGAGCGTGACGCCGTAGATCAGGCCGAGATCAACGACGTTCACGAACAGCTCGGGATCCTTGACCTCCTTGAGCATCTCGCGGACGACCTCCTCGGAGAGCGGCAGGGAGGCGAGACTGCCGGGCTCGGGGGCCCCGGGGGGCGACGGTGCCGGTGCCGTCGTTGCGGGAGCGTTTGTGGAACCGGTTCCCGGGGCCGCCGCGGCCGACCCGCCCGTCGTCGCGTGGGCCGCCGGGACGCCGGCCGTCGCGGTCTCCCGCAGCCGCACCCACACGCCGCCGGCCTCAACCTTCACCTCGTGGGCCCGCGTGGGACGCACGGCCGGCATCGTCAGCGCGGCACCTGTGCGGATGTCGAACTTCGCCCCGTGCCGCGGGCAGGCGATCTTGTGGTCCCGCAGTTCGCCGTCGGCCAGCGGGCCGCCGTCGTGCGTACAGACGTCGTCGAGCGCGTAGAACCGTCCGCCGACGTGAAACAGCGCCACCATCTCGCCCTCGACCTCGACGAGCGTCTTTCCCGGATCGGGCACCTCGCCGACGGCGATCACCCGCTGGAATTCGTGCATCGCACTCTCCTCACGATTCTTCGGTCAGTCGTCGGCGCTTCGTCCGGGAACGAGATCGTGCCGCCGTAGGATGCGGCGGCCGTCGACCCGGGAAACCCTCGGCGTTTTCCGCGGTCGACGGAGTGGAATAAGGTCATGGAGGGCTTTTTCCACGGACAGCTAAGCGATCCGCCGGATGCGGCCGGAGACCGCCCGGGCGAGCGCCTCCCGGACCGGCGGGATCGTGATCCGGTCGAAGACCTGCTGGAAGAAGCCGGCCACGACCAGCCGCGCCGCCTCGTCGGCCGTGAGCCCGCGGGCCTGCGCGTAGAACACCTGCTCGGCATCCACCCGCCCGCTGGTCGCGCCGTGCGTGCAGCGGACGTCGTCGGCCTCGATCTCCAGGCCCGGGATCGAGTCGGCCCGGGCCTCGTTCGAGAGCATGAGGTTGTCGTTCCGCTGGTAGCCGTCGGTCTTCTGGGCGGCCTTGTCCACCTTGATCATGCCCCGCCACACGAGCCGGCTGCGGTCCTGCAGGGCGCCCTTGTAGAGCAGGTCGCTCTTGCAGCCAGGAGCCTCGTGGTGCTGGAGCGTGTTGTAGACGAGGTGCTGCCGGCCCTCGGTGAACATCACGCCGTTTACCTGGGCGTCGGCGCCGCGGCCGGCGAGGGCCACGTCCTGGGCCACCTGCGACAGCCGGCTGCCGAGGGCGCCGAGTGTCCACTGCAGGCGGCCGTTCTCGTGGACCACGGCCTTCTGCCGGGCGACATGCCAGACGCCCGTGTTCCAGTTCTGCAGGTTCACCATCCGCAGGAACGCGCCGCGGCCGACGACGATCTCTGTGCCGCCGCAGTGGAAGCCGCCCGTCGAGCCGGCCGGGCCGCCCCCGGCCGTCTCCGTGAGCAGCGTGGCCTCGGCGCCTTCGCCGAGCACGACGAGCACGTGCGAGGTGTCCACCCCGCCGGCACCGATGGCGGAGAGCACGTGCAGGGGCGCGGCGACCCGCACGCCGGCGGGCACGTAGAGGACGGCGCTGGCCCGGTGGAAGGCGGCGTGCAGGGCGGCGAACCAGTCGCCCTGCGTGTCGATCACCGAGAACCAGTGCGGCTGCAGGGCGGCGGCGTGCTCGGCGAGCACGCGATCGGCGGCGCCGAAGACCACGCCGCGGGCGGCGAGGGCGGGATCGAGCTCGTCGCGGAGGACGTGGCCGTCGAGCGCGGCGAATCGGCCCGCCAGCGGCGTGGTGGCCGCGGGGCGGGAGGCATCGTCGGCGAAGGACTCCGCCGTCTCACCGGCGGCGATCGCCGCGGACAGCAGGCCCTCGGGAACGGCCGCGTCGGCGGCCGGCGCGGATCGCAGCGCCCAGGCCGTGGGCTTGAACATGCGGAGGTCGGTCCGCATCCAGTTTTCGCTGCGGCGATCGGGCAGGCCGAGCGCTTCGAGGGCCGCCAGCGCCGCGCGACGCCGCGCCGCCACCCAGTCGGGGGCGGGCCGGGTCGCCAGCAGCGCCTCGAGGCCGGGGCGGTCGAAGGCGATGCCGGCGGCGGGAGCTGGAGCGGTGGCTGCTGTGGTCATCGTGGGCGGGCGGGGTGGCGGAGGGGGCGGGGCGTCAGCCCACGGAGCCCTCCATCTGCAGTTCGATCAGCCGGTTCATCTCGACGGCATATTCCATCGGCAGCTCCTTGACGAGCGGCTCGATGAACCCACCCACGATCATCGTGCTCGCCTCGGCCTCGGAGAGTCCGCGGCTCTGCAGATAGAAGAGCTGCTCCTCGCCGATCTTCGAGACGCTCGCCTCGTGGCCGATGGAGACGTCCTGCTCCTCGATCTCGATGTAGGGGTAGGTGTCGCTGCGGCTCTTGTCGTCGAGGATCAGCGCGTCGCAGACCACGCTCGAGCGGCTCTTCCTGGCGCCCGGCTCGACCTTCACCAGGCCGCGGTAGCTGGCCCGGCCGCCGTTCTTGGAGATGCTCTTGGAGACGATCCGGCCGCTGGTGTGCGGGGCGGCGTGGACGAGCTTGGCGCCCGCGTCCTGGTGCTGGCCGGCGGAGGCGAAGGCGATGGAGAGGATCTCGCCGCGGGCGCCCGGCTCCATCATGTAGACCGCCGGATACTTCATCGTCAGGTGGCTGCCGAGGTTGCCGTCGATCCACTCCATCATCGCGTCGCCATAGGCCATGGCCCGCTTGGTGACGAGGTTGTAGATGTTGTTGGCCCAGTTTTGGATCGTGGTGTAGCGGCAGCGGCCGCCCCGCTTGACCACGATCTCCACCACCGCGGAGTGCAGGCTCTCGGTGGAGTACATCGGGGCCGTGCAGCCCTCGACGTAGTGCACCTGGGCCCCCTCGTCCACGATGATCAGCGTCCGCTCGAACTGCCCCATGCTCTCGGCGTTGATGCGGAAGTAGGCCTGGAGCGGGAACTCGATCTTCACGCCCTTGGGCACGTAGATGAACGAGCCGCCCGACCAGACGGCCGAGTTCAGGGCGGCGAACTTGTTGTCCGTCGGCGGGATGATGGTGCCGAAGTACTCGCGGAGCAGGTCCGGATGCTCGCGGACGGCGGTGTCGGTGTCGGTGAAGATCACGCCCTTCTTGGCGAGATCCTCCTGCAGCGAGCCGTAGACCACCTCGCTCTCGAACTGCGCCTTCACGCCGGCGAGGAACTTTCGCTCGGCCTCGGGAATGCCGAGGCGGTCGAACGTCTTCTTGATCGCGTCGGGCACCTCCTCCCAGGTCTTGCCCTGCTGCTCGGCCGGCTTGAGGTAGTAGAAGATGTCCTGGAAGTCCACGCCCACGTGGCCGCCCCAGTGGGGCATCGGCTTGGATTCGAAGATCTTCAGCGACTCGAGGCGGAAGTCCCGCATCCAGGCCGGCTCCCGCTTCATCTCCGAGATCTGGGAGACGATCGCCGCGTCGATCCCCCGGCGGGCCTTGAAGACGGCCGGGGAGTCGGTGCGGAAGTCGTACTTGTTGATCTCGCCGAGGGCGAGCGTCGCGGATTCGTCGAGGCCGGTGGACATGGTGCGGGCTCCTGTGTGCTGCGTCGTCAGGCGGTGACCGGCTCGCGGGCCGCGGCCTTGCGGTCGTCCATCTCACGCTCGGCCGCGGCCGCCTCCGGATAGGCGGCGCGGATCCGCTCGTAGCCCCGCTTGTGGAGCTCGACGGCCAGTTCCGGCCCGCCCGACTCCACGATCCGGCCGCCGAGCATGACGTGCGTCTTGAGCGGCGTGTTGTGCTCCAGCAGCTGCTCGTGGTGGGTGATGATGAGGATCCCCATGTCGGCGCCGCCGATGCGGGCGATGCTCTGGCTGGCCAGCCGCACCGCGTCGGCGTCGAGGCCGCTGTCGGTCTCGTCGAGGATGGCGAACTTCGGCCGCAGCATGGCCAGCTGGAGGATCTCGGCCCGCTTCATCTCGCCGCCGGAGAAGCCGTCGTTGACGTAGCGGCGGGCGAAGTCGGAGTCCATGGAGAGCTCGCCCATCTTGGACTTCAGCTCGCCGCGAAACTCCTTCATCGGGATCAGGTCCTGCCCCTCCTTGCGGTCGGGGTTGCGGACGTTGGTGACGGCGTGGCGGAGGAAGTCGGCCAGCCGCACGCCGGGAATCGCCATCGGCCGCTGAAAGGCGAGAAACACGCCCGTCCTCGCCCGCTGGTCGGGCTCCATGGCCAGCAGGTCGTGCCGAACGCCGTCGGCGGTGACGAGTTCGATCGAGCCGGCCGTCACCTCGTAGCCCGGGTGCCCCATGACCGCGTAGCCGAGCGTGCTCTTGCCCGAGCCGTTGGGGCCCATGAGCGCGTGCACCTCGCCGCGGCCGATCTCCAGGTCCACCCCCTTGAGGATCTCCTGCCCTTCGACCGACACGTGGAGGTTCTTGATGACGAGCGAATCGCGGGCGGGCATGGTGAACCGGGGGCTGGAGGAAAGGATCAGGCCTGGACCTTCTGGTGGTCGTAGACGAGCGTGTCGGAGGCGACGGCCGGGGCGACGTAGCCGGAGTGGTGCGGGACCGGCAGTTCGTCGGCCACCTTGCCCGGGCCGCCCTTCTGCTTGGCGATCCGCTGGCCGAGGATCTTGTCCTGGATCCGCATCAGGCCCTCGAGCAGGCTCTCCGGACGCGGCGGGCAGCCGGGCACGTAGACGTCCACCGGGACGACGAGATCCACGCCCTTGACCACGTGGTAGCCCCACTTGAAGTACGGACCGCCGCCGGTCGTGCAGGCGCCCATCGCGATCACGTACTTCGGGTCGGGCATCAGGTTGTAGAGGCGGCGGACGCGGCTGGCCATCTTGTAGGTCACCGTGCCGGCCACGATCATCAGGTCGGCCTGCCGCGGCGTGGCCCGGAAGGCGCCCGCGCCGAAGCGGTCCATGTCGTAGCGGCTGGCGCCCGCGGCCATCATCTCGATCGCGCAGCACGCCAGGCCGAACGTCATCGGCCAGATGCTCGACTGGCGGGCCCAGTTGATCGCCTGCTCGACGGTCGTGAGCACGAGGTTCTCCTCGAACCGGCCCTCGATCCAAGGCTTTCCGGTCTGGGCGGGCTGGGTCATGGCGTCGTGGCTCCGTGCGAGTCCGGGGGGGAAACCGTTCGGCATTCGATGCTGTAACCCACTGGTTTTCAAGCCCCTGCGGCCGGTCGGCCCGGCGCCGAGCCGTGTCGCTCGGTGGAGGATGCCGCCGTGAACCGGCAGCAGGTGCCGCCGTCGAGGCGACACTCCGACAGCTCCACGGACCCACCCACCAACTCCTGGAGCATGAGCCTCTCGGCCGCACAGATCGCGCGATCCTGCTCCGCGAGTTCCGGATAGGGGCAGGAATAGCTGGTGAGCACCGCGAGCCCGCCTTCGGGGCCGGTCGTCTGCTCCACGGTGCAGGACACGTTGCGGCGTTGCAGCAGCGTCGCCGCGCTCTGCAGCCGCTCGTGCGGCGAGGAGCCCGACACTTCCGGGCCATACAGCGCCGCCAACGACGAGCCGATCCGGGAAAGCAGCCCCTGACGGACCGCCGGCTCGCGCACGCCGCGAATCTCCCGCCAGAGGACGAGCGCCAGGTCACGGAAATTGTCGCCGCCGCTCCGCCACCCATCGGCCGTGAGGCTGTAGGCGTGGGCCGGGCGGCCGCGGGGCCGCGAAACCTTCGTCCGTTCCACCAAGCCCGCCCGCATGAGGCGGTCGAGCCGCTGGCGAATCGCCGTGGCCGTCACGCCGAGCGCTGAAGCCAGGTCCCCGATTTCCAGGGCGGAATCGACCCGCAGCAGCTCGATCACCGCCGCGTCGGTCGCCCGCTGATCGTGCTGGACAGGGATGCTCATTTCTCGCTCCGGAACCAACCTACTCTAGGGCCGCAGCGACTTTTGACAAGTCTCCTTGTGAGAAATCGTCTTCCTGGCTCCTGGGAAAGCAGTTTTTCACGACCTCGAGAAACTCCTCCCGGCTCGTGACCCGGGAGACTCTGCCGCGGAACTCGCGGGCGCCCGGCAGGCCCTGGGCGTAGGCGCAGGCGAACTTCCGCATCAGCAGCGTCCCCTGCTCGACGCCGAAGCGGCGGCAGACGAGATCGTAGTGATGGAGCACGATCTCCCGCTGCTCGGCGAGCGACGGGTCGGGCGGCGGCTTTGCGCCGCGGAGCAGGGCCGCCGCCTGGGCGAAGATCCAGGGCCGGGCGAGCGCCTCGCGGGCGATCATCACGCCGTCCACGCCGGTCTCCCGCAGTCGATGAACGGCCGTCGCGGCGGAGTCGATGTCGCCGTTGCCCACGACGGGCATCCGCGACACGCTCCGCTTCACGGCGGCGATCGCTCCCCAGTCGGCGTCACCCTTGAAGAATTGCGCCGCCACGCGGCCGTGCACCGTGAGGCACGACGCCCCCGCCTCCTCGATCCGCTGGGCGACCTCGATGGCCGTGCGGCAGGAGTCGGAGCAGCCCAGCCGGATCTTGGCTGTCACCGGTACCCCGTCGCAGGCTTCCACGACACGGCGGACGATCGTGCCCACGCGGGCGGGATCCCGCAGCAGCCATGAGCCGCTGTGCGCCTTCTCCGTGACCTGACGCACCGGGCAGCCGAAGTTCAGGTCCACGACGCTCACGCGGAAGTCGTGGGCCAGCCGGCGGCCCACGGCGGCGAGGTTGTCGGGATCGTTGTCCCACATCTGCACTGCCAGCGGCCGCGGCTCGTCGCGGACGCCCCACAGCCGGTCGGGATGCTCGCCGCGGTTGGTCTCCAGCCAGATCGCGCTGCGGGCCGCGATCATCTCCGTGGCCAGCAGGCCCGCGCCGCCGAACTCGCGGACCACCTGCCGGTAGGCGTAGTTCGTGTAGCCCGCCATCGGCGCCTGCAGCAGCGGCGGATCGACGAGCACGGGGCCGATCGCCAGCGGGGCGACGGCGGGCGATGGCACGGCCTGGAGCGTGGGATTCACGAACACAGTCTACGCCAGGCGGCAGACGAACCGCAGCCCTACGACCGCTGCATGAACGGCGTGTCCAGCGGCCGATCGGCCCGAAAAGGCTGCGGAAACCGGCGGCTTCTGGAATAGGTCCGCACCGGTCGCCTCAATGGTGCCGACCGGGGCGGCGATTGCCGCCTTCGCGAAGAAACTCGTGCCCGCCGGTTCTTGCCCGCGTTCTGTCGCCGAGTTTCCCCCACTTTCTTCCTCCGGGTGTCGTCATGCCACGTCATGCCACGGTGCGTCCGCGCGCCGTTCCCGGATGCCCGGACGCGTCCCTCACCGATCGTTCCTCGCGGCACCACGCTCCCGCGATCCGCGTGATGCTCGGGCGGTCTCGGACAGTCAAAATCGTTCTGGTGTCGATCACCGCGGCGTTGGCCACAGGGGCCGGGGATGCGCGAGCCGCGCTCGTCACCTGGGACGGTAGCGGCAACGCGAATTGGAGTCGCAAGCAAAACTGGTCGGCCGGCAACGTGCCGGGAACCGCCGACGACGTCTTCTTCGCCTCGGGCTTCTCCGCGAGTGGCACCGCGGTCAGCCTGGACGGCAGTTTCGCGGTCCGCAGCCTGACCGTGACCACGGCCACGTCGTTTTCCATCGCGCCGTCCGTCGCCTCGAACACGCTCACGCTTGCCTCCGGCAGCCTGGCGAGGCTCTCGACAGCGAGCGGCACGCAGACGATCGCCGCGAATCTGACGCTCGGTGCCGACGCCGTCTGGACGATCGCCGGTGGCGGGCGGATGGTCGTGAGCGGCACGATCGACGACGGCCCCAGCACGTTCTCACTCACGAAGTCGGGCACGGGCACACTCCAACTGGCCGCCGCCAACACCTATGGCGGCGCGACGACGGTCGCCGCGGGGGTCTTGGTGCTCGGCGCGAACAACGTCCTCCCCGACGCTACCGTCGTCACGCTCGGCGCGGCTGGCACCCGGGGCACGCTGGGCCTCGGTTCGTTCACTGACACGATCGCGCGGCTCGCCTTCTCCGGCTCCGGCGGCACGCTCCAGATGGCCGCCAGCCAGACCGGCACCGCCCAGCTCGTGACGAGCTCGTCGCTCGCACTGGGGGCGAACGCCGCACTCGACCTGACCGGCATGTCCACCGGCGCCGGCCGTTACCGTCTCGTCTCCTACACGGCGCGGACCGGCACGTTCGGCGGCATCACGGGCCTCGCCAGTGGCTACCAGCTCGTCTATGGCGCGACCGAGCTCGGCATCGAGCAGCAGGGCGTGCTCGGCGCGGTCTCGGTCACCACTCCGGCCACGGCGATCATCGCCGGCGGAACGGCGGGGTTCACCTACACGGTCGCCAATGCGAACGCGAGTGGCGGCGCGAGCCTGGCCTTCGTGGGAACTGGCGGCAGCAACGTCGGGGGTTCCTCAAGCGGCACGGCGTCGGCCGCTGGCACGTCGGGCGGCGTAGGCGGGCTGTATTTCAACGGCACCACATCGGGTTCGGGCCAGACGGGGACGTTCCTCGTGAGTGCTCCGAACGCCTTCGGCGCGACGACGGCATCCGGCACGGTGAGGTTCGATGTCTACGCGCATGCCTTGCTCACGCTGGCCAGCAGCACCTTCGCGCTTGGCAACACCCGCGCGGGCATCGCGGTCAGCGGCACGTTCTCCGCCCAGAACGCCGACGGCTTCCGGGTCGGTCTCACCAGCGGCAGCGCGAGCGGGGGTAACGTCACGCTCACCGGCCTGACGAACCTCGCCGCCGGCGGCACCGGCTCGATCGTCGCCACGCTCGCCGGATCCCAGGCCGCCGGGGCGGTGAGCCAGAGCGTCGCCTACACCTTCGGCGACAGCGGGACGGCGTCCATCTTGAGCGGCTATCGGGCGGTCACCGGCACCCAGGCGATCACGGTCACCGGCGCGGTCTATGACCACGCCAATGCGAAGTACGACGGCGGCGTGCTGAACTTCGGCGTCGTGCACCGCGGTGCGAGCGTGGCGATTCAGCGCGTGGCGATCGGCAATCAGGCCGTCACCAACGCCACGTACCAGGATCTCCTGGACGTGTCGGGCTCGGCGACGAACCCGGCCGTGACCGTCACGGGTTTCACGGGCCTGGCCGCGAGCACAGGCGGTTCGACGACGCGCGACCTGGTGGTGAGCGTGAGCACCGCATCCGCCGGACCATTGGCGGGCACGGTGAGCCTCGCGCTGGTCAGCAACGCCAACGGCGTCGCGGGACTGACAAACGGCTCCGCAACGACGGTGGGAACTCCGGCGGCGGTCACGACCGCCGGCGGCGTGTTCTCCGGAGCCGGAGTCTGGAACGCGTCGGCGGGTGGTGCCTGGGGCTCGGGCGCGAGCGGCAATTGGACGAGCGCGGAGGGCGTGGCCGCCGCGCCGGGCACGTTCGCGGGCTTTACGAGCACCGACTCGGCGACGTTCGGCGGTTCCGTCTCGTCCGGCACGGCCACGATCGCGATCGGCGCCGCGAACCCGAGTCTCGCCCTGGTGACGTTCGCCAATCCCACGGCCAGGTACCTGCTCTCGGGCGGCAGCCTGACCCTCGACGGCGGCACGTCCGCGGCCCTGGTGAGGGTCACCGCCGGCACACACGAGATCGCCTCGGCGGTGGCAGTCGCGACCAGTGCCACGCTCGACGTGGTGTCGGCCGCCCGCCTGACCATCTCCGGCGCCATCGGCGGCCCCGGCGGCGTGCGGAAAATCGGCGCGGGCGTGGTCGTGCTGGCGGGCGACGGGGCCTACGGCGGCGCGACGACGGTGTCGCAAGGCATGCTCGTCCTCGATGGGTCGGTGGCCGGTGACGTGGGCGTCGCCGCCGGCGGCATGGTGACGGGTCGTGGCACGCTGGCAGGCAGTCTTTCCGGTCCGGGCACGATCGGGCCCGGCAACTCCATCGGCATCCTCACGGCCAGCGAGTTCGATCCGGCGGTGGGCAGCAGCGTCGTCTTCCAGTTCAGTGGAACGGCGCCTGACTACGCGAACGCAGCCGCGAGCGTGAATGACGTGCTGCGGCTCACGAATCCGACGACGCCGTTCGTCGCCAGCCTGACGGCGGCCAACACTGTCGACGTGTTCTTCGACGTATCGTCGCTCGCCATCGGCGACTCGTTTCAGGGGGGCTTCTTCACCGACGCGACGGAAAGCCTGGTGCCTGCTGTCGCCGAAGCGAATTACCGCTTCTTCGTCAAAGGTGACGGCGGCGGCAACGCCGCGATGCACGACGGAAGGGGCTATTACGCGCTCGATGCCGCATTCCTGCCCGGCTTCACGGGAGTGACGGTGAGGTCCGCCATCGTGCCGGCCGCCGCCTTCGCGTCGGGACCGGTCAGCGGAGGCAACGTCGCCGAGTTCGCCATCGTGCCGGAGCCGTCCGCCGGCTGGTTGGCCGTGATCGGCCTGATCGGCGGGCTCATTCGCGGCCTGGCTGTCCGCCAGCCGTGCCGCCGCCCAATGCAGGCTGCCGCCACTGGATCGGCGCGCCGATGAGCATCGCCGCGAAGCGGTCGTCGGGGATCGAGAGATCGGCCGCGGCCATCGCGTATTCGGCGATCTCGAGGTTGTAGGCCTTCGTGGCCTGGAGAAACTCCCGCTGCTGGCCCACGAGCGCGGCGTGGGCGGCGATCACCGCCTCGATCGGTCGCTTGCCCTGGGCGTGGTCCGCCTCCGCCATCGTCGCCGCCTTTTCCGCGGCCCGCACCGCCGCCGCGCGGGCCTCGAGCGCCTCGTGACGGGCCGGCAGCGTGCGGGCGATGGCCCGCACGCGGCCGGTCGCCGGCCGATTGGCGAAGATCGCCTCGAAGTGCGTCTGGTAGGGGATCGCGAGCGGGCGATCGACGGGCCAGGGCAGGGGATCGGTGACGGGCAGTTTGGCGAGATCGACGAGTTCCTGCTGCGCGGCGCCGAGTTGGGCCCGCGCGTCGGCGAGGTCGGCCCGCGCCGCGGCGGTGGCGACGTCGAGCGTGGCGCGGTCGTGCGGGTCGCCGCCGGGGGCGACGAGGTCCAGCCGTTCGATCGCCTCGGTCGCCCAGCGGACCGCCGCGAACCCGCCGGCCACCTTCCA
>Ga0315903_10004920_pt1 | contig 17635 bp, 8 predicted proteins | sample LakEriMetagenome_7_FD_203524 | JGI IMG/M metagenome (GOLD analysis project Ga0315903, IMG submission 203524) | Freshwater fungal communities from buoy surface, Lake Erie, Ohio, United States - Buoy 2 MA119 | ecosystem: Environmental > Aquatic > Freshwater > Lake | place: USA: Lake Erie, Ohio...
ATCGAGGCGTAGTCGAGCGGCCAGTCCTGCTCCTTGGCGGCGGCGGCGAGCTGCACGAAGCCCTGGGCGTAGCTGGCGATCTTCGACGCGTAGAGCGCCTGCCGCACCTGCTCGACGAACTCGGCCTTGTCGCCGCGGTTGGCCATGTCGGGCCCCTGCAGCACCTGGCTGGCCCGCACGCGGCCGTCCTTCAGCGCCGACAGGCAGCGGGCGTAGACCGCCTCGGTGACCAGGGTGCTCGGCACGCCCAGGTCGAGGGCCAGCTGGCTCATCCACTTGCCGGTGCCCTTGGCGCCGGCCTTGTCGAGGATCAGGTCGACGAGGAAGGCCCCCGTGTCCGGGTCCTTGGCCGTGAAGATGTCGCGGGTGATCTCGATCAGGTAGCTGTCGAGGTCGCCCCGGTTCCAGGCGGCGAACACCTGCGCGAGCTCGGGGTTGGTGAGGCCGGCGCCGTGCTTGAGCAGCCAGTAGGCCTCGCAGATCAACTGCATGTCGCCGTACTCGATGCCGTTATGCACCATCTTCACGTAATTGCCCGCGCCGCGCGGGCCCACCCAGTCGCAGCAGGGGATGTCGCCCTGGGGGCCGACCTTGGCGGCGATGGCCTGGAAGATCGGCTTCACGAGCGGCCAGGCGGCGGGCGAGCCGCCGGGCATCAGGCTCGGGCCCTTGAGCGCGCCCTCCTCGCCGCCGGAGACGCCGGTGCCGATGTACAGCAGTCCCGCCGCCTCGACCTCGCGGGTGCGGCGGTCGGTGTCGGAAGGCAGCGTGTTGCCGCCGTCGATGAGCACGTCGCCCCTGGTGAGCAGGGGGGTCAGCGTCCTGATGAGGTCGTCGACGGCCGGGCCGGCCTTGACCATCATCATCACCTTGCGGGGCGGCTTCAGGGCGGCCACGAGGTCGGCGAGCGTATGGCAGCCGACGACGTTGGGCAGTTTGCCGCGGCCGGACGTGAAGGCGTCGGTGACGCTCGTGGTGCGGTTGTAGACGGCGATCGAGTAGCCGCGGCTGGCGATGTTGAGGGCGAGGTTTTCGCCCATCACGGCCAGGCCGATCAGTCCGATGTCGCACGTCGCCTGCTGGGTCATTCGGGGGATGCTCCTGGGGGCGCGGCCGGCGGCCGCAGCATGAAAAGGTGGGGGAGTGGCGCGATGCCGCAGACTATATCGGCAGTGACGGCCCCCGACCAAAGGCCGGCCGTGGCGGCCGGAGAAGGAACGGATTGAAGCCCGGGGCCTCGGCTGGCCGATGCCTAGCGTGCCCGGTAGGACCGCCATCCGCGGCAGGACCGGCAGCGTCTTCGCGACGTGCGCAACTTGACCAGGCGGCCCAACCTGCCGTAGCGTAAACGACGATTCATACCCGGCTCCGTAGCCAAGTGGCTAAGGCAGCGGATTGCAAATCCGCCATCGTCGGTTCGACTCCGACCGGAGCCTCTCAACAGAAGACCCTCGCGAAGTCCCGGTTTTACCGGGCTTTGCGGGGGTTTTTTGCTTTTCAGCCGCGCTCGATGCGGGCAGGTCGGCAGCCCGCCGTTTCGCCGCGCAGCCGCGGCACCGCATGGGGCAGATGCGGATGTATCGTGGCGGGGCCAGGTCGGCCGTTCGCCGCGTTCAACGCACCGCCGCCATCGAGCCGGCGTCGTGGTCGCCAGTCCCGGTTCTGTCCAGCATCGACGTTCATGCGCCGTCGGGCGATCCCGCGACCGGACGGATTCGTGGCGAGATCGCAGCCCCTGTGGGCCGCCATTGAGTGTTCGACGAGCTCTATCGCGCAGGCCTGGTGCGGTACTGAGCGACACCGCGCGGGCCGTTGAGCAGGCTGCCGATCGCCGTGTGGCGGACGCCGTAGCGGTAGCTGAGCAGCAGCACCGGCGTCACCAGTGCCATGACGACGAGAAACTTCAGGTCTGCGGGCATGGGCCACGAGCGGACGATCATCTGCGCCAGCATCACGAGCGGCGGGTGCACGAGGTACATCCAGTACGAGGCGTCTGCCAGCCACGACACGAGCGGGCTGTGCCGGGAGCTGAACCGGGCGAACAGCCCGATCAGCCCCAGTGACATCGCCCACGCGTAGGCGGGCTGGAGCACGCTGGCGAGCAGCCGGTCATGCATCGTCGCGATGCCGACCACGAACAGCGCGACCGCCGTCGGCAGAAGCAGCTTCCAGTGGCGGCCGAGTCGCGTGTCGAGGCCCTCCGCCGCGAAGGTCGCCACGCCGAAGAAGTAGAAGCAGGCGTAGAAGGCGAGCACGTGCGGCCGTGGCAGAATCCCGAACGATGTGTCGGGGCCGTAGCCGGACGTCATCGACATGCCCATCACGAGTTGCGGCACACACGAGACCGCCACCAGCCACCAGCGGCGGCGGCCCGTCGGCAGGAGGCCCGTCACGCCGAGCACCGCGAAGGCGACGACCAGCCAGCACAGGAACCAGAGGAACCAGAGATGGTGGAAGACGTTCGTCTGGACGAGGTGCGGCGCCCATGAGCCGACGTGCACCCGGAGCCATTCCGCCGACAGGATCGCGGACCAGGCGAGCGTCGCCCGGTCGAGCGGGCCGCCGAACGTGGCCTGCGGATTCGGACCCGTGGGCAGGAGGGCACGCAGCCGCTCACGGCCGGCGAGAATCTCATCGACGCCGACCGGATGCATGTCGAAGAGGGGCGCGAGTTCGCTGACGAGATCGGCCGGGAGGCTCATCATCGCCGCCGGCAGCCGGCCGACCGCGTTCGTGGCGGTCGAGTCCGCCCCCCGATCGATCAGGAGCCCGGCCGACGCGTCGCGACCAAAATAGGCGGCATGGTGAAGCGGCGTGTTGCCGCCGCCATCCCGTCCGTTGGGATCGCCGCCGGAGTCGAGCACGGCCGCCACGATTCCTGGGTCACCGCGCATCGTGGCCCACGCAAGCGGCGTGAGGCCCCAAAAGGCGTCCTTGCGGTCGGCCGCACCGGGTGACGCGAGCCGCCGACGCACCGCCGCCTCGTCGCCCGAGAGCATGTCGACGAGGGCGGGATCGCGCCGGTTCGTTCGCAAGGCATGGCCCTCGATCGCCGTGTCGAGCGGCACGATCGTGAGGGTGGCGATGACCAGCGGCAGGAAGATCCGCGTGAACCGCTGCACGAGCAGGCTCGCCAGCCCGCGGCGGCTGAAGACGAGCATCGTGAAATAGCCGCTCAGCAGGAAGAAGAGCGGCATCCGGAAGCCATGCACGGCCCCGATGACCAGGACCAGCAGGTCGCTCCGCTCGGTGTCGCGCACGGGCCAGGGAAACGGCACGAAGCTCAGCGCCGCATGCAGGGCGACGCCCAGCAGCATGGCGAAGCTCCGCAGGGCATCGAGATCGATGCGCCGCGACGCGACGGCGGGTGCATGCGGTGCAGTGGAAATGACGTCGAGATCCGCTGGGCGTGGCCATCTCTCGCGACCGAGACACCGTCGCAGAATAGGCTGGCCCGCGGCTCACGGGCAAGCGTGTGCCGGGCAGGATCCGGCCTCGGCCGCGCACCAGCGTTGGCTTGGCACGCGCAGGCGATGCTCCTCAGGCTCCTGAGCGGCGCTCTCGAGGCACTAGCCAACGATGCGCTCGGCGCATTCTGCCGCCGATCGCGGCCCCGAGTTCGTGTGCCAATGCCCGCAGGCGATCTTCCCGTCGGGCCACCACCACGCCATGCATTCCCCGGGCGGCCAACGGTCGGGCAAACTCGGCTCCGATGGCCGAGGAGGCCCCGGTGACAAGACACCAGCGACCCGCGTAGGCTTTCAGCACGATGTGAGACCCGCGGTGGGCTTGGGTGAGCAGCTCGGAAGCAGAGCCCTGCCGACGGCCCGACCGCCAGCGGTTGCCGCGGCGTTTCCGGACTTCGGTCCCGCCTGGATTCGTCGGCATGACCCACCAACCGCCTCCGTTGTCACGCCACGGCCGCTTCGCCCGCCGTGCCTGGATCCTGCTCGACTGGGCCGCCAGCGCGTTCTCAACGGTGCTGATCACGCTCGTCGTGGCCTATGTCGAGAACCTGGTGTTCGCGAAGCATGTGTGGGGCGTCGAGGCCGGGGTCATCTGGGCCTGGACGCTCGCGGCGGCGATGCTCGCGTCGGCCGTGCTGGTGCCGTGGGTCGCCGCCTGGGCGGATCGCCGTGACGGCCACCAGCGGGCGCTGATCATCGCCACCTGCGTGGGCGCCGGGGGCTTCCTCATGCTGGCAGCCGCGCCGCCCCAGGCCCGGATCGCCGTCGTGGCCGCGGTCGTCGCGGCATGTGTCGGGTTCGACGTCGCGCAGGTGTTCACCGGCAGCCTGCTGCGACGCATCGCCGGTGATCGGGATGCCGATCGGCTTTCCGCCTACGGCTTCGCCGCCGGCTATGCGGGCGGCGCGATCGCGCTGGTGATCGCCACGGCCGTCTTCACCGCCCATGCCCGCCTCGGTCTCGACGAGGCGGGCGGCGTCCGGCTCGCCTTCGCCGTCACGGCGGCCTGGTGGCTCGTGTTCTCCGTGCCGGCAGCCGTCGCCCGATTCGACCATGGCAGCGGCGCACGGCATGCCGCCACGCCCGGCCGCGAACTCGGTGCATTCGCCTCGAGCCTGTGCCGCGCGGCGCCCGGTTCCGCGGACCGCGCGTTCGCCGCAGTCCTCGGCGGTGCGATGCTCGCCCTCGGCGGCGTGCAGACGGCGATCGCGCAGTTTTCGAGTCTCGCCTTGCAGCGGTTCGACCTCGACGGCCCCGCGCTCGTGCGGCTCGTGCTCCTCGTGCAGGCGGTGGCTCTGCCCGGCGCGATCATCGTCGGCTGGCTCTCGACGCGGTTCGGCAGGAGGCCGGCCACTGTGCTCTGCTTCGGCGGCTGGATCGGCGTGCTCGTGCTCGCCTGGTTCGTGAACTCGACGCAGCAACTCTATGGTCTCGCCGTCCTGCTGGCGCTGGTGCTCGGGGGCATTCAGAGCCTGCTGCGCGCGGCCGTCGCCGTGCTGGCCCCGCCCGGCCATGCCGGCGTGTCGTTCGGTCTCTTGCAGGTCGGCACGAAGCTCTCGGGCTGCGCCGCGAGCCTCGCATTCGGCGGGCTGCAACTGGCGACGGGCAGCCCGCAGTCCGGGCTCCTCGCGCTGATCGCGCAGCTGGCCGTCGGCTGGTGGCTCATCCGCCGCCTGAGCTGACGCGGCGGTCGCAGGTTTTCTCCGCTCGCGTGACGCGGATCGGTGGCCGTAGCGGCCCGCGATCGAGCGGCCCCCGGTTGCAGAGGAACCATCGACCGGGCTACGTTTTCCCGTGCCTGCGAGCCTCGTTGCTCGGGTCTTTCCCGAGAAGGTTCGCGGTGGAGCACGGCCCGCCCCCGCGCCGATGTCGACAGCATCCCGCACCGCCGGCGCCGCGCTGGGCACCTTCGAGGCCTATGTCTCGTCCCGCGACGTCGCCCCGCTCGACGCCCTGAACTGGGACGACGTGCGGCGCTCGGCCATGCGTCGCCTGGCATGGCACTTCTGCACGCTGCGCAACCTCCGCGTCCACCGCGGCCGCTATCTTCGCGACGCGATCGGCTTCGCCTGGGGGGGCATCTACGGGTCGCTGCGGGTCGGCTCGATCGTGACCACGTCGTATCGCAACGAGGGGCACTTCCGCGCCGGTGAGCGGATCTTCGGCACGGGCGACTTCTTCAGCGGTGCGCTCCGGCTCTCGAGAGACGCGACCGCGCTCGAGGAACTCGTGGGGCTTGTCAACCTTCGGCACCATGTCGCGGGCGTGGTGCGACGCGACGCGGGGGGCGTTCGCGTGCTGCCCGGATACGAGGCCGATTACGCCTATGTCGCGACGGCGTTCATCGAGTCGCTCCGGCGGGGCTACGCCGCCTGCGGCGTGCGACCGGACGGCGCTCGCGGCCGGCTGATCGCCACCGAGTTGTGCACGATCCTCTACCAGGTCGCCGGGCTCACCGGCCTCGCCCGCGGGCCCCGCGATCTCGCCGCTCACGAGCGGTTTCGCGACGCGTACGAGCGCCGCCTGGAGGAGCGGCCCCCGTCGCCACGGGTGCGGCGCATGGGCCAGGAGATCGCCCGGCGGATCGTGCCGTTGACGGCGGCGATGGCCGACACGACGGTCGCCGGCCACGTGGCGCGGCACTTCGATCCGCCGACCCGCGACCTGCTGTTTCCGGGCGGACAGATTCCCGCCGCGCTCGAGGAACAGCGGGTGGATTGGCATGCGCGGCTCGTGCGCACGCCGACGATCTGGGAGCCTCGGACCCGGTCGTCCGCGCGGGACGCGATCCGGCGGCGACCCGACGTGGCCGCGTTGCAGGCCGCCTACCGCGCCGCCCCCGCCGACCTCACCGCTGACCGCCTCATCGGCGCCATCCTGCTCCACGCGCTCGACGGCGGCGACGGCACGGGCCGCCCGTTCGAGCGTCGCGACATCGACCTCGCCGCGGGCGACGCGCTCATCCGGCAGGGACAGACGGTGGGCGAGATGTACGTCGTGCTGTCGGCTTCATCCCCGCTGGCGGTGATGCGGTCCACCGCCGCCGCGCCCGTGCCGGTTCAGGTCGCGACGCTCGCCGCGCCCACCGTTCTCGGCGAGATCGGCATGTGGCGCGGCCAGCCGGCGGTCGCGACCGTCATGGCCACGGCCGCCTGTCGTCTCGACGTGCTCGCGATCGATGCGGAACGATTCGCATCGCTCAAGGACGAGTCGGGCTTCCGGGCCGCCACGGCCGTGGAGGTTCGGCGGCGGCTGGCGCTGAACGCCGAGCTGGTCGGGACGCTGCTGGAAGACACCGCCACGCGCACGAACAGTCCGCTCCTCGCCTCGATCAACCAGCTGTTCCGGTTTCTCTCGGGTGACACCGACAACCCGCTCGACGCGGTCGTCGGACTGCCCGACGAGGCCACGCCGGCGGAGTGCGTCGAGGCCCTCCGAGCGCAGGTGGACGAGGCGATCCGGGCTGGCGGACTGGGGCCGGATCTCGAGCGGTATCTCGCCGACGTCGTTTCGACCGTCGGCTGAATGCTGGGCGGTCTTCCGCGGCACGCGGTCGCGCCACGGCGCCGTGGGCTTCCACTGGGCTGTCCGGGCGGGTGCGACCGTCGACGCCTGCACCGACACGATGCGAGTGACGCTCCGGGCGGGGGCGGTGCCGGCGGCCCTGGCCTGACGAGCCGCATCACGGGCGCCGCGGGCGGAAGACCGACATGCTCGATTTGACCACCGTGGCCCGCGTGGCCAGCCGCACGGCGAGCGACACGAGATAGTTGGTCCATCCCGAGACCACATAGTGGCGTCCGGAATCGAAGGCCTTCAGTCCGGTGCGGACCACCGACGTCACAGCCTGGCCGCGGTTTCGCTCGGCCCATCCGGGAACCCCCGACTGGTCGAAGAACTCGGTCCGCGTCGTTCCCGGGCAGAGGGTCGTGACCGTGACGCCATGGGCCCGAAGCTCCGCCCACAGCGCCTCGCTGAAATGCAGCACGTACGCCTTGCTCGCCGCGTAGACCGCCATGTAGCCCACGGGCTGGAACGACACGATCGATCCGATGTTGATGATCCCGCCGTGCCCGCGGTGCGCCATCTCCTTCGCCGCCAGAAGCGTCAGCTCGGTCAGGCCCGCGACATTGACCTGGATCAACTCCAGGGCCCGCGCGACGTCGGTCTCATCCAGGGACGAAACCATCCCGAACCCCGCGTTGTTGACCAGCAGCTCCACAGCGATGCCGCGCCGGGACACCTCGGCGAGCAGTTCCCGACCCGCACGTGGTTGTGACAGGTCGGCGGAAACGATCTCGCAGCGGGTGCCGTGGGCCGCCTCGAGTTCCTGCGCCAAGGCCCGCAGGCGATCTTCCCGTCGGGCCGCCAGCACGCAATGCATTCCCCGGACGGCCAACTGCCGGGCAAACTCGGCTCCGATGCCCGAGGAGGCCCCGGTGATAAGACACCACTGACCCGCGTAGGCTTTCAGCATGATGCCAGCATCGTCGTGGGTAGGGGCGAGGAGCCCGAAAGCATAGTCCGGCCCCCGTAGGATAGCCTGATCAATGCCGCTTCCGCCCGCGTTTTCAGGTCGCTGACCGCGCCCGGGTGGGCTCACCTGCAACTCTCAAACCGCGACGCCTGGTCTGCTGGGGAGTTATTCCCGATTTTTTCGCCCAGTGCCGTCGCCTCAGGAGAGGATTGGGGTTCACGATGCCGATGGTTCGTCGCGGCGTCGTCTTGGCCTCCGCCGACGTGATCAAGCCAACGCCGGAGATTCCGAAATCCGGCTCCCGTGGGTTAAAACTCGAAGTTTGACTGGTCACGAGCGGCTCGGTAGTCTCGAGCGAAGGCGGTTGGGCATGATCAAAATCCTGTTCGGCCAGCGGCTCTTATCTGCGACTTCATCGCTCGTTCGATCAGGGACTATGGGCTCCTTTTCTTCGGCCTCCGGCCGGCGATCGAGGCCAGGCCGAACACGTGCCCGTCGCGCGGATAACGGCATGGGCGTGGAGCGGCTCGAGTCGCGGGTCAACCTCGCCAGCTCGTCCGTGCTGCCGGAGACGCCGCCGCCCCTGGGCGATGGGCCTACTCCGGTGATGCTCGCGGCTGTTGCCCCGCCACGTCCTGGGCAGGTCGCCGCACTGACGACTTCGTCCGCCGCCGTCGTCGCGGCCTTCACGGCGAAGCATCGCGTCTGGACCTCGTCCGTCGACGTCGTCGTGCCGTCGCTCCCCGACGCGACGTCCCTGCGGCTCGAGGCCACGGGTGGCCTGACCTACTGGAATGGCAGGCAGGCGCCGACATTCATGCCCGCGCGGGCGAACGTCCGGATCGATCTCTCTCGCGGCGGCCAGACGGTCGCAATCCGTGGCGGCCAGCCGCAGCCAAGCGACGCTGCGGCGCTATCCCTGGCCGCAGCGGCCACCAACCGCGTCGCGGCGCGGATCACCGTGGCCGGCCAGCCCGCCGGGGCGCCGGCGGCCGGGTGGTATGCCGTCTCGACAAAGGTCGTCGCCCCGAACGGCGGCCCCGAGACGCCGGTCACGCTCCTCTTTTCGACCGGCGCCGTGCCGGCAGGCAGCCGTGCCGCCGCGATCCGTGCCGTCGGTGGCGTCGGGGCCAAGCCGTCGGCGATCTCGGTGGGCGTGACCCTGGCCCCGCCACCCGTGGTCGCCCCGATTGCGGTGGCACCCGTGGTGTTCGCTTCGGTTTCGCCGATGGCGATCGTGCCGCCGCCCGCGGCTCAGGCTCCCGTCGTGCAGTCGCTGCCGCCGTTCGTCCTCCCGCCTGCGGTCAATGGGTTCGTCGAGCTGTCGAGCGACATCACCGGAGACGCGACGTTTTCCGCGGGCGCGATCTACGTGATCACGGCCGAGGTGCATGTGCGGCGGGGCGTGACGCTGACCATCGAAGACGGCGTCGAGGTGCGGATCCGCAACGGCGCAGGACGCTGGCGGCTGCTCACGGCCCGGGCCCTGATTTTCGACGCGGGATCGTCGCTCCGGGCGGAAAACGTCGTCTTCCAGGCGGCCAATGACGCCAACGAGCCGGTGGCGGTGGCCAACAACGGCGGCGTTTTCTTCTGCGGCGGCACGCGGACCGCGACGAAAGACAACGTGTCATCCCAGAACCTCCGCCGGCAGTCGATCAGTTGGTCGTTCGTTGCCGAAAGCATCACGGCCAACTATCTGGGCCGAACGGACCCGCGCGGCGGCGACGGTGACGGCAACACGCGGGACGACATCGACGCCGTGTCGGTGGTCGGCGCGGTGTTTCAGGAGTGGAGGGTCAGGACGGTGACCGTCAATCATTCGGGCGACGACGGCTTCGATCTCACCAACGCGAGCATCGCGATGGAGTCGGTGCGGGTCTTCGCTCCCGTGGAGGACGGGCTCAACCTCAGCACGAGCCTGCTGCAGCTCAGCGGCCGGCTCGAGATCGACATGACCAACAGCACGGCCCGCGATCGTGAAATCTTCGACTTCGAGGTGGACACCGGGCCGGTCCAAATCTGGATCGCCCAGGGGGCCACGGTCGACATCCGCGGCTACTGGGGCAACAGCCCGGGCGACCTCCGCATCGACGTGAAGTCGTCTGACATGCCGCGGCCGTCCCTGCTTGCCCGCGAGTGGTATGCCTTCACGGGCCCGTTGGTAACCGGGCCGGCCCGGATCTTCTCGATTCCATGACCCCTGGTGGCCGGACGCCCCGCCGCCGTCTTCATCGACCCTGAATCATCGACCCTGCTTTCCCGACCCTGGCAAAGGACTCAGATGCGACGCTCGAAGCTCTTTTCGCTCCTCACCCGCACATCGCGCCGCGCCGCCACCCGTCCCGCGCGGCGCGGCGGGCTCGCGTCCGCAGAACGGCTCGAGGCGCGGCTCAATCTCGCGGCCACGATCGTCGATCTGGCGGCGGCTCGCGCCGCCTCGGGCAGCGTGCCCGCCTACGACCAGTTTCCCATTCCCGCGGGTGCCACGCTCGTGGACGTGTGCGAGATGGGGCGGTACGTGCTGTTCTCCAGCACCGACACCAACGTGATCGCCGGCCAGCAGACCATCCCGTCGCCCAACCCGAATCTGTTCTGGCTCGACACCCAGGCAGGCCTCACGAGGCTCGTCACCCACCGGGCGGGGAGCGTCGTGCAGTCGGCCGGTTATGCCTTCGCCGGGCCCGCCGGCTCCACGTACGTGCCCGGATACGGCCTCTGGCCGATGTTCGAGCCCCTCACGGCCGACCTCAGCGCCGACGGCCAGAGCGTGGTCTTCGACTCGATCATCGCAGCCAACGAATACGACGCCTCCGTGCCGCTGGCCAACGACCAGGCGACCTATCGCCCGCCCCAGTCTGGCGCGGGAACGCCGGCCTGGCAGAACCTCCAGAACGGCACCGTCGACGTGTTCGTCTGGCGGGCTCTCGACGCCGATCCGGCCAACAACATCTCGCTGGTCAGCCGCCTGAATGCGAAGGGCCAGCAGCAGGCCGTGGCGCTCTCGCCGCCCGGCGTGCCCACGCCGATCGTGGGGCAGCCGATGGCCGCCGGCGTGTTTGCCCAGGAGTACTTTCCCGCCCCCACGCAGCAATGGCATGGGTTTGTGGAGGCCGTCGAGTCGCTCACGCTCAACAAGGGCATCAGCGACGACGGCACGCGGGTGCTCTACGACAGCTTCGTTCCGGCCGGCTGGATCGACACGGTGAACCCGCTCATCCTCGATCAGGAAAGCACGAACGTCGACTGGACGCTCGACTGCTTCGTCGCCGCTGCGACCGGCTTCGGTGGCGGCGGGCCGTGGTCGGCGAAAACGGTGAGCGTCACGAGCAACCGCGAGGCCGCCCTCGGCAACTATCAGGGGCCCGTGGCCGGAAACCAGTTCGCGGAGCTCTTCGAGCCGATGTTCAGTCAGATCAGCGGGGCGGGCAACCGCGTGGTCTACAGCACGCGGCGGAAGTCGGGCGACATCGTGGCGGGCACCACCGACTCCGATTTCTCGCTCGACGTGTTCACCAACGACGTCGATTCGGGCACGAATCTGCTCGTGAGCCGGTTTTGGCAGGACCCTACGCAGGCGGCGGGCATCGCCCAGCCCGACTTCTTCAAGGGCTCGGTCGATCCGTTCTTCGACGGCGCTCCGCCGACGGAGTTTTGGGATTCGCAGAACCACTCCGTCAGCAACGACGGCCGCACGATCGCGTTCACCTCGTCGGCCGGCAACCTCGTGCAGGGCTGGACGAACGTGACGGCGGATCTCGCGCCGGTCTCGATCATCGGCGGAAGCGGCGGCCTGAACTGGACGACCTACCAGGCCAACCCATTCGATATCTACGGCTTCCAGTTCACCTCGGCCGACCCGACCGTCTCGACCGGCAAGGCCGCGCTCGTCAACTCTCCCGACGGCCTGGCCAACACGAACCGGATCGCCAGCTTCGGCGGCATGTCGGCCGATGGCTCGACGTTCCTGTTCGACACGGCCGCCAACAACTTCTACCAGCCAGGCTTCACCGCGCCCTATCTCTTCACGCAGAACCCGCCGCAGGTGCCGCTGCCGCTGAACTTCATCCTCGGCGGCTTCTCGAACCTCTGGGTCCGGAAGATCAACTGGGCCGCCGCGGCCACGGGCACCACGTCGCTCGTCTCAGTCGGGTTTTCCGCCAATGCCTCGGGCAACAAGGCCACGCTCGGATCGCCCACCCCAGCCGGCGCCCGCGACGTGCTCAGCACGATCAGCGAGAGCGGCCGGTTCGTGATGTTCTCGAGCACCGCCAACAACCTCGTGCAGGGGGTCTACGACAGGGCGTTCAAGGGGGGCGTGTTCGTCCGCGACCTGCAGACCGGCCGCACGACGCTGCTTACCACCACCGCTACCGGGAACGTGCCCTCGGCGGGATTGTTCACCAACTTCGCGCTGGCGACTGATGAGGATCTCACCGCCCGCTTCGCCTCCTACGTGGACGGCACGGGGGCCAGCGACATGCAGACTCGGTTCCGCACCGAGGACGTGGCGCCGGGACCGACGAGCCACGTCTACCGGATCGACTACCCGGCCGTGTCGCAGGCGGCGTCGGCCACCAACCCGGCGATCTTCACGGTCTCCGGGGAGGGGGTGAACACGCGGCCGGTGCTCGAGTTCCGTGATCCGGGGGTGGACGTCATCCCCAGCGTGAGGACCGCGCCCGGCCAGCTCCTGCCGAACTACTTCGGGGAATGGCGGACGGCCACGGGCGACATCAACGCCGACGGGGTCGTGGACTACGTCTATGGTGCCGGCCTCGGCGGGGGAGACACCGTGATCGTGGTCGATGGCAGGACGAACTCGGTGATCTGGCAGGTGGCGAGGATGTTCCCGGTCGTCGCCCGCGTCACGGGGCCGGCGGCTCGGCCCGGCGTGTTCGTGGCCACGGCCGACGTCAACAGCGACGGCTTCGCGGATGTGATCGTGGGTTCGGCCGGTAACCGGCAGAGCCAGGTGACGATCTACAACGGCCGCCGCGGCACGCTGCTCCAATCCTTCCAGCCGTTCGGGGCGGGGGTGCGGGCGGGCGTTCGCGTGGCCGGCGGCGATGTCGACGGTGACGGCTACGGCGACGTGGTGGTGGGCCGCGGCACGGGTGGCCCGGCACGGGTTTCGATCTTCAGCGGGCGGCTCCTGACCGCGAGCAACGTGCCGGTGCCGCTGCAGCAGCCGCAGGCGGCGTTGCTGAGGTCCTTCACCGTTCTCGGGGGCAACGGCGTGTACGTCGCCGCGGCCGACATGAACCGCGATGGTCTGGCCGATGTGGTCGTCGGCTTGGACAACAAGCCGACCGTGAGCATCTACAACGGCCTGACGGCCGCGCTGGTTTCGACCAGGAATCTCGGCTTGGCCTTCAAGGGCGGCGTGCGCGTGGCGGCCCGGGCCGGCCAGGTCTTGGTCGCGTCGGGACCCGGCACGAGCCCGACGATCCAACTGTTCGCGTATGCCGACGGCAGCGCCAACCCCTGGACGCTGCGTTCAACCCTCGTGAACGGGCAGATTCGCGGGTTCACCAGCGGTAACAACCGCGGAGTGTTCGTCGGTTGAGCCTCCCCTCTCCGATCCATGCCCTGAGTCATCGCCACCTCTGAGGAGGCTCGTCCAGCGGGCGGATGCGGGCGGCGAGCCACAGGCTCGCGATGGTCGCACCGGCGGCGAGCATGCCGACGGTCCCGAAATTCCGCAGCGGCTCGCCCGCGCCTCCCGCGACGATCATGCCGCCGAGCGTGGTGCCCAGGCCGCTGGCGACGTGCTGCACCGCCGCGTTGACCGACATGAAACTGCCACGGCGCCGCGGCTCGATGCTCGACATGATCAGCGCCATCGCCGTCACCATCCGGCTCGCGTTGGCCGCCATCAGCACGGCTGCCACCGGGGCCGCCACGGCGATTCCCACCGCGGGCAGATTCGTCAGCACCACCATCATCGCGGCCGACACGGGCACGATGCCGCGAAACACGGATCCGGCACCGCAGCGATCGACGAGCCGGCCGACGAGTGGCGTGCTCACCAGCGCGAGCAGTCCGCCGGCGATGAACACGGCCGGGAGCTGCCGTTCGGTCACGCCCACATTGGCCACGAACGCCGTGCCGATGAAGGGGATGACGGAAAACGCGCCGACCATGAGCAGCGCGATCAGGGCGAAGGCGCGGCGATGGGCGGGAGCCGCGACCGTTTCGAGCAGGTGGGCGAAAGGGTTCCGGCGGAGGCCTTCCGCGGGCGTGTCGACGGGGGGCAGCACCCATGCGGCGAGGGCGACGAGCGGCAGCCCGAGTGCCGCCAGGGTGAAGAACGGCGCCTGCCAGCCAAACCTGGTGCCCAGCACGATGCCGAGCGGCACGCCCGCCACCGACGCAACGGCGAAAGCCGACATCAGCATGCCGGTGGCACGGCCGCGGCGTGCGGGAGGAAACGCGTCGGCCACGATCGCGAGGGCCAGAGCCCCATGGATTCCGCCGAAGCCGCCGGTCGCGCATCGCGCGGCCAGCAGCCGCGGGGAAGTGGAGGCGAGGCCGCACGCCGCCGTGCCCGCGAGCAGGCCGAGCGACGACACGATGTAGGCGGTCTTCCGTGGCACGTGGTCGAGCCACGGCGCCGCGAGGAATCCGGCGATGCCGGCGGAGAGCGTGTAGGCCGACACGACGCGGCTGAACTGACGGGCATCGATGCCGAGGTCCGCCAGCAGCTGTGGCCCCAACGGCATGACGATCATGAAGTCCACGAGCCCGATGAAATGGAGGGCCGCCAGCGCGAGCAGGATCACGCCCTCGCGGCCGGCTGTGCCGGATTTCGGGCGGCCGGTGGCGGATGGATCGACGGTGGGCGCGGCGACCACGACGGTGCGGGCTTTCCTCGGGGCCGTCCGCGGCTTGTGGCAGCGGCGGTCGCTGCACTATACCGGAGGCAGTCCGCGGCCTTCGCGTAAGATTGCGTGTTCCGCGACACCCAGGACCCTCGTCCGCATGCTGCAGCACCTGCTGAATCGTTCGGTCGAGACCGACCCCGACCGCCCGATCCTCGAGTGCGACGGATCGTGGACCACGGCCGCGGAGCTCGACCAGCTCGCATCGCGGCTGGCCTCGGGCCTGGCGGCCACCGGGCTCGACGAAGGGGATCGGGTGGCCCTGCTCTTGCCGAACGGCCTGGAGGCGGTCGCCTGCTACCTCGCCTGCTTCCGGATGCGGCTGGTCGTCGTGCCGCTCGATTACCAATACCACCCGCTGCAGATCGGCTACGCGATCGGCCACAGCGGCGCGGCGATTCTGATCGCCCACCACGAACGCATCGCCGGTCTCGAGGAGGCGGGCGTCCTCGAAACGATGCCCCGGGTGGTCGTCGTCGGGGCCGCGGCCACGACCGGGAGCCGGCGGCCGTTCGCGTCGCTGCTCGGGGCCGAACGCACGCTGCCCGCCGAGGCTCCGCACGACGACGCTCCGGCCGTCATGATCTACACCTCGGGGACGACGGCCCGGCCGAAGGGGGTCGTGCTGTCGCATGGGGCCCTGTCCACCGGCATCGGCAAGTACCTCGCGCGGGTCACGCTCACCGCGGACGACGTCGCGCTGATTGCGTCATCCATCTCACGGCCGTTCGCGCTCCGCTGCCAGTTGCTGCCCACCCTCTGGGTCGGCGGTCAGGTCAGCCTGCTCGGCAGGTTCACCGCCGGCAACTTCGTGGACGCCCTCCGCCGGCCGCCTGCCAAGACGTTCCTGACGCTCACGCCCGCCGGCCTGTCATTGCTGATGGCGAGCCCCGACTTCAAGGCCTGCGATTTCGGCCACCTCCGGCTCTGCCTGGCCGGCGGAGACCGTGTTCCCCCCCGGCTCTTGGAATCGTTCGAGCGCCTGACTGGCGTGGCCGTCACCGAGCAGTGTGGCTCCACGGAGACGGGGCCGTATGCCATGAATCCCCCCTTCGGCCGCAAGAAGCCGGGGTCGGTCGGCCCGCCGGTGCACGGCGTGAACGTGGCGGTGGTGGACGAGCACGGTGCCGACGTGCCGACCGGGACGGTCGGCGAAATCCGAGTCAGCGGGCCCGGGGTCATGGACGGCTACTGGAACGAGTCGGCCATGACCCGCAAGACCTTGCAGAAAGGCTGGATTCATACCGGGGATCTGGGCCGCTTCGACGAGGACGGCTATCTCTGGTTCGTGGGGCGGCGAAAGGACGTGATCGTCCGCATGGCGGACGGCCTCGCGAACAAGATCGCTCCGCTCGAGGTGGAGGCGGCGATCGCCGAGCACCCGGCAGTCCGCGAAGCCTGCGTGATCGGTGTTCCCGACGCGGCCTGCGGTGAGGCTCCACACGCCTACGTCCTCCTGCAGCCGGGGGCCACGGCCGGCCCGGAGGATGTCCGCGGGTTCGTCGCCGGCCGGGTGGCGGCGTTCATGGTGCCGGCCGAGGTCCACGTGATCTCCGAGATGCCATACAAGGGGCCGGGCAAGATCGACCGCGAGCTCTTGCGGATGCGGGCCATCACCGCCGCCCTGATCGAGCAGGTTCCGTTCTTCAGGAACGCCGGCGCCGACTTTCTCCGCGATATCATCCCCCGGCTGGAGGCGCGACAGTTCGCCCCTGGCGACAGCCTGGTTCACGAGGGGGATGTCGGGGACGAGATGTATTTCCTCACGAAGGGGCAGGTGGAAGTGCTCCGCGGAGAGGCCGCTCAGCGGCTGAAGGTCCTGCGCGAAGGATCGTTCTTCGGCGAACTGGCCATCCTCCGGGATGCCCCCCGGGCCGCCACGATCCGGGCCCTGACCGACGTCGAGGTCTACGCCCTCCGCCGGAAAGGGGTTCTCGACCTGGCCCGGTCCCATGCCGACTTCAGCCACTACCTCCAGGCTGCCGCACGTGCCTATGCGGACGCGGAGCCGGCGGGATCCGCTCGCGGGCACGCGGCTCCGCACGGTGGCTCCACCACATCCCCGACCGGCACCCGATGAGCGTCTCCCGTCTGATCGTCGTTCTGCTCGCGGTCGTCGCGGTCATCGCGGCTGCGGTGACGGTGGCGGCGTTCGGCCTCAAGGCCACCGACGCCCTCGTCGCCCGAGCCCAGGAACGCCGGTTTCACAGCGACCGGTTGGCCGAGGAGTTGCTCCAGTCCTCCGAACTCCTGACGCGGTTTGCGCGGGCCTACGCCGCCACGGGCGACGTGCGGTTCCGCCGGTTCTTCGACCAGGTACTCGACATCCGCGACGGCCGGCGGGCGGTACCGCCGGGCTACGAGAGCGGCTACTGGGACCAGGTCGTGACCCGCGCCGTCGAAGAGCCGACGAGCGCCGAGGGTGCCAGGTCGCTCGAGCAGCGGCTCATCGACGCCGGAATCACGATCGAGGAATACGCGCTCCTCAAGGACGCCAAGGTCGAGTCGGACCAGTTGGCGCGGATCGAGGCGGCCGCGATGAAGGCCGTGGACGAACGCGGCGACGATGCGGCTCGGGTGCGGGCCACGGCCACCCTTTACGACGCCGACTACTTCGCTGCGAAGGCGCGGATCATGCAGCCCATCGGCCGGTTTCGCGACCTGCTCGCGAACCGCACCGCCCGCGAACTGGCGGCCATCAGCGACTGGTCGGACTTTCTCATGTGGTTCCTGATCGTCAGCTCCGCCCTGATGCTCGCGACGTTCGGCGGGCTCGCCGTGGTGCTCTCCCGCCGGTTCATCGCGCC
>Ga0315903_10004921_pt1 | contig 17625 bp, 35 predicted proteins | sample LakEriMetagenome_7_FD_203524 | JGI IMG/M metagenome (GOLD analysis project Ga0315903, IMG submission 203524) | Freshwater fungal communities from buoy surface, Lake Erie, Ohio, United States - Buoy 2 MA119 | ecosystem: Environmental > Aquatic > Freshwater > Lake | place: USA: Lake Erie, Ohio...
TCGAAACAGACCCATTCACGCACCACGATCCATCCGAGATTGCCCGCAGGCATGGTATCGTCGCTGACGTAGTACGACACGCACAGCGTAGGCGGCTTGCCCGGTGTGGACTTCTTCGCGTGCAGATGCCAATTGACCTCTTGAACGTCGTACCATTGCGGCTCCGGTGCTCCGACAATGCTGGAAGTCGTGTCGATTTCGTCGCCGTGTCGTGGCCCCTGATCCATCTGCCGAACAAACAGGTGCCCGCACTCACTGCACTTGACGGCGGACAAATGAACTTCCTGTTTGCACTTCGGGCAGACCTTTGATGGTGCCTCACTGCCGTCTGAATTGCGGGGTTTGCTGATCCCGTAATCATCCGCGTCCAGTGCCCCGTGCCGTTGCAGATTGCCGCCGAAATCCAGAATGAGACAATCCGTTTTGCCCTGAGAAATCCGAAGGCCACGCCCGACAATCTGCGCGAACAAACCCGGACTCATCGTGGCCCTCAGGACAGCCACGGCGTCGATCCCCGGCGCGTCAAATCCGGTTGTCAGCACGTCCACATTCACGCACCACCGCAGACTGCCTGCCCGGAAATCCGACAACACCCGCTGACGCTCCATTGCGTGCGTGTCGCCTGTGACCAGTCCGACCTCCTGCCCTGTCAGATCCCGCAGGGCGAGTGCCACCTGTTCGGCATGGCTCACACCAGCACAAAAGACCAGAATGCTTTTCCTGCTTTCACAGGCAATTGTCAGTTCGCAAACGGCTGCATGAATGATCTTATCGCCTGTAAATGCGGCCTCCATTTCTGCCGCAACAAACTCACCACCCCTGACCTTGACGTTCTTCAAATCGGCCTGACTGTCTGCCGGATTGTTCGTGAGTCTGCTGAGAAATCCCGCCTCTATCAACGCCCCGGTTTTGGCCTCATAACAGATCCCGCTGAACAGCTTGCCCTCGCCTGCCAGACTGCCCTCACCCGTGCGATATGGTGTCGCGGTCAGTCCCACGCAAAACAGCCTGCGGTTGTGCTGCTGAAGTCCGTCGAGAAACTGCCGATACATGCTCCCGCCGTCATCGCTGATCAGGTGCGCTTCGTCAATCACCACCAGACCACGCCGCCCGAACTCCGCTGCGTCACGATACACGCTCTGAATCCCCGCACAAATCACCGTGCTGTCGATGTCCCGCTCATTCAGTCCGGCAGAATTGATCCCTACGCGCAGCCCCGTCAGACGTTGGATCTTGTCTGCGTTCTGTTGCAGCAACTCTTTCCGGTGTGCGACTACTAACACCCTCTGCCCCCACTCAACTGCCTGCCGGATCAGCAACGCAATCACGATGGACTTGCCCGCCCCTGTCGGCAGGACGATCAACGGATTTCCGCGTCCGTCCGTGATGTACTGCCACGCTGCCTGATTTGCTTCCGATTGATACCATCTCGCTTCCACTTGTCATTCCCCCTGTTGCTCAACGATGCGTCGTCCAATCCACTCAGCCACCTGTGGAACTACAGCGTTTCCGAGTCCTCGCAGTCGGTCCACCCTGGAGGGAATCCCATCAGATATTCCACCACTGTGACCGGCGGGTACACCAGATTCCACAACTGCCGAAAGTAGTCGCGTAAATTGTTCATTGGACCACGTTTCAGCCGTTTTTGCGACCTTCCCGCGCCTTTGCCGTCGCAGGCGTTTGGCGTCGGTGTGGTAGGCTGTGATAAACATTCTCTCGCGTAGGTGATGGTTGCCAAACTGCGCCGCGAATATGCAATCCCATTCCGCATCATACCCGATCGCGGCCAACGTCCCGAGAACTCTGTCCAGCCCCCGAGTAAGCAGCGCTGCCACGTTCTCCAGCACCACGACTCTGGGCTGCAATTCTCGAACCACGCGAACGGCTTCGAAGAACAATCCGGACCGTTCGCCCTCAAGTCCTGCCCCGAGTCCGGCGTAGGAAATATCCTGACACGGGAACCCGCCGCAGACAACATCGACGGGCTGCAGGTTGTGTGCCCCACACTGCCGGATGTCTCGTTCTCTGTGAACTGCTGGCCAATGTTTTGCGAGCACTCTGTTGGCGTAATCGTCAATTTCCACCTGCCATTTGCAGACCATTCCAGCCCGCTCGAAACCCAAATCAAACCCACCGATGCCTGCAAACAGGCTCCCGAATGTCAGCGGCTTCGCGTCGTCCACCGCTCACCCCTCCCGCAAAACACCCGGCAGCGTTGACCGCTGCCGGGTCTCAAACCCCTCAACGCTCAACCATCAGCCGAACGGATTCGCAGGACCTGCAGACGGTGCTGGATAGGATGTCTGCGTCATCGGCTGACCGCTGCTGCGCTTTGCCGAGTAGCCTTTGACCTCGTTCGTCGGCTTGCCGTTGTACTCGCTCTGTGCCACTGTGACGGTCAACAGTCGATTGTGCAACTGCTGACTGTCGGAGATGCTGGCCAGTCCCACGGCGTCCATGATTGCCTTCAGCCTCTGCTTGGCGATGTTCGCAACGTCCGGCTTCGCGTGCCGGATATTCAGACGGTCCCACAACTTCGCGCCATTGAACTGCGGATGTCCCTGCACCTGCAGGACCAATTCGAGCATAGCGGCCCCGCCCGCTTTCGGGGGCTTCATGTTGGTTTCGACAATCACCGCCTGATAGTCGCCCGCTGGAAGTGCCTGACGGACTGTTTCCGCCTGCACGTTGTTCATATCCAAATCGGAAAGATTCGCCATCGTTATCACCCTTTAACTTCTGCTGACACACTCGCAAAATACTGGGAATACGCTGCCCAGTTAAACTCGATTTCCCCCGGCATGTTCAGCCTGTTTTTCGCCAGTGCTGCCGGAGTCTCCACGCATCGCACGTAACGCTCACTGGCACCGCTTGCCAGTGTTCGTTCCTTACCATATCCCTGTTCTTCTTTCCGGGTGTAAACGCGGTAAGACGCAAACAAGACCTCATCACACCATTCCTGCAGCAACGCCGATGCCGTCTCGTGCAAGGCTGGCTGGTAGCGGTCGTATGACTCGCTCAGTGGATCTTGGTGCTTTTTGATGGCGCAATGACTCAGCAGGACAATACCAATCCGCTTTTCGTTCCGCAGCCACTCCAGCATCGTCAGCAGCTTGTCCCAATACACAACTGCGGACTTGTACCCAGCACCATAGCCGATATCGGCAATGGACTTCTTGCCCGCGTCGCTGGCCACCTGCTGATGAATCATTGCCTCTAGCCAATCGACGGTATCAATTGCCAACGTCTTGAAGTCGTGCTGTTGCTGTGCCAGCCACGTCAACGCTTCGACCACACGCTCCCAGTTCTGTAGGTGCTCTGTCTTTGCACAATCAATGTCCGCCAGCCCGTCCTCCAGATTCAGAAACAACACGTCCGGCGCTTGCGCGGCCCATGATGATTTCCCGATGCCATGTGTGCCGTACAGCATGACGCGTCGCGGTCTCTGCTGCTTACCCCTCGTGATTTTCATTCGTCGTTACTCCCATTCTCGCTCATCAAACCTGATTCGCCGACCGTCGGCCAATCAATCGGATCACTACTCAATCGCTCGCGGTACTCCGGATGGATTCGCCGCGGAATACCCCACGGCATTTCACCAGGATCCCAACGGCTGTGTGGTCCGTCGCGTCCGTATTCCCTCGCCTCGCGTTCCCTCGCACCGTCCTCAACGGCCCCGAAGAACGGGGCGAATATGTTTTCTGTCATGCGTCCCTCGTGACTGTGAATTGCGTGGTTTTCGTCTTTGGCGTGTACACCTCCACCACAGTCCACCGGTATCCCGTCGATGCCAACATCTTACGCACCGTCAAATCTGCCCGGTACCGTGAAGGCAGTCGATAGGATTCGCCGACCGCCAACGTTTTCAGCGTCGCGACCATTCTTTCATCGCCGACCATACGTGCCCTCCTGCAACTCTGACCGCAGAATGTGCGCGTCTCGTGGTGCCACGATTGCCAGTCGCGTGCGCTGCGGATTGATTTGCACCACTGCAACCGTCAACTGAACCCCGTTGCAGTCGATCACAATTGATTCACCTGCCGCGCGTCCGATCACCAACCGGCTGTAACCCTCCGGCTTTTCCGGCAGCAGGTTTTCCGGCGTCTGCTCCGGGATGTCCGGTGCGTCATGCGGGAGCGATGCGACCTGTGGTAGTTTGCGTTTCATTGTTTGTATTCCCTCACTGTTAAAGGTTATTCGCCCGGATCGCACTCGCGAATCCAGATTTCTGTTTGCGGTGTCTCTGACCATCGTTTGCTGATGAATGCCGATGCCACCTGTGCATCGTCGTTCCACACACCGCAATCCGTCAATGCGTCCTCAACCGCCTTCAGCACGTTGTCCGCATCCGGTTTCGCCCCGTGCAAAATACCCTGCGACTCGGACCGCTTTTTCTTGCTCCACGACTTCGGCATTTCGAACCGGCAATACACTGACAACTGAACGGGACCCGCGATTGTTTTCCACTTGCCAGCCACAGCCACAAACGCCGCTCGAATTGCGGCCTTGTATCCGTGCACCGGATGTTTGCTCGGCAGATACAGCATACTCCGTTTGCCGATCGTCCTGACTCTGTGCCGCGGTTGTGCCACTGGCTCGCCGGGCACAATAAAGTTTAACTCAGTGCTCAAAATCCGTCCTCCCCGTTTGCGTGTCTCTCAGATAGTGCGACCGTGGAACGCTCCACGATACCGGCTGTTCTCTCATGTCTCGCTGTTGCCGGACTTCGTCCGGCCATTCCCGCTGAATCTCCAGACACCGCTGCCGGATTTCCTCCGGCGTCGGATCTGCCCCGCGTGGTCTCTGTGGATCGGGATTGACGGCGTTTGCCGGTGCCCAGACCTGCCTGCCATTTCGCAGCGTCACGACATACGCCACGCCGCTGTTTTCCAACTCAATGATCGTCGAGACCTTGCCCGCCTGCCACATGCCGTCACCCTCATCGACCAACACCCGCTCACCCAGTCGCCGAATTCGGTTTGATTTCTTTGGCACGTCCTTCGCCTTTCTGTCGAAATGGAAAACCACCGGCGAATCATTCGCAGCGGGGATCAGCCGCCAGCGGACCTCAAGACTGCTGCGGTGGTTGTTGTGTCATCGTGCGACCACCTTCGGATCGCGCTGTTTGCGTTCTGTTTTTGCCACCAACTCAGACGAATCCGTCTTGACCCTCAGCATACTCAACTGCTGCGCCTGTTTGCAAATCGTCGCTGTGACGGCCTCGCGCTGTGCAGGTGGCAGCTTGCTGGCGTCCACCGCCATCAGTCGCCGATGTGCTCGCCGCATCAGCCGCATCCCGTCGCGGAACCGCTTCGGATTGTAGTCCGCCGCTTCCACGTCCGTCAGAATCACCAGCCCTTCAGCCTGAATGCGGATGCTCAACTCACGCTGATGAATCTTCCGCAGGTGCTTCTGGAGGTCCTGCATTGCCCGCAACATGATCAACTGAAAGCCCACCGGGTCGCGTCGTTCGTTTGCGCTGTATCCTGTTTCCACTGCCTCCCGGCTGATGATGTCGCCGGGTTTAAGATGGTCGCTGAATTGCATCTGTCGTTCCTGTAAAAACCTTGCCAAACCCCACCAGACCATTGCCAGCCTTACGCTGCCACACCATTACATTCGCGTAACCGCCACCAACTCAAAAGAGTCCTCGCCTTGCCGGACCCGACCTCACCAAGCCGCGCCCCGCCAAGTCTTGCCGTGACTTGATATTCGCGTAACGCCACCAACTCAAAGAGTCCTTGCCAAACCACGCCGCGCCAAGCCCTGTCTCGCCGTGCCCGGCCACGCCGCGCCCCGCCGAACCTATTCACGGAAACCGCCACCAACTCAAAAGAGTCCTCGCCATGCCCTGCCTGGCCTAACCGGACCATTCCGAACCGGATCATGCCGGACCAAACCTCACCACGCCTTAGTATTCGCGGGAACCACCACCAACTCAAAAGAGTCCTCGCCTTGTCTTACCTTGCCCAACCGAGCCTCGCCAAGCGGTGCCTCTCCGGACCTGACCTCGCCTCGCCTTGACGATTCGCGTAACCGCCACCAACTCAAAGAGTCCTTGCCATATCCAGCCATGTCATGCCGCGCCATGCCCAGCCCTGCCTTGCCGGGCCGTGACATTCACGGAATCCGCCACCAACTCAAAGAGTCCTTGCCATGCCTCGCCCGACCAAACCTCGCCTTGCCTCACCAGGCCGAGCCGCGCCCGGTCTTGACTACTCAAACGCCACGACCTCAAACCGTCCGAACTTTGGCCGATAGTCGCACAACCCGACCTGACGGCCAGCGTCATCAATCGCCGTCCGCAACTGCTCAATCGTAATCTGATCTTCAGCCCAGTGCACGGTAAACGTCGCTGCCCACTGATTGAATCGCGGTCGCGTCCTCATCACTCGTGCCTGCCCGACCTTGACCCCTCGCACGTCGGCGTAGGTGTCCGCCTTCTCCCACAACTGCGCGGGCGTCAGTTGCTCGCCGTACTCCAGCACAGCCGCATCCCAGACGGACATTGCAGCCTTGAAGGCCTTCCCCAACTTTGCCTTTTTGGCACCCTCGACCAGCGCAGACTCAATGACTTCAGACGGCAGAATGACCCGCTGTTTGTCGTCGAGATACAAGCCGGCCAAAAACTCCAGCCGCTGCAATTCCATGTGGTGTTCGTCCGTCTTTGTGCGAACACTGGTGATCTTCTTCATCTCCTTCGCGAGCGGATTCAGTGGGTTCGCCAACTGCCCGTTGTGCATCAGGATCGGTGCAATTCCGCTGATTGTGATCGTCGTTTCCATCGTCGTTCCCCTCATTCAAACGTTAGTCACTCATGCCGAAAAATCGCCCGTGCTCGCGGGCAGTAGTACGATGTCGTTTTGCCCGGTTTGCCCTGCCGGACGATCTCAGAACCGAGTGCCTGCAGGTCCCGCAGATCCCGCAAGAACATCCGCGGTTCGGTGTACTGCAGCCGCTCAATACACTCAGCTTTCGTGCGTTTGTGATGACACAAAAACAACTCCAGACGGCGGAGTCTGATCAGGATTTGCAGACGGTTAGGGTGTGTCACGCTTTCACTCCCGCAAGTGCCGTGATGATCTTCAGGCACACCTGCTCTGTGGTCTCCCACCGCTGCAGAGCCTCCGCCGCTGCCACCTCAGCCCGTTGCAGCCGGACGGTCAGAGACTCGTTTTCGGCTCGCAACTGCTGTGCTGCGGTGAACTCGCTTTGCCATTCCGCCTTCAACCGCTCGATTTCGGTTGCCTGGTCCGCCAGTGCTGAATTCGAGTCAGACCATCCCGCATACGTCTCCTGCAGTTCGATTCGCAGGCGATCAATCTCGGCGTTTGCAGCCTTCACTTTCTCGTCAAGCTCGTAAATGATCCGTCCCGGATCGTCACTCACGCCACCTGTCTGAATCTCACTCACAGCCCACGCCCCCCATTATCGCCACGCACCCGTCGCACGTTCTGCCTTGGTCGACCACCGACCACCAGCCGCGCCAGCAGATCCATTCCGGCCACAATCAGAATCAGCCCCGCCACGCCTGCGAAGGCCCCGCAGCAGAATCCGAATTGCACGTCATGGTTCCACAACGCCTGCCATTTCTCCGCGTTTGTCATTGATCCCCTCCAATCTGAAACGCCACTACGATCGCCAGAATTGCCGCCAGCGCGGCTGCTATGATGTCCTGCATGATTTACGTCTCCTCAAATAGCGTCCGGCTCGCGGTCAAATGTCTCGACTGGCAGCCCGACTGTGCCGTCCTCACGCACCAGCAGCACCTCAAATCCGCAGAAATCTGCCCGATCCTCCCACCGCACCACCTCAGGAAATTGTCTCTGCATCTCAGCGTAGTCGCCGTCCAAGCCCATTGCAGCTATACACGCATCAGGCAGGTCCGGATACAGCCGCAGGGGAACGTCCTTGCTGACGTATCGCGCCATCAACAGGTACCTCCGATTGGCTCGCCGCTGGACGCACCCTAACTGATCGCTGACCAGCGTATATCGCGTGTCGTTGGCCTCGGCCATGTCGCCGCTCAGAATCAGGTAGTCGTCCACGATCGGATACCAGCCCTCACAGGCTGGGCATTTTGCCGCCAACTTGGCGTCCATTTGCTCGCCCGCGTGATCGTCCAGCCAATGCTGCAATGCGTCTCGTTCTGTCTCCATCGTCGTCCCCTCACTCAATCGCCTCGGAAAATCCCCGCCGCACTGTGCAGCGGGGGAAGGTGTCACGGGATCAGCCAGCATCCGGCGTACGGTCCAGCCAGTAGCCGCTGATCGTCCGGCTAGTCTGATCCCACGCAATGACTCGGTAGCCGCCACTGCTGCCGCCGTATGGCTTCATGCCAGCCTGGTAGGACGCTGTCAGGGTCTTGGCAGCCTTGCGAGCAGCCTGCAGACTCCGGCTGATTCGTGCGACTCGCACGTTGTCGCCGCTGCCGTATGTGCCCTGAGTTGGTACCACTGCGTATGTCGTTGTGCTCATTGTCTCGTTCCCTCAATCGAATCGTCTCAGAAATCCCCGCCGCACTGTGCAGCGGGGCAAGGTGTCACCCGATCAGCAACACTCAACACTGCACAGGGCCTTGGCTCCAGCGTCGTCCTTAGCGTCGGCCTCATTCTCCCAGATCAGCAGACGGCCCTGCTCCCACTCGCCCCGCACCAGCTCGTCCATATCGTAACCGCGGTCAGCCAGCAGCACCTCAGCGTGGATTGCGGCTTCGGTGTAGTCGCTGAATGTGCCCAGCAGTTCAGTCTCGTTGCCACTGGTGAATCGGATGGTGTAGTCGCTCATTGTTCGTTCCCTCAATCTCGTGTCGTTTGGTCCCGCGTGCCACACTGCGTGACTCGCATGTCAGGATAGTACACCTATCGTCACATTGTGTCAATAGTCTGCACAAAGATTTTCAGAAAATAATTCTGGAACGTCAGAACAGCACCTTCTGCCGCAGTCGTTCGTTGGCGAGCTGAACATACTCCGGATTTTCAGTCACAACGGCGCTCCCAGCGAATGCGAGCTATCTGACTACTCCCAATATCACCGCGCCGGCGACTGGGCGAATCCCAACCGGCGCGAGGCGGCAACTCCTGTACTGCAGTCCATCCAGCGCCTCGCAATGATGCGCCAGATTCACTGTGCTGCGTATATGTGATGCAACGCACATAGCCCAGTGCTTTAGCTGCACGCACTATAGCACCGTAAAGCATCGAATTTGCGTTGCGCGTACCGTCCGTGCATGTTCGCGTTATTTCGAGTGTCAATCCGTCGTCCAGCATCCGAGCCACGGGACGACCGGCTACAGCTACTCCTACGCACCGGGCATCAATAAACAGCCCCACGCTGAATTTGTGGCCTACCGGCGGTTTGTTGTGCCGATGGTGCTCGCGAACAAACTGTTGCGCCACTTTTAATGAAACTGGGCGAATAACCATTTCGAAACTCCCGTATAATGTCCTGACTCGATTCAGAACAGCACCTTCTGCCGCAGTCGCTCGGCTGCGTCAACCCTCCTCGCCTGTCTTTTGTGGCGGCTGCTCCTGCAGTATCCACAGTACCTGCGTGATGTCGATGCCGTCGTACCATAGGCCGTCTGAACAGCCCTTCATCCACGCGCCGTGCGGGTCGCGCTCCAGCCGATACCGCTGCGCATTTTGCAGGACCTCAATTGCTCGCCGAATTCGTGAATCTTGTTCGTTCTCGCTCACCGGTCAAATCTCCTCGCCTGTCAGGTTGTGGATTTCGATTTTGTTGCCTTGTGCCAAATGCAACATTGTCATCAACATTTGGTCGAGTGATTCCGCCGCCCCCTTCGACGACATGAATTCACGTGACTGGTACACCGTCGAATCACCGCGCATCAATCGCCAAACGTAAAACCCCGCAGTTGTTTTCAACACCTCCAATCGCACGTTCATCTCGTCCTCCGAATCTGAAACGTATTGTCGCCGACTTGCTTCGCTCGAAACCGCAGGCTGTGCTTAAAATTCCGCTGCACCCTCCGCACGTCCTTCAGTTCAACTCCGTCCACTCGCCCCACGCAATCCACGCCCATCCGCCGAATCATGCCAACGATTCGCAGGTACTGTTCCTGTCGGTGGATAACACACCTGCATCGGCAGAGTGTTTTGAGCACATGCGTTTTGCCATCCCCGACGATCACGCGGAAACGATATCCTCGCCCCAGTTGTTTCGAGGCCTCATTCGCCCTCGCCACAGCGTGTTCCAGTGACAGCCGATCCGCACACACGAACGGCTTCGACTTGCCGACCCGCCAGTCTGGACTGTCGGCAATCCGCACAATCTCCCGACGGCTGACCGTGATTCCGTCCGGCCCGATCTTTGTTCGCAGTGCGGTGCCGTCGTCAGTGCATTCGTTGTGAAACGCAATGACTCGCCGGAGTGGTGTGTATTGTTCACGCGGGATCTTCAGCAGGACGGATGAACCCACGGCCAGCTCGTCAAGGCGGTGTTGTTCGATGACTGGGTGAAGTCTCATCGGGTCACCTCCTTCAGCAAAGCACGCACGCTGTCCACCCAGTCAGACACTGGTTCAAGCATGGAATACACTGACCGGCCTGCGGTCACCCTGTGGAACTCATAAGTGCCCGCGGCAATGTCAGACTGCAGGACCTCAAACGCATCGTCACCAGACAATGTGATTTTCAGCATCTCACGCAATATGCCGTCGATACGTTTTTGCTGATGCGTCAACGCGCTGTTTTCGTACATACGCTGCACGTCGCCCGTTAGGATCTCGTGGCAATCATGGAGCAGTGCCCATAGGCGCACGCTCAACGGCTGCGCAACCGATCTGTAATACACCGCCAGCGAATGCTGCAGCACACTGCATTCGACCGCCTGCCCGCCGAACCGATTGATTCTGTGCAGGCATTGCGCCACACGCTCCGGATCGTTGCGGATTGCGTTTGCGAGTTCCTCGGGTGTTTGTATTAGACTCATGGTACCTGCCCCTCCGCGTCGTCCTCAGCCAATCGCAGCCTCAGCCCCCGCACGTCACTTTCGATCTTCGCGATTCGCCGCATCACGTCGGACAGTGTCCGATTGATCCGGTCAATCTCCGCCTGCAGATCCGTTTCCGGTTCCGGTGTCGGCTCTGCCTGCGGTGTCGGCTGCTCCGTGTCTCCGTCGATGTAGATTCGGATTTGTGGCATCATTCAACCCCTCAAAAAAGTGTCCTCGATTTCTCCAGCCCTCGAATAAAACTCAACGCCGTCGGCAGGTGCGTTGCCGGGTACATGCTGTACGCTGTCCCGTCAACGGTATCTGCCCCCAAATCAAACGCATACCTCAGTCGCCTCAGTGTATTCACGCGCCCAATGTGCACCGCCTTTCCTCGCTGCTTCGCTGCCTCAATCAGCCCTGCAGACTGCCGCAGCTTGAATCGGTTGTCGCCGCCCACGAATACCGCATCAATCGCACCCCACGGCACCTCCGATTCGTCGCATCCATTCTGCAGCACGAATGCCAGCGGAAACGGAATGCGTCCAATCTCCTCCAGCCAATACGCCAGCCACCAGCCGAACAGCCTCAGCGTCGCCGCATGATTGCCGACCACGTCCGGGACTGCCACCCACAGCGGCGGGTGATATCGCTCCGTTGCCCACGACTCCACACACAGCCTCCAGAATTTGCGGTCGTCTGGCCGTGAGAATGCCGCATTGTCAGCTGCCCACGGCAACGGCAGAGAACACAACCGGTTACCAGTCTGCGGAGTGTGCAACACTCCGAGATGGTCCGGATATGCTGCGGCCAGTTGCCGCACCGTTGCTGTTGCGCCGCTGACCAGGATTCTCACTGCACCCCCGCCGCATTTGCCACGATCGCCGCCAGCCCTTCCTGCCGCGTCGGGTAGCGTGCATCAATCCACCGCACCACCTCGGGCGGGAGTTTGACCACACACGTGATCGCCTGCACTGAATGCTTGCGGGGTCTGCCCATTGGCTTTTTCTCGGTCTGCTTTGCCTTCTTCATCGGTCGTCCTTTCGTTGAGTAAACATTCATCACACCGCCGCATTTCCAAATAGCACAGCGGCTGCCTGCACGTCTCGCACAATGCGTTCATGTCCGGATTCCTGCCTCAAACCATGTCGTCTCTGACTGCCTGATGCCGTCCACAAATTCAATCACGCGCACTCCGCAGAACTCGTCATCGGAACAGTCGTGCACCGCGGGATTGTTAAACCACATGCGGTCGAAACTGTTGGCGTAGATTTGGGCCACGTTTCGCGCCCCAAGCTCACTCTCAAACAACTCCAGCGGCACGTCGCAATCTTCGAACTGCGCCACCACCAACCAAATTTTCCCCATGCGTTTCCCCTCGCTGACATATCGCTGACAAATCGCTGACATGAAACCCCCCGCCAGCCAGTCCGGCGGGGATGTCGTTTTTTGTCATCGCTTGCCGCTGAACCACGGCGTCTCATGTGCGTACCAGTAGCAATCGCCACCAATCATGATCTGGCTGTAGTTGTGTCCTGTTGCTGCGATGTCGGCCAGCACTGCCTCGCGGATGTGGCTGCTGTACTCTGCCAGCCGGATGCGTGTTCCCACGTTGCCGGTGCGGTACACTCGCTGTACTGAGATGTGGTTGATGTTTGCTGTCGTCGTCATCGTTCGTCCCCTCGTTCGTTTGTCGTTTGTCGTTCGCCACTGCGTCAGAGTCTACTATTGTTTTCGGAAACTGTAAAGGCCGATCTTGAAAGATTTTTGGAAAATAAAAAACCCCCGGAGTTTCCGGGGGTTTCTGGGGTGGGTGTCAGAGGCTCAGGTAGAACCCGGTGTTGGATTCGATCACGCTCCGAAGGCCGTCTGCGTACACCATATCGACTTCATTGATTGTGTTGCAGCCGAGTTTGCCAACCTTGCAGAACTTGACCGTGTAGGTGTCGGTGGGGTCCAGTTCCACGATGATCAGGTTGACCACCTTACCGTTGCACCTTGCACCAGATCCGATGTGAATCTGAATTGCGTTTGCGGTGGTTCCGATGTGCTTCGTGCCCATCATGAACATCGCCTTGTTTCCGATCTGGCTGATAATCGTCTGTGCTGTCTGGCTCATTGTCGTTCCCCTCGTTCGTTGTCGTTTGTCGCTCACACTTGCCACGTCAGGATCATACAATCATTTTCGGAAAGTACAAGCCTGAATCTGAAAGATTTTTGGAAAATAAAAAACCCCCGATTTCTCGGGGGTTTCGGGCGGGTCGTTCAGGCGACTCTTGCCCACAGCTTGTCGGCCACTTTTGCGAGGTTGTCAGCACCCCGGGCAATCTCTCGCGCCGTCCGTCCGTCGTATGGTCGTGGCACCCGCAGCGGTTCGCCGCTTGCCACGAATCCCGTCAGCACTGAACCGTACTCAACCCACCACCCGAAATACTTGAAAACGTTGTGCGCCCATCGCTCGTCGCGGCTCAAAAGGCTCAGCACGTCCTGCTTTTCAACACTGGCGTTACCGAACTGGCAGAAGATTGCTGAACTGATTCCGTTGATGCACTTTTCCAGTGGGCAGATGTTTCGCATTGTCTTGTCCCCTCGTTCGTTGTTTGGTTGTCGTTCCGATGCGTGAACTATACTTTCATTTTCGGAAAGTGCAACCCCATTCCTCCAGTATTTTTGGAAAATAAAAAACCCCGCGGTTTCGCGGGGTTTCGGGGCGGATCATTTTGTCCGCCATGCTATCAAATCGTCGTACCTGCCAGACTCCCGGAAGTCCTCGAACGTCCAGCCGCCCTCCCTTGCAAATTCGTAGGCGTCCAGTTCTGATTGAATGTCCTCGATCACAAACACCCCACCGACTCGCAGCAACGGCCACAGTTGCTGCACAGCGGCCTGCTGGTGCTGCAGGACGTGGCTTCCGTCGTCGATAATTAGGTCAAATTGCTGGCCCTGCAATGCCTGCAGGACCGGCCCGAAATCGGGTGCAGTCGCGACGATCACCGGCAGATCCGGGACCGCGTTCCGATCGACTCCGATTGCCTCGACCGGATAGCCGACATGCCGCCATGCTCGCAAAGACGCCCCGCGGAACACTCCGACCTCCAGCACGCGCTGCGGTCGCAACGTCTCCACCAGCCCGTCGTAGAACGCCCCGTAATTGTGCAGGGTGGTTTTGTCGCTGCCCTCATGCAGAAGAGCCTGTGACAGCGTCAGAACGCCTGCAGCAGGTCTGCTGCGGTGTGTCTGGTAGTCCGGTGCACTCGGTCCACTCTCCGCAATCGCACGGTCGACGGCTCGCAAATTGATCGGGATTCGCTCGCTGGGGATTCGGTTCAGCCGCTTTCGCCGATACCGGCCAATCGTCGGTGTGACAGCGTCCCCGTGACGAATCCAAATCCATCCCGGCTGTTCACTCACGACTCGAAAGTGCCACTGCTCCGCGAATAGGTGATGTTTCATGTCATGCGGGGACTTCATTCCGTCGGTGACGATGCTGACAAACTGGTTGCCCCGGTGGCTCCAGCCATACGCGCCGCTGCGGTAGTAGACGATCCCATGCGGCCACAATAGCGCGACCTCCCCGAAGGACGGCGCAGCGTTGTATGTGGCTTCGCAGAACTCCCGGCAAAGGCAATCATCATCGTCCATCCGGCTGACAACCTTCCGGCCCTCTGGCAGGTTGTAGTTTTCGCCATACAGCCGCCATTCGCTGCGCAGCACCTGAATCACGTAACAGCCCGTCCCCCGGATTAGCTCCAACCGTTCGGCTGCGTGCGGATCGTCCGGATGCTGGGCAAGGTGAACGACGGGTTTCCGGGTCTGCGCAGCCAGCGACGGAACGCACGTTGTGCGCGTGATTGCCAGACGCCTCCGCGATAGCTCGGGGTCAGTGTAAACGCTCTGGATGATCAGGATGTGTGGTGTCAACGTTTCGCCCCCTCAATCACTGCCCTGTGTGTGTGCCGTGGTCGCCGCTTGACCTTCCGCGGCTGACTCCTGCCAACCTTCCTGAAGGACGGTTGATAGCCGCTGTCCGTTGTTTCACTGGATGCCGGATCGGGCAGCAGCCCGGCAAGAAAGTGCCGCATCTCCGGAGTCCAGCATTGTTGCAAGTGGTTCAATACGTGGCAACCTGCCGTCAGTCGCTGCAGATCCTCGACGCTGTATCGTTGCTGAATGCGTGCGAAGAATCCCCGCGTGCCGTAGGGTCTGCCACGATAGGAATTCCCGTAGAGCACTTCCCAGAGCAGCGTCTGATTGTCCAAATCAAACTCAGTGAACAGTGCCGCCAGCTTGCCACGCTCGACCGTATGCGGCAGGTGTGTTGCGTAGTCGTGCTGCGGTCTGCCTCTGGCCCGCAGTGCCTCCATCGACTGCCACTTCCGCCGCTGCCATTGGTTGCTGTTGTCCCGCGTCCATGGGTACGCGCGGGGCGTGTCCAGGTCATCCCATGAAGTCTCGCGCAGCAGGTACACGTCATCCATCATCCAGACAAATTCGCTGTCGATCTCGGGGTGCTGGCTCATGGTTTTCATCTTCGCCAGCATGTCCCGAAAGCCTCTATTCGCGCACGGTCCAATGCGGGGCTGTTCAATCACGTGCCCACGATACCACGGGGGACGGTCGCCGACGATTGTTGTCTTGACCGGCCCATCAAAAAAACGCTCCACACTCCGCACGCTCCAGCGTAATTCGTCCCCACTGGCTCCGCCGTGCCAGTATGGCCAAACAAACTGAGTGGCTGATGTCCGGTGTTTGACTGTGCCGCACGTGCCGCAGGAACGCGGGGCGGGGCGGTAGGGTCCGTCAATCCTGTGCTGCCGGACAATCAACTGCTCAGTCTGCGCAAAGAAATCTGCAGGCACTCGCAACACGCACCCATTGCACGCCGTCGCATCAAACGGCGTCGACCTCAAAACGCTCGGATGATCGCAGCCACACTCACCCGGCTTACCAATCTGCAGACGATATCGGCAGGACTCCATAATCAGTTCCACGGTCTGATGAATATGGTTTGCGGGAACGTGCCGCGATGGTATTCATAACTGATGTTGTTGCCCGGCCCGATCCCGTAATTCTCGGGACGGCCTCCGGGGAAGTCTGGATCTGTTCGCACTGCCGCACCGAACCCACGATACCACTGCAGCGAAATCTGACTGAGACACGCAAACTTGCTCACGGCAATTGCCGTCCGGTACTCCACCGATAACGCAACCTGAATCGGTGCCGGTTCTGTGTACGTCGGCGAACAGTAGCCCGTGCCGTTGAACTGCAGCAGCAACCTGACTTGATACTGTTCCTCGCCCAGTGGTGTGTCCGGCAATCTAATGAATCGCAAATCGCACGCCGGCTCCGGGGCGCATGGCCTGCGGTTCTGGTCGTGGTTTGCGTGAAACATACCTGGCTGAATGCGGCTGCAATCAATCGGATCGCCTAGCCCCGGTGGCGGTCCCGGATCATATCGGTTTACGCCATACGTACACGACCATGATGTGTTGTTGCCCGGATACAGAATCGTGATTCCATACGGTCCCTGCAGTTCCCCGGCAACCACCTTGAACGGTGTCTGCAGCATCTCCACGCAACCCCAATCACCGTATATCGTCGGTGGCTGCTGCACCATTGCGGGCTTGCCGAGAATCACCTTGTACGCCGTTGCACGCACTCCAGCAACACACGCCTGGCATGGTGTCGGCTGATACGGTTCTGACGGCGGAACAGACTCCGGCCAGCTTGGCTGAGATGGAAACGATCCCGACCAACTTGAACCCGGCACTGAAGACAGTGACAGGCTTTCGCTGTTGGTTGCACACTGGCACCCGCACCCGATCAGCATCTCACGGCCCCCCGGTGCCTGCACTCGCAGAAGGCCCGCCCGCTGACGCACTCGCAGCCCCAAACGAGAATGATTCGGATTGCGGCCCGCAGTCTGCTGCGTATGGTTGCCACTCGCCGTCAATGAATTCAATTTTCACATAGGTGTCGGCGTCGATGCTGATGTTCTCGAAACGGTTTACGACGGTAACGACGATTTCCGACAACTCCAAATCCCCGGACCCGTTGCCCTGCAGGATTGTTGCCTGTGCCGTGCTCGGGTCTGTCAGCGTATCGACGGCTGCCAATAGGTCAGATTGCAAGATAGCCTGACGGCGCAGTTGCTGCTGTCGTGGCAGTTGCGTGCTGTTGCCGCCGCCGTACAAATTCAGGTAATGCCGCACAGTCTGCTGGATCTGTGACAGCAACTGCGGACTGACAAGATAGCCGCTCATGCGTCAGTCCTCGTAGGCAATCACGCGCACCCGACACGCCGCCGTGTTCGCTTTCAAGTACAGCGTCGCGCCCGGTTCAAGCCTGAATGGTCCGGCAGTCTCACCGGCTTTCATTCGTCCACCGTACACGCCGGTTGCGAATCCCCACTGAACGTAGTTCGTGGTGTCCAGATTGTGCAGCAGCACAAATCCGTTTGTGGTCACGTCCGTCAGCGTAATGGATTCTTCAGTGGTGCCGATGCTGTGCTTTCGGTCGTCCTGTCCCACGCCTGTCTGGTTGTATTGCTTCCGCAGGCTCGGAAAGGTGTGGGTATCGCTGAGATTGGTTGCGTGCCTTCGCTCCATTGCCAGCGTGATCGTGATTTCGTTTGCCATCGGTTGGCCTTTATGTCAACGGTAACGTGTTGAA
>Ga0315903_10004923_pt1 | contig 17618 bp, 23 predicted proteins | sample LakEriMetagenome_7_FD_203524 | JGI IMG/M metagenome (GOLD analysis project Ga0315903, IMG submission 203524) | Freshwater fungal communities from buoy surface, Lake Erie, Ohio, United States - Buoy 2 MA119 | ecosystem: Environmental > Aquatic > Freshwater > Lake | place: USA: Lake Erie, Ohio...
CTAGTGGTTATGCTAGTGCCGCTAAAGGCTATTTGGCTGACTATGTATTAAGAAACGTTCCTATTACATGGTCTCCTTTATGTTTTGATAATAGCAAGAATGATAAACATTACTATGTGGATGCTTTGGCTGAGAGTGTTATTGATCGTTCTTATTCAAAATATGATCGTTTAATAATTCATAGTACTCCCGATCTGTGGCAAAGTACAGTTTATCAACATAAACACATCAATGATATTATTGGATATTGTACGTGGGAAACAAGTAAATTACCTGATCATTGGGTAAAACACATCAATTTAGTGTCACAAGTATGGGTACCATCATTATTTAATAAACAATCGTTTATTGATTCTGGAGTAACCAGTGAGATAAAGATTGTGCCTCATATATGGCACCCACAGAATCTTTTTAAAAAGTCAAATGTAAAGATATATGACTACTGTCGAAACGAAGTACCCACCAACAAGTTTACGTTTTACAGTATAGGAGAATTAAATTTCAGAAAGGGTATAGAAGACTTAGTTACGGTGTTTGATAAACTTAATGAAAAATATAAAGATACTCAATTGATTTTAAAGCTACATTACAAGGATTATAGTCAAAAACACATAGAGTATTGTATATCCAAAGTACAACAATTAACAAATAAAGTGGGTACTAGTGTATTTCTTATATTTGAAAATTTAACCAATAAAGAAATATTAGCATTACATAGTTTTGGTGATTGTTATGTTAGTTTGAATAAAGGTGAAGGATTTGGTTTAACTATATTCGACGCTTTTAATTACAAAAAGAAAGTGATAGCTACTGGATACGGTGGACAAGTGGATTTTCTTGGCGAGAATTATAGTGGGTTAGTAAAATATAAAATAGATAAAGTAAGTGGTATGGATAAGTTTAGTACTAATTATTCTGTAGATCAAGAGTGGGCATATCCAGATTTGGAACATGCTTATGAATTAATGAAAGAATGTTATGAAAATTAGATTTAATCAGATAGACGATACTAATAGAGAATTCCAACTTATAAATGGAATATATTCTCCTGAATTTGATTCTAACAAAAAGTGGATTTGGACATCTACAAAGTTTGATGGCATCGTTTCTAATATAAACTACATTACATTGACAGTGCAATCCGAGATTCAAAATACATTATTTTATGAGGATACACAGGTGGAATTGGATCCTGAATGTGTTAATGTCATTAAAATAAAAACTACTGGCAAAAAAATATTTGAAGTCAAGTTGTTGGATCCTTATATTGTAAATGGAGACGAACGTGTTCTAGGTATTAAAATTACCAGAATAATGATTGATCAAGATGTAATATTTTAAATTAGTTTATGATACTACAAGAATGTGATTTATATCAATTTAGAGTTAAAAACTCTGATAAAAATATAGTGTTAAGTCACGGATGTTTTGATGTGTTTCATATCGGACACTTAAACTATCTAAAAGAATCTAAAAAATTAGGCGACATTTTATGTGTATCCGTTACTAACGATTCTTTTATTAACAAAGGGCCAGATAGACCTATTTTTAATATTAAAGAAAGACTTTCTATTATAGATGAATTAAAATGTGTAGATTGTTGTTGTATGTCTGACGATTTTACATGTATTAACATAATTCGAAAATTACAGCCAAACTTTTATACCAAGGGGGTCGATGTTAAAGGAAAAGAATTCGATATCGGGTCTAATTTATATAATGAGTGTGAGGAATTAACCAGAGTAAATGGTAAATTAATATTTGTAAATAGTAATACCAATATCACATCTACAAAAATATATAATATAATATGATTGATTTTTTTAAAAAACGAGTATTGTATTTTAGTACGTGGGCAGATAGTTTCGGAGATGGTATTAATAATATTAAGCACATGTATTATGTTTTGAACGAAAACAAGTATAACACGTTATTACATCTTAATGTAAATACAAATACAATTCGAAATATATGGTGGATGTTACATGAAGATAATTTGATTGATAGATTATATTCTCATCCAGAAACAGAGACTACTGTTAATTATCTTCAAATATATAATAGTATGAAGTATGATGAAGTTTATTTTAGAGATATCTATGTAGATAATCACGAAGAAGTACATAAGTATTTTTTAAATAAATCAACATGTTATGCACTTGGACACCACGAATCTTTTAAATTATCTAGCAAATTTGAATTTCCATTAAATAATAAAAATATATTTGAGTGTTTTAAACATTCATTTAAAAATCAAAAAGAAGAGATTTTAAAGTGTATAACTACAGATAAAATTGCAATATTGATGCCTTTCTCTACCAGAAATTATGCAATTCTAAGAGAAGAAACTATTCTAAACATTTGCAATTTATTAATTGATAAAGGATATAGTATTTTATTATGTGGCGAATATCCTATTCCATATAATTCATCTGATGACTGTGATTATAATAGACATGCGAGATTAACTTTAGATTTGTTAAAACAAAAAGGTTCTGATAAGATTATAAATCTATTGGGGATGAGTTCTTCAAAAGTTGCTGCGTTGTCAGAAGATTGTGATGTTATGTTGTATTCTTCTACTGGAGCTATACAAATGAGTTATTATGAATATGCAAAATGTCCTTGGATAATATTGGAAAACGGTAGGGAAGATATGATGAATGGATTATCCAGAATATTTTCTTCAACCCCTGTTAAAATAGTTGATGTAAATTGTAAATATAAATATTGCCAATCACATTTACAAAATACAAACGCCGATAATATTCCTGAAAAAGTAAGGATATGTAACAATACATATTCTAAGTGTACAGGTGAAGAATTCAATTACGATACATTGTCAGTATTAATAGATAATATATGAATATAGAAAGTATAATAACGGGCAACCCTTATAAAAAATATAAAGAAAAATCATTTGTATCGGATGTATTATCTTGGCCAAGAGAGTTTGATGATATCGTGTTTAAAAACATAATAAATCGTGCTAAACCAAACACCATTATCGAACTTGGATCCTTTTTGGGATATTCCACATTTAAAATGCTTGATGAATGTAAATTGTTAAATTTATCTACCCAATGTATCTGTATTGACACTTGGTTAGGAGGAGCCGACCATTTGATTAATTACAAGCGTGACACAGATCGTACATTTTTTAAATATTATAATTTGGATTGTGGAATTTCTGGTGTGTTTGATCAATTTTGTATCAACGTTGTTAATAAATCATATGACTCAAATATAATTCCTCTACCCAATACAACTGACAATGCATTTATTTATCTTAGTAAATTTAATATAAAAAGTGATTTAATTTATGTAGATGCGTCACATACGGAAGAACAGACTTATAAAGATATAAAAAATTACTATTCATTATTGAATACAGATGGTATAATGTTTGGACATGATATCAATTGGTCCGGTGTTAAAAATGCAGTAGAACAATTTTGTATCGAAAATAATTTAACTTATAAAACATATTATGATAAATATTGGGAAATAACCGACACATCAAAAGCCATATGAATGATATAAATTTTGAATTTTTTGGATTACAGTCTCCATACGATAGATTCGATGTTAACACAATCGAAAAGAATTGTGACATAGAAAATTGGCAATATCCAGATAGTGTTAACATTTTTAGACGGTTTATAACAGAAAAACAACCGAAGTTGATTATTGAACTAGGATCTTATCTCGGGTGGTCTGCCATTACAATGGCAGATATATGTAGACAAAATAATATAGATTGTAAAATTTTATGTATCGATACTTGGTTAGGAAGTGTAGAACATTGGAGAAAGGATCAATGTAATTCTTTGAGTAAGTACAATTATTTTTCAAACGGCACATCTACCATGTTCGATTCATTTTGTAAAAACGTAATAAGTCACGGAGTTCAAAATTATATTATTCCACTGCCAAATACTACGGATATGATGTTTAAGTTGTTGTCACACTATAACATAAAATCGGATCTTATATATGTAGATGCTGCACACGAATATGAATCTGTATTGAAAGATTTGACTTCATATTACAATTTGTTGAACGAAGGCGGTTATATTTTCGGGGATGATGTTTGTTGGCAAGATGTGAATAATGCAGCTATAGAATTTTCTAAAAATGTGAGTAAATCGTTGCAATATTCGCCGAACAAAAATTTATATTATATTAGAAAATGAGATTAAAAGCCTTTATCACTTCTCTTAACGTAGATAAAAAATATCCACAATTTTCAAAATGTGGTTATACAAAAGATATCTTTATGCGAGATATACATAAATATGGAAACGTAGATTATTCTGAATTAGAATTATCAGACGTTATATTTGTATTTGTTACTTTTTTAGGAAATGATTATACATTTGATGAAAAAACCGCGGAACTAATTTCTAAAGCAAACAAACCAATTGTTATTTTTGATTATACAGAATACGGACCTCACAATGGTGAAATTCGCGTTGGTGAATATAATCTATTTGGATATAAAATTGAATTTAGCGATCTTACAACTGGAAATTCTGACAAAATGCATAAATTTTTATTTGACAATCAAACGTTAATAAAATGTTATTTCAAACGTGAATTAGGAACCCATGTTGATATATCAAAGGTTCCTTTTAATGTATATCCGTTAGAATTTATATGTGATGATTATAATATAAGCACAAATGTTGATACTAAAGATGAATACTATACTCGGAGATGTATATACAACTTTGTATGGGGATTTTCTAATTACTCTAGACCACAATTACACGGTGCTATTTTAGTAAATATGCAAAAATTTGCATGTAGATTTGCGTTGTCATATAAACAAGCGACTACTATATTAAAAGACTCTGATGAAAAGTTTATGTTTGTTGTAAATCACGATTGGTATGAGAGAGTTGATTTAAATCCTATAAATTCAAAATCTATGATGATTGTGGACTTATATGGGTGTGGTCAAAAATGTTTTAGAAACGTAGAATCTACAAAAAATTCATTGAGCGTAAAACAAGATCCGAATCAATTAAAATATGCATATGAGTGGAAAGATGGTATTAATTGCATTAGTTTACCTGTCAATAATGATATGTCTTTGGACTTAAATAAGTCAATTGAAGTATTATTGGAATATCGACACGATAAACAACATTTATTATATGATATGTATCTTAATAGTGTTGAGATGAATAAACTGTATTCACCCAATAACTATATCCCAAATCACTTAATTAAAAATATAAGGAATAATATATGAATAATTCATTTAATGGTTGGTTTTATGTCGATCAATATAATTTAAATAAAGTTGTCGATTTGGTATTAACAAACGGAACAGCTGAAACTATACAATCTGATATGTGGCTCATACCATTTATAGGCGATGAAAATGCATCATTATCAGTTTTAGATTTTGGATGTGGTGTAGGGCGAAATATTTTTGACTTTTCCCATAAATTTAAAAATTGGAAATTTTATGGTTATGATAACTTAAATATGTTGAAAAAAGCGAATGAGTATTCGGTTGGTAAATTTAACAAAAATATCACGGATTATCACAATATCGAAATGAGATCTAGTTGGGACGATTTAAAATCAATGAAATTTGATTGTATCTACGCAACACTTGTTTTTCAACATATACATGAAAAGGATCTTAATTTATATTTACAAGATATAAAACAAATGACCAATAAATTGATTGTGTCTGGTAGAAGATTTAACGATGATATTATTGACGGTGAGTATAAAAATACTTGGCAGATACTAGAAAATAACGGATATCATCCATCTAACGCTTTAGATATTAAATATTCTATCGATGGAGATCCTAATGAACACATAACGTGTATTTATGATATTTGATCTAAACGATTTAGATATAGAAATTTTAAAAAAATTTGATGGATCATCCAATTACTTTAATCCTTCACATTTTAATGGAAAAACTATATACAGACACGAATCTAAATTTGAAGGTAGATTACTGGTAAGTGATATAGTAGATGATCTAGATAACGTTTTATTACAACACCATACAGACGAAAACTTCTTGTGGAGTTATGAAGATGCTAGATTTATAAATGATAATGAGATAAGTGTATGTTGTTGTAAACGAGATAAGAATGATATTGAAAAAATAATAAACGTTGAGTACAAAAAGTACAATTTAACTACAAAAGAACTTACACATTTTAAAACTCAAAATGCTCATTTTGAAAAACATTGGCAATTTTACAATGACAAAATAATCTATCATGTAAATCCATATACAATAATGGATAGTAAAGAAGAGGTTGTATTTAAAAAACAACTTAATTGGCAACCATGGATTGAAAAATATGGTAACCCAGGATTAAGTACGAATGTGTTTGAAGTGGGAGGAATTAAATATTTGTTGTTTCATAGCTATATATGGTTTAGTAGATTACACTACAAGTATTTTGTTGGTTTATTAAGGTTAAACGATGATTTATCTCCACTGGGGTATACTATCAATCCAGTATTTGAAGCTAACAGAGAATACACAGATCCTACTTTATTGAATGATTTATGGAATTGGCGAAAAACCAAACTGTGTGAAGTCGTTAAGTATGAGGTAGTATTTCCAATGAATGTTGTAGTGGATGATACGAATATTAATGTATATAGCGGATTGAACGATTGTAGTTGTGTTAATATAAAAATTAATAAGTTTGAATTTATAGAAAAAATCAAAAATGAATCATTTATCTTAGTATGAATATTTTAAACAAACATTTTAATAAAATATACATAATTTCATCATATTCAACTCAAAATAGGTTGATTGATCTAATCCCATTTTTTGCAAAAGAAAACATAGATTTAGAAATAGTAATAGGTCCAAAGAAAAAGTACTTTAATCCTGACTACACAAAAACACATTGTAGCGAAGGTACACAAAGTCATATAAGCGCTACAGAATCTATATTCTTAAAAGAATCCTATTTAAAATCATATACGTTTTGTATTATGGAAGATGATGTTTTTTTTGATGGTAATTACTCCGAAAAACTGACGAACTTTTTTACAGAACTACCATCTGATTGGGACATTGTTAATTTGGGATATCATGAATATACATCTTTAAAAATTAATCCAAACAAACTTTATTATAAAATAGATAATCAAGAAAGAATTTGTGGCGCACATATAGTTGGATATAAACATCATGTAGTGGATCATGTTAAGAATGTAATTGAAAAATGCATATATCCGTGGGATTGGTTTTTAAATGATGATGTTTATCCACACTTCAAAACATATGTTCCTATAGAACATATTGTATACGGTTCTTCATTTAGAGACGACGAACCAAGTAAAAACGTTTTCTATAAAAAATATAAATCTTCCGTACTGCCTGGATGAAAATTATTGTTGCTCATTATAATGAAGATTTGTCTTGGTTAGATAAAATAAAGACAAATCATATAGTTTATAGCAAAGGGTTTACAAACTCAAAGTATTCTTCTTATACATTGCCAAATGTTGGTAGAGAAGCAGATACATATTTGTATTATATAGTTAACAACTATTATAATTTAGATAATGATATTATTTTTTTACAAGGCAATCCATTTGATCATTGTCCCGATGTAATTGATGTAATAAATCACACTAACGATATAACTGATGTCAAGTGGTTATGTTCTAATTGGGGCCCTGTAACCAAGGATTATCAGGGTGGACCAGGATCAATTCCTTTACCATTATTAGATTTGTGTGAAAAGTTATTTAATAAAAAATTTGATAATGACAAAACATTTACATTTTCACCAGGTGCACAATATATTGTGCCAAAAAAGTTCATACTTAATAAATCTTTAGACTGGTGGAAGGACTGTTACTATATATTTACAGAATATATTGAAACGTCCCCGTGGGCGTATGAACGTCTGTGGCCTATGATATGGGAATATGAAAATTTATAATACACGAATTGATTTGGTAAAAGATTTGGTTAATACATCATCTATATGCGTCGAGTTGGGGGTACTATATGGTTCCTATGCACAACACATATTCAACCAAAATCCAAAACAATTATATTTGGTTGACTTGTGGAATAGTTCTATGCCATGTGGAGATGATGATGGAAATGATTTGAAATGGTATGATCCCGAATATTGTTTATTTGAGATAAAAAGAAAATTTGAAAATAAAGAAAATGTTATTGTAACACAGAAAGACTCCGTTTCATTTTTGAAACAATGTGAAGATAACTTTTTTGATTTTATTTATATAGATACTACTCATACTTACCACGATACTCTTATAGAATTAGAACTTTCATATCTAAAATGTAAACCTGGTGGATATATATGTGGTCATGATTTTGATTTAAATACGGATCGATGCAAAAGTTATTATGAGTTTTATGTTGATAAAGCCGTATATGAATTTTGTTACAAATACAATCAAAAAATATTTGGAATTGCCATAGATGGATGCAGTAGCTTTGTTATTAAAAAATCGGTCAATTAACCACAAATGATAACAATTGTTTCTCCGGTTTATATCGGACAATCACATCGAGTGCAATATCACAAACACTTTTTAAGTTGCTGTAAAAATTTAAAGAACTTTGATGATATTAAATTTATATTTTTTTATGAACAATCCATTTTAGATAAATCACTAGTAGAGGAGTTGTATAAATATAAAAATATCGATGTCCATATTAACTCTTATAGGTTTGGTACTTTTCTAAATCAATATAATTGTTTGAATTATTGTTTTGAACATCTAAAATTAGATCATGCAATTTATTTAGAAGATGATGTAGATATTTCTAATGATATATATGACATTACAAATTTTTACGTAAACTCTAGTCACTTTGCGGATAATAATATTTTTTGTTATTTAAATAAGGATAATTTATTTGACAATGTAAATACTAGATATGATTTGATTGAGATCAAAAATTTTATGAGAGGTGAAATAGATCGTTTTACACCATGGGGGTTTTTAGCAACTAAGAATATTTGGAATTATGTTTTAAAACATTGGGATAAACGTATATCGTTTGATTGGGAAATTGTGAAAGCTTGTAAAGATGATTATAAAATTGTAACTCCACAAGAATCCAGAGTAAATCATATCGGAGTTAATGGTATGAACTATAATAATCATATTTTTAAAGCACATAATTTTGCAGCTTATAATGTTAAACAATACACGGATGAAATAAATTATAGTTATGTATGATTATTTAATAGTTGGATCGGGATTGTTTGGAGCCACGTTTGCTAATTTGGCAAAATCAGCGGGAAAAACTTGTTTAATACTTGAAAAAAGAAATCACATAGGTGGCAACATTTATACAGAAAATATGAATGGTATAAATGTACATGTGTATGGACCTCATATATTTCATACATCTAACAAAGAGATATGGGACTATATAAATAAATTTGCTGAATTTAATAACTTCTATAATAGGCCAAAGGTAAAGTACAGAAATAACGTATACTCGTTTCCTATTAATCTGTTTACATTATACCAATTATGGGGCGTAACTACTCCAAACGAGGCCAAAGAAAAACTTGCTAAAGTAAAACTATCAATTAAAAATCCTTCGAATTTGGAAGAGTGGATGTTGAACGAAGTGGGTGAAGAAATATATCAGACATTTATATATGGTTATACTAAAAAACAATGGGGTAAAGAGCCAAGGGATTTGCCCACATCAATTATAAAACGACTTCCTATACGCCTCAATTTTAATGACAATTATTACAAGGATGAAGACGTATATCAAGGAGTACCGATTGGGGGATACACACGATTAGTTAACCGAATGATATCTGATATTCCGGTGGAAATAGGGGTAGATTTTAATAAAGATATAGAGTATTGGATATCTAAGGCTAAAAATGTTGTGTTTACAGGAGCAATCGACGAGTTGTTAAATTATCATATGGGTACATTAGATTATAGAAGTCTTCGATTTAATCACGAACGTGTTGATGTAGAAGATTATCAGGGTAATGCTGTCATGAATTATACAGAAGGACACATTCCTTTTACCAGAATTATTGAACATAAACATTTTGAATGTATCAACTCAAATCATACCATAATATCCCAGGAGTTTCCAGATAACTGGTCCATTGGAAAAGAAAAATACTATCCTATTAATAACGACGATAACAACAAATTACATAAACAGTATGTAGATGTAATTAAAAAAGAATATCCAAACTTTATATTGGGAGGTCGATTGGCTTGTTATAAATATTTTGATATGCATCAAGTTATTGGTCAGGCATTGAAGAAGTTTGAAGAACAATGTTATTAACTCGATTTATTAGATTAAATTTATCTTCTTTAGTTAATGCACAATTAGCATGATACAATATAATGTTTTTATCTATATTGTGTAATCCAACAGATGTGGATAAAAACGTGGGTGGTAACAATTCCCAATTAAGATTATAATTATTTTCTTTATATAAAAATTTATTAATAATCATTTGTTCCCAACCGTTTGTTTTCTCTAATTCATTCATTACATCGCTGAAAAAATTATATGTTTTTTGATTCGATCTTATAATATTAAATCCAAAATTTATATTACCACCTTGCCCTTCCTGTACGCCGTCAATCAGTTCTCTTAAAAATAATATATCATTTCTTTCTATTAGAGAATTGATAGTTGGCATAATTGGTTTATAGAACACAATATCTATATCTGAAAATATAAACGGAGTATTGTCCATATTTTCATTTATTATGTTCAATATGTTATTAACTCTAGATTTCCAAACGTCGATGCCTCCGCCAAATTTTTCAGTATTTGGGGTAAATTCATTAAATTTAGGCGAATCAATTTTAATTTCAATCAATTCGAATTGATCTTTAGTATTTGATATGAACAGGTTTCTCATATCAATAAAATCTTCGTCGTACATGTAATAGAGTTTCATATGTTTTTTAAAAAATTAATCATTTGAGTTTTAGATCGATCAACTATATGTTTGTATAATTTACGTCTCTCTCTCTCTCTTCATCTTTTTCAATTGGTTTAAAATTTTCAATATACTATTTGAAATAATGTTCGTCAATAAAAAAAGATTTTCTAAATTTATAAATGATTTCTGTACAATAAATATACGATGTATTAATCTTTTTTGTATAGATTTACCAACAAAATGTAAGAATGAGTTAGAACGAGATATATTAGAATTATAAAAATTTTTGGCCAAACACGGAATATATATAGCATTACAGATAGATGTAATAGACAAAAGACTATAATTTTAAGGAAAAATTTATGATTAATAGTTTAGTTGATAAAATTTATTTAATAACGACTTTAAATTCAAGTAGATTTGATTATATCTCAAATCATTTAAAAGAAAATGACATAAACTATGAGTTGTTTATAGCAACAAATTATAAATTATTTTCAAATGATACAAATGTAATTGATAGTGGAGAAGAAACGCGGCCGGCATTAAGTTTACTCAGCTCATTCATATCAATAATTTATTCCGCAAAGTTACATAATTATAATTCCATAGCTATATTAGAAGACGATTGTTTTTTTGTTGAAAATTGGAAAGAAAAATTCCAAAACTTTTATAGTAATATTCCTAGCGATTGGGATTTAATAAATCTGGGATATCATCCATTACACGAATCTGATACTATTAAAGAAAAAATAAATGATTTTGTATATAAACCTTTAAATTATCATCACACATCACACTGTATGGTTGTTAAAAATACATGTTTTGATGAGTATATTAATATAAATAATAAATTTAAATATACAATGCCATCGGACTATGTTTTTAATGAAATTTATAAAAATCCATCATATAAATCATTTTATCCGGTTGAAAAATTTGTATATCAATTGTCTGTAAGAAATGTAGGTTACGAAATATCAGGTGCGGATTTAAGATTTAAAAGTTTAATATATGATACCTAAAAAAATACACTTTATTTGGTTGGGAAAAAAAGAAATACCAATCAAATATTATAATTTTATCAATGAATGGAAACAAAATTATAATGACTATGAAGTTATTGTTTGGGACGATGAAATGGTCGAACAAAAAAATCTTATACCAGACGATTTAAAAAAATACTATTTTTCCGATTTGCCTGAAGCATTTAGGGCAGATATAGCTAGGTACATTATTCTAAACAAGTATGGTGGCTTTTATTTTGACGTTGACTTTCAATTTTTAAAAAGAATACCAGATCAGTTTTTGAATTTCAAATTTCTGGGTGGTATACAAAACAACGGAGAGGTTGCTATAGGATTTTTTGCATCACAAATAAACAACGATCTTTTAACTGAAACTATTGAGTCTATGCCAATCAGTATCAATATAGCTATACAAGGAAATTATTACACGGGTGAAAATTTGTATCGAATAACGGGCCCGGAGTTCTTTAACAAAATATGCTTAAAATATTTCAATAATACGGACTATTTTTTCTTTACTAAAGAATATTTCTATCCATATTGGTTTTCTGAACCAGATCGTAGATTTGAATCATTTAATATAACATCACCACTATCATACGCGGTGCACCATTGGAATATTAGTTGGAGATAATTGTTATGAATATTCAATTTTATTCTTATGCCCATACAACATTGTCTCATGAAATACTTAAATATCAATCTTTAGTTTTTAATAAATTTGGATACAAAATAAATCAGGTTGTAAATGATAAAACCCACTCTGATAATTTAGAAATCTTTATTAAAACAAAAAATGTAGATTGTATTGTTATATTTGATATTGATTGTATACCTATTACTAAATACTTGTTATCTTATATTCAAGAAGATTTAATTAACAACGATTTGGTTGGAGTTGTTGGATGTGCAAATCATTTAAATAAAAACGATATATATGTTCATCCATCATTTATGTTTTTTAAACCACAATTATATTTTGATTGTGGATGTCCATTTTTAAATGAAGATCATAATAATGATGTTGCTCAAAATTTTACAAGATCGTGCATTAAAAATAATAAAAAAATAAAATATTGGTTAAATACACATTCAAATGATTATATTTGGAATTTACCGAATAATACCAAATTTGGACATGGTACGGTGTATGAACAAAAAGTCTATCATCAATTTGAAATTAGAAAACAAGAACAACATGATAATTTTATCAAAAAATGTCAATATATATTAAATTATGAGTTATGAAATTCAGCATATTGCTGGGAAAAAAGTTGGTGGATATAACGTATGAAAAAAATATTAGTTGGAATACCTGTAAAAAACACCGGTCGTTTTCTAGAAAATTTATTTAATCAGTTAATTAACTTAAATTACAATCATAAATTAATAACGGTGGTACTAATAGAAGGCGATAGTCATGACAACTCGTTTGAGATTTGTAAATCATTACAGAACAAATATAAGCACATTTTTAATGATATTAATGTTTTTAAATTAAATTTTAATTTTCATTTAAATCATGATTTTTCACGATACGAAAAACATTTATTTCCAGATAGAATTAAAAATCTAATTATAACCAGAAATTTTATAGTTGATAATTTTTTAGACGATAATGATTATATTTGGTGGGTTGATTCTGATTTTGAAATTATTGAACCGAATACAATAAATCAATTTATCAATCATGATAAAGATGTTATTATTCCAAAGGTTACACATGATAAATGGCAATATCATGATTGCGGATCTGTAGTTATAGAAAATGGAATTCAACATAGATTTCAGTTTATTAATAAAAATTTAGTTAAATTGGATCGGGCTGATACTCATTGTTTTATTAAACGTCATGTGTTTGATGCAAATATTAGATATACATATGTTCAAAAAGAATATGCCGATGGATGTGGCGGAAATCAACATTGTTATTCAGATGGAACACAATTTTCATTTGATTGTATAAATCGTGGATTTGAAGTTTACGGTGTAAATGATATTATAATAAAACATCACAACGTATGAAAAAAAATATACTGTATGTCGGGTCAACAGGAACAAGCGGTTATGCTATTGCCACAAAAAATTTTATTTTCAGCCATTTAATGTCCGGTAATAATGTTACATATTTGCCAGTTGATGTTGATAATACTCAGAAAAATGATAACGATCCTATTTCAATAAATGTAAAATCATGTGTAAATAAGTTTTATGACTATTATGATTACTTCATTTGTAATTTTATACCAACTTTATTTGAACCACAATACAACGATGTTAAGAAATATATAAATAATCCAAATTGTAAAAAAATACTACAAACGGTTTGGGAAACAACAAAAATATCAAATGACTGGTTACCTTACTTAAATAATCCATTATGTGATGAAATATGGTTGCCTTCAAAATTTAATAAAAATGTATTTGAGCAATCAGGAGTTACCACACCAATAAAAGTAAAAAAATATGTAAGTTATAATATTATAAACACAATTGATAAAAAAGATATCGGATTACCATTTCATTTTCGATATGGAAATGCGGATATAACAAAAACTTTCAATTTTTATTATATAGGAACGTGGAATGAAAGAAAAAATAATATAGGAACACTTCGTACTTTTTGTGAAACATTTTCAAAAGAAGATAATGTATCTTTGTTAATAAAAAGCAATTATTACATGTATCAAGATTCTTATACAAATGAAATTAAAACTGAACTTGAAAAGGTGTTGAGTGAGTATCCAAATCACCCAACAATTTTATTATTTCCAGATAACTATCCTATATCAACTTTGAATTTAATTCATAATTTAGGTGATTGTTATTTTTTACTACATAGAGGAGAAGGTCTTGGGTTATCTAGTTATGATGCATATTTAAACCACAAACCTGTAATTGTAACTGGTTTTGGGGGACACACAGAATATTTCTCCGATAACTATCCATATTTAGTCGATTATAAACTGATTGATGTAAGCAAAACATTTCCGTTTCCATTTTATCAACATGATCATCAATGGGCAGAGCCAGATTATAACCATGCTAAAAATTTATTAAGATTAGTATATGAGAAATATAGATAAATTCATGTTTGACTCTTTACATTCAAATGTGTTATTAAAATATAAATTTGATGTTGAAGTATTTATTGAATCGGGGACATTTGATGGAAGATCAGTTCAATTAGCATTAGATTGTGGATTTAAAGAAATAATATCTATTGAAATTTCAAATGAAACTTATATTGCAGCGATAAGTAAATTTAAAAATTATAAAAATGTACATTTGATAAATGGTGACTCGTATTTTGAAATGCCAAAAATATGTCAATCACTTACGAAAAAATCTTTATTTTGGTTGGACGCACATTTTGACAATTATAGTGACACAAGAGGTATAGTTGATTGTCCATTAATACATGAACTTTTATCTATCAAAACCTCAATTATAAAAAATCACGTTATAATGATAGATGATCGAAGAGTATTTGGTAATTCCGAACACACAGTATGGGGCAAACATATAAAGGAACATGAAATAATTAATTCAATTATGGAAATTAATCCGAATTATATAATTACGTATGAAAAAGGTTGTGTGGATAACGATATTATCGTTGCTTATTGTTAAGACCGATCAAATCCAGTTTGACTATAAAATTCTTTTGGCACATGTGTTCTTTTACAAATAAAAGAACCACGATCTAAATGAAATTTAAAACCTTCTGTAGTAAATCCGCTTATATCAGATATATAATTAACATATCCACTTGATAGTTTATAAAAGTTACTTGAATCATTATTTATTTCTTTTACACTGACCAATTCTAACAATCGTCGATTGTCTTCGAACATTAATCCCTCAAAAGCTATAGTTTCCTTACAAACGTCAAACGCATTCTTTAGTATTAATAACGGATCCGAATTGTGATAAAATACTCCATAACATAGTACAATATCAAACGATTGTTTTTCAAATATTGACACTAAATTACAAGCGTTACCTTTTACAAATTCAACTTTACTATTGAAATGGTTATGTAAAAAATTAAATCCGTCCATCCCACCCCATCGATATTTTGGATCGTCAAAAGATATTACACGCTTAGCACCTCGTCGTTCAGCTTCAAATGAAAAATAACCATCCCAACATCCAATATCCAACACAGTTTTATTGTTAAAATCGATTTCATGAAAGTAATACCATACTTTTGATGAGTATTCAATATTACTTATTCCTGGTGTATACTCTCCATTTTTTAATAAAACTTTGTGCCAAAAATTAATACCTTTCATTATTAATATATATATATATAATGAATAATTTTTTTGACCGGATCTATGTCATTACATGTGAGGATTCTAAAAATAGACAGCCTTATATAAGACAACATTTTAAAAATTTTAACATTACGTTTGAATTTAAATCCGCAATAGACAAATCTTTGTTGACGGAGGGTATTATTAATCCGGCTCAAAAAAGTTTAATACTTGCTCATAAACATTGCATTTTAGATTCCAAGTTAAACAACTATGATAGGATTTTAATCTGTGAAGATGACATACATTTTATAGAAAATTTGCATCAATGTTTTACCGATTTTATAAAAATTTTACCAAACGATTGGAATTTTATACAATTAGGCAACCAATCTATTGCAACAACGTGGCTTCGTCGAAAATATATTTCTGAAAATTTGTATGATTTTGAATGGGGAACTGGATCACATTGTGTTGGGATAAATTCAAATGTTTTTGATAATATTATAGAAACATTTGAAAAAATGAATGAGCCAGTAGATTTTATGTATTATAATTTATTTTCAAAAAATAATTGTTATTGTCCGAAAAATTTTTTAGCCGATGCTTTATCTAAAGCCGATGTTCTGTCTAAAAACTTACATTTACAGGGTGACAGTACAAAACCTATATTTCAAAGCACTATATTTTACTTGTAAATTGTTTTTTTGTATATTTATAAGTATATGTCTAAACTACAAGAATTGGGAGATACCGGCGACAGAATGATGCAAGGTTTGCCCTTTGCACAAGGTGGAGCTGTTTCTGGTGCTTCTGATGTGTCAACTTTTACAAGTCCAGATGTCTCACAAGATCCAAATCATTTTGGTACTTTGACTGATAAAAGTAAAATTACAGCCGGTGCAAAGGATTCTATTGAAAAAATATCTCCATTTGGACCTTATACGGGTCAAAATCCAAAAGATTATGTGGGAGATGTAGAACAAATCAAATACAAAGTAACTCCGGATGAAGTTATTATGGGCATTGATTATGAAATGAAAAAACTTGTATTGAAAGATAAACAAGTAGCCAAACAAAACGTTGTGAATAATCTAAAAAAAGATCATCAATATTACAGTAAACTTCATATGTTGGGTATTGAAGACGAACCAGAAAAGAAAGAACCTGAAGATTTTCGTACCCCTCAAGAAAAAGCTATTGCTGAAATAATGAGAGATTTACACGAAAAGAAGAAACAACGTAGAAATTGGAGTTGAATATGAGAAACTTTGCTAAAGATGGACCTCCCAAATATCGTAAACCAGAACCTTTACACAAAGGATGGCATTATATCGGTGACGGTAAATTTCACGATCCGAGTCTTGGTAGTGACCCAATGAGAGGTC
>Ga0315903_10004926_pt1 | contig 17612 bp, 8 predicted proteins | sample LakEriMetagenome_7_FD_203524 | JGI IMG/M metagenome (GOLD analysis project Ga0315903, IMG submission 203524) | Freshwater fungal communities from buoy surface, Lake Erie, Ohio, United States - Buoy 2 MA119 | ecosystem: Environmental > Aquatic > Freshwater > Lake | place: USA: Lake Erie, Ohio...
ATTGACATGGAAGAGTTTGAACTGGATGCCAAGCATACCGATATTGATATATTGGATGTGCGCAAGCCTTCGGAATGGAACACTCGTCACCTCAAAAGAGCGCAGCTGTACTCGCTGGATACGTTAGCTAAAACCTACACACAACTAGACAAAGACAAGGAATACCTCATTCACTGTGCCGGAGGTTATCGGTCAATGATTGCCGCTTCGTTTTTGAAGACAAAAGGATTTCAACGTGTTAAAAATGTGTATGGCGGGTTTGCAGCTATTCAAAACTTGTCACTTGAATTTGAATCGGCAACTACACAAAAAAGCGAGTAATCAAGAGCTAAAAACGGACCCTGGATATTATTTAGCCACTTCTATCAGCGAGGTTAATTGCTCATCAAGCGGACTAACTCCGGATGGAAAATACGTAACGAATTTGCCTGTTTCATCAATCAGAAACTTGCCGAAATTCCAGCGCACGTTCACATCCTCCGTTTTGTTGTATTTCTTTTGGGTAAGCCATTGATATACTACATGCTGTTGTTCGCCTTTCACATCAATTTTTTCGGTCAGCTGAAAAGTTACAGCATACCTGCGGCTGCAAAACTCCTGAATACGCTGCGGTGTGCCAGGCTCCTGACCTCCGAACTGATTGCACGGAAAACCGATCACTACCAACTTGTCCTTGTATTTATCAGCTAATTTTTGAAGTTCGCCAAGTTGTGGCGTATACCCGCATTCAGAGGCCGTATTTACCAGCAACACTTTTTTGCCCTTAAATGCACTGAAGTGTATAACGCTTTTTCCATCTAAAGCGCCAATGCTTAATTCGTAAAATTTGGTGGGCACTTTTGCCCCTTGTTGAGTGGTGAATGACATCATACAAAATACTACAGTAAAAGCGGACACAATTTTTTTCATGCTGTAAAAAAGTTAAAAGGTGAGAATCGTGTTTTTTATTTCCTCCATTTGCCATTGCGGTGTAGAGGTGGCACCGCATATACCCACCGTATCGCCATCGCTGAACCATTCGGGCCTCAGTTCGTTTTTAGACGAAACGAAATAGGTGTTTGGGTTTATTTCTTTGCACACATCGTGCAGCACACGTCCGTTCGATGATTTTTTACCCGATACGAAAATAATCTTAGCGTACTTTTTAGCGAATTCGCGCAACTGTATGTCGCGGTTCGACACCTGACGACACAATGTATCGTTAAAATCTACTTCGACACCACGCTTCACCAACTCATCACGTAAAGCGTATAGTTTTTTTGTGCTTTTGGTGGTTTGGCTAAACAGCTGCACTTTCTTCGGAAGCTCTACGCTATCCAGTTCGCTGAAGTCTTCAATCACTATAGCGTCACCGTTGGTTTGCCCTTTAAGCCCGGCTACTTCGGCATGTCCGTGTTTGCCCAATATCATAATAGGCTCTTGATGATTATACGCTTCACGCACCCTGTTTTGCAACTTTAACACAACGGGGCATGAGGCATCTACCAATTCTATATTTTGTTCAAGCGCTTTACGGTATGTTTCGGGAGGTTCGCCATGTGCACGTATTAGCACGGTGCTGTCGCGAAGCGCATCAAACTGTTCGTGATTGATAATTTCAAGCCCTTTTTTGCGCAGGCGTTCTACTTCTTCGTCATTGTGTACAATATCGCCCAGGCAATACAATTTGCCGGTTTCGTCCAGTATATCTTCAGCCATTTGAATGGCGTAAACCACTCCAAAACAAAAGCCTGAATGATCATCAATTTCAACGTGTAGATTCATAGGTACAGCAAAATAAACGTATTTAAGGCGAATTAGTTTATGCCCTCACAAAACATTTACCGATATGTTTGTTTAGTTTTACAGATGACCCAAGAAGAAAAAGACAGTACGGTATTTGAAAGCTATTCGGGAGAAGCTTCGTTGTCGCCTATTCCGCTAAGCCTCGGTTCACCGGTAATAAGGCCGGAAGACCGCAATCAGATAAAAGCGAATGCCGTAGAGGCCATGCACCATTACGCCAATCAGGAAATTTCGATGCTGAAAAAGCAGGCAGACTTGATTATGCAGCAGGTACGAGAAATTGAACAGCGACTGAAAATATCAGAACATATATACACTTCCGACATGCGCTTTGTTCCGGTGGTCAACCAGGTTTATCACCTGTATGAAAAAGACGATTACTACTCACTTTCACTGGTAGGTCCGGAAGAGTGGGGCCGCAGTAAAACATCACGTAAATATGTGGCCTCGGTTAAGCTTTTGGGTGATCACAGCTGGGATATAGTTCGTAAAGCCTAAGCTTTGCTCACTCCCTAATCAGGTGTAAACTGCCGTTAAGGTCATAGCTTTTTCCGCTTTTCTTTCGAATTCGAATAATGTAATAATACACACCTGTTGGAGCGGGTTCTCCTTGTTCGTTATTTCCATCCCAGCAGGCATCTGCATTTTTGCTGGTGTAATAAAGATTGCCCCAGCGGTTGCGAATCCACACCTCAAATTCATCGCACTTTTGGTAAATGCCGCTAATGCGGTAACAATCATTGTATCCATCATTGTTCGGGGTAAATACATTCGGCACAAATACTTCGCGTGTGGTATCCCCATCTATCAGATATGTTTTTGTAGCCGTATCGGCACATGGGCTTCCTGCGTTAGTAATAAGTTTAATGGTGTATGTTCCATTGGCCTTGTAGGTATGTTTGGGTTCCTCTTCGTCTGTTGTGGTTCCGTCACCCAAATCCCACGAAAATGTGGTGGTCTGCCCTTGTGGTACTGCCGACAAGTTTCTGATAGTTGTATTCATGGAGCAACTGTCGCGCTCTAATTCAAAATCGGCAACAGCGCTGCGGTAAGCATTCAAGGTGCTGGTAAACGTATCGGCTCCTGCACAGGTTTGGCTGTTTCTTGCAATTAACCGAAGTGAGTAGTTGCCCGGTTGCGTAATAACGGTATCTACAGTTTGCCCGTTTCCTATCACCGTTCCGTTTAGCAACCACACAGTCGAATCGGAATTGAAGGAGGTATTTGTTGCACGCAGTGAAGCAGGCAGGCAAAACAAGGTGTCTTTCATTTCAAAACGTGCTTTGAGGATATGGCTGGCTGTGTCATAAGATACCAGCCTTGTGGCGCTATCGGCACAGGGTGAGCCAGGATTTACAATTAACAAAATAAGGTAAGTGCCATTTCCCGAATACACATGTGAACCCGGATTGAATGTGGTATATTCTGTGCCATCGCCCATGCGCCATAAAAACGTAGCATTTGCGTTTCCGGATGTGTCGCTGGTGTTCATCAATTTGATGGCGGCCGAACAGGTATCGCGCCAAACAACGAATCCGGCTGTGTCGGCAGGAAAAACAGTAAATGTTTTGCTTGCCGAATCGGCAGGAAAACAGGTACTCGTATCTGTTATGACCAGCTTCATGCTGTAAGTGCCTGCCTGCATAAATACAGAGGAATAATCAAATGTGCTGTCGGCCAATGTATCATTCAGGTACCAAACCTGCCCGATGCCGTTGATGGAAGTGTTTTGAAACAGCACGGTACTGCCTTCGCAGGCCGGATTAGGCGTGACATTAAACTGCGCTTTTAGCACCAGCGTATTATTGTCCAGCGTAAAATCCTGTGAGGAGGAAAGTTCGCATCTCAACCCACGGTTTACAACAAGTTGTATGGTGTATGTTCCTGCTGTGTTATATGTGTGCGTGGCATTTTCAGATACGGATGAATCGCCATCGCCAAAGTACCAGATGAACTGAACACTGTCGCCCGGTTGCAGGGCTGTTTCGTTTTTCATATTCAAGGTAAGCGAACACGAATCGCGAACGATAGAAAATGTTGGTGAAACATCGGGCATTAACTGAATATAGCTGAATGCGCTGTCGCGTATTTTGCAACGAGATGAATCGGTAACGTAATGCTTAATGCGGTAAATACCTTTAGGTAAAATAAGATCCAGATTTCGATCGTTGCTTACCAAACTGTCATTGGCATACCACTCAAATTGTTGTCCGCCTCTGCCGAAACTAAAAATAATAACCCGGCCGGGCTCACAATCAACTGAATCAATAGGCGACAATGCGGCATTGAGTATATGGCCGTTGCGGTCATAGTTAACGTATTGAAATGAGGTGTCGGCACAGCCCGCAGAGTTAAGTAAATAGAGGCTTACCGGGTAAGCATCGGAAATGGCAAATTCCTTTATCGGATTGTACGTAGTGTCTGTTGTTCCATCGCCAAAATCCCACAGCACTGGCAATGTGTCGCCCGTGCTGGTAATGCTTAGGTTAATAAAGCGAATATTAGCTGAACACGTGTCGCGTAGCGTAACAAAATTAGCTCGAGCAGTGGTGCCTACAGAAATGGTTTTAGTTATGCTGTCGGCCACATTGCAACGCGTGCTGTCAACAGCAATAAGTTTTACCGAGTAGGTTCCGGCATCGGAAAATATTCGGTTCAGGTTAGTAGTGGTGTCGGTTAAAACTCCGTTTATATACCAGAAAAAGCGATTCGAGTTGTAGGATTGGTTGGTAAATGCGATGATAGAATCGGTACAACGCCTGGCAGGGGTTATGGCGAAGTCGGCTGTTACTAAATTACTCACCCTGAAATCCATTTTAAAACTGACATTGCTGCACCGCGGACTTCGGTTAACCGGAGCATACGAGCCCAGAGTAGTCGGGAAGGTTCCACCCGGGCCCTGTCCGCAGCTGGCGCACACCGATTGATAAATGATGCCTCTCGAATCAAAACGGCTGGTTCCGCCATCCACATGATCTTCGCCCGTAATCTCACCCAGATACGATGCATACAGCAGGGTGTCGGCCCTCGAACCAAGTACAAACAAGTAAAAATCCTCTCCATCGGTTATATTTTGCAAGGCATTGGCAGTAACCGGCAAATTGATTGTAGAGCTGGGTGCTCCCAGTATCCACGCTCCATTTTTATACGTGGCACTCGTATTGATATCACCAGCCCACACCGATGCGTAAATAGACCCGCACACATCTACCATAAATGCGCTTGGCACCAGTACATTGCGCTGTACCCCATTTCCCAGGCAGGTCGAAAAACGTAGCGAGTCGAACGTTGCCGTAAACGAACTGATGAACAAAGTTCCGGTGTCGTTGGCATACGTATCCGGTGTGATGGAAATGGAATCGAAGGTTTGTCCAATTAGATACACGTTTCCGGTTCTGTCGGTTCGTACAAAATAACCCTGGTCGTATGCCCCCGATCCCCAGTACATAAATTGCCTCAATGTATCACCGTTTTTACTTATACGTGCCAGCCATGCATCGCTGATTCCTCCATTATAAGTCGAGTCGATGACGTTTCCTTTTGCAGCAAATGTGGTGCTGTGTGTTCCTCCGGTAAGGTATATGCTGCCGTCAAGTGCAATCTCTACTCCGTTGAGGGTTTCATTTAACGTCCTGCCCAGAAACGAGGACCAGCGCATAAATTGCAGCGAACTGTCTAGTTTAAAAATACAACCATCTTGCGCACCTGCCAATGCCGTCTGAAATGCACCCATGGAAACAGGAAAATCAGCACTTCGTGTAACCGAGCCTACAACAATATCGCCCTCATGCGTTACCTGTACTTCGCCCCTCATGTGGTCCATATAATTCATGCATAAGGTATCGGGTGTTGATAGGCCATCAATGCCTGTGCCTCCTATGAAGGTTGACCCTCTCAGAAGAGAGCCATTGGCACTGAATCGGGTAACTACAATATCAAACGTGTCGTTATGCGAAGTATCGAAGGCCAAAGGGGTTACCGGGTAGTTGCGCGATAGCGAAGTGCCGTAAACGATAAGTTCGCCTCGGTTGTTGACTACCAGGCTGTGTACATACTCGTTTTTATCGCCACCTAAATAAGTGGCATATAACAGAGCCGAACCGTCATTGCTGTATTTGCTCAGGGTAATATCGCATGAGAAACCAAACTGTGGCCACGAACCCTGACCGCCATTAAAGGTCACATCAAAAGCACCGGGCGTAGCCGGATATCCGCTTAGCGGACCACGTGTTATACCACCCGAGTAAAAGTTGCCGTTCAAATCATAGGTGGCTGTTGCGCCAAAATTATCGACTGTTGAACCCGAATAGGTGCTGAATACAACAACCGGATCAATGATGAGTTCATAGTTGGAATTGTACTCGCCCAAAGTAAATGACACCGATTTGTCCTTGTTTAACCGAAATCTGCAGGGCACCTCCACCTTTTTGTTTTCAATCAGTTGATAGGCGTAAGGCTTTTCCTCGACCCATGTGGTAACAGAAGTTTTAATACGCAACGCTCCGCTTTTTAGCTGAATGTGTTCAGCGCCCTCGTATACCAGTTGAATGGCATCGGGGTTTGAACCAGGCCTTAAGATGAGGTCATATTTTACATTGCCGGAGGGTGTAGCATAAAACAGGGCATCAATTTGCGGATAAATGCGTGAATAGTGAATACGTTCATACACCCGGCATTCGGTAGCCCACTTTTGTGCATTGTTTCCGGTAAAAAAATTGAGGTGGTGCCGTGCCGGCCTATCAGCCGAAAGAACAGATGCGGGAGACGAGCCGGCAAAGCGCATTTTTACGGCATGCGATTTTATTGTAAGGCTTATCAAGTCATCGGTCCACTTTCGCGGATGTTTTAGCGCGTCATCCATATCTTGCCGGTCAAATACCAGGTATCTCACCCCGTCCGGCTCGACATACATTTGTACGTTTCTGTTATCTACATAGTAGCGGGCCCGTGCATCGGTTTGTCCCTTGTTTTCAATGAACACAGCCGGAAATGACGAGGCAAATAGCGGCTTTGTAGGAAACATCCCAAGCAGTGCCAAAAAGCTTAAATAAATGTATCTCTTGTGTAACAAAATGTATCCGAAAGTAATAAGCCTATGGATTTAAAGAAAGTTTTAAGAAAATTTGACGCAGCATGCAACGTTTATCCAACCCCTTTCATCTGAACCGCATATTGTTATGAGCAGCACCTACGAGCGAGCGTTGATAGAAGCCTGTTTGAAAGGGGACCAAAGGGCTCATAAACAATTGTACGACAAGTATGTACGCACCATGTTTGGCATTTGTCTCCGTTACTGCAGCAATTATGAGGAGGCAAAAGATGTGCTGCAGGATGGGTTTATAAAGGTGTTTACAAAATTGTCACAGTTCTCTCACAACGGGTCATTCGAAGGGTGGCTGAAGCGCATTTTCGTGAATACGGCATTGGAACATTACCGCACTACTAAAAAACTGATGTTCGAAAGCGATGTAGATGCAGCCGATGAAAAGCCACACCACGATTACACGCTGGAAAAATTATCGCACAAAGAAATTTTGCAGATAATGAACAAGCTGGCACCTGGCTATCGAACCGTGCTTAACCTTTATATTATTGAAGGCTATTCGCACGCTGAAATAGCGGAAATGCTGGGTATTTCGGAAAACACCTCCAAGTCCCAACTTTCTCGTGCCCGAGTTATACTGCAACAGGAATGGATTAAATTGAAAAACTATTTGAATGAAAACGGATAAGGGAAATATAGATGAACTACTCAAGCAACAGTTTGAGAATTTTGCCCCCGATGCACCGGATGTTTGGAATGCCGTGGCTAAAGGTATAAAACAGCCAATACCACAGCCTTCAGCAGCAGTTGTCTCAAAAACGATAGCCACAGCTGCAAAAACATGGATTGTTGTAGCCGGTATAGTAACTGTAGCTGCTACTTTAGCCGTATTGGTTTTACAGCCAACTCAAACTCCAAATACTCAGCCTGAGATAAAACAGCCTGAGCAAGTGAACGTAAATGCTACACCATTCGATGCCACCGCAACCCAACCCGAAAGTAGCGCTTCGCCTAATGAAAGGCCAAACGTAATAGGAGCTCAAAAACCGGCCAATCAGCCCGCCAATTCACAAGAAGAGCACCGTCAAAATAACACCCCACAAAACGAACAGCCAGCGGCAATACACACTCCGCAACCTGCCATTTCTACGACCGTGCGTGTAGATGAAAAAATAACAGATGCAGCGGCTATTGAGCCGGCTAAAAAACAATATGTGAACCCTCAGGAAACCTTGATACAGAAGCCGGAAGCAAAACCTGTATCGCCACAGCAAAAAACCGGTACACTTAGTGCTCAAGATTCTGATCCATTTATACCCAATGTAATTACACCAAATTCAGATGGGTTGAACGATGCGTTTATTGTTGAAATACCCGATGTTGCTGTTTACCGTATAAAAATTGTAAGTTCCGATAATCAGGTAGTGTATGAAAGCACTGCCATTACTGAGTATTGGAATGGTATCGACATACGAAACGGAGAAAATTGTAAGGAAGGTACATATGTATATGTTATTAACTATCAAACAAATACCGGGGAAAGCAAGACACTTCGCGGTACGATAAAACTACTTAGAGATTAAAAAAACTTGAAAACTAGAATGAAAACTAATATGTTAGCAAACCTTTCTAAAAGCCACCAGGCACTTTTTTCTATGGAACCACGCATGAATCAACTTAAAAACAATTTGTACAGAAATATGAATACTTTCAAATCATTTGCAGTTGCCGTAATGATGCTTTTTGCTATTACGTCAGCCTATGCACAAACAGTAACCGTGACGGTAGTAAACGATGAAGTATGTAGCGGTCAGCAAACGTCTTTTCAGGCTAATGTAACCGGTTTGCCTTCGGGTGTTACCGTTACAGGCTATGTATGGAATGTGCCAAGCCAGCCTAATGGAAACACCACACAAAACACCTACACGTTTGCCTACCCCGCAGGTGATCATACCGTAACAGTTACGGCAAATTTATCCAACTCGAGTAGCATAACCTCTAATACGGCTACGTTTAAGGTTTTTCATCTACCCAACGCCAATTTGACGGTAACCAGCACAGCTGTGCAGTGTTTTCGCGGAAACTCATTTATTTTTACCAATAGCTCTACTCAAAATACCAATACGCCCAGCAATCCCCTCGACAAATTTGATATAGGCTATGGCGATGGTATAATTAATCAGTTTCCGGCTACTACCACCACATTTACACACACGTATAATTCAGCCGGCTCTTATGCCCCTTTTGTTCGGGTGTATGATTCGAAAGGATGTTTTAAAGACTTTTTTCTAGCGGCTTCAGCCATTATCGTAAAACCCAATATTGCTCCCGATTTCAAATGGACATTTAAATCAGGTCCTTGTTTTATAAGCTGCTATCAGTTTAAAAACCAGAGCTTGCCCAGCCCAGCAGATGTTAATACCTACAAATGGGATTTTGGAGACGGCAATTCTCTTACAGGAACTGGTTCAGGCAATCCATTGAATTATGATACCATTACACATTGTTACCAGAGAGGCGGAAGATTTAATCCTGCACTTATCATTACCGACAATACATTTTGTACCGACAGTACACGCATGTCGCCAATCAATGCCAAACAGCCATTGCCCGAAAATGTAGTGTTTGAGTTCGATGTGGTTACACGTAAAGGAGGTTCAGGTTCTTCGGCTAATAACATGAAAGACAGTGTGTGCTTTGGAAGTGGAAATGCTACTGAAATTTGCTACAGCATGACTCCGGTTGAACTGGCTACCCCAGGCACAGGTGATTTTGTGTGGAACTTCGGAGATCCCAATGACCCAAATAACAGAAACCGCGACTCGTCTGCATGGAAGGTGTGCCACACCTATTCGGGTATGGGGCACTTTAATCCACGCATTACCATCAAGAACATATGCCCCGATACAACCTTTTTCTTTTATTCGGCAGTTTCTACTTCCGATCCTTTCGACTTAAATCCGTTTCTGGATAACGATTTAGGTCCAAATCCTACACCACCTCCCGGAATAAATTCAGGTCTGTTCACCATTTCCAATCCACTCGATTTATTCGACAGCGTAACACTAACGTATACAAGTGTTCAAAGGCTGTTTAATAACCCGCCAATCAACGAAAACCTGCATGCATATTTATTGCCCTCGGGCGATACGGTTTTTTTCCGACAACAATATCCAATAGTAGACGGATCGGGCAATCCGCTTCCGAGCGTTAAAATACCTCAGTCGTTTATGGTCGGGTTCAAGTCTATTAATTACAGGCGAACTGCACGGCCAAGCGGAACCAGGTTTGTTGCTTACAGGCCCAAGTTTCAACGACCCGTATTCTTCTTTACTGAATCGGCACCTTTTGTTCAGGGACCGGCAGGCAGCATAAAAGATACGATGGTGATGTCGTGGCATTTATTAAATGCCATGACTAAAAGAGGATATGGTGTTTATGTAATAGGCCCGCGTGCTCGTATTGAAAATCCACCGGCCATGATTACGCTTGCGCCTAATCACAAGCGTCAGTGCGACCCACGCGATACCGTTGATTTTGTAAACACTTCAGTATACTACAAATCACGTAAAATATGGAGGCGCTGGGATTTTGACGATAACTTTGCGCCTGAGTGTACTTCGTTCTCCAGACCTAAACCCGGTTTCCCACCGGCTACAGGATGGGCCAACGCTCAACAGCAGTATTTAAACAGCGACCATTTCTGGATTTTGAATAAAATAATTCGTCCGGGACGCATGCATTGCAAATGGTCTTTTGATACGTTGCCTCGACACAAGTACCCAAGTTGGGACAGCATTTATCTATGGTACCGCTACGGTAAAGATTTTATGCCGTGGAACCTTGCTCAGTTTGGAAACGGAGTTATAGGAAACAACACCGCAACCGGTATACGTGTTGCGCCATGGGATGAGCCTTGGTGGGGTAAAACGGTTTACCTGAATATTGCAACAGGTTACTGGTCGCTTCATCAGGATTCAACATTGATGAATTATGAAATTATTCAGGTGCCCGTTACCGACCCGATAAGCGGATTAGTTAGTATGGAAGACCGGGTGTTTCCTGTTAATCCACCAAAATGGGTGAAATGGCCCAGAATAGATAACTTAGCCCTGCGTCAGAATGCAGGAGCAGACTTAACGGGTACCCCTAATCCTGCTCCACTGCCGCCCGGATCATTTACCCCAATCATGATGCAAAATGTTCCCAGCCCAATGGCTGTAGAACGTGGCAGATATCCATACATCAACTGGAATCTGAATGGCATGTTTGACGGCAAAACAAATATTATACAAGTAGATCCGTCTACAGGCGACTCATGGACCGTGAGTCCATTTATAAAAACAAATACTGGCGATAGCATGTACCGCTACGTGTTTAAGCGCAGCATTCAACGTTGTATTACTGTGCGCATGAAATTAAAAGATACAGCTAATAATGAAAGCAGCGACTTGGGTATGCACCATATTGATTCACTTGTGCTTGATGATAAAGATTGTGAACATGAAAATCAGGTTCAATTGGCCTTTGGTGTAGGCGATGCGTTTGGCTTGGGCTTAAGCGGTAAAATTTGTCCGGGTTCGTCACGCAACAATTTTGGTGCTCAAATCCGATTGAATATGGGTGCTATGGGACAATACCCGGGCGTAGTTCCAAATTGCGGACAGTCATTTATTATGCTAAACCTTGATTCAACTGCCGACCGAAGAGATTTAACACCTTGTGATATTGATGGATTCACCAGCTGGCAAGGTGGAATAACACCGGGAGGGCTAGTGCGTCCAACCTTTAATACGGGTGCAGATTACCCGCCATTCCCACCATTTATATGGCAAAATCCAAATGGAACAGTTAACGTGTACCATTATGATCCGGCTCCCGGAGCTCCTATTCCTTTGCCTGCAGACGAACTGGGCTGGGTAACCATAGGCGTAGCAATTGGAAACGGAAGCAAAGACACCATTTTAACCAACGTGCCTCTGTCGCAATACAAACTAAATCCGGGCGGTTATCAAAACTACTTCCAGCCTCCACGCCCACCTGGGGTTGCAGCTCCTGTTTACAGTCCTGTATCAGGTATTTGGGTTACCGGAGGCAATTTCCCACCGGCAGCAACCGGTGCTAATTACAATTACAGATTCAGCCACTTGTATAACTACAGGCCTGTTACATTGCCAACCATTGACACCCTTGTTGACATCATTTATATAGACAATGCGCTTCCGAAGTGCGTATCCAATGTGGTATGGTACCATAGATTTATGCGCATCATTGATGTGGGAGCAAGTTTCCTCGAATTTCCGGCCAGTTGTTTCCACAGAGGCAAGGGCGATAGCATGACCGTGTTTTATACCGATAGTGTACAGGATAGCATTCGTTATACCTCATGGCAGTGGGCCGATAATACGGTTACGGTTGACTCGTTCTGGTATGCAGGCGCACCTATTACCAATGGCTTTTACCATAACGGTGTGCGCAGGGTGCGCTACAATTTTGATATGATAAGCGGTACAGCTGTGTTAATGGACTCAACTGTTTTCCCAATTCGTGCATCAGGTCCCGGTGCTACCGATGGATTGAAACCACGTGAGAAATTTGCAGTTGTAGAGTACGATACCCTCGATTTTTGTACGAATACAAGGGTGGCAAATCCGCCAACCTACATTGTAGATACGGCACTGATGATGTTACCTATATCGCACAAGTTTATTCGAAGCAGTTGGGAGGCGCAAACGGTAGAACCGGATAAACGAAGTGTAACGCCTACCATACACCTAATAGCTACTACGGCCGAGTGTCAAAGTATTGCTCTCAAATACATGCCTGTAGGTGTTATTGATACATTTGAAACGAAACGCGATGGCCTTACCGGACCGAATGACTCGGTGTTCTGCGAAAATGAAACGGTATATTTTTACGATTCTGTTAGATACTGGAGGTACGATTGTAACCTGACGGTATTGCCGGATAATCCTGGACGTACGCGCCCTCGTGGGTTGCCTGTTCAGGTGTTTGACCCCAACACAGATCCGAGAGCATTTTTACAGATAGACCCATACGATTTTTGGCGTCAGGCGGAGTTTGATCCAAATCAAATTCGTGATTCATTTACCACCACACAGGTATTTTACAATAAAGTAACCGGCCAGTACGATACACTGAAACGCAGAGGAGCAATTTTCTCCGAACGCATGTACTGGAATTTTGGTGACGGATTCACGTATCAGGGAACACGCCCATCGCATAAATACCAAAACTTCGGCCGATATAAAGTTACGATGGTAACGATGGATAGTTTGGGTTGGTATGACACGTGCGTTAGATGGGTAAATATTGTTAAGCCTGTTGCCCGCATAGGATCAAGCAAACCATTTTATGCGTGTAGCGAAATTGTACGTCTGTATGACAGCAGTTATATTGATTTTGGTACAGGACCAAACACAACAGATGACCTGATGGCTGGAGGTTTGAAAATGAACTGGTGGTGGTTCGGTGAAAACACAAAAGACACCATAACCCCTCAGTCAATATCCCGCGACAGTACTCAATACTTGTATAGAAGCAATGGTAAGTTCAGAGTGAAGTTGGCTATACAAACCCAACAGGGTTGTGTGGATACGGCTTACAAGGATATATTTATAAACGGCCCAAGACCACTATACAGAATAATCAGTGATACCGTAGGTTGTGCACCGTTCAAAATTAAGCTTATCAATTTAGCTGACTCGGCCGGAATGAGAGCTCCCGGAGATACACCCACACGTGAAACGATTATATACTGGGGTGATGGTAACTTTACCGACTCAGTAATTGTGCGTGGTGACACGGTAGAATACACTTACCTGAATGAAGGTGTATACAGTATTACAGCTGTAGGGCGTGATGCATTAACACCAGCTACTGTTACGTGTGCACTGGTTTATTATCCCGACACAGTAGGCGGATTAATGGAGGCTATAAAGGTTCGTATTTTGAAGTTCGGTGCCGAATTGCTTCACGATACAGCTATATGCGTGGGTGAGCCTATTCAACTCTTCAACAGGTCAGACTCGAACTTCACCCGCTTCAGATACGATTTGTATAATCCGGCAACACAAACATCTACACTGCTCGATTCTATAAATTATCCAGCGCAGCGTGATTACACTTCGGATCCATTTAATACTGCAGGGCTGTATCAAGTCATTTCAACACCAATTCGATTCAGCAGCCAGATACCACCGGCAGCTTATCCTAATTGTTTGATGCGAGACACCGTGACTGTAAAAGTAAGTGAAGCCATTGCCGACTTTGATATTGATTCTACCAATGTTCCTAAGTTTAGCTTCATTAATAAATCGTCTAACGCGGTTGCATACGAGTGGACATTATACAAAGAAGACGGTACTGTGCGCACATCTAAACAAGGCAATATCAACGACCCCGACTTCCGCGACATTGATCTTGGGCAGGATAAGGGAACCTATCTGATGTGTCTGAAAGCCATCACAGCAGATTCTTTGGGATCATGTGAAGACACCGTGTGCAAGCCAATCATAAATCAGTTCTCAACAAAAATTAAAATCTTTAACGTATTCACTCCGGGCGGGGAGGATACACAAAATGATCGTTTCTGGGTTGAGATAGAAGGACATGAGAAGTTTGAAATATTCATTTACAACCGTTGGGGAGGTAAAGTTTTTGAATCCACCAATCCTCAAAATCCATGGGATGGCTCGAACATGAACGATGGAAGCCAGTGCCCTGCAGGAGTTTACTACTACATTATTAATTACAAGCTAAAAGCAGAAGGTGAAAAATCAGTTAATGGAACAGTAACCCTTATACGCTAAAGCAAGAACGGCTGATGTACAAAAAGGCGGCCCCACGCAATCGCGTGGGGCCGCCTTTTCTTTTTTAATGCTATTACTGCTTTCATACTTATGCAGCTACGTATTAATTGGACATTACCACGATAAAACTATTAAGTGAGCGATACCTTCTTCAGTACTACACTTTGCTGCAAGCACAAAAAAGCCCCGTTAACGGGGCTTTTTTAAATTAACTGTAATGCAATTATTTTGATTTAGCAGAAAGCACCTCTGCCATTTTATTGCCAATATCAGCGGGGCTTTCAACAACGTGTAATCCACACTCGGCCATTATTTTCATTTTAGCGGCAGCTGTATCGTCTTTGCCGCCAATAATAGCTCCGGCATGTCCCATTCTTCGGCCAGGAGGAGCTGTTTGTCCGGCAATAAATCCGACAACGGGCTTTTTGTTTCCGTTCGCTTTTACCCAACGTGCAGCATCAGCTTCATAGCTCCCACCGATTTCTCCAATCATTACAATAGCATCGGTTTCGGGATCGTTCATCAGCATTTCAACAGCATCTTTGGTAGGCGTACCAATGATTGGATCGCCTCCTATTCCAATGGCGGTTGAAACACCCATACCGGCTTTTACAATTTGGTCGGCTGCCTCATAGGTTAATGTCCCCGATTTGGATACGATACCTATTCTTCCTTTTTTAAATACAAAACCGGGCATGATGCCCACTTTTGCCTCACCGGGTGTTATCACACCAGGGCAGTTTGGCCCAATCAATACACAACCTCTGCTTTTGATGTATTCTTTTACAGGAATCATATCTGATACCGGTATTCCTTCGGTTATACATACAATTACTTTTATTCCGGCATCGGCTGCTTCCATAATAGCATCGGCTGCAAAAGCAGGGGGCACGAAAATGATGGAAACATTGGCTCCGGCTTTATCAACAGCATCCTTAACCGTATTAAAAACTGGTTTATCCAGGTGCATTTGTCCGCCTTTACCGGGGGTAACACCGCCCACTAACTGGGTTCCGTATTCAATCATTTGCTGTGCATGAAAGCTTCCTTCGCTTCCGGTAAAGCCTTGCACAATTACTTTGGAGTCTTTATTAACAAGTACTGACATCTTATTTACTTTTTATAGTGGCGCAAATATGTGCTTTTTTAGTTGAAAAAAAACATGCGCTGAACTTCGCCAGTGGCCTTGGCCAAACAGGTATGAATATACGCTCGCTACGGTCAAGAAGGACAAAGTGAATCGACAAATTAAGTAGCTCAATATGGGTGTTAAGTCCCTAAACGGGTGTGTTTTCGATAGGACTTGGTGCTGATGAAAACTGTTTTTCAAAAAGATCTTTATATGTAGTAGGCCTGCCGATAAGATCGAGATGTGTGCCCTGTTCTATTATGCGTCCCGATTTCAGAACAACTATAGTATCGGCATTAACTACTGTAGATAAGCGGTGAGCTATAATAATGCATGTTCGGTTGTTCATGAGCACCTGTGTTGCCTGTTGAATGAGCTGCTCACTTTCGTAGTCGATATTGGCTGTAGCTTCATCCAGTATGAGTACTTCAGGATTATACAGCCAGGCCCGGGTAAATGCAATAAGTTGACGTTGACCGGTAGATAGTGAAAGGCCCCGTTCAAATACCTGTTGTTTATATCCATCCGGTAGTTTGCTGATAAACACATCCGCACCGGTTTTTATAGCAGCTTCTTTTACCTGTTCTTCGGTTATATGCTCATTGAATAGCCGAATATTTTCAAGCACACTTCCACTGAATAAAAATACATCTTGCGGAACAAGAGCGATGTGTTTACGAAGTGTTTCCAGGTTGTAGTTTTCTACGGGTATATCATCAATATGAATGCTTCCTGACTGATGGGTATAAAAGCGATTTATCAATTGCACAATGGTTGATTTACCCGAACCGGTTTCGCCCACTATGGCCAAGGTTTTTCCGGCAGGAACGGTAAAGCTGATGTTATCCAGCACCGCATGTTCATTACTGTAGCTGAATGATACATCACGGAAATCGATTTTCCCTTTTTGAACAGTGTAAGAAGTAAGTGTGGTCTGTTCGGTGCTTTCTGCATCATCGGTTAACTTAAATATGCGATCGGCTGCTACCATTCCCATTTGCAGGGTATTAAACCTATCGGCAATTTGACGGATAGGTCTAAAGAACATGTTTACGTACATGATAAAAGCAACCAGTATACCGGCAGAAGTTTGGTAATCTATGATTTGCAATGAGCCGTACCACACAATTAATCCAACCGATACAGCAGCAATGATTTCAACAACCGGAAAAAAAACCGAGTAGTAAAAAATAGAACGGATATTTGCATCGCGGTGTGAGGCGTTGATGGTCTTAAATTTTAGTAATTCTGCATGTTCGCGGTTAAAAAGCTGAACGATGTGCATACCCTGTATATGCTCCTGTACAAAGGTGTTCAGCCGGGCCACTTCGTTCCTTACCCGTTCAAAACTAATTCGCACCTTTTCTTTAAACACATAACCGGCATACAAAAGCAGCGGCAAAACCGACAGGCTAACCAGCGATAAGCGCCAATCGGTAGCAAACATCAGTATGAGAATGAAAAGGATTTGAAGCAAATCGCCAGCGATGTTAATCAATCCCTCACTATAGATATCAGCAATGGTTTCAATATCGGAAACACTTCGGGTAACAAGTGTTCCTACCGGTGTTTTATCATAGAAACGAATGCGTGAGTGAATTAATTTATCGTATACCTTTAAACGTAAATCGCGCAATACATTTTGTCCGATGATACCGGATATAATGGTGTTTAGTAGCTGAAAAACAACCTGTACAACAAGTAATACACCAATCCATATAGAAATGGTTACTAATCCGGCAGCGTCTTTATTCGCCATGTATGTATCAATGCATTGCTGCATCAGGTAGGGCCTGTAGGGACCCAGAAATGCAATGGCTAC
>Ga0315903_10004927_pt1 | contig 17609 bp, 14 predicted proteins | sample LakEriMetagenome_7_FD_203524 | JGI IMG/M metagenome (GOLD analysis project Ga0315903, IMG submission 203524) | Freshwater fungal communities from buoy surface, Lake Erie, Ohio, United States - Buoy 2 MA119 | ecosystem: Environmental > Aquatic > Freshwater > Lake | place: USA: Lake Erie, Ohio...
TCTCAGCGCCTTCGGGCGGGCCGTCGTGATTTCCAAATCCCTCGAAGACCGGATAGTCGAGCAATCCATCAGTGCCATCGAGCCCGAAGTCCGCCTCGAAGAGCCGGAATTGTTCGGCCGTCAGGTTACGGCCTTTCAACGCGTGGTCGCCGTCGTCGATCAGGTCGCCGGGCATGATCACACCGATTGGCCGGGCGATTTTCCCGCCACCCAGACCGGCGGGCCATTCGAGGGTTTCGATCCGGTTCATCTCCTCCACGCTGGCGCGGGTGAGGTGGTTGTGATGGCCGAGCTTGTGATCGGGTTGACGGTAATGGCTGTCCGAGGTGGAGATGAAGGTGATATCCCGTGCGGACACGGACCACGCAGCCAGTGCGATGACGAGGGCGGCCAGCGGTTGGGTTTTCATGCCTCGTGGGCGGGCCTTAGCCTGCCTTGGAACTGATTTCGAGAATCGATCCGGGGGAAATGCGGATTCCTTCGCCGGAGAACCGCGCGGCACCCGGTTCGATGTCGGCTTGGGCTTTTTCGCCATTGAGAAGCACCGTGCCCCCGGGAGCGAGCCATGGAAGCAACAGATCATTGATCCGCAAACTGCCGTGGGCGATGGAGATTCCGGCCTTCCAGACACCGTTTTCAAGCCGCTGGGAGAAGGAACCCCAGCCTTCGGCGGTGGTGAAGGGGCACTTGAAGGCGGCGGGTTCGAGTTTTGGCTCAAAGCCGATGAGCCCGCGCGGACCATCGTGGATGAATCCGGAAAGCGCGATCAGCATCGAGTAACTGGCCGCGGCGCGGGCGTAGTGGTCCGAGCATTCGATCTCGTTGTAGGGATTGCGGAGCTTCGGCGAGTAGCGGTCGTGGATGGCGCGTGCCACGGCGAGTCCGCGCAGTGTGAGCGAGCGGGAGTCCTCCGCTTTCTCGATCAGGGATGGATCGTCCTTGGCGGAAACCGCCTCGCCCTCGTGGATCATGTGGGCGGCCACCTGCCATTCAAAGCCGCTCATGCATTCGTTGAAGTAGGCGTATTGCCAGTGTTTCACGAAATCCGGGCGGAGTCCGCCCTTGGGCCACGTGCACATGATGAGTCCGGCCTCGCCGGGCAGGGCGTAGAATCGGCCTCGCTTGAACTCGCTGCGGAAAGGCCCCACGTCCGGGACGAAGTTGTATTTCCACAGGCTGTGTAGCGCGGACTTCACCTGATCCACGGCGCAAATGCGTCCGAGCCCGGTCTGGTGCGCCCACCATTGGCCAATGACCTGATCGATGTAACAACCGGTGCCCACGCCGATGGCGGTGCTGTGAGCGGGATCCTCCTGCTGGATGTAAAACTCGCCATTGAAGAGAATGGATATCTTTTCGTATCCCGATTCGAAGGCTTCGCGGCAGCGATCGGCGAAGTCGGCGTCGTTCATCACGATGGCCATTTCCGCCGCGGCGCGCAGGGAGGCGAGATAGAGCGAGCATAGCGCGTGGACTTTGCCATACCATTCGGCGTCGAGGGTGTTGTGCTGTTCGCCGTGGAGCAGTCCGTCGAGCCCGTCCGGATCCTTGCGGTCGAACTCCAGCAACCAGTGGGTGGCCTTCTTCGCGCCGGGCCATGCCTTGCGGAGGAATCCGTCATCGGGTGAGCACTGGTGCTCGCGCCAGGTGCGGAGGACCACGCCGGTTTGGGAGTCGATGGCGATGTTGCCCGCGGCCTCGGCGCGGAAACGGATCGCGCCGTCGGAATTCTGCGCCACACCGTAGTCGGTGACGAGGCGGAGGTTGCGCTCGACTTCCGGAAACAGCCGGGCCGGTCCCTGCGCATAGTGCCAGACGTGGCCGCAGGTGCCCGGACAGCAGCCGATGCCTTCCCACGCCCAGAAGCGGCCGTCTTCGAGCATCAGACAGTTCGCGGTTTGCAACGTGTTGGTGGTGGCGGCGGCGCGGTCGAGGATCCAGCGGGGAAGGGACGAGTCATACCAGGTGGCGACCCATTTCATGGTATCACTCCGCAAAGTTGACAGATCGCGCGAGATGCGGATGGCGGCGTCTTCGGCCGAGGTGAAACGGCTGCCGCAGTGACTCCTTCTCCGACCAAGCCCCGGCAGCGGCTGGAGGTTGGGAAAGTGCCAGCAGAGAAGGAAAACCACGGTTTCCTCGGCTCCCGGCGCGATGGTCACGGTGGTCGAGAGGGTTTCGCGTTCGTCCGAAGCCGCTTCGCGGTCGAGCAGGCCGAGCACCATGGTGCCGGCGTCTCCGGCGTTCTGCGTGTCGGGTTTTCCGGCCGGCACATCGCTGAAAACGAAGTGGTCCGCACCGATGTTTCCCCATGGGCCGCCGTGGTCGTCGACGAGGCGGATCACGGCCTTTTTGCCCTCCCATTCGGAGACATCGAGAGAGGCCGGGCGCATGACGTTGTTGGCGGGACCGCTGGCCGTGCGGACGACCTTGCCATCGACGAGCAACTGCACGCCGGTGAGCTTGCCATGATTGCCCCCGCCTAACAGAAAGTTGACATGTCGGCGGGTGATGGTGAATTCCGGAGAGGTCAGCGAGCCCTTGGCCGCGTCCTTTGAGGCGGTGTCATGACCTGGAGCGGAGGCATGCGAGTTCGCGGCGAATTTTCCCCGCATGCCGAGATTTCCCTGATGTGGCGGAACATCGGCGGCGGCGACCGGCGCGGCTCCGAAGGCCGCACCCTCCGCCCGCCAGTCGCCATAGCCGTTCTCGAAGTCCTGGAACACGATGTCCGGCCGCCCGGGCTCCGTTTGATCCGCCGTTGCCGCCGAGTGCGAGAGCAGGCTGAGGTTTCCCGCCCGGTGCAGGCGGGTGGCTCGCTCGATCTTCATCTGGCGGCCGGTGTGGATGAGGCAGGGGTTTTCGAGGACGCCGGACAGCGTGGCTTCAACGGGTGCCGTGCCATGGTTTCGAAGGGTGAACTCCATCACCGTCACCGGCAGCGAGGATTTCTCCAGATCCAGAGGGATGAATGGAGTCCATCCCTTGAGTGTGACCTGCAAGGGGCATGCGGGATCGGCATAGCGGACTTCGCCGAGCGGCCACTTGCCCTCAAATGAGATATCATTCCAATCCGATGACTGGAACTTCCTGGTCCTGTCTCCGGTGCGGATCTCGAAGTGCTGCCTGAACGGATTGGGAAACGAATCGGGTGTGGGTGGATTCAGATAGTTGGATCCGTCGCGCTCGCGCGCCGTCTTGCCGCCGCCCGCGATGTTTTCAAGACCCGGAGGGATGGGGGTCTTCTGGGCGACGACGCCCTCGTGCGGTTGGTTGAGGATGTCCCAGACGAACAAACGGCCGTCGCCGCACAGATAGACGGTGCCGCAGCCGATGCCGCCTACGGTCATTCCGATTTTTGTTAGATCGGTGGCCTTCTTCTCGGCACGGATCGCGGCGTCGAGCGGGTGGCCCGGTGTGACCAGCGAGGCGAGCCAATCGCGGTTGAGGTTCTTGATGGTGGGGACGACCCGGGCGTAAAGGGCGGCCGAAGCGTCCTCGGCGCTTGCCCGTGGGCCGCAGAACGTGGCGGCGACCGCGCTCGCGGAGGAAAGTTTCAGGAAGTGGCGGCGGTCGAGTGAGCGGTTCGGTTCCATGAGGTTGGCCGGATCATACGGCACCCGACCGGTCGATGTGTCATGGGTTTGTCGATCGCTGGGCGTCGCGTGTAGCGGCACTCTATCAGTGTCGAAGCCAATGGGAGGCGCGGAGTTCATGTGCGCTCGCGGCGTTTCGTTCGCTTCGACGGACATCCTCCTTCGCCTATCGGGTACGGCGGAACAAGTAGTCCGCCGCTACAGGCGGACCGGTCAGGAGCCGCTGGCGTTTCCGGCTTTGATGGATCCGGGTTCGGCCGCGATTTTCGGCTCGATGATTTCCACCGGCGCGCCGTCGGGAGCGTAGGGCAATCGCGAGGTGGCCAGCCACTCGCCGGGATTCAAACCGTCGCGGATGACGAGCGTGTCGGCGGTGCTCCAGACCGGATTGATGTCGGTCTTGTGAATGGCGGGTCCCTCGCGGTCGATCAGATAGATCTTATTCACGCCGCGCAGCGCGGTGCGGGGGATGGCGATGACGTCCCTGAGCACGGTGCCGCGAACCGCCGCTCTAACAGGTTGGCCGATGCGCAGCTCGGGTCCGCCGGATTCGAGGCCGAACGGGTCGTCGATGCGGGCGATGGCGAACAGTTCGCGGGACGCCTCATCGAGCGCGCCTTCGGTGCGGACGATGTGGGCCTTCCAGGTATGGCCGCTCGGGCGGTTGGCGTTTCCGAGGGCGTCATACAGGGTGACCTCCACGGACGGATCGCCTTCCCTGGCGGGGAGTTTGACGAAGGGCAGTTGGTCGGCGGAAAGCGGGAGTCTCACCTCGGCGAAGTCCGTGGCGAAAATCTCGCCGAGCGGGGTGGTGGCACCGACAGCTTGGCCAAGGCCGACGAGGCGGTTCTTCACCCGGCCGTCGAAGGGGGCGCGGATTTTCGTGCGTTCGAGATTCCGTTTCGCCTGATCGAGATCGGCGAGGGCGGCGGTGACCACGGCGCGGGCTTCCTTGAGCTGGGGCACGCGAAGGACGAGCGGAGAGGGTTCTTCCTCGTAGCCGATGTCCTCCCAGTTGAGTTTCGCCTGTTTGGCGCGGGCCTCCTCTTGGGCGAGAACGGCTTCGGCCCGGGCGAGGCGGGATTCGGCGGCGGTGTGCGCGGCCTGGAGATCGGCGGGGTCGACTTCGGCCAGCACATCACCTTGTTTGAAAAACGCGCCGTCCTCGAAACACGGATGGATCGCGCTGATCGTTCCGGGGACGAGCGCAGTGACGGTGGTGGTGTGATGGGCGCGAATGGCTCCCTGGGTTTCGAGAATCACCGGGAAATCGGCGCGGGCGAGCACGTGTTTCTCGGTTTTGAGTTTCTGCGCCTCCTGATGGACCGGCTTGGGTGGCTCCACGGGTGTGCCCAGCCATTTCCATGCGCCGAATCCGGCGGCAAGGATGAGAATGGGCGTGGCGATGCGTGAAATCATTCGGAATCGGGGCGCGGAAATGTCGGCGCGATTGGTGGTTTTGCCAAATACGAAGTCCGGCGCGCGGGTGTTTCCGCGAAATCAGGGCAACGGGGTCTGGAAATCGCCGCCGAGAGCCAGGTGCAGGTCAATGCGGTTCTGGAGCCGTTGGTTGCGCAGGCGGATCATCGAGGCGCGGGCGTTGTTCGCACGGCGTTGGGCCTCGAGCACGGACAGGATGTTCGGATTCACGCCCTCGGCGTAGTCGCGCTCGGACTGGCGTTCTGCGAGAGCGGCCTGGTCGAGTTCGGAGGCGAGAAAGGTTTCCTGTTTCGCCAACGAACGGTCGGCCGCGAGCGCCGCTTCGACCTCGCGGAACGCCTCCAGCGCGGTCTGGGTGTAGTCGTGCAAGACCGCCTCGTTGCGCGCGAGGGCCGCCCGCGCTTCGGCTGAAACGGCACCGCCTTCGGTGATGACTTGGGTGAATCGGGCGGCCAGCGTGGCGGCAAGGTTGCTCACATCGAGCACCTCGGCGAGGCGGGTGGTCGAGGATCCGCCGGCGGCTGTCAGGGAAAACGACGGCAGCAGAGCCTTGCGGGCCGCGTCGGCACGGCGGGCGCTGGCAAAAAGTCGGGCACGGACGGAGGCGAGATCCGGCCGACGGTCCAACAGATCCGCCGGCAAGCCCGCGGGCACCGCGCCTCGCAGACGCGGCAATTCGCCGCCGCTCCGGGCCAGGCCCGAGGGATAGCGGCCTAACAGAACCTCCAGCGAACGCGCGGCCTCGGCCTGTTCGAGCTTGCGCGATTCCAAGGCGCGGCGCGCCGACGACACGTTGGTCCGGCCGAAACTGATATCCAGCGCGCCCTCACCGGTGCCCTTGTAGTTGCGCTCGATGATGCGGAGGTTTTTTTCGAACGACTCCAGCGTGACCTCGGCGAGCGACACTTCCTGCGTGGCGGAAATCAGGTTGCACCACGCCTTCGCGGCATTGGCCGCGAGCGACAGCCGCGCGCCGCGGAAATCCTCGATCGCCGCCCTCTCGTCCGCCTCGGCGGCGCGGGTTATGTCGCGCAAACGCCCCCAAAGGTCCGGTTCCCACGAGGCGGCCAGATTCAGGCCGTGGCTTTGGGTGCGATCGGAGTCGGACGAATCCGTGACCGCCGCGCTGCCCGAAAGTCCGACCGACGGCAGCCGTCCCGCACGGGCGATGATGGTGGTTTCCTCCGCCTCGCGCAAGCGGGCCGAGGCGGCCTTCAGGCTGCGATTGTGCGCCAAGGCCTCGTTGACCGTGCGCGTCATCCCGGCATCGCCAAACTCGCCGAGCCAGCCGGTGGAAATCCGCGCCTCGCCACCCGATGAGACCGCCGCCCAGGTGCCTGGCGTGCGGATCGCCAGATCATCGACGGGTGCGGCGAAGCGCCACGACTCGCAGGAGGAAACGGCGAGGACGAGGACAGTGATGGCGTGAAATCTCCAAATCCGCATGGGCGCGGGGGATACGTCGCCAAACGGACGGATCTTGGGAAGAACAAAGGCCGAGGTTACTCCGGCCTCTTTGCTTCTGTCACAAGAACGGATGATCGGATCGTGGAAGGATATCCCGGACAAACCGATGTTCGCACGTTGATTCGGGATGATTTGTCTCCGGACGAACCGGGATCTAACAAGATTCCGCCCTCTACGGTCGGAATGGAATCGTGCCTCAATAATTAAAGAAGTTTAGTTCTTTAATTTGGGCTTGCATCGTTCCGCCGGTTGTGGATCATCCCGTCACGAACTTGAACTCAACCGGCATGCGCGACCTGATGAAACGGCTGATGGCGGTCGTTCTCATTCTTTGTATTCAGGGGCCGGCGATGCTGCTACAGGAGGTGGCGTGGGTGAAGATGCTGGTCGATTACACCGCGGAGCGCGGGTTTGCCCGTGGAGTGATGGAAACCTTTGACGGCAATCACCCCTGCGAACTCTGCGCGAAAGCCGAGGCCTTGAGGGAAGGGGAGGGGAATGACGATCCCACTGAGCGGATTCCGGATTCCCGTGGTCGGCTTGTCTGGTCCGAGATGATTCCCTGCGCCGGCGTCCGGCTGCCTGCGGCCGGCGAGCTCAAGTCGCTCGGCTCGAAACCCGCCGCTCACATTCATTCGCGTGGCAGGGGCTGTGACGCCCCCGCCGCACCGCCTCCCGAGCGGATTTGAACCGCTGTGAATCGCGGGAAGTATTTCCAATCCCGCATGCTGTTCCTTGGCCGCGGTTGTCCCGTGTGCCCAATCCCGTGGCGCGTTCCGGCGCATGCCTGCGACCGTTGCCGCGCGGATATCCATATCCAAAATCAAACCAATCATCATATGTTCAAATCCATCATCACCATCACGACTTTGAGCGCATTGCCCATAGGTGCCACTGTTCTAACCACTTTGCCAGGTCCCATGGATCAGGGAGGCATGATCCACATCAACGTGGCGCTCAACGGCGCCACTCTCACCGCCGCGCCGGAGACGGGGACTCCGGATCTCAAGCCGCTGTCCTCATGGAAACCCGGCGATACGCTCGATCCGGTGTCCCCATGGTATGCCACACTCGATCCCGCGCAGGCCGCCGGTTTGTTCAACAGCCGCTTTGGGCTTGTGCTCTTCGAATCCGATCCGCTGCCGGTCGATACGAAGATCATGGTCTCATGGGTCTCGGGCACTCCGGGGCTCGGGGCGTTCCGTTGGAGAAACTCCGCGCCTCAGCTGTTTGATCCCATCCTCGGCACCGGCGGCTCCGCCATGTCGTGGGACTGGGGCACGGTCAGTCACGGCATGACGCATCCGGTCTTCGTCATGCCCGCCGGATCTTCGGGAACCGCGAGCGTGACGTTGGCGTTCACTCTAACGGATTCCGCCGGGGTGCCGGTTCCGGGCTACGCTCCGGCGCAAACCACTGTGGGATTCAACGTGATTCCCGAACCCTCGGCCGTGTTGCTGTCCATGGCGGGCGGTGCGCTGCTGATGCGTCGTCGCCGTCATTCATCCGCATTCCGGTCATGAAGATCCCACGCCCGCACCGCCGATCCGGATTCACCCTGGTCGAGTTGCTGGTTGTCATCGCGGTCGTCGCCGGTCTGGCGGCGGCCGCCATGGCGGCGTTGCGCTCGGCACGCGTCCGTGCGGCGGAGATGAACGACCTCACCCGCCTCCGCAATCTGGGTGTGGCCATCCACTCGTGGGCGGCCGACCACCACGGCAGGCCGCCGCGCAGCAGTCATTCCGCCACCGGTCACGGCGAACTCGGCTGGCAGCGCGAGATCCTGCCGCTGTTAGGCCAACCGGACACCTCGCGGGATTCTCTCGCCCGCGCCAAATCCACACAGTTTGGAATCGATCCTGAGGAATCCCCGCCGCGCGGTCCCGCGCTCAACGTTTACTTCGAACTCGATCCGGAATACGACGACTACGAAGGCGCTCCGAAATCGTGGCGGAACTTCACCGGAGTGCCGAACCCTGCGGCCACCGTTCTGTTGGTCACGGCATACGGCACGGCGGATCACATCATGGCGCAGTATCTCACCGGCAAGGCACTGGATCTTCCCGCACCCCGCCCGGGGCGCAAGTCCGGCGGAGTATTGTGGGTGGACGGTCACGCCACACTTGAAGCGCGTGGCTCGCTTTACGATCCCGTCTCCCATGCCGACCGATTCCATCCGGACAAGGCCCGCTGAGCGGTATCGATGAGGCGGGGAATCCGGCCGGGTTCTCAAATCGGATCCACACGCCGCGATCAATGGAAGCTCTTGCCCCTATTTCGGGGCAGTCTGGCAGTCACCACGAGGCGTGGGCTGCCAATTGGGGTCCGTGAGTCACAGCCAAAAAGAAAACCGCCGGGGAAACCGGCGGTCTTCGTGAGTGATTGAGTCAGGTAAGCAGGGACAGAATCAGGCGAGGGTGCCCTCTTCCTTGTCCTTGTCGCACTCGCCTTCCTTCTTGCACTTGCCGGCGAGGGTGCCCTCTTCCTTGTCCTTGTCGCACTCGCCTTCCTTCTTGCACTTGCCGGCGAGGGTGCCTTCTTCCTTGTCCTTGTCGCACTCGCCTTCCTTCTTGCACTTGCCGGCGAGGGTGCCTTCTTCCTTGTCCTTGTCGCACTCGCCTTCCTTCTTGCACTTGCCAGCGAGGGTGCCTTCTTCCTTGTCCTTGTCGCACTCGCCTTCCTTCTTGCACTTGCCGGCGAGGGTGCCTTCTTCCTTGTCCTTGTCGCACTCGCCTTCCTTCTTGCACTTGCCGGCGAGGGTGCCCTCTTCCTTGTCCTTGTCGCACTCGCCTTCCTTCTTGCACTTGCCAGCGAGGGTGCCTTCCTTCTTCTCCTCTTCCTTTTCCTTCTTCTTGCACTTGCCGCAGTCGGCGAGCGCGCCTTCCTTCTTCTCTTCTTCTTCCTTCTCCTTCTTCTTGCACTTGCCGCAATCGGCAAGGATCGTGTCTTTCTTCTCCTTGTCACACTTGCCCTTCTCACACTCCTCCGAGAAGGAAAGCGGGGCGACCAGCAGGGATGCGCAGAAAGCGCTGAGGAACAGTTTCATAGTGGGTAGTGGTTGGTTTGGTTTGGTTGGTGAGATGGGGCAAGATGCCCGACCTTCCGAAGCGCGCCAGCGGAAATTATTCAAATTTTCGTCGATGCCTTCCGCCGGGCACAGGGTTGATCTCAGGCAAAACACCGCCGCTCGACGGATGTTTCTGTTCTTTTTTCGGAAATTTTCAAGCCCGCCGGTCGATTTCCGGATTCTTGGCACCGGGTTTTCGGCTTGGCCGGGCGGGGCAAGCCGCCTATCACCCCCCGGCCGCGCGTGTCCTTCGAACTGCTTCAGACCGACTCCCGATCCTCCGCCCGCCGCGGCAGGCTGACGCTGGCGCATGGCATCGTGGAAACGCCGATCTTCATGCCGGTGGGCACCCAGGGATCGGTCAAAACCTTGCATCCGGAGGAGCTCCACCTACTGGGGGCCCAGATCATTCTGGGAAACACTTACCACCTCTGGCTCCGGCCCGGGCATGAACTGATCCGGGAAATGGGCGGACTTCACGGCTTCAGCACCTGGCGGAAGCCGATCCTGACCGACTCCGGCGGATTCCAAGTCTGGTCGCTCGCCAAGCTGCGGAAAATCACCGAGGAGGGCGTTCGTTTCCAGAACCACCTCGACGGATCCCGGATGCTGCTCACTCCGGAACTGAGCATGGAAATCCAGGCGGCGCTCGGATCGGACATCGCCATGCTCTTCGACGAGTGCCCGCCCTACCCCTGCGATGAAACCTATGCCGCCAAATCCCTCGCCCTCACCACCCGCTGGGCGAGGCGCTGCAAGGAATGGGTGACGGCCAACGAACCGCGTTCGGGAGAAGGCAGGCAGTTGCACTTCGGTATCGTCCAGGGCTCGGTTTACGCCGGACTCCGGGAGCAATCGGCCCGCGAGCTGGTGGAACTCGGCTTCGACGGCTACGCGATCGGTGGGGTTTCCGTGGGCGAGCCCGAGCACGAGATGTTCCGGGCCATCGAAAACGCCGTGCCCTTCCTGCCTGCGGAAAAACCCCGCTACGCCATGGGGCTCGGCACCCCGCCGCAGATCCTGGAAATGATCGCGCGCGGCGTGGACATGTTCGACTGCGTGATGCCCACCCGCGTCGCCCGCCACGGGGTGGCTTTCACGCTGGACGGGCCCATCCATATCAAAAACCTCGTCCACGCCACGGACCCCCGGCCGCTCTGCGAGACCGCCCACCCCCACGTCGCCGGGTTTTCCCGCGCCTACCTCCGCCACCTGTTCCGCGCCGGGGAAATCCTCGCTTTGCGGTTGCTTTCCTTCCACAATCTGCATTTCTACCTGCGCCTCGTCGCCGGGGCGCGGGAGGCCATCGCGGCCGGGAACTTCCCCGAGTTCAAGGACTCCTTCATCCGGCGCTACACCCGATCCGACAATTCATGACATCCATCCCGCTCCTCATCGCCAACGCCCCGACCCCGCCCCAAGGCCCCGCCGGCATCCTCGCCAGCCCGCTGTTCATGATGGGTCTGATGATCGTGATGTTCTACTTCCTGCTCATCCGTCCGCAGCAACGCCAGCGCAAGGAACAGCAGGCCCGGATCGCCGCCCTCCAGTCGGGCGACAAGGTGGTCACCTCGGCCGGCATCCACGGCATCGTCCACAACGTCAAGGAGCACACCGTGGTGCTTAAGGTCGCCGAAGGCACGATGATCGAGTTCGACAAACTCGCCATCACCGCCGTCCACAAGAAGGACGCCGCCAAGTAATCCGCCCTCCGATCTCCGTCCTTTTCCTCTCCCGCCATGCTCGCCCTTACCTATCTGTTCAACGACCCGCTCGTCGTCTTTGTGACCGGAATGGTCCTGATGGTCCTGTTTTTCTGGTATTTCGCCACCGACATCGAGCGCCGCAAGCGAAACGTGGGCACCGTCCTGCTGCTCGGTGTCTGCGGGTTGTGCCTGCTTGCCTGCTATCCGCCCAAGGAGCGCCTGAAGGGCAGCATCGACATCATCGGCGGCTCCGCCTTCACCCTGCGCGTCCAAGCGCGCGAACTGGAGGACGGCACCAAGCTCCCCATCACCACCCAACAGATCGACCAGGCGATCCTCGTCATCGAGAAACGCCTCAACGCGATGGGCACCGCCGAGCCGATGATTTCCCGCCAGGGATCGGACAAGATCGAGGTGCAGATGCCGGGAGTGGAGCCGGAGGAATCGGAAAACATCCGCAAGACCCTCGAAAAGGTCGCCAAGCTCGAACTCCGCGAGGTCAGCCCGCGCAGTGAGGAACCCGGTCCGGATGGCAAGAGCCTCGCCCAGCGGGTGCAGGAAGGATTGGAAATCGTCCCCGGTTTCCGCGCCTACACGCTCAAGGACAAGGACGAGGACGGCAATGAAAGCACCCGCCCGATTCTTCTCAGCCGTCGCGTGGCCCTCGGTGGAAATGACATCTCCAACGCGCAGGCTTCCCCCTCCCGCCCGGATGCGGTGGCCGTCACCCTCAACAACGAGGGCGCGGGCAAAATGGCCGCGATGACCAGTAAGATGCAGCTCGGCGTGGACCGCATCGCCGTGGTGCTCGATGGCGAGGTGATCAACGCCCCCACCGTGCAGGACCGCCTTTACAAGAATTTCGAAGTCAGCGGCCTGCGCGAGCCCGGCGAGGTGCAGAACCTTGCCAACGCGCTGATGAACCCGCTGGAAAACGCCCTCTCCATCGAGGAGTTCCGCAACGTTTCCCCCACTCTCGGCAAGGCCGTGGTCGAGCAGGGCGTTTGGGCCGGACTCATCGGTCTCTCGATCACCTTCGTCTTCGTCCTCATCTACTACCGCATGGCGGGCATCATCGCGCTCGTCGGCCTGATCGTGAATACCATCATCCTTTTCGGCGCGATGGCGATGTTTGGTTTCACCTTCTCGCTTCCAGGCATCGCCGGCATGATCCTCACCATCGGCATGGCGGTGGATGCCAACGTGCTGATCTACGAACGCCTCCGCGAGGAGATCGCCGGCGGCAAGTCCCTCAAGAACGCCATCTCGGTGGCCTACGACAAGGCCTTCTCCGCCATCTTTGACTCCAACCTCACCTCGCTGATCACCGCCATCATTCTCTTCTGGCTCGGTAGCAGCAGCATCAAAGGCTTCGCCATCACCCTGACCATCGGCATTGTCGCCTCGATGTTCTCCGCCATCCTCGTCACCCGCGTGCTGTTCCGCTGGGGTACCGATGCCAACCTGTTGAAGAAACTCTCGTTCTTCAACCTGATCAAGCCCACCAACTTCGACTTCCTCGGCAAGGGCCGCGCCTGCGCCATTGGCTCGCTGGTGCTGGTGATGGTCTGTGTCGGCTTCTTCTTCATCCGCGGCGAGAAGGCCTTCGGCGTGGACTTCACCGGCGGCACGCTGGTGAAATTCCAGCTCGGCAAGGAAGTGGTCCTGCCCACCGCCGAGGTCGAGAATGTGCTCGAGTCCATGAGCGGGCTCGCCAAGAAACCCGCCGCCCAGGAGCAAAGCAACCCGGCCACCGGTACGCTGCTTACTATCCGTTGCGACACCCGGGACGCCGAAACCATCGTCTCCACCCTGCGCCAGTCGCTCCCCGCCCTTGGCAAAACCTTCGAAAAACCCAACGACGACGGCACTCCGAACTTTGTCATCGACAGCAGCAAGGAAGAGGTTTCCGCACTCATCGGCGGAACCTTCCTCAGGAGTTCGCTGATCGCGCTGGTCGTTGGCCTGATCGGCATCCTGCTCTACATCACCGTCCGCTTCGAATTCTCCTTCGCGCTCGGCGGCTTCGTCGCCATCATCCACGACGTGGTTATCTCCATCGGTCTGGTCGTCCTGCTGGGCGGCGAGTTGTCACTCATCCACGTCGGCGCCATTCTCACCATCGCCGGTTACTCGATCAACGACACCATCGTCATCTTCGACCGCATCCGCGAGAACCTGCTCATCCGCCAGGGTTCGATCCGTGCGATCATGAACGAGGCCATCAACGCCACGCTCTCCCGCACGGTGCTCACCTCCGCCACCACCATCATCACCGTTTCCATCCTCTCGCTCTTCGGTGGCTCGAACCTGCGCGACTTCTCGATCATGATCCTCATTGGTCTGGTCGTCGGAACCTACTCCTCCGTCTTCATCGCCTCTCCGATCGTCATGTGGTGGAGCCGCCGCAAGGGTGGTGACCTCCGCTCCGACGTTCTCGCCACCGAGGTCAAGGCCGAGGCCGTTGCTGCGGCTCCTTGAGCGGTTCGTGCGTCTTGTCTCCTACCGTTGTCTTCGACGGTCTTTGTCCGCCTTCACAGGTGGTGGGTTTCCCGATTGATTTGCCCCGGCCATCAATCGGGATCTTCCAGCCCTTTGCGCGATGATCCGATTGGACGAATCGGTTGGGGCGGTGTTAGGGTCGCGCGTGCTGCACTGGTTTGCCGACGACCGCTTTCCCCTTTACCTCGCGCCGATGGCGGGAGTGACGGATGTGATTTTCCGCGGGATCTGCAAGGAACTCGGGGCGGATGTGATGGTCACCGAGTTTGTATCGGCCGAGGGCATCATGCAGGCGGACCACCGCACGCGCAAATACACCGAGTTCACCGAGGAGCAACGTCCGGTGGGCGTGCAGTTGTTCGGCGCGGACGGCGGGCGCATGGGGGAGGCGGCGCGCAAGATCATCGATTGGAAGCGTCCGGATTTCATTGATATCAATTTTGGTTGTCCGGTGAACAAGGTGGTCGCGCGCAATGGCGGTTCGTCCTTGCTGCGGGATTGTCCGGTGCTCGCATCCGTGGCACGCGGTGTGGTGGAGGGCGTGGGAGGCTTGGTTCCGGTGACGGCGAAGATCCGCATTGGCTGGGACTCGCAGTCGGTGAATGCGGTGGAGGTGGCGCGCATTCTCGAAGACAACGGGATCGCCGCGATCGCCGTGCACGGCCGCACCCGCGCACAGGGGTATGGCGGTGAGGCGGATTGGGAGGTGATCGACGCCGTGGCGCGCGCGGTGAGCATTCCGGTGATTGGCAATGGCGACATCACCTGCGGCGCGGATGTGGCGAAACGCAAACGTGGCACGGCGGTGTCGGGCGTGATGATCGGCCGGGCCGCCATGCAGAATCCATGGGTTTTCCGCGAGGCGCGGCATTTCCTCGAAACCGGTGAGGAATCGCCGGGCATCGATCTCACCGAGCGTTGGGAAATGGTGATCCGTCATTGCCGGCTTGCCGTCGAGAGCGGCCGCTATGGCAATGAGACCCAGACTCTAACAGCCATGCGCTCGCGACTGATGGCCTACTGCAAGGGCTTTCCCGGAGCGCGCGAACTGCGGCAGCGGCTGTGCCATGTTTCGTCCGTCGCGGAAGTCGAGGATCTCGCGGCGTTTTCGGTGGCCCGCGCCGAGGTGGCGGAGGGGTGGTCGCCTTGCGGAACCTAACCGGAACGTAGGCGCATTCGTGAGAATGCGTTCCCCACGTTCTCTCGAACGAACCTACCCTCGGGACTCACGCTGCGGCGATGAGTGCCAGCGAACCGCCGAAGGCAAGGGCGGCGGCGAGACGAACGCGGCGGTTCGTGTTCAGCACGAATACCGCCACCGCCGCCACGGCGATCAGCGCGAAGGAAACCTCCCACCAACCGTGGAGATGGAGCCAATCGGCGCGTAGGGCGTCGAACTCGTCCTCCTCGCCGGGAGGGTGGTAGTGACCGGGGTGGGCCAGCGCGTTGAGGGCGGCCAGGCATGAGAAAATCACAATGGCCGGAAGGGCGGAGGGCTTGGCGAGCGTCTGCGTTTTCATCGGTGAGGTTGGATACTGGGGATGGCGCGGTGAACTGTCAGTGCATTCGCAGGATAGGGCAATCGTTCGCCGAAGCAATCCCCGGATTTTCCGCGATGTCATTTTCCCAAACTTTTTGCTTGCGGGTTCGGGCATTCGGGGTTAACCCTGCGGCGTCGCAAGACAAGGCGGTCCGACTGAGATGCCTCACTAGGTTATTGGGTTTTCCTAGGGGGATGATCGGTCGGGCCGCTTCTTTTTTATCGTTTTCAGGCGGGCCGCCCCGATTTTCGCATTTCAGGACCGGGTTTCTTCCGGTAGTTTTTCCGCCATGAGATTGATCCGTTTCGGGGATGCCGGCCGCGAGGAACCCGGAGTGTTGCTGGCTGACGGACGCCGGGTGGATGCCAGCGGCGAGTTTCACGATTACGACGAGGGCTTTTTCGCGTCCGGCGGTCTGGAGGCCCTGGCCGAGTGGGTGGCGGACGGTTGCCCCGGCGGAATCGAAGTGGATCCGCGGGTGCGTCTGGGGCCACCGCTGAACCGGCCGTCGAAGCTCGTTTGCGTGGGCAAGAACTACCTCGATCACGCCAAGGAATTCGGCGAGGGCATCCCGACAGAGCCGACGCTGTTCATGAAGGCGACGAGCGCGTGGAGCGGCCCCTTTGACGATGTGATGATCCCGCGCGGTGGCCACAAGCTCGACTACGAGGTCGAACTGGCGGTGGTGGTGGGCCGCACCGCGTCCTATGTCGAGGAGGCGGAGGCACTCGACCATGTGGCAGGATATGCGGCGTTCTGTGATTTTTCCGAGCGCGCGTTCCAGAAGGAAATGGGCGGCCAGTGGACCAAGGGCAAGAGCGCGGACACCTTCGCGCCGATGGGACCATGGCTGGTGACCGCCGACGAGGTGGCGGACCCGCAGAAACTCCGGCTCTGGTGCAAGGTGAACAACGAACTGCGCCAGAACAGCTGGACCGGGGACATGATGTTTTCTGTTAGGCAACTGGTGTCCTACATCAGCCGCTTCATGACCTTGCTGCCGGGTGATGTGATCGCCACCGGCACGCCCGGCGGTGTCGGCATGGGCATGTCTCCGCCGCGCTACCTTCAGGCGGGGGATTTCGTCGAATGCGGTGTGGAGGGCCTCGGTGAACTCGGCCAGCGGGTGGTGGCCTTCCGCGCGCCATGAAACCCGGATTCACCAAAGCGTGGCTCGCGCTGCTGCCGTGGCCGCGGCCTCCCGGCGGTCCGCGCCACGCGGCCTGCCATTTCTGCGACACGCTTCATGTGGCCAGCCCGGTCGAGGAATGTTCCGCCGCGCACTGCGTTCGCTGCGGCGGGATTCTCTATCAGAACCGCCCCGCCTCGCTCGCGAGGGCCTCGGCGTTTTCCCTGGCCGCGCTGCTGATGATGGTGCTCGTCCACACCTATCCGTTTCTCACGATGGACGCCGCCTCGCTGCGGCGGCATCTCACGCTCGCCAATGCCGCCGGGGCGCTGATCCGCGAGGACGCGCCGATCCTCGGTGGCTCGATCATCCTTTTCACCATCGTCGCGCCGCTGATGCTGGCCGGAGGCATGATCTATGTCTGCCTGCCCCTGATGTTCGGGAAAGCCGCACCCGCCGCCAAGCTGGTGGCGAAGTGGATGTATCGCAGCGAGCCTTGGAACATGGTCGAGGTTTTTCTGTTAGGCGTGCTGGTCAGCCTGCTCAAACTCGCCAAGGTGGCTGACGTGCACTTCGGCGTCGGCTTCTGGGCCTTCGGGGCGGTGATGGTCTTCATGGCCGGCGCGGTGGCGGGGATCGACCGCGAGGAACTCTGGGACCGTCTGGAGGTGGCCAAACCATGAGCGATCTTCCCAAACGGGCGGCCGATCTGGGGCTCGCGGCCTGTCACATCTGCGGCCTTGTCAGCCCGGTGAAAACCGGCCGCTGCCCTCGCTGCGGTTCACGTCTTCATCTGCGCAAGCCGAACAGCATTCAGAACTCCGTCGCGCTGATGGCCGCCGCCGCCGCGCTTTACATTCCGTCCCACATCCTGCCGGTGATGACCACCGTCGAACTCGGCATCGTCACCCACAACACCATCGTCGGCGGCATGCTCACCTTCTGGCGCACCGGCGCGTATCCGATCGCCATCGTCATCTTCACCGCCTCGATCCTGATTCCCTTGCTGAAAATCGTGGCGCTCACCTGGCTTTGCCTGGCCGCCACCGGCCACGTCCATCCTTCGCCGCGCGCACTCGGGCGGCTTTACTGGTTCACCGAACTGCTCGGCCGCTGGTCGATGATCGACATCTTTGTGGTCGGCATTCTCGTTTCCGTGGT
>Ga0315903_10004929_pt1 | contig 17607 bp, 14 predicted proteins | sample LakEriMetagenome_7_FD_203524 | JGI IMG/M metagenome (GOLD analysis project Ga0315903, IMG submission 203524) | Freshwater fungal communities from buoy surface, Lake Erie, Ohio, United States - Buoy 2 MA119 | ecosystem: Environmental > Aquatic > Freshwater > Lake | place: USA: Lake Erie, Ohio...
AGGTACGGGCGAGGCTGACCGAGGAGGAGCACCGACTGGATCACCGCATTGGCGATGATCACGGGAATGAGGACTCGCCATGCGCGCCACATGCGCACCACTGCCGTTCCGAGCGCCGTCCACCGGTGGAGCGGCACGGGCCGCGTCTTCGCGGTCACGATGCCTCCAGCAATGCCGCATCAAGCACGTCCTGCACGGTGCCGGTGAAGATGGACTGCCCGTCCACCTCCACCACCAGGTCGATAGGCGTCGTGCCACTGGCCGTCGACCGGATCTCCGATCCGTCAATCGTTGAGCCGATGCAGGTGAAGCCCGCCTCATTGGTCGTGCATACCGGCGCCTCGAGGATGTCCACCTGCTGCTCGACCAGGACGTCGTACGTGGCATTGCGCACGCTGGTGATCGTGTCTCCGCTCACGGGCGTGAGCTCGTTGACCTGGGAGCACGCCGGCAGCACGAGCAGGGCCGGCAGTACCGCCGACACGACGACGGTGATCGGCCTCATGCTGCACCTCCGTGGGCCATCAGCTGCGAGCGTGCCTTCATCTGCTCGACCTCGAGCGTCTCGTCGGTGATGCGACTGAGATCGAACGGCGCAGGAAGGAGCAGTTCGACATTGCGGTCCAACGGGGTCCCGGCACGCAGAGCGGGGTTGTTGAGCCAGGCATTGGCGCCCAGCTCCCTGCTGAGGGACGCAAGACCCGTCTGACTGAGATCCCCCGGGCTCCACGTCGCAGGCGCGGCGTGGTCGAGCGCAGTGACGAAGATCGACAGCGTGCCGTCACGGTTGTCGACGAGTTCCACCAACTGCTGCTGCTGCGGGAAGTCGACGCACGATGCCGTCGTGATCTCCCAGAATCCCCCACCGTCGCGCAGATGCGGCGTCAGCGTGTTGATGTGGGTGTGGCCGTTCAGCCACGCGATGAGGACGGGATAGCGGTTGAGCATCGCGACGAACTCCTCCGCGTGCACCAGTCGCGGGCCGCCCCAGACTGGGGTCGCGTTGTTGTCCAGGGTGAACGAGTTGTGGTGGCTGCAGATCATCGCCAGCCGCCCCTCAGCCTGGCACCGTGCGAGCTCGCCCTCCAGCCACAGGAACTGGTCCTCGGGCACCGCCCCGTCTGCTCCGACGACGAGGTTGCAGGTATCCAGCCCGAACACCCGGAGGTAGGGAGTGAGGTCGGCGGCCCACCACGTCTGCCCCGAGTCGACGTTCGCCTGGGTCCAGCCATGGCCAACGGGCCCGGGCACAGCGGGCGAGTCCAGATGCGCCTGCATGAACTCCGTCCGCTCCAGGAGCCTGCGGGCAGGATCCGGCGTGACCGCCCGCATCCCGGGCAGCAGCCCGAACTGCTGCCGAATCGCGTTGAGGGCCAACTGCGCGACGCTTAGGTCGCTGCCGTAGCCCTGAAGCCAGTTCGGGCCCAGGGCCTCCCCGAGCGAGGCCTTGCGGTCGCCGACGGCCCACGCGTACAGCGCGGGATCGGGCCGGAACGTGCCCATGAACGTCGCATCGTGATTGCCGTACACCTGGTACCACGGCACGGGCATGCCCTGCGACGACACCGGGTTGGACACCGCCGCGGCGAGCATCCCGGGGACGGCCGGAAACCCGCGTGCCCCGTACACGTCACCCGAGGGATCCTCAGGGTGATAGGCGTAGGTGGCCTCTGACCACACCTGCGGACCCTCGTACACCCCGACCGCACCGCTGTTCGGCGTGACCTCCTTGCCATCGAGGATGTCGATGTACCACCGGGTCTCAAGCGTCGACAGGTTGTCGGCGCTGTCGCCGGTGCTGAGGGCGCCGGCGAGGGGGGCTCCGGTGACCGGGCTCGTCTGCACCGCGACGACACTGTCGACCACCGACGACAGCACGTGAACGGTCAGCGTGTCCTGGGGGCGACAGGCGTCAGTGAACAGGCTGGGCGAGATGCTCTGGATCGCGTCCATGCGCGCCGGTGTCTGGGCGTCGATGACATGGATGTCCGACAGGTGGGCGAGGTAGTACAACGAGCGCCGACTGGCGCTTCGCGCCTCGTCCGCCGTTCGCCCCAGCACGTCGAAGCGCGGGATGAACTCCTCCCCCGCGCCGGCTACGAGAGTGCGGTAGGTCCCGCGCACGGGCTGAGCGGCCAGTTTGATCGTCTGCAGCAGCGTGCTCGGAACGTCCTGGGCCCGCAAGGGGTTCGCGAGGGCGGCGCCGAGCGCCTCCCTCGAGAGTCCCCACGTTGCCGCGAGGGTGGCGACACCCGCCATGAACCGGCGTCGGGACAGCGACATGGCCCGATGGTATGCATCGGCGCGGCTCGGGAGAGTGCAACTGGGTCAGATACCCAGGGTCGATCTCGGATACGCCACCTCTGGATCGGTGAGGACGTTGACCAGGTAGGGCATGCCCGACGCCATCGCACGATCGAGGGCCGGGCCGATCTGCGCCGGATCGCTCACGGTCTCCCCACCGCCCCCGAGCGCGATGGCGATCTCGTCGTAGTGGGTCGACGGCAGGTCCGCGATGACGTCGTACCCGTACAGCCATCGCATCGGGTGCTTCTCCAGCGCCCATCCGGCGTTGTTGCCGACGACGATCACGGCGGGAATCCGGTGCCGCACGAGGGTGTCGATGTCCGACATCGCGAATCCGGCGGCACCGTCACCCATCAGCAGGAACAGCGGTGCTCCGGGATGGGTGATCCCGGCCGCGAGGGCGAAGCCGGGGCCGGTGCCCAGACAGCCATAGGGGCCCGGATCAAGCCAGCGTCCGGGCTGGTCCGGCTCGATGTAGCGTCCCGCGAACGACACGAAGTCGCCGCCATCGCCGATCACCACCGCATCGGAGGTGAGTCGAGGCAGGAGCTCGCCGTAGATCCGCGCCGGGTGGATCGGATCGGAGGTGCTCTCCAGGTCGGCCCGGTCGGCATCGACTGCCGCGCGTGCAGCATCGTGCAGTCGGGTGGCCCACGCGTCATCCACGGACGGCCCATCGGCCAGGTGCTCGAGTGCCGCCGACAGGTCACCGACCACTGCGACCTCTACGGTCGCTGCGGGGACGGCGTCATCGGGATGCTCGACGATGTGGACCACCGGCGCGCCGGGATCCCCGAAGACCCCGTATCCGAGCCTGAAGTCCAGGGGTGCCCCGACCACGAGGACCAGATCCGCCTCGCGGAACGCCGCGGATCGCGCGCGCGTGACAAGGCGGGGATCGGACGAGGGGATCACTCCCCGTCCCATGCCGTTGGCGATGACGGGAACGCCACGCCCGGAGACCAGGTGACGCGCCGCCTCGACCGCGTCCGACATCCACACCCCGCTGCCGAGGACCACCAGGGGACGCTTCGCAGCGTCGAACAGGTGTGCCGCGCGGACGAGCGTGTCGGGGTCTGGCTCAGGAGCACGTGACGCATCGACCTCGTCGAGGTGCACGCGGGGCGCAGAGCCGTAGATGGCATCGATCGGGATGTCCCAGAACACCGGGCCGCGCCTCACCGAGGCGGCGAGACGGAAGGCACGGTCGGCATCTCCTCGGATCTGCGCGACATCATGCGTCGTCCAGGCGTCCTTGGTGATCGATGCCAGCAGCGGAGGCTGGTCGAGCTCCTGGAGCGCGCCCTGCCCCCACCGCGAGTCCGGGGAGCGACCGCCGAGGACGACGAGAGGTGTGCGGTTGAACCAGGCCGTGGCGATTCCGCTCACCGCGTTCGTCACCCCCGGCCCGGCCGTGACCGCAGCGAAGCCCGGAGCGCGAGTGAGGCGTCCGACCGCCTCAGCAGTGAACACGGCGGTCTGCTCATGCCGGGTGTCAACGAGGCGCAGCGGACCCTCGCGCTCGACCACCCTGCGGTCGGGAGTGGACTCCACACGCACCTTCCCGCCGACGGCCGCGTCGTACACGGGGAAGACGTGCGCTCCGGAGAGCGTGAAGACGGACGTCACGCCCGCTGCTCGCGCGCTGTCGACAATGTGCTGGCCGCCGTGCAGGGACTCGTCGTCCATGGCGGGCACGCTACTGAACCGGTCCTGACGGGGTGGGGGTCTCGGGAAGAAAGGGGTCGAGGGGAACCGGTTCGGCGAAGACCGCCAAGGTCTTCGTGAACCTTCCGTTCATCAGGCCCGCACAGGTGAACAGCGACAGCCGACGAGGACCTCGCTGGTCGAACCACTCCGCCCGATGACTCCCACGAGGTACCACCTCACGACCCGTGATCGCGTATCGCGTGGTCGATCCGTCCTTGGTCTCCACGCTGAAGGTCGAGCCGATCGGGAGGTCGACAAGATCGTTCAGCCGACCTGGGCAGCCCTGCCCGTAGCGCATGTGCCACGTCACCACGCTCGTACCGGTCGGCGACGCCAGCGGAGCGTGCCGCACCGACACTCCGGCGACCCGGTTGGACGGTGGCGGGTCAAGGGCTCCCGTGCGGCTGAGGGTGACCGGCTTGATCGGCACCCGTTCATCACCCACCGTGATCCATGCGATCGACTCCCCACCCGCGCTGGCCGGCGGACACGGAGAGGCGGATGCCACTGGCACAGGGCCGGCAACCGTGGTCGTCACGACGGCCAGCACCGCGATCGTGACCGCCAGGAGGCGGGTGGCGCAGGAGGCTGATCGGCGCATTCCCCGATGGTAACGATGGGGCAACGGCGCGCAGCAAGGGTGCATTTCCCGATTCCCGGGGCGGACCGGTACATCGGGCGTACATTGACCAGTCGCCAGCGCATCCGCGCTCAGCACACCCGAGGCGGAGGGGGGTGGTGCGGTGTCGACGTCGACCGATCAGGTCATCGAGACCGAGATCCCCGGACGCTCACTGTCACAGATCGCATGGTCCAGGCTGCGTCACGACCGCACGTTCATCATCTCGTCGGTCATCCTGATCGTAATCCTCCTGATGGCCCTGTTCGCTCCCGTGATCACAGGTTTCATCGGAGTCGATCCCTACTCCCTGGACAAGACCGTCATCGACAGGTCCGGCGGCAAGCCCATCGGGCCCTGGGGCGGCGCGAGCATCGAGCACCCGCTCGGCGTGGAATGGGGCACCGGCCGCGACATCATGGCCCGCCTGCTCTACGGCCTGCGGATCTCACTCCTCATCGCCTTCTCGGCGACGATCCTCGTGGTCGTGCTCGGCACGCTTTTCGGCATCATCTCCGGCTACGCACGCGGGTGGGTCGATGGCTTCCTCGGCCGGTTCATGGACCTGATCCTGGCCTTTCCCTTCCTCCTCATCATCCTGGCGCTCTCCGGATCCCTCACCCAGCGCCTGACCGCGCTCGGGGTGCCCGAGGGCAATGCATCGAGGATCACCTACCTGATCCTCGTTCTCGGAGTCTTCGGCTGGCCCTACCTCGCCCGCATCGTCCGGGGAGAGGTGCTCAGCCTGCGCGAGCGCGAATTCGTCGAGTCGGCGGTCTCGATAGGCGCGAGTACTCCGCGAATCCTCGTGCGCGAGATCCTCCCCAACCTCTGGGCCCCGATCCTCGTCTACGCGACCCTGTTGCTGCCGGTGTACATCGCCGTCGAGGCCGTGCTCTCCTTCCTCGGCATCGGAGTCCTGCCCCCCGAACCCTCGTTCGGTGCGATGCTCGCCGACTCCGTCCAGTACTTCACCCTCATTCCCTCTTACCTGTTCATACCCGGCACATTGCTGGTGATCGTGGTCGTCGCGTTCAACCTGGTCGGCGACTCCATCCGTGATGCTCTCGATCCCAAGGCGGTCGATCGATGATCACGGCGAAGAACTTCCCGGTAATCGCACATCAGTCGGTGATGCACCGGAAGGCAGGGTGTCTGACGACACCACAATCGAGGAAGTGGAGGTAGGGCCATGATCAGAGTCCGACGAGGGGCGGCGATAGCAGCGACGGCTGTCATCGCCTCCCTGGTGCTCGCCGCATGCGGCGGGTCAGACGGAGGCACAGCGGAGGAGGGAGCGGCGGCGGAGGGCACGGCCGAGTCGGCTCCCGCCGAGGAGTCCGCGGAGGCGGGGGGCGCGGGACAGCCTGGCGGCACTCTCACGATTCTCACCTCGGCCGAGCAGTTCCTCACCCTCGATCCCCAGGTCGTCTACACCGGCGAGGACCTTGCCTTCCTCGGCGCGACGATCCAGCGCAGCCTGACGGCGTACCAGGTCGCTGAAGGCGACGTAGAGGGCACCACGCTCGTGCCCGACATGGCGACGGACACCGGTACGGCATCCGAGGGCGGCAAGGTGTGGTCCTTCACCCTGCGCGACGGAATCACCTGGGAGGACGGAGCGCCGGTCACCTGCGCCGACGTCGCCTACGGCACATCCCGTCAGTTCGACATCGGTCTCGCCGAGGGTGGTCCGGTCTACGCGGTGACGTACCTCGACATCCCCACCAACGAGGACGGCAGTTCGCAGTACCTCGGCCCGGTGGACGGCACCGGCCAGGACCTGTTCGACAAGGCGGTGACCTGCTCGGATGACAACAAGACCATCACCTTCATGCTGAACCAGCCGGTGCCCGACTTCAACTACTCGGTCACGCTCGGCTTCAGCCCGGTGCCGGCCGGAATGGTCACGGGTGAGGAGTACGCGAACAAGCCCATGTCCAACGGCCCCTACAAGATCCAGGAGTACACCAAGGGCCCCGGTGGCAACCTGACCCTCGTCCGCAATGAGAACTGGAGCAAGGACAGCGATCCCTACCGCCTTGCCCTGCCCGATTCGTGGGTGGTCAACTTCGGCATCGAGGAGACCGTCGGCGAGCAGCGTGTCATGCAGAGCTCAGGCGAGGACGCCTACGCGATGGTGCAGAGCCTGACCACCGCTTCCCTGCCGGTCGTCTTCGAGGACGCCCAGTACGAGTCGCGCCGCATCGATGCCTTCGATGCCTACACGATCTACGCGGCGATCAACACCGAGAAGGTGCCGGACGAGAAGGTGCGTCAGGCGATCGGCGTCGCGCTGGACCGTGAGGCACTCCTGCTCAATGCCGGTGGCACCTTCGGCGGCGACTACGCCGACGGCGCCGTGAAGCCGAACATCGGCATCGACTACGCGCCCACGGGCCTGTGGGATGACCTGCTCGGGGCCCCAGTGCCACCGAACGGTGATCCGGAACTGGCCAAGAAGCTGCTCGCTGAGGCCGGGGCATCCGATCTGACGATCACGCTCGACTACGGCCAGTCCGAGGACAACGACAAGGCTGCCGCCATCTGGGTGGAGTCGTTGGCCCGCGCCGGCATCACGGTCAAGCCGAATCCGATCGAGCGGGGCCAGTACTACGGCGTCGTCTTCGACAACCCCAACGAGGTCATGCTCGGTGGGTGGGGAGCTGACTGGCCGAACGCCTCGACGGTGCTGCCTCCGATGTTCGTGCAGGGATGGAACCTGTCCCGCGTGAACGATGAGGCCTACACCGAGAAGGTGAAGGTCGCCTCGCAGGAGCTCGACCGCCAGAAGCAGGCGGAGCTCTGGCACGAGCTGAGCAAGGAGGCGGCGAAGAAGATGTGGATCGTCCCGACCCGGTTCGGGCGCGACCAGCGCCTGGCCGGAACGAATGTCGGCCCCATCTTCAGCTGGTCGGCGTACGGGTCGTACCCGTACCCGAACATGTACGCCGTCCAGTAGCGGTCACTCTCGGGGGGAGGGCGGCGCGACCGCCCTCCCCCCGAGTCCACGTACGGCATCAGGAGGAGGGGCATCGTGGGTGCATACGTTCTGCGACGTGTCCTCATCATGCTGCTGCTCCTGCTCCTGCTGAGCTTCGCTGTCTTCGTGCTGTTCAGCCTGCTGCCCGCAGACGTCGCACGTCTGACCTGCGGCAAGATCTGCACCGACCAGACCATCGAGTTGAACCGGATCCGGCTCGGGCTCGACAAGTCCGTCTTCGAGCAGTACTGGCTGTTTCTCTCGGCGATCTTCGTGGGGCGCACCTACGGAGTGGGTGAGGGTGCGGTCGTCTGCGAGGCACCCTGTCTCGGGTGGTCGTTCACCAAGTCCGAGCCCGTCCTCGAGCTCATCCTCGATCGACTGCCTACGACGATCTTCCTGGCACTGGGAGCCTTCGTCCTCTTCCTGATCGGGGGCGTGCTTCTCGGCATCTACAGCGCGCTGCGCCGCGGCGGCTGGCAGGACAAGGCGATCACGGGTGTCGCCCTCGTGGGGTACTCACTCCCGTCCTTCTTCTTCGGACTCGTCGTCATCTACTTCGTCATCATCCGCTGGCAGATCCTGCCCTTCCCGCGGTACGAGCACCCCTGGGACGATCCCGTCCAGTTCGTGCAGACCATGATCCTGCCGTGGCTGGTCCTCGCGATCCTCTATGCCGCCTTCTACACGCGCCTCACGCGCAGTCAGATGCTCGAGACCCTCGGAGACGACTACATCCGCACTGCACGGGCCAAGGGTCTGCCAGAGCGCACGGTGATCGGCAAGCATGCACTCCGCGCCGGGCTCACCCCGATCGTGACGGCCGCCGGGCTCGACCTCGCCGGCCTGTTGGGCGGCGCCATCATCCTCGAGGCGATCTTCAGCCTTCCCGGTCTCGGCAGTCTCGCGATCTCGTCCGTCACGAACCCCGATCAGTCCATTCTCGTGGGCGTCACGCTGATCACCGCGACGTTCGTGATCATCGCCAACCTCGTGGTCGACATCCTCTACGCCTACATCGATCCGCGGGTGAGGGTGTCATGACCGGCGCATTCCTGGAGGTGCGCGATCTCCACGTCGACTTCCCCACCGACGACGGCACCGTGCACGCCGTCGCGGGGGCCAGCTTCTCCGTCTCGCCCGGCAGCACCATGGCGATCGTCGGCGAGTCCGGCTCGGGCAAGTCCGTCACCGCGCAGGCCATCATGGGCCTGCTCAACCCCCGCGCCGCCCAGGTTTCCGGGCACGTCCTTCTCAACGGCACCGATCTGCTCGAGTGCGAACCGGACGACGTACGCCGCATGCGCGGATCCGTCATGTCGATGATCTTCCAGGACCCACTCTCCAGCCTGCACCCCTTCTACCGGATCGGCGACCAGCTCGTCGAGGCAGTGCGGGTCCACCAGAACGTGAGCAAGTCGCAGGCGCGCGACATGGCCATCGACGGGCTGCGCCGCGTGGGCATTCCCGCTCCCGAGCGACGAGTCGATGACTACCCGCACCAGCTGTCCGGCGGCATGAGGCAGCGCGTGATGATCGCCATGGCTCTCATCAACGGCCCCGACCTCCTCATCGCCGACGAGCCGACCACGGCGCTTGACGTCACTGTCCAGGCGCAGATCATCGACCTGATGATGGAACTGCAGGAGCAGACGGGCACCACGATGGTCGTCATCACGCACGACCTCGGCGTCGTGGCAGAGATGGCGAAGGATGTGTGCGTCATGTACGGGGGGCGCATCGTCGAGCACGGATCCACCGATGACATCTACTACCGCACGTCCATGCCCTACACGCAGGGCCTGCTGTCGTCGGTGCCACGCCTTGACGAGGTCCGCTCAGAACGGCTCGACCCGATTCCCGGCAATCCTCCTTCACTGATCAGGCTGCCATCGGGCTGCGTGTTCCACCCGCGCTGCCGGGAGCGGTCGCGAGTCGAGGATGACCTCTGCAGGACCCTGGAGCCGGAGCTTCTCGAGGTGAGCCCGGGTCACACGGCGCGCTGCCATCTCGTCGACGGCACGGGCGGTGCCCCATGACCGACATCGTGCGTGTCACCGACCTGCGAGTGCACTTTCCCGTGAAGAGCCGTGGCGTCTTCCCGCGGACCATCGGCCAGGTGAAGGCCGTCGACGGGGTGAGCCTGCATATCGGCGCCGGCGAGACGCTCGGCCTGGTCGGCGAGAGCGGGTGCGGAAAGTCCACGACCGGGCGCGCGATCCTGAGGCTGCATCCGATCACCTCGGGTCGAGTGGAGATCGAGGGCACCGACATCACCGACCTCAGCCGGCGCCAGATGAGGCCGAGGCGGCGCGAGGCGCAGATGATCTTCCAGGACCCCTACAACGCCCTGAACCCACGCCAGACCGTGGGCTCGATCATCGCCGCGCCGTTCCGGATCCAGAAGGTCGATCCCCCCGGGGGAGTGCGCGCTGCCGTGCGGGACCTGATGGACCGCGTCGGACTCAATCCCGAGCACGTGAACCGGTACCCGAACGAGTTCTCCGGTGGCCAGCGGCAGCGCATCGGTATCGCCCGCGCGATCGCCCTGCAGCCGCGCCTGATCGTGTGCGACGAACCGGTCTCCGCACTCGACGTCTCCATCCAGGCACAGATCCTCAACCTGCTGAGCACCCTCCAGGAGGAATTCCAGCTCTCCTACCTGTTCATCGCGCATGATCTCGCCGTCGTCCGCCACATCGCGCAACGCGTGGCCGTGATGTACCTCGGATCGATCGTCGAGGTCGCCAGCCGCGAGGACATCTACTCGCATCCGCTCCACCCCTACACCTACGCCCTGATGTCGGCCATTCCCGTACCCGACCCCCACCTGCAGGCGCAGCGGCAGCGCATCGTGCTGCGTGGAGACCCACCCAGCCCGGTCGATCCGCCAACCGGCTGCACCTTCCACACCCGCTGCCACATCGCCCAAGAACGCTGCCGCACGGAAATCCCTGTGCTCCGCGACATGGGCGGGGGCCACGAGGTCGCCTGCCACTTCCCGCTCACGGACCTTTCCGCGACCGCGACCTGATGCAGTCCGCCACACGGGACCTCATCTCGGACCCGAATTTTCGCCGCTTCTTCGCCTCGCGCTTCATCAGCAACGTGGGCAACGGCATGCAGCCCATTGCCCTCGCCTTCGGCGTACTCGCCATTCCCGGCGCAACAGCGACCTCCCTGAGCATCGTGCTCGCTGCTACCGCAATCGCAGTGCTCGTCGTCCTGCCGTTCGGTGGTGCGCTCGCCGATCGCTATGGCGCAGCACGCCTGGTCGGCGCCGCCGACATCACCATCAGCCTGCTGGTCGCTACGCAGGCCATCCTGTTCATCACGGGCACGGCCACCGTGCCCGTGCTCGCCGTCCTCGCCCTGGGCGTCGGTGCGCTCAATGGGCTCTGGTATCCGGCCTTCGCGGCGCTCACGCCGGATGTCGTCGCACCCGACCGCCTTCAGCCCGCCAACGCCCTCGTTTCGATCGCGCAGAACGTCGGCTACATCCTCGGCGCCAGCGCGGGAGGAGCCATCGTCGCCCTCGCCGGATCGGGTGTCGCCCTCGCCGTCGACTCAGCCAGCTTCGTCATCGCCGGTCTGCTCGTGTGGTCGCTGCGGCATCTGTCACAGCGACGCCATTCGGGCGAGTCGATGCTCGCCGACATCATCAGCGGCTGGGCGGTCTTCGTCTCCTTCCGCTGGGTCGTCGTCATCGTGGTGGCGTTCAGCTTCATCGTCATGTCCTGGCACGGCTCCGAGCAGGTGCTCGGCCCCGTGCTGGCCGACGATGCCTACGGCGGCCCTCGCGGGTGGTCCATCGTGCTCGCCGCCCAGGCGATCGGACTCCTCGTGGGAGGGCTGCTGGCGGTCAGGGCCCGCTTCAAGCGCCCTCTGCTCATCGGCATGGTGGCGATGATCGCGCTGCCGGCATGGCAGGCGACTCTCGCCTTCGCACTCCCCCTCGTGATCGTCTCCTGCGGCGCGTTCCTCGTCGGCATCGCGATCGAGCTGCTCTACGTCCTGTGGACCACCGCTGTGCAGTCGCGTGTGCCACGTGAGTCACTGTCCCGAGTCAGCTCCTACGACGCGCTGGGCTCGCTGATGCTCGGCCCCTTGGGCATCGCGCTCGCCGGCCCGCTCGTCGGTGCACTGGGTCTGACGAACGTCTTCCTGATCGCCGCAGCGATCTCAGCAGCTGCGATCCTCGGCTCGCTGCTGTCACGCTCGGTGCGAAACCTCACCGTGCATGTTCCAGACGCCCCCGCAACAGTCGATTAGGCCCGGCCGTCCTGCGCGGGAGTCAGGAACCTGCGCAGGCTGGCGAGCAGCACCGCTCCGGCCAGGAGCCCCACCATGACCACCCCCAGCCACGCCGCCGCTAGACCGGCTCCGAGCAGCACCCCGGCCAGGCCCGGCCCGACCACTCCGGACACCGCCCACGTCCAGCTCACCATGGCGTTGTAGCGACCTCGCAGGTGATCCGGAGCGAGGTCATTGGTGATCGCTGGCGCCACGGGCGAGTAGATCGTCTCTCCGAAGGCGAAGATCAGCACGCCCACGATGATGACGATGGCGGCGAGGGACATCGGCACGATGGCCGACGCACCTATGGCCAGCCAGGAGACGGCCCAGAGCAGCCCGACGAGTCCGGCGAGGAGGCTCCGGGAGCGTCCCTGGATCATCGACAGGACGAACAGCTGGCCGAACACGATGGACCCTGCATTGACGGCGTACGCGACCGCGACCAAAGACAGGTCAAGGCCTGCCACCTCGGTGATGTACACGGGCAGTCCCACCTCGAGAGAGCCGTACCCGAAGGTGACCAGGAGGACGGCACCGAGCGCCAGCCGCACGGCGGCTCGATCTCGCAAGACCTCGCGATATCCGCCCGTTGGCCGGTCTGCGGCTGAGTCGTCGCCGGCGTCCGACTCTGCGTGGCCGACCCCGACGCCGCGCATCGGAATGAGGATGCCCAGGTAGACGAGGAAGGTGATCGCGTCGACGAGATAGAGCAGGACGAACGATTCCGGTGCGGCGACGTCGGCGATGAGTGCCCCGGCGACTCCCCCGATGCTGAGACCGAGATTCAGGCACATGAACTGCAGTCCGAACAGCTTCTGCCGGTCCTCCCTCGGCGTGACGCGCGCGTACAGGGCGGACTGAGGAGCCCACAGGGTGGAATCCCCGATCCCGAGCACGGTAAGTGCCACGAGAGCCGCCGGGATGGTGGAGACGAAGCCGAGGGAGCCGACACCGACGGCTGTCAGCACGAGGCCCACCATCAGGACCGGCCGCGGACCGAATCGGTCGACGACGGATCCGACGACGGGCGTGCACACCACCGCGATGAGCGCCAGGTAGCCGACCAGGAATCCGGCCGTGGCCGTGCCGAGCCCGCGGACCTGGCCGAGATAGATGATCAGGAATGGCAGCGTCACCCCGCTGCCGATGGCCGAGATCAGGTTGCCCACGAGGATGCGGCGCGCGGCCGGCGTGACCACCGCGAACGTCGACATCACTCGGGAGCGCATGACCCCATCCTCCACGCTTCGCACGCGTCAGCGGTGCACAGCGCGACCAGCATCCCCGCAGCGACTCTCACAGGGGTGACATGACGCTCGGACTCTCGAGCAGGGGTCAGCGACGCGCGAATGCGGCGTCGAGTGCGGCGATCGCCTCGGCGGCCACCGATGGCGAGGCGATCGGCCGGGCCCTGGCCGCGAAACCACCGCTGAAGCCGACGATGGACGGGAATCCGAGCACGTCGGTGAGCGGGTAGAACTCCGTCCATCGCAGGGCCGCCAGCGAGCCGGCCGGGGCCCCGGGCACCCCGCCACCGATCACTCCCACGACGCTGAAATCGTCCCACCACTGCCGTTCGTAGCGCAGGATCACCTTCTCCAGGTCGCCGGTGCGCAGGCTGTCGAGCGCCCGGCGAACAGCACTCGTCATCGGCTCGATCACGATGACGCCCTGCTGCAGAAGGGCGACGGGAACGGCCACGACGACCGCGTCCGCCGCTAGCGACGTGCCGTCGGCGAGAGTCACCGTGACGGCACTTCCTGCCGCACGCACCGACGTGACGGGGCTCGACAGTCGCACATCCAGGTCGTCCAGAAGGCTCGACACGATCTGCGAGTAGCCGCCGGCCACGAGTACATCGCCGCCGCGCTGATCGGCACCCTCCTGGAGTGCGCGGACGCCCAGCGAGGCCGGGTCGAGGCCGTACTCCTGCGTGACCTCCACCTGCGCGGCCCATGATCCGAGGCGATCCTGGCGCCAGCCCCGTGATCGCAGCGCCTGCGCAACCGACTCTCCAGTAGGGCCGTCGGCGTCCTCGATCCGGCCCACCGATGCCGCCACCCGATCCTGCACCGCTGCACCCGCCGGGGACACGCGCCCGGTCATGGTGTCGCGGGTCTGCGCGTCGGCGTAGTCCGTCGGCACGAGTCGCAGCCCATTGGCCTCAGCGAGCGCGGTGATCGGGTTGCCCACCGTGCCGTGGATCCAGGCGGCTCCCTTCTCGACGGGCACGCCCCACGAGGTATCGGCATGGATGCGGCCACCGACGCGATCCCGAGCCTCGAGAACGGTTACGCGCACCCCGCGGTCTGCCAGCGCGCGCGCCGCCGCAGCTCCGGCGATACCCGCTCCCACGACGATGACATCCTGCGGCTCGACCTCGTCGATCAGCAGCGCGGCGGCACGTCGACCTGAGGACTCAGCACCCGTCGTCGTGGCTGGAGCAGCGACGCTGACGTATTCCCCTGCCAGTGCGATACGCCCGCCCAGGAGTGCATCCGCGAGTTGCGCGCGGACTGCCGGCCTGACCCCCGGCGGAAGCGCGGAGTAGGCACCACGGGACCACGGATCACGGTCCCACGACGTGACGAGCGCTGCGGTCGGTCGAGGAGGACGACGAACCGCGGTGAGCGCGACCGCCCGCTCGGGAACAAGAGCGACCCCGGCCGCCGCGACAGCAGCACCCAGGAAGCCGCGACGGCTGAGTGTCATATGCCTGCCGATCTGTCGGATGCCCCGTCGGGGATTCTCCGATCATCCCAAGGTCTGATCACGCCCGCTCGACCGTGATCACCGTCAGACCGGCTTCCGCCCACTCCTGGCCTCGCGACACAGTGAATGTGGTGCCATCGACCGTGCGACTGCCCTCGGCGAGGCCGGTGGCAAGGACACTCGAGTCAGTGTGCGTCGTCACAGACAGGAAGTCCCAACCGGGGCTTCCCATGCACTGCACTCGAACGGCATCAGAGGCGCCCGCAGTTGAGGCATCGATGAGAATGCGCAGCAACTCCCCCGGGATCGGTCGCGGGTCACCAGAGTCGGAGATGACGCCTACCTCGACCGGGATGCCTCGATTGGCGAGTGCGACGACGAGGTCATGCGCCGAACGACTGAAACCCTGGGCAACTACAACGTCGATCATCACGGCGACGCGCATTCGAGAGGCGAGGCAGCGTAATGCGTTCCGCTGATCGGCACGCATGACTCCCTGCCTGCTGACGGAGTCGAGCAAGTCGGCCGCCTGCGTCACCGAGTCACTGAGTTCCTCATCGGCGCGGGCCTGCGCCTCGGCAATTCGACGCTCTGTCTCCGCCTGCAGCGCAAGCTCCTCCATCGCCTCAAGCGAGCGACGATGCCGACGAGCACCAGCAAGCACCACGATGGCGACGACGGGAAGGAACGCGGCGACGTTCAGCACGATCACCGTTGGGGCGATGGAGCACTCGACCGGGCTCGTCTGCGAGATACGCAGAGCACCGACCAGCCAGACGGCCAAGCCGATCACGAAGGGCACAGGACCGGACCACAGTCCGATGCACACGATCGCGAATCCCGCAAGGGAGGCCGTCGCTGCCACCGCACCGATGTCGCCGCAGGGGTGCGCCCAAGAGGACAGCAGCCAGGGCACCACCGCCGGAATCAGTACGAGGAAGCTGGCCGGGCGCCAGTCGATCCGTCGCCATCGGATCACCAGAGAAAGCGCGACAGCGGCACCGGCGAGGGACGTGGCGACTGTGGCCGAGGCGATCAGGATCGAAGGGTAGGGGATGAAGAACGCGTACAGACCCCCGCCGATCATGGCACCCGCGATGGCGCTGGAAATGAGCACCACTCCGGCGTTCACCGGTGTTCGAGGAGATGCCATCGTGGGCAGAATGCGCTGCCCCACTGACCCCTTCCTGATCGCTGCCCGGCCCTGGTCGGCGAGCACACGCACCTGCGCGGCATCGACCGCTGCGGTTTCGAGAACCGCGTTGATGGAGTTCAACATCGTGGCGTGCACACGCGTCGCGACCTCGCGCCATACTGCAGTGCGCTCCTGCTCCGCCACCGCTTCAAGCAGCCCCCGAGTGAGATGGTCGCGCTCCTGATCCACCGCCTGAGCCATGACCCGCAACCGGTTCCATGCGTACCAGAGCAGGAGTTGCGCAGTGAGCATCCGAAGGAACTGCACACTTCCTCCGGCCACGACGAAACCTTCGAGGACAGCGTTCGGAGGAGTGCTCAACAGCACCATCCAGGCGCATGCCGGTACAACAAGAGCCGTGACCAGACCTGGAACCCTCGGGAGAAGCATCGACAGGATGAACCCCACATATCCCAGATAGGTCTGTGGGTACGTCCAGACGAGTGTGCCGCTGGGCACCAGGGCGGTCATGGCGAGAAGCAGCATCCCCGCCACAGTGAGCCACAGGAGCCCCTGCTTCCTCGCCCCCACGACAGCCACGGCGAAGCAGACGAAGGAGGCGCCGATGCAGCCCTGCTCGAAGACCGAAAGCCGCTCCCAGTTGGGGCCGGTGACGAGCACCGTCAGCACCCACGAGAGCGAAACGACAGTGAGGATCACCCAGGAGCGGGCGGCACGCAAAGTGCGTCCTTCGGCCCCTTGTCGCTCGCTCACCCCCGTACCCTGACACTATGCTCGGCGCCCCCGCACCAGATTGGCGTGCGCACTTGCAGGCGAATGAAGGGGTTGTACCGTGCTCCGCATCGTGATCGTCGAGGATCACCCCCTCATGCGCGAATCCCTTCAGGCGCGGCTTGTCAGCCGTTCGGAGGACATCCGCTTCGTCTACGTCGGAGACTCCCTCGACGAGGCCATCGAGGCCATCGGGTCCGAGCGCCTGGACTGCTTCATCCTCGATCTCGACCTCGGCGACGGTCGGTCGGTTCTGGAGAACCTCGCCACCATCGCGAGCATCGAGGCACCCGTCCTCGTCGTAAGTGCCACGGCGACACCACGGGCGGTGCAGGTGGCGATCTCCCATGGCGCTCGCGGCTATGTGTCCAAGTCCAGCTCGACGGAGGCTTTCATGGAGGCATTCGAGGCCGTCTGTCACGGCGAGGCCTACGTCTCCCCCGACCTCGCCGCCGTACTGGCCACCGAGGCCGGGGCTGGGGTGCAGCTGTCGACGCAGGAGCAGCGAGCCCTTGCCCTGTACTCGTCGGGAATGAAGATCGAGACAGTTGCCCGCCGGATGGATGTGTCGACATCGACGGCGAAGGAGTACATCCGTCGCGTTCGCGCGAAGTACGCAGCTGCCGGAACGCCTCTCCCGACGAAAGTGGAGCTCTACCAGCAGGCGCAGCGCGACGGAATCCTCTAGGCCATGGGACGCACCATTCTCATCGTTGAGGATCACCGGGCGATGCGCGACGCGCTCACAAGCCACGTGAGCGACACCCTCAGCGACACCACGGTGATCGCCTGCGCATCCCCCGCAGAGATTCCGCACCATGCGCAAGCAGACCTCGCCCTGGTCGACCTCGACCTCGGAGAGGGCGTCGAGTCGTTAGATGCCGTGCGCCAACTCGTGGAAAGGTGCGGAGCCGTGCTCGTCATGAGTGCAGCAGGATCGGCTTCCGCTGTGCAGATGGCCATCCAGGCAGGAGCATGGACATATGTGCCCAAGTCACCGCAGCTGAGTGAGTTGGACGATGCTCTCAACGCCTGGATGCGGGGTGTTCCGTT
>Ga0315903_10004930_pt1 | contig 17607 bp, 18 predicted proteins | sample LakEriMetagenome_7_FD_203524 | JGI IMG/M metagenome (GOLD analysis project Ga0315903, IMG submission 203524) | Freshwater fungal communities from buoy surface, Lake Erie, Ohio, United States - Buoy 2 MA119 | ecosystem: Environmental > Aquatic > Freshwater > Lake | place: USA: Lake Erie, Ohio...
ATTTAATATGTCAGGAATTAATCAGTGGATTTTTATCCTTTTTATCGGTGCCTGGGGTATTCAGTTTGCATATTTACTGTTCATTCACCTCCGTTTTATTTTGTTTCGGTCAAGCCCAATTGACCCGAAAGGACAATTCCCTCCACTCAGTGTAATTGTCGCGGCTCGTAATGAATCGGAGAACTTGTATGAGTTAATTCCCTTGATATTAGAACAAGACTATCCGAATTTCGAGATCATTGTAGTGAATAATCAATCGATGGATGACAGTAAGTGGCTTTTAAAAGCATATCAGAGACAATATCCAAACATCCATGTGGTCGAACTTGAAAAAAATCAACACCTTCGTCCAGGAAAGAAATTACCGCTAACCCTGGCTGTTCGTGCGGCTAATTTTGATCATTTTATCTTTACCGATGCCGATTGTAGGCCTACCTCAAAGCATTGGTTAAAAACCATGGCTAAAGGCTTTTCTTCTTCCACAGAAATTGTGTTGGGTTACGGGCCATATGTCGTAGAAAAAGGCTTCCTTAATCGACTAGTCCGTTTTGATACCGCTTGGATTGCGATGAATTATTTTTCTTTTGCGTTAAGTGGTTTGCCATACATGGGGGTGGGGAGAAATTTAGCCTATTCAAGAAAAGCATTTGAGTCTGTCGGTGGATTCAAGTCACATTATTACATTGTTTCCGGAGACGATGATTTATTTATTCAACAAGCTGCTAAAAATCGAAATTATACCATTGCGATAGAAGAAGAATCTTTTTGTCCCTCGGCACCAGAAACTACATGGAAACGTTGGGTGTATCAGAAAAGACGTCATTACAGTACCTCTTCGCATTATAACGTTATCAAAAAATCGTTGTTAGGAATATATCCCGTGAGCTTGTTTTTTCTTTTGATTTCCTTCATTTCTTTGCTCCTGACAAATACCATGGTTTGGGTGTCGGTTGGGTTGTTTTTCGGGTTAATCCTGTCGAAATGGCTCATACAAGGAAGGGGATTGTTCAAATTGAAAGAAAAGCGTTTGGCTTGGTTCTTTCCAATTTGGGACTTCTTTTATGCGATATTCATACCCTTGGTGTTTTTGTTATTGAATCGAAAACCTAGAAATAAATGGTAGAATTTGAACACCTGTCGGACAAAGCAAAGCAGGATTTAACGCTTGTAGAACGTGCTAAACAAGGAAACCAAGCGGCATTTGCTTCTTTAATGGATCGCTACCGAGAATCTATTTATTTCATGATGCTTAAAATGGTAAAGAATTCTGATGATGCGGAAGATCTAACCATAGAAGCCTTCGGTAAAGCGTTTAACCGTATTGATCAATATTCTCCAAGTTTTGCGTTCAGTACATGGTTGTTTAAAATTGCTTCTAATAATTGCATCGATTTTATTCGTAAGAAACGCATTCAAGTGCTTTCAATGGATCAGGGAATAGCTACTTCAGATGGTGGTTCGATTCGAATAGACGCGAAAGCCCAAGTGAATAATCCGGAGGAGTCGATGATGCACGATCAAAAGGTGATTCACATGCGCCTATTGGTGAGCAAGTTAAAACCTCGTTACCGTCAACTCGTAGAAAAACGCTATTTCGAAGAATTATCTTACGAAGAAATCGCAGACGAATTAAACCTTCCTTTGGGAACAGTAAAAGCACAATTATTCCGTGCGCGTGACTTCCTTGCAGGAATGATGGACAAAACAAAGGATACGATTTAATGCAGTGGAACGGATTAGTCATTATTTCCCATCCATAAGTACACTTCAAGTAGCGCAGTTTTCAAAACTTCTGAACCTTTACACGATTTGGAATAATCAAATCAATGTGATTTCAAGAAAGGACTTAGATAATTTTTACGAACGTCATGTGTTACATTCCTTAGGAATTGCTAAAGTGTATTCATTTCAGCCAGGAACTACGGTACTCGATGTTGGCACGGGGGGTGGTTTCCCAGGAATACCCTTAGCCATTCTGTTTCCTGAAACTAACTTTGTATTGGTGGATTCCATTGGTAAAAAGATCAAGGTGGTTAATGAGGTGGCAACAGCCTTGGGATTAACCAATGTTCAAGCACATCATTTAAGAGCAGAACAAGTAAAAGGAACCTTTGATTTTGTTATTTCTAGAGCTGTTACCGCCATGCCAGTATTTGTTGAGTGGGTAAAAAACAAGATTAAAAAAGGTAAGGCTTCCGATGGATTTTCAAACGGTATTTTATACCTTAAGGGAGGAGATTTAACGGAAGAATTTAAAGGCCTTCCGGGTAAATTCGAAGAATATCCGTTGTCTAACTATTTTTCAGAAGATTTTTTTGAAACTAAAAAAGTAATTCACTGGGTTAGTTGATGCTTAATCTTGGCTTGTATTTCTTCACAATCGCTCAGTAGAAAGAAACTCCCCATAACAAGTATAGCTTGATGTTCTTTTCGATGCGCTAAGGCTGAATTAATGGCTTGATTTACTTGTTCAAACCGCTCCGTCTTTTTTAATTTTAATTCGTCAATCACTTGCTTTAAATGGTCGCCTCGATAACTCCTGGGGTTAGTAAATTCACAAAAATACCAGGCATCAATTACATCGTTAAACTCTGATAAATGCGCTAAGGATTTATCATTAGAAGCCCCGAATATGACAATAGGTTTTGAAATTCCCATACCGGTTAACGACTCCATAGTTGTTTTAATGCCATCTGCATTATGAGATGCGTCATACCATAGGTTATTATATCGTTCGGATGGAAAGAGTCTTCCAATGAATCCGGTATGGTTGAATAAGTTTAACCATGTTTCTTGGACATTAATTGCTCGGGTGTCGATGCCAAGGATATTTAACGCGTGCAAGGCTAACCCCGCATTTTTTCGCTGATAGCTCGGAAGAATTTGAGTTGGGTCGTTAATCCGTTCGTTTGAGAAAACAATGGGGGCGTTTAGTGAACGTGCTTTTTGTTGAAATATCTCAGCCAAGACTTCCCGTTCTTCTCCACAAAGGACCGGAACTGAAGCTTTAATAATTCCTGCTTTTTCTGATGCGATTTCCGCCAAGGTATTTCCCAAAAAGGCTTGATGGTCAAATCCAATGTTGGTAATGACAGCCAGTAGGGGAGTGACCACATTCGTTGCATCTAATCTTCCGCCCATACCAGTTTCAAGGATTACATAATCGCACTGTGCGTTATTGAAATGTACCAAGGCCATCGCTAAGGTGATTTCGAAAAAGGACAGATCTACTTCGTATGCTTGAACCTCTTGACAAAATTCAATCACCTCTGCTTCCTTGATTGCTTTCCCATTCACGCGGATTCGCTCCCGGAAATCTACCAAGTGTGGAGAGGTAAAAAGCCCAACACGGCATCCGGTTTGTTGCAGAAAACTACTTAGGAAAGCACACGTCGAACCTTTACCGTTCGTTCCTGCTACGTGAATGAACTTAAGCTTAGTTTCAGGATTCCCAACCTTTGTTAGTATTGATCGGGTATTTTCAAGCCCCGGTTTGTAGGCTGAAGCCCCTAAGTTTTGATATGATGGAAATTGGTTGAATAACCATTCCGTGCATTCGGTGTACTTATTGAGCATTCACTTTAACCGTCAGATAACAATACGCCGGTCTTCCTTCAGGGTCTTTTTTGTATTTCACCTGGCGTATAACTTGACGTATTACATCATTGATAATCGATTGATCGGTGGTAGTTGTCTTACTTTTAATGCAAACGGCAGTTGAAACTCCACCATCTCCTGAAACGGTTAATTTTAAATGGATTTTTAAATCAACATCTGTATTATATTTCGGTAGCACAGGATCGTTAATTCGTATTCTTGATTTACCGTCCCCAAATCCATCTCCTTCGCCATCACCTTCACCTCCGGTACCACGACCATTTCCATCAAATGGACCATTACCTCCTCCTTTTCCACCGCCATTTCCGCCATCACCGAAGGGATTATTGCCTCGGGTAGGTGAGCTCGACGGATTATTCGGGTTATTTCCAACCGTATGATTAGAGTTTCCGTTTTGGATTGGGGTGTTCCCTCGATCCGTTACCGTTCGCTCCGTTTGCTCCATAGGTTCTGTTCGTTCATCCATCGCAGGGGTTCCGCCGCCTTTCGCTGAACCGCCATCGGCAATAAACAATTCTTCTAACGGGATTTCATCTAATATCTCATCTTGAACTACCAAATGATTCGCGAGCGGTGGATCCGAAGGTTTTAACTTGGATAGAAATAAAAAAGAAAATAAACACAAGGCTAAAATGCTGCCACTGGAAAGCACGGCACTTAGTCGTTTTTCTTCTGGAAGGCTATCAATGTTCCAATAAAGGGTTGTTGCATTTGTTGTCATGGGTTCTTATATCGTTATTTCTGCTAAAAAGTTACAGGCTTATCCACATAAAAATGAAACCGATTAAATATCCTAAAAAGGCTAAAGGGGCAATGTTTTTAAGGTACCAACTAAAACTAATTTTTTCCAGTCCCATTGCGACAACTCCAGCAGCCGATCCGATGATTAGTATGGAGCCCCCAGTGCCCGCAGTGTAGGCGAGTAAATGCCAAGTATTATGATCAATCGGATAGCTAAACATTCCCATCGCACCTGCAACTAACGGGACATTATCAATTACGGCAGAAGAAATGCCCAAGATTCCCATAAAGAGCGGTGTGGAAATTCCTGCGTTTTGTACGCTTTGTCCTAAATTGAAAATAAATCCAATCGATTCAAGCGCCGCCACGGTTAATAAGATCCCAAGGAAAAAGAGAATCGTTGGTAATTCTACCTTTTTAAGGGATTTCATGGTCGGACTTTGTGGGGTTAAATTGGATTCCACTTCCGTGAGTTTAAAGTTCCGCTTGGTTTTGATTTCTGCGTACAACGCGAATAAACAAAGTGCGAGCAACATGCCCATGTAAGGGGGAATATGAAGTATCGATTTTAGTATCGGAACCGATAAAAATAACAGTACCCCAAGGATGAATTCTATTTTTCCGTTGGTATTTTCTGGTTTTTCTGTAAGTAGTATTTCACCTTTAAATGCAGGAATAAAACGCGCTACGAAAAGCGGAAAACCAATCGATAAGACGGAAGGAATAAAGGTGTTTATTATCAGCGGTGCGGTACTCACTTTATGTCCGATCCACAGCATGGTGGTAGTAACGTCTCCTATCGGTGACCAAGCGCCACCAGCATTCGCTGCAATGACAATAAACCCGGCGAACCATAAACGGTCGGTTGGGTCAGTAATAATTTTGCGATAAATTGCTATCATTACCAGGGTGGCCGTCATGTTGTCGATTACTGCCGAAAGAAAAAATGTAAATGTGCAAAGCAAAACCAATAAATTCCATTTTTTTCTTGCTTTGAATAATCCTTGTACTGCATCAAATCCATTCAAATGGTCAATGAGTTCTACAAGGGTCATGGCACCAATGAGAAATACCACGATTTCAGCCGTTTTGCTCAAATGATGCTGAAGCGCCTCATTAATGAGTGCCGTCTTTTCGCTTGTATTTCCAACTAAATCAGGTACAAAGCCCAATTTAGAAAGTAAGAGTTCAGCGGAACTCGGATCTAACCATTGTGGAATGTAATTAGGGAAGACAAAAAGGAGTCCCCATGAGAGTACCATCATCAAAATGGCGGGAATCATTTTATCTATCCGATGCCAATGTTCCGTAGAGATAAATACGTATCCAACAATAAAGATGAATAGTATGTAGACTGTCATTATGGAGCGAGTTGTGTCAGCGCTATTTCAAAGGCTGTTTTCGCTAAATTCTTGGTACAGGAATTGTTTGCATGCACTTTCTTCAAGGCATTTCCGATAATTTCTGCGGTATCCTGAAAAATTAGCGCTTCATCAATTTCTTCCAAGTCGTTACTCATGAGGTACGCAAAAACCCTAGCCATGCCACAATTCGCGATAAAGTCAGGAATTAAGGCTAAGTGCTCATCGGCATATCCTGCAATCGGACCAAAGAAAATCTCGGGGTCGGCAAATGGAACATTCGCACCCGATGAAATGACTGAAACGCCCGCATTAATTAACCGTTCTAATTGATTTTGATTTAACATGCGGCTACCCGCACAAGGAACAAAGACATCCGCTTCGACATCCCATATTTTCTCATTAATCTCTTCGTATGAAAGCAAGTTCGGATGTGCTAGGGCATTACCATTTTTAGTGATAAATAGGTGGCGAATTTCTTCAAAGGAGAACCCTTCAGGTTGAATTAATCCCCCAACACGGTCAATGATTCCTACAATCTTAGCTCCTTTTTGGGCTAAATAAAATGCCGCGGCTGACCCAACATTTCCCCATCCTTGAATTATTACTTTTTTCCCCGCTAACGATCCTCCCCAAATCGCATAATATTGATCAATCGATACACAAACGCCATATCCGGTAATCATATCGGCGACCAAGTAGTTTTTGGAGGTATCTGGACTGTATGTTTCGGAACTTAAGGTATGTGAAACTCCTTTTTGTAATTGTCCGATGCGGTGAATTTTTTGGTTTGAATTCGGCTGAAAATGACCATTGAATACTCCTTCTTGCGGATGCCAAACGCCGTTGGCTTCGGTAATCGGAATTACTTCATGGATTTCATCTACGTTTAAGTCTCCACCGGTTCCATAATAGGTTTTAAGTAAGGGTGCAACTGCCGCAAACCAGCGCTTCAATACGCCCTCTTTTCTTGGGTCGTTGGGATCAAAGTTTATTCCTGACTTAGCGCCTCCAATGGCTGGACCAGCCACCGTGAATTTAACTTCCATGGTTTTAGCCAGCGATTCTACTTCGCGTTTGTCAAGGCCAACGCGCATTCGAGTTCCGCCACCTGCAGCACCTCCACGTAAGCTATTAATTACTACCCACCCTTCGGCCTCGGTCTCTGCATCCTTCCATTCAAATACGATTTCCGGACGTTTATTCTCAAATTTCTTTAATAATTCTATCATGTGTGTTATGTCAAAGCCCAAAAATACCGCGATAACGAACGCTGCGACGGAGGAAAATGTTAATTTTCTCCAAGATTCAATGTGAATAAACTACTTATCGGGGATAATGCAAGGCACCGCCACACACATTTTCATGAGCTCCGGTAACAGAGGCAAGGGAATTAAATTTCCGGTCTAAAAAACGATAACCAAGGAAAGCAAAAATAATGGCCTCCTTGAAATTTATGATGTCGGCACTTGGAATGATGAGCTCACCGGTATATTTCGCTTTGATGTGGTTTATTAAAGCAGTGTTCAAAGCCCCGCCTCCCGTGATGTAGGCACGCTTCAAGTGGTGTTTTTCTAATACGTTCACCAGTTGATGAGCAATATGTTCATTGATCGTGGCAATCGCTACGCTTGGTGATATATTCGAGGAAATACAGGGGTAAAAACTTGATTCGAGCCATTCTGTTCCTAATGATTTTGGACCATCCAGTTGATAATACGCTAACTGATTAAGTACTTGAAGTAGGGTGGGGTCGGCTACATGGCTGACGGCAATTTCACCTCCGGCATCGTATTCCTTTCCGAGTTGTCTTGCATAAGTATTCATGGGAAGGTTACCCGGACACACATCAAACGCTACCGTTGTTCCTTTGTTGGTAAAGCTGATGTTGGTAAACCCACCAATATTAATGAAGGCATCTGCCATGCCTCCAAATAACAGTTGATCACCAATTGGGACTAACGGAGCACCTTGACCTCCAGCCGCCACATCCAGTGAGCGAAAGTCATTGATAACAGGAATTCCGGTATGGTAGGCAAGGGTAGAGCCACAACCTAATTGAACGGTAAATCCATCTTCCGGTTGATGAAAAATGGTCTGACCGTGCGAGGCAATGGCGTCTATGCTTTCTTTATTCAAATTATTCTTAGCAAGGAATGAATTTACCGCCTCGGCATAGAATCTTCCGAGTTGTGCATTAAGTTTGAAAATCGCTCGAGGAGTTTGTTCTTCAATGCGTAATAAGAGCTCCTTTAATGGGGTAGGAAGCGGGACTGTTTCGGCGGCTTCTAGAACAAAATCAACCTGACCGGTGTTATGTGAGAAAAGAATACAGGCAATGTCTAAACCATCCAAGGAGGTACCCGACATGAGTCCGATTATTCTTTTTTCCTGTATCTGATTCGAATTATTCAATAGAAAATAACTTATTTTTGTAAAATTAAAAATCAAAACTACATCGCATGCATTTTGAACTAACCGAAGAGCAATTAGCCGTAAAAGAAGCCGCCAGAGATTTTGCACAAAACGTACTTAAACCTGGGGTAATTGAACGTGATAACTTACAGAAGTTTCCAGCGGAAGAAATTAAGCAATTGGGCGAATTAGGCTTTATGGGAATGATGGTTGATCCGAAGTATGGGGGTTCTGGAATGGATACCTTATCCTACGTGTTGGCTATGGAAGAAATTTCAAAGGTTGATGCGTCTACTTCCGTATGTATGTCTGTTAACAATTCACTCGTTTGTTGGGGTCTTGAAAAATTTGGAAACGAAGAACAAAAGCAAAAATATTTAGTTCCTTTAGCAAAAGGAGAAAAAATTGGTGCATTCTGCTTGTCTGAGCCTGAGGCTGGGTCGGATGCTACGTCACAACGTACAACAGCGATTGATAAAGGGGACCATTACCTATTAAATGGAACCAAAAACTGGATTACCAATGGGTCATCGGCATCTGTTTATTTAGTCATTGCTCAAACCAGTGTTGAATTAGGTCATAAAGGAATTAATGCCTTCATTATTGAGCGTGGCATGGAAGGATTTGTGGTAGGTGCTAAGGAAGACAAAATGGGAATCCGAGGTAGCGATACGCATACCTTATTATTCAATGACGTTAAAGTACCGAAAGAGAATCGCATTGGCGAGGATGGTTTTGGATTCAAGTTTGCCATGAAAGTATTGAGTGGTGGACGAATCGGGATCGCAGCGCAAGCCTTAGGGATTGCGGCAGGAGGCTTAGAATTGTCTGTTGCCTACTCAAAAGAGCGTCAGGCTTTTGGAAAAGAAATTTACAAGCATCAAGCGATTGCGTTTAAAATTGCAGATATGGCGACAGAAATTGAAGCAGCACGTATGTTGGTTTATAAGTCTGCTGTTGACAAAGATCAAGGAAGAAACTATGATCAATCCAGTGCCATGGCTAAATTGTATGCCTCAAAAGTTGCAATGGAACAAACCGTTGAAGCGGTACAAATTCATGGCGGTTATGGCTTTGTAAAAGAATATCACGTGGAGCGCCTTATGCGCGATGCTAAAATTACCCAGATTTACGAAGGAACTTCAGAAGTTCAGAAGATCGTAATTTCGAGAGGGGTGTTGAATGCGTGATAGTTACTCCTAGAGGTGCGGTCCCTGAGCTTGTCGAAGGGCGCACCTCTAGTGAAATTTTTACTGTTCCAGCGTCCCTAATTTGTAAATAGAGCCTGTCGATTGAGCGGCCCATGATTCTGTAAATAGAGCGTGTGGATTGAGCGGTCCCAGAGCTTATGAATTGAGCGGTCCCTGAGCCTGTCGATTGATCGGTCCCTGAGCCTGTCGATTGATCGGTCCCTGAGCCTGTCGAAGGGCCGATAACCCCAAACCAAACTCACTTCTTCACTTTCTTCAACAACTTGTTGTAATCCTTCAACAGTTTATTCTCTTCTCTAAGCAATCGAATTTCTTCGCTTAGTTTGTAGTGTGTTGTACTCAGATGCATAAAGAAGTCATATTCCAGTACCCTAGAGATGCTTTGAAGTAACCCGGTATCAATGGTTTTTCGGGTAAAGATGGAATAAATATTCTCCCTTGATTTATTGATGCGTTTGGCGAATTCTGTTACAGAAATTCCTCTGGATTCTAATACGCTTTTGATTTGATTGCCAATGTGTATATCCTCCATGCAGCGAAATTCCTCATTTCCTATGGAACTTCACTATACATAAACGTTTAAAAATACACAGAATTGGTTTAAAAATAAATTCTTTGTGTATGTTTGCTTTGTAAATACAAAATCAATCTTATGAATAAATTGCTTTTACTCATTACGATATCTTTTATTTCATTACAATTTATAGGGCAAATTCAGTTAAAACTCCCTTCGTTAATAAATAAGGTTGATCCTTCGGTAGTAAAAATATATACAATAGATTCGAAAAACGAATATGCATCACAGGGGTCTGGTGTAATTATTTCAAACAATGGAATTTGTATTTCGAATTATCACGTTTTAGTTGGCTCAAAAAAAGCTATTGCTATTACAGCTAGTGGAAAGCAATTTGAAATTTCCAAGATTTTAGATTATTCAAAACAAAATGATTTAATAAAATTCAAACTTGATATTGGTAAGGAAATTACAACTCCAGTAATACTCAACTCATTAATACCACAAAGGGGAGTAGAGGTGTTTGCACTTGGTTATCCGAATGGATTTGTCTTAAAAGGACAGAGTACAGCAACTCAAGGGATAATTTCTGCAATTCGTGATGAAAATGACGGTAAATTAATTCAAACTACTGCTCCTATTACCCATGGAAGCAGTGGGGGCGGTTTGTTTGACGCATCAGGAAAATTATTAGGAATTACATCAGGAACTTTTGCTGAAGATATTAAGGATCGTCATGCAAATTTGAATAAGGTCATCCCAACGTTATATATAAATAAATTAACCAAAAATTTGAATATTACCTTATTAGAATTTTATGAATCTGTTAAGAATAATGAGAATTATATTTTGGGAATGATTGCATACGACCAAATGGATTTTAAATCAGCTTCAATTTTTTTCCGTGCTCATATTGATGAGTATCCTGAAGATGCAACTGCATGGTTTAGATTAGGTAATTCTTATAATCAATTAGGTAGTAGCCCGCTTAATAAAGAATTACTTAATTCTGCACTTGAGTGTTTTGAGGTCTCCATATCTTTGGATACAAATTATTATCATGCATGGGGACAATCTGCTTTAATATATTCTATAATTAAGGAAATATCTCTAGCTAAATCCTTTGCATTTAAAGCTTATCAAATTGAACCCAATATCTCATTTACGAACTACGTCATTGGTAAAGTTGCAAATGAAGCTAAGGAATATTCCTTAGCGGTTGAATTTCTTGGTTACGCAATTATAAATGCCAGTGATTCTGATAAAACCTTTCTAACACATCAGTGGTATCTAGAAAAAGCAATTGCAAACGCATGGCTAAAAAGAGACAGCGACGCCGAGCAAGATTACAAAAGTTGTCTTTCTTTAAATGGGCAAAATTTAGATGCTCTTTTCTATTATGGTAACTTTTTAGCCATCCGCAATAGAACTTATGAATCATGTTTACAATTCAAAAAACTCAAATCACTTAGTCCAAATTATAAATGTTCAGGATATACCATTGACCAAATGCTTCAATATTATAAATGTTATTAAAAATTTCTAAGGAAAGTTACTTAATGAAACGTATTCAAATTGTATTGCCAAAAATCATCTTACTGTTTTTTTGTACAATACAACTAAACATTGTCTGTCAAATAGGTTCAACTATTATTGGTGTAGGTAAGGTTCTTATCGCAGCTAATAAGTTTAATTTATTATCTGATAATCTTAATAAATTAACTACAGCTTCTAAAATACATCAATCAAATTTCATTTTGCCATCAAGTACAATATCAAAAGGAATTCCGGAATTACTTTTAATTGATACAAGAAAAAACAATCCCATTTTATTTAACAATACTAGTCCCCAGTCGACTAAGCAGTCTTTTGAACAACTGCGATTAATCATGGAAAATTATGACATGCATGAGAATAAACATCAACAAGCATACGAAGATGTTATAATTAATCGTAAAGATTATACAATGTCTAATAAGTATGAAAATCAATTAAATTCATTTAGTACTATAAATATGTTTAATGAAAGTCTTTTTAGCAAAGTATCTTTTTCAAACATGCCAAAAAAATCGGTTGTTCCTACTGTAAAAATGTTTAACCCTTGGAAAGAGATAAATTTATTTACCCCTCTATCGATAGATTTTTCAGGTAATAATTAAATCCCCCTAACCACCTTCAAGGCCTCCTCAATATGCTGTGTAGCGTTCAGTTGAGAATTGAAGATCCCGCGTACAATTCCTGATTTATCGATAATGTAGGTTACCCGGCCCGGCAGCAGTCCGAAAAGGTTGGTGGGAACACCGAATAAGGTGCGCACTTCTTTTTTCTCGTCCGCCAATAGGGGAAAGGGCAATTTATACTTCATCGCAAAGGCTTTGTGGGCCGCTGGTTTATCAGAAGAGATCCCAATTACTTCACAGCCTAAGTCCTGAAATACCGTGTATTGGTCGCGAAAGCTACACGCTTCTTTGGTGCATCCTGGGGTGTCGTCTTTCGGGTAGAAATACAAGATCAGGATTCGTTCTCCAATAAATTGGGTAATGTCTACGGGGTTTCCGTCTTGGTTGTTCAAGGTAAATGCGGGAAGTTTATCTCCTATTTGTATCATGCGGTTTTATTTAATGCGGTTTTAAATCGGTCGAGTACGCGATTTCGCGCAAAGGTATGCTCAATGATTGGTTTCGGGTAGGACGAGGTTCCATATTCAGGCACCCACTTCTTGATGTATTCGAATTTCGGATCAAACTTCTCTTGTTGAGCCGTAGGATTAAATACCCGAAAATACGGCGCCGCATCGCAACCGCCTCCGGCGGCCCATTGCCAGCCTCCAATGTTACTCGCCAGTTCAAAGTCTAGGAGTTTTTTTGCAAAATAGGCTTCACCTAAGCGCCAATCAATGAGTAAATGCTTGGTTAGAAAGCTGGCCGTCACCATGCGTACGCGGTTGTGCATAAAGCCTGTAGCGTTGAGTTCGCGCATTCCGGCATCCACGAGCGGATAGCCTGTTTTTCCCTCGCACCAGCGCTGAAAATGGCTTGGCTCGTCTTCCCATACCACGGCATCATAAGCCGGACGAAATGACCCCGTCACGGTATATGGAAAATGATAGAGGATCATTTGGTAGAATTCCCGCCAAATGAGTTCATTCAAAAAGGTTTCATTCAAGGGGATGGCACGAAGGGCAAGGTTCCGTATGCTAAGGGTACCAAAACGCAGGTGAATTCCAAGTTTGGAAGTGCCTGGTTTTGCTGGGAAATTACGTTGATCGCTATATTTTTGAATCAAGAGGTCTTCTACGGTTGTCGATGGAAATTCAATTCCAGAAGGACGAAACCCGAGTGCTTCGAGGGTTGGGATTTTGGGTTCTTTGGCAATGCCTTGAACATTTTCAAGGGCTTTATTGGAGTCAAATAGGGTGATGGGCTGTTGACTGAGTCGTTCTTTCCATTTTCGGGAGTACGGTGTAAACACGGTGTACGGTGAGCCGTCGGCTTTCAGTACGTCATTTTTCTCAAAGATCACATGGTCCTTGGCGCCTTGGAAATCAATTCCTTCCGCTAGAAGTCGTTCAAAGATTGTTTTATCCCGTTGCAAGGCGTAGGGTTCGTAATCTCGATTGGTAACGACGAGGTTCACATGAAGTTCCTTAGCCAAGGCAGGAATGATTTCAATTGGATTTCCAATTTCCACCCGTAGATGAATATGGTGTGCGGCATATTCTGTGGTGAGGCGTTCTAGTTCTCGGTGTATGAATTCAACGCGGGCATCGGTGGGTTCTAATTCATTTAAAATTTGGGTATCAAAAATGAACACGGGTTGTACGTGCGTTGCGCTTTGACATGCTTTAAAAAGTCCTGCGTTGTCCGTAATGCGTAAATCCCTTCGGTGCCAAAAAATTGCCTTGCTCATGCAACTACAACAATAAACTAAATGAAAGGTTTTAATCCCGTGTAAGGGAGTTTACTCCCCATCATATTCTACCCAATTCTTTTCTGTTTCAAACAGCTTAATGGATAGTTTGCCATAGGATTGTAAGTGGGGTAATAGGCGATTGTAACAAACCAAGGCGATGTTTTCTACGGTCGGATTTAGCTCAAAGAACTCTGGACAATCAAGGTTAAGGTTTTTATGGTCGTATCGATCTTCGACCTCTGTTTTAATGATGTTCTTTAGAATTTTCACATCAATGATGTATCCGGTTTCGGGATTGATTTTACCATCAATGCCCACTTCTAAGACATAGTTATGTCCGTGAAAATTTACATTGTTACACAGTCCAAATACCTCGTTGTTCTTTTCATTGTCCCAATCTTTTCTGTATAAGCGGTGGGCGGAATTGAAGGTAGCACGACGAACTATTTTCATAGGGTTAAAAGATCTTGAAAGGCGGATTTATATTCTAGTACAATTTTTTTAAACCAAGCGGTATAGTGCGATTCGTTTTTTTCAATGTCATCTTCAATTTCATGCATAGAAATCCACTTGTAGTCGCACACTTCGTCGGGGTTTATCAAGGGTTGTTCATCGGTGAACCCAATGAGTACATGGTCTAATTCATGTTCTACCAAGTTGTTCTCTAATTCAGCGCGATAAATAAAACTAAACAAGGGTGCCAAGGAAGCGGTCATTCCCATTTCCTCTTTTAATCGGCGATTGGCAGCTTCAACAATAGTTTCTCCAGGTAGGGGGTGACTGCAACAGGTGTTTGTCCATAATCCCTCTGAATGGTATTTTCCAAAGGCCCGTCGATGAATCAATAATTCTCCGTTAGAATTAAAGATTAATACCGAAAATGCACGATGCAACATACCTTGAACATGGGCTTCCATCTTTTCCATGGTCCCAATTTCCTCATCGTTTTTGTTTACAAGAATTACCTCTTGAATCATAACATGTTTAAATTATGACGAACATACGAAGAGAGTAACAAGCCTACTTTGCGATTGTTTGGTATGCGCACACGTTCGTGTAAAATCACCTTGGCTGGGGTGTTTTTAATTTTCTTGAACAGTTTGTAGTAATAGATATATGCTAAATAAACACCAAATCGCGCTTTTTTCGGAAGTTCAAGAATCCCTAAATACCCAGCGTGGAAATCTGCTTCAATATCACGTTCAATATCATGCTTTACCGTGGCGTTGAATTCATTCATATCAATCCCTGGGAAATAAACGCGGCCTAAATGCTTATAATCTGCGTTTAAATCACGTAAGAAGTTAATTTTTTGGAAGGCTGAACCCAATTTCATTGCCGCGGGTTTTAGTCGAAGGTATTCCGATTCGTTGCCGTCTACAAAAATTTTCAAGCACATCAGGCCAACAACTTCAGCTGAACCCAGAATATACTTTTTATATTGATCTTCATCATAGGCCTGTTTGTCCAGGTCCATTTTCATCGATTCTAAAAATGTTTCGATTAACTCCAATGGAATTTGGTATTTATTTACAACCCATTGAAAGCTATTTAAAATCGGATTAAGTGAAATCCCATCCTTAATTGCCTGATAGGTTTGCTTTCTAAAATCTTCCAATAACCATTCTTTGTCAAACCCGTGAAAAGAATCAACGATTTCATCCGCAAAACGCACAAAGCCATAAACGGAATACATTGGTTGCTGAATTTCTGCATGAAGCATTTTTATGCCTAACGAAAATGAGGTACTGTAACGCTTTGTTGTAAGCGTACTCATTTCATGGCTTATGTTGTCAAATACTTGTTTCATTTCTTGGCGTGTTGGTTGATATAGTTAGCGACCACTTCTCCTGAGATAATGGAGGGCGGTACACCTGGACCCGGAACAGTGAGTTGACCGGTATAGTAAAAGTTTCTTAGGTTTTTATTTTTTATCTGCGGTTTAAAAATAGCGGTCTGCTTAAGGGTGTTTGCTAACCCGTAGGCATTTCCTTTAAACGCATGATAATCTTCTTTAAAGTTAGAAATCGAAAAGCTACGTTTGTAAACGATGTTGTCCTTGATGTCATTTCCTGTCAAATGCTTTAAGCGATCAAGTAACAAATTGAAATAATGTTCTCTGGTTGCTTCATCATCTACTAAATCAGGTGCAATAGGAATCAGGAAAAACAAATTCTCAGATCCTTCCGGTGCAACCGATGGATCAGTCAATGAGGGAGCACTGAGATAAAATAAAGGAGCCGTTGGCCATTTCGGATTTTTATAAATTTCTTTACCGTGTTCCTCAAGCGATTCATCAAAAAATAAGTTGTGATGTTGAATGTTCGATACACGCTTATTGATTCCTACGTAATAGAGTAGGGCAGATGGCGCCATGACACGTTTGTCCCAGTACGCATCTGAATAGTTAGCTGAACCATTTAGTAATGCTTTTTCAGTGTGTTGATAGTCCGCTGAGGAAATAAACACATCGGATTCGTAGCGATTGCCGTGTATGTCGATGGCAGCATTTACCTCACCATTAGATTTTTCTAAGCTGGTGATTTGGGCATCTGTGATAATTTTTACTCCTTGTTCTTTTGCGATTTTCTCAAAGGCTTCAATAAATTTATACATTCCGCCCATGGGATACCAAGTTCCCAATTCCATGTCAGCATAATTCATAAGTGAATACAAGGCCGGTGTATCTTTGGGCATGGCTCCTAAAAATAATACAGGAAATTCTAAGAGCGCTCTTAATTTCGGATGCGTAAAAAATCGATTAATGTAGGATGAAAAGGAGTTTGTTAAATCCATAGATAGCAAGCCTTTTAAAAGGCGTACGTCCATAAACTCGGTTAATTTCATCGAAGGTTTGTAAACTAAATCCTTCATCCCTACCTCATATTTGTATTTTGCATCCTTGAGGAACTTACGCAATTTCACTGCACTTCCTGGTTCTAAGGATTCGAACATCGCTTCGAGTTCGCCCATCGTTGCTGGGATGTCAGAGAAACTTTGGTCTGCCCAATACACGCGATACGAAGGGTCAAGGCGTTTTAACTCATAAAAATCTGCTGTGGTGTATCCGAACTTTTGGTAAAATTGTTCAAACACATCAGGCATCCAATACCAACTTGGACCCATGTCGAACGTAAAACCCTCTTGAGAAAACTGACGAGCACGACCACCAATGGTTTGATTTTTTTCTAAAATGGTAACGACCCACCCTGATTTTGCGAGAAAAGAAGCAGCTGATAATCCAGAAATTCCGGCGCCAAGAATTGTGGCTTTTTTCTTCATGAACTTAGTTGTCTAAATATTGATAATCTGGCAACTGGTCCATTAGCCGCTTTCTTGCTATGAAGATACGACTTTTAATCGTACCAATTGGTAATTTCATCGAATCTGCGATTTCTTTGTATTTATATCCTTCGAAATGCATCTTGAATGGCGTCCGCAATTCGTCGGTTAAATCTTCTATTTTTTGAGTTATTTCTTTAGTTGCAATGCGCTCTGTTGGAGAACCCATGCTTGACTTGTGGTTGGTAACCATATACGAATCTTCCGAGTGATCAAAAATCATTCGTGTTTTTGCATTACGACGGTATTGGTTAATAAATATGTTACGCATAATCGTAAACACCCACGCCTTGAAGTTGGTGTTTGGCGTGTAATATGAACGATAGTTTATCGCCTTGAGTAAGGTTTCTTGCGTTAAATCACGGGCATCTTCACGATTCTTCGTAAAGTTCAATGCAAAAGAAAAGAGGTTCCCCTGCAAATCGATTAAGGCTTCGTTGAATTCTATTGTTGACATATTGTTTAATTATTTCGATATAAAGTTAAACAAAAG
>Ga0315903_10004932_pt1 | contig 17601 bp, 18 predicted proteins | sample LakEriMetagenome_7_FD_203524 | JGI IMG/M metagenome (GOLD analysis project Ga0315903, IMG submission 203524) | Freshwater fungal communities from buoy surface, Lake Erie, Ohio, United States - Buoy 2 MA119 | ecosystem: Environmental > Aquatic > Freshwater > Lake | place: USA: Lake Erie, Ohio...
GCCGACGTGGCCCGCGGGCTCGGTCTGGACCCCCGCATCGGAGCCTCTTTTCTGCGCGCCGGGCCCGGTTGGGGAGGAAAGTGCCTGCCCAAGGACTCCCGCGCCCTCGTGGCCACGGCCCGGGCCGTCGGATATTCCTTCGACCTCCTGCGCGAGGCCATCGAGGCCAACGAGCAACAGTTCGATCGCATCGCCGATCGTCTCGCCGAGGCCGTGGGAGGGGACCTCTCGGGACGGCGGATCGCCGTGTGGGGCCTCGCATTCAAAGCGGGAACCGATGATCTCAGCGACTCACCGGCTCTCGAGGTGGCGAGTCGTCTCGTGGACAGGGGGGCGGACGTGGTGGCCCATGATCCCGCGGTCTCCGTCCCTGCCCCGGCGGTCGGTCGGGGCATCCGGTGCGTGGGTTCCGCCCTCGATGCGGTCCAGGGGGCCGACGCGTTGGTCGTTCTCACGGAATGGCCCGAGTTCGCCGGGGTGGATCCCACCGCGGTGGCGGCCGCCATGGCGGGTCGGGTCGTGTTCGACACGCGCAACGTCCTGGATGCAGGTGGGTACACGGCACTCGGACTGAGCGTGGTGTCGGTCGGTCGACCCCGAGGATGAAGGATTCCGTGCCCCGTTCGTCCGAGAGATGGGCGGTCGGCGGGCCGTGCACGATCGTCGGGGTCGACCCGATCCGGATCGTCCTCGACTTGGTCGAACCCCTCGTCACGGCGAGCGGTGTTCATGCCACCAGGACGGCGACCATCGTGCGTGTGGTGCTCTCCGACGGATCGGTCGGGTGGGGCGAGAACGCGGCACCGGAGGGCGACTTCTACACCGGCGAATCGGCGCACGTCTCGGGGGTGCATCTCCGGGGGAATCTTCGACCGGGAATCCTCGGTGCCGACGTCACCGATCCCGCACGTTTCGAACAGAGACTGCCGACGGACGCGTTCCCCATGGCACGCCATGCCGTGTCCTCGGCGGTGTGGGACGCCCGGTGTCGCGCACTCGGAATCCCGCTGGCCGAGGCGCTCGGGGGTGCGCTGCGCCCGGTCGAGGCGTGCGCGGTCATCGGACTCGCCGATTCTCCAGCACTGACGGCCGAGGCCTGTCGACGGGCGGTCGAAGCGGGATATCGGCACCTGAAGGTGAAGATCGCCCCCGGTCGCGACCTCGATGTGATCGCCGCCGTGCGTGACGTAATCGGCGACACGGCGACGCTCGGGGTGGATGCCAACGGATCGTTCGGGGTCGCGGATGTGGGGACGCTCGTGCGACTGGGGGGCATGGGTGTCGCGCTCGTCGAGCAACCGTTTGCAGCGGAGGACGTCGGGTCGCATGCCGTTCTCGTGCGCGAGGGTGCGGTGGGAGTGGGGCTCGACGAGTCGGTGATGACGACCGAGGATCTGCTGCGCGCGCTCGACATCGGGGCATGCACGGCGGTGAACATCAAGCCGGCGCGGGTCGGCGGCCTCGCCCGCGCCGTCGCCATGGCCGAACTCTGCCGCGATGCGGGTGTCGATGCGTGGGTGGGAGGAATGCTCGAGTCCGGGATCGGTCGCGGCGGTTCTCTGGCACTTGCCACCCATCCGGCGTTCTCCCTGCCGGCCGACCTCTCGGCGTCGTCCCGCTATTTCGCCGCGGACATCACCGAACCCTTCGTGCTGTCCGGAGGATGCCTCACGCCCCGAGGACCCGGCATAGGTGTCGTGCCCGTCCCGGACCGCCTCGGATCGCACCACTAGGGTCGGGGTCGCCCGACATGTCCGGTGAAAGGATCCCACGATGAACAGGATCTCCCGTCTCGTCCCGATGGTCGTCGCCGTTGCGGCCTCGATGCTGGTCACCTCGTCCGCCGATGCCCAGGGTTATCTGTCGATCATCGATTGTTCGGTGAACTCCGAGGAGATCTTCCTCGCGCCGGGGGAATCCGCGACCTTTACCCTTTCCGTCGACGGTGACGGCGAGTGGGCCTGGACCACGATCGTCGTTGACGGGGTCGTGACCGTGGACGGGGCGCAACGAACCAGCGACATCGGCGTCGAATTCAGTTATGACCTCCTCGCGGCCGACGTCGAGGACTCTGTCACGCAAACCTGGTGGGCCGTCGACGTTGGCGGCAACAAGGTCGGCGATCCGTTGTGCACCGCCACCGTCAGCCTCGCCTCCGCCGAGATCCCCGTCGTGGGCTCGACGGTGCTCCCCGTCGTCGCCGCCGCGACGATGCTGGTACTGCTCGGTGCCCTGCTCATGGTGATGCGCCGCCGTTCTGCGGCGCGGGACTGACATCGGTGGACCTCGACCTGATGCTCGCCGACCTGGGTCGGCTCGTGTCCAACGAGTCGCCGTCGCGCGACATCGCGCGCCTCACCGCCCACGCGCACCTGCTGGCCGATCTCATGGAGGAGCGACTCGGCTCACGCCCCGTCCTCGTCGAGTCATCCGCCGGTCCGCACGTCCACTGGCGCGGTGGTGCCGAGTCGCACGTCCTCATCCTCGGGCACCACGACACGGTGCACCCCGCCGGCACCGTCGTTGACCGTCCCTTCACCGTGCGGGACGGCCGGGCGACGGGGCCGGGTGTGTTCGACATGAAGGCAGGAATCGTCCAGGCCATCCACGCCGTTGCGTCCCTCGCGGACCGCTCCCGGGTGGAGATCCTCCTCACCGCCGACGAGGAGGTCGGCTCCCGTGACTCGCGCGCACTGCTCGAGGCCCGGGCCCGAGCGGCGGGGGCCGTGCTCGTGCTCGAGCCCGCCGCCGAAGGCGGGGACCTCAAGACCGGCCGCAAGGGGACCGGCACCTTCACGGTGACCGTGGAGGGTCGCGCGGCGCACGCCGGGCTGGAGCCGGAGAAGGGCGTGAACGCCCTCGTCGAACTGGCCGGTCTCATCGTGCGCATCTGTGAGATCGCCCGGCCCGAGGTCGGCACCACGGTCTCCCCGACGCTTGCCTCGGCCGGTACGGCGGACAACGTCATCCCGGCCCGGGCCGAGTGCGCCGTCGACGTCCGTGTGGCGGAGCCCGCCGAGAAGGCGCGCGTCGAGGCCGAGTTGGCGGCACTCACGGCCGCCGCCGCGGGCGCGGTGGTGCGGGTGACCGGCGGCATCGGACGTCCGCCGATGCCCGAGACGGCGTCAATGGACCTGTTCGCCCTCGCCGTGGGCGTGGCTGCATCGCTCGGTCTCGGCGCACCCCGGTCGGCGGTCGTGGGCGGGGGCTCCGACGGCAACTTCACCGCGGCCGCCGGTGTGGCCACCCTCGACGGACTCGGCGCGGTGGGCGGGGGAGCCCATGCCGAGGACGAACACGTCCTCGTCGACGAGATGCCCCGGCGCGCGCGCCTGCTCGCCGGGATCTGTCAGGAGTTGTCGTCGATGGCGAGGAGACCGCCGCTCGGCAGCGTTCCCGTCGAGCGGTAGACGTCGAGCTTGGCGCGGCTGTCCTCGATGTCGAGGTTGCGCATCGTGAGCTGACCGATGCGGTCGAGCGGACCGAAGGCGGCGTCCTCGACGCGCTCCATGCTCAGACGGTCCGGCTCGTAGGTGAGCCGGGGTCCGGTCGTGTCGAGGATGGTCCAATCGTCGCCGCGGCGCAGTCGGATAGTCACCTCTCCCGTGACCGCGGTGCCGACCCAACGCATGAGCGGTTCGCGCAGCATGAGCGACTGCGGATCGAACCAGCGGCCCTCGTAGAGCAGGCGCCCGAGGCGACGACCCATGGTGCGGTAGTTGTCGATCGTCGACTCGTTGTGGATCGCGGTGACGAGACGCTCGTAGGCGATGTGCAGGAGCGCCAGGCCCGGCGCCTCGTAGATGCCGCGGCTCTTGGCCTCGATGATGCGGTTCTCGATCTGGTCGCTCATTCCGAGGCCATGACGACCGCCGATGGCGTTCGCCGCGGCGACGAGCTCGGTGCGCGAGGAGAATTCGCGGCCGTTCAACGAGACGGGGAAGCCCTCGACGAAGCCGACGGTGACGGTCTCGGGGACGACGTTGACGTCGTCGCGCCAGTGCGCCACGCCCATGATCGGCTCCACGAGGTCCATGCCGTTCGAGAGCTCCTCGAGCCTCTTGGCCTCGTGGGTCGCGCCCCAGATGTTCGCGTCCGTGCTGTAGGCCTTCTCCGAGGAGTCCCGGTAGGGGAGTCCACGCGCGGCCAGGAACCCGCTCATCTCGGTGCGCCCGCCCAACTCGGACACGAACGCAGGGTCGAGCCACGGCTTGTAGATGCGCAGGGCCGGATTCACCATGAGTCCGTAGCGGTAGAAACGCTCGATGTCGTTGCCCTTGTAGGTGCTGCCGTCACCCCAGATGTCGACGCCGTCGGCCTGCATGGCCCGCACGAGGAGGGTTCCCGTCACCGCCCGTCCGAGGGGTGTGGTGTTGAAGTAGGTCTTCCCGGCCGTGGAGATGTGGAACGCACCGCACTGCAGGGCGACGAGACCCTCGTGGACGAGCTCCTCGCGGCAATCCACCAGGCGGGCGATCTCTGCGCCGTACTCGCGGGCGCGTTCCGGCACACCGGAGAGGTCCGGTTCGTCGGGCTGCCCGAGATCGGCGGTGTAGGCGCAGGGGACGGCCCCCTTGCCCCGCATCCAAGCCACGGCCGCCGAGGTGTCGAGTCCGCCCGAGAAGGCGATGCCGATGCGTTCGCCGGCCGGAAGTGAAGTGAGGACCTTGGCCATGGGTCAACGGTAGTGGCGTGTTCCCGCCACGACCGCGACCGAGGACACGAGTGCCGCGACGGCGACGACGGCGACGGCGACGGCGATGCCGGGGCGATCGGCGGCGTCGGGGACGGCGACGAGTCCGAGCAGCACCGCACACACCGCACCGACGAGTCCGGCGGAAATCGTGCGACGCACCGCCCACCACACCGGGACGATGACGAGGGAGACCGGCACGGCCACCATCCACACGGGGGCGGGATCGGCCTCCGGGCCGAGCCACCACGGTGAGCGACCGATGGTGCGACCGCTCACCGCCACGGCAACCAGCGAGAGGAACACGAGGACCCACGAGACGATGGCCACGGTCCGCCATCCGTCGACGAACGGTGCATCCCGAGTCGCAGGAGGGGGATGGGGCGCGTCGGACACGCCCTCACCGTACACAGGCCACCGTCGCACCGCGCCCCGTCCGGGTCTCCCGCCGCCGTTAGCCTTGGTTCCGCATGCGTCGCGCCGGATTCGAGAAGCTCTCGGTGTTCTTCCCCATGTGGAACGAGGAGGGCTACATCGAGCGCGCCGTGGAGGCGGCCCGCGAGGAGTGCAACGAGTTGGTGGCATCGGGGGACATCGCGGACTGGGAGATCATCGTCGTGGACGACGCCTCCACCGACGACACCCCCGACATCGCCCGCCGCCTCGCCGCGGAGGATCCGCGGGTGAGGCTGGTGAGCCACCCGACGAACCGGAAGCTCGGGGGCTCGATGAAGTCGGGCTTCGCCGCCGCCACGGGCGACATCGTGCTGTACACCGACGCCGATCTTCCCTTCGATATGCACGAGGTGCACAGGGCGGTGCGCCTCATGCGCTACTACGAGGCCGACATCGTCAGTGCATGGCGCTTCGACCGGACTGGCGAGGGCTACGTGCGCACCGTGTACTCGGCGTTCTACAACCTGCTGGTGCGCGTGCTGTTCGGTCTGCGCCTGCGCGACGTGAACTTCGCCTTCAAATTGTGCCGGCGGCGGATCTTCGACGACGTGGTGCTCCGGTCGGAGGGATCCTTCATCGACGCCGAACTGATGGCCCGAGCGGTGCGCCACGGATACAGGGTCATCCAGTTCGGCGTGGACTACTTCCCCCGCACCCGCGGCGTGTCGACGCTGAGTTCGCCCCGCGTGATCCTCGGCATCCTGCGCGAGGCCTTCTCCCTGCGCAGGGAGATCCGTCGCATCCGCCCGCGGGCAACCGGCGCCGCCTGACGACGGGGCCCGACCGGGCCCCGCGGGGAGCCGTTGGTATCCTGCCCTTCTTGTGAGCACCCCCTTCGGCTCCGACGACCCGAGCGGCTCCGGCCCGCACCCGCGTCCCGTCCCCGCCGATGCATTCGACCCCGGTGTCGAGTTCGAGGGCTGGGGACACGCACCCGATGTCCCGTGGTGGAAGCCGGCGTTCCTGGCGCTCCTCGTGGTGGCCACGGTGTCGGCGATCGTGGTGAACGTCGGTGGCTCCGATGCCGTCACCGCGCCCACATCGGCGCCCGAGACCACCCTCGACCCCGCCAGCGTGGGATGCGACACGACCTCGGTGGTGGCGTGCGTGCCGCTCACGCGCAAGATTTCCCGCGGCGACGAAGGAGAAGATGTGCGGCGCATCCAGATGCGCCTCAAGGAACTCGGATTCGACCCCGGTCCGGCCGACGGCGTGTTCGGCGGCGACACGATCATGGCCATGTGGGCGTTCCAGACAGTGGTGATGGGCCGGACCCGCGCCGCCACAGTCGACTTCGTACCACCCGGCATGTGGGATTCGATGCGCGTCCCCGTCACGATTGCCCCGCGCCGTCAGCCGGGTACCCCGCGCCACGTCGAGGTGTATCTGCCCGAGCAGGCCCTCGTCGTCTTCGAGGGAACCAAGCCCCTTCTCGTCACCCACATCTCGTCGGGCACCGGGGAGGTCTGGACGGAGAAGGTGGTCATCGACGCGGGCGAGGAAGGCAACGAGAACGGAGCCGGGCCCATCGAGGCGATGGTGACGGGAACTGCGGTGACGCCGCCGGGGATCTACACGGTGTACAAGAAGAAGAAGGGCGTGCGACAGTCCAAGCTCGGCACCATGTGGAATCCGTGGTACTTCAACTTCGGCATCGCCATCCACGGCGCCGCACAGGTGCCGAACGCCCCGGCTTCGCACGGCTGCATCCGCATCCCCATCTTCATCTCGGAGTACTTCGTCGACATGCTCGGATACGCGAACATGGTCTACGTCTTCGACGGGGTCAAGGAGCCCGAGGAGTACGGCACCCAGCGTCCGCCCTCGGACAGAATCCTCGAGGTCTTCCCGACGACCACCGTCCCGGGCGCCGCAACGACCACGACCGTTCCCGCCGGCTGACCCGGCTCCGGTGGCCGGGGTTCGCGACCACGGGCGTTACTGTCGTGCCGTGTCCGAGAGCCCGAGTTCCGCCCCGCGTCGTGCGGGACGACCGGTCGACTCCGACTCGGTCGCCACGCGGGACGCCATCATCGACTGCGCCCGCAAGTGCTTCGCGGTGGAAGGCTTCGACGGTGCGACCGTGGGGGCCATCGGCGGGGCGGCGGGACTCTCCAAGGCCGCGATGTACCACTACTTCGACCGCAAGGCCGACCTCTATCTGGCGGTGTGCGGCGAGGTGGCTGCGCGACTGGAGTCGATGCTCGCGGCGGCACTGGCCTCGGGGGACACCGTGGAGGTCCGTCTGCGGACCCTCTTCACCGCCATCGCCCATGCCGGACAGGACCAGCCCTCGATGATCGGATTCGTGGCGGGTGTCGGAACCGTGGTGCGACGCCATCCCGAACTGATGTCCGACGTCGACAGCCTGTTGCTCTCGAAGGTCCGCAGCGACCTCGGCGCCATGATCGATTCCTCGTCCGACCGTCACGCCGTGCTCGGGGACATCACCACCCCCGCCTTCGTCGACCTCGTCGTGGTCGTCATCACGGGTCTCGGACGCCTCGGCCTGACGAGGCCCTCCGACCGGTACCTCGCCGCAGGAAGCGCGTTCCTCTCGCTCCTCACCGGCGTGAGGCCGGCGTGACGACGCCCGATCCGGTCGCGACCCTGCGCGAGTTGGCGGGCCCGTCCCGTGACATCGGCGCGCTCTTCTCGACCGAACCTGGTCGTGGGAAGGACATGGTGCGCGGGGCCTGCGGAATCCTGCTCGACGCCACGCGCAGCCACGTCTCGGCCGGCCTCGCGGCGGCCATCGCGGAACATGCCGCGACGATCGGCCTCGCCGACCTGTTCGCCTCGATGGTGGCCGGCGACCCGGTGAACGTCACCGAGGACCGATCCGCCCTCCATGTAGCGGGTCGGGTCCGTCCCGCATTCTCCTTCGAGTCACGGCGAGCGGCGGCAGAAATGGCCCGCGTGCTGGCCCTCGTCGACCACGTGGTCACCTCCGGCCGTTACGACACCGTGCTCAACATAGGCATCGGGGGCAGCGACCTCGGTCCGGCGACCGCCGTGCGCGCCCTGCGCCGTTTCCGCGACGGACTCCCGGTCCGATTCGTCTCGAACGTCGACGCCGCCGACCTCGACGAGCACCTGGTCGACCTCGATCCCGCCCGCACCCTCGTGGTGATGGTCTCGAAGACCTTCACGACGGCGGAGACCCTGCACAACGGTGCCCGGGCCCGGGAGTGGCTGTCGTCGTCTGCGATCGACGGGCGGGAGAACCTGGTGGCGGTGACGGCGGATCCGGACGCCGCGGCGCGATGGGGCGTGCCGCCGGAGAGATGTCTCGTGTTCGACGAGGGCGTCGGCGGTCGATTCTCGGTGTCGTCGGCGGCCGGATTCTCGCTGGCCTGTTCGTTGGGACCGACCCGGTTCTCCGAGTTCCTCTCGGGGATGGCCGCCATGGACGATCACGTCGCAGCCGACCCGGTGGCGAGCACGGCGTTCCTGCATGCCGCGGTGTGGTTCGCCCATCACGCACTGCACGCTCACCCCACGGTGGCTGTGGTGCCCTACAGCCACGACCTCGCGCGCCTGCCGGCATACCTGCAGCAACTCGTCATGGAGAGCAACGGCAAGTCCGTGCGTGCCGACGGCTCCCCGGTAGGGGGTCCGACGTGTCCCGTGGTGTGGGGCGAGCCGGGAACGAACGGCCAGCACGCCTTCTTCCAGTTCCTCCACCAGGGCACCTGGGTGACGCCGGTCGAGTTCGTCGGTGTGCTGGCCGCCACCGGCGACGACGAGGAGGCCCACGACATCCTGCTGGCGAACCTGGTCGCCCAGGCCGAGGTGCTGGCACGTGGTCGCGACCTCGACGCGGTCCTCGCCGCGGGGGTCGACCGCAAGGATGCGCCGCACCGGGTGCTCCCGGGAAACCGACCGGGAACGGCACTGCTTCTCGATGCTCTCGACCCGCGCACGTTCGGTGCACTGCTCGCCCTGTACGAGCACTCGACGGTGATGCAGGGATGGCTCGCCGGGGTGAACAGCTTCGACCAGTTCGGTGTCGAGGCGGGCAAGGTCATCGCGGCCGAGGTGGCTGCGGATCTGCGAGGCGCTCCCGGTTCACCGGTCGCCGGCGACCGAACCCTGACGCACCCCCTCGTCGAAGCGGTGCGCGCCCGCCCGCGGGGGTGATTCCGTCGCCGACGGGTGTGACGAGGTGACGATCGTGCGGCATTCCCGGAACGAGCGCAACGGATCCATGTTGCGCGACCTATCCTGCCGACCATGTCCGAGACCAACCGTCCGAGGAACGTCAACTCCGTGGAGAGGATCCTGAGCCTCGTCGCGCTCCTCTCCGAGTCGACGCGTCCGCTCACGCTCGAGAAGATCGTCAATGAGATGTCCTACTACTACGGCGCGATGTCGGAGGGGACGCGCACGAACTTCGAGCGCGACAAGGCGGTCCTGCGCGAACTGGGCATGCCCATCATCACGCAGGTGCTGTCGGGTGCGGACGCGGGCAAGACCGCCTACTCCATCGACAGGTCCGGGTACCGCCGTGTGAACCTCGACCTCACGGACGACGAGATGGCGGCGCTCCAGGAGGCGGCCGCCGTGGTGCAGATCGGCACGAGCTGGGGCCAGAGCGCAGTGCAGTGGATGGGGGGCGAGGTCGTCGACAACGGTGCACCCGTCACCGCCCGGGTCGTCGCCGACACAGCGGTGCTCCCTGAACTGAACCGGGCCGTGGCCGAGCGCCGCGTCGCGCATTTCGACTACAACGGCAAGGGTCGCACGGTGCATCCCCACGGGCTCCTCGCCCGGAGCGGTTTCTGGTATCTCGTCGCCCACGACACCGGCCGCGACCAGCGGATCTCGTTCCGGGTGGATCGCATCGAGGGGGAGGTGCGGCTCGGGGACGCCGGTGCGTTCGAACGCCCGACCGACTTCTCCCTGGCCGACGCGGTCGTGCGCGACCCCAAGTACTACCCGGGAGGGACGGCCGAGTCCGCCGTGGTGCGCATCGACCCGCGACTCGCCCCCGGCGTCATCCGGGAACTGGGCGAGGAGTCGGTGCGGGCGACCCTTCCCGATGGCGGGGTGGAGGTCGAGGTGCCGAGCGGGAACCGCGTCGCCTTCTATTCCTGGCTCTTCGCGATGGTCGATCGCGCCGAAGTGCTCGGACCCGAGTCCGTACGGGCCGACGTCGTGGCCGAACTGGAGAGGATCGGGGGCGGCCGATGAGCGCGGCGAACACGTCGGGGAAGCGCAAGAGGGGTCCGCGCGGCAACGCGGAACGGGTGCGGGGGTTGCTCGTCATGCTGCCGTGGCTCGCCGGTCGGGGCACGGTGTCGGTGGCCGAGATGGCCCGGCAATTCAGGATGACCGAGGAGGCACTGATCGCCGACCTCGAACTGGCGTCGATGTGCGGCGTGCCGCCCTATTCACCGGCCGAACTCACCGACCTCTGGGTCGAGGACGGGGTCATCCACGTGGGTCACATGCATCTGTTCGATCGACGCCTCGACATGAGCGCGTCGGAGGCGTTCGGCCTCGCCCTCCTGGCAGCGGCGGCCCGTGACCTCCCCGGGTTCCGTGCCTCGCGGGCCCTCAAGAGCGCTCTCGCCAAGATCGCCAAGGTGATGGGCGACAGCGTGGTGGCCGTCGATGTGGAGACCCCCGAGCACCTCTCGGCCATCACGGCTAGCGCGGAGTCCGGTGAGCGACTGCGCATCGAGTACTGGACGCCGGGCCGCAACGAGGTCACCGAGCGGACCATCACGGTGCGGGCGGTCTTTGCCGACCGGGGTCATTGGTACGTCACGGCGGAGGACGGTCTGCGCGAGGCCGTGCGCCACTTCCGTGTCGACCGCATCCGGTCGGTGGAGGGAACGGGGCAGCACGTCCCGGTGGCTCCCGAGTCGCCGTCCGTCCCGGACTGGTTCGCCGACGCCGAGGGGCGCACGAGGGTCACGCTCGAGGTGGGCCCGGAGGCGGCCTGGATCGTCGAGACCTATCCCTGTGAGGTCATCGAGGAACGGGCCGACGGCACCGTGGTGGCGAGGGTCGTCGCCACCAGCGAGCACTGGCTGGGACGGCTCCTTCTGCGCGGTCGAGGTGGGGTGCGGGTGACGGACCCCGCGGAAATGACCGACCTCGACGTGCGGACGGCGCGCCAGGTATTGGAGCGCTACCGCACCACGCCGGGAAGCTGACCCGGCGACTCGAGGCCGAGATCGGCTGCGAGGGTGAAGAGCAGGCGGGCCGTGGCCGAGGCGTCGGAATGCGCCTCGTGGGCCCGTTCCCGCTCGATCCCGTAGTGGGCGCACAGCGCCTCGAGGGAGTGGCGTCGCGTCCGTCCGGTGTCGATGCGCCGCGAGATCTCGAGCGTGTCCACCCAGCTCTCCACCCGGTTCTCGAGTCCGACCCGCTCCGATTCGGCGTGCAGGAAACCGATGTCGAACCTGGCGTTGTGGGCCGTGAAGACCCGACCGCGACTCATGGACCACAGCGTGGCGAGAGCCTCGCTGAGGGGCATGCCGGCCTCCACCTCGTCGGCGCTGATGCCGTGGATGTGCTCGGCTCCGTGGCGGTACTCGTCGGGGCTCTCCGGTCGCACCACCGTGGTCCATTCCTCGACGACCTCGCCACGCGTGTTCACCACCACGGCCGCCATCTGGATGATGCGGTCCCGGGCCGGGTCGATTCCCGTGGTCTCCACGTCGACGACGGCGAAGGACACGTCGTCGCCGACCGGGTGTTCGGCACCGGGAACGGTGGCGTCGGCTCGGGTCATGTCTGCAACATTACGTGCGGGGTGCGTCACGGGACCGGAGGCGTCATCGCGGCAACGAGGGTCTCCTTGTCGAAGTAGTCGCGCCAGAGGGTGATGCGTCCGCCGCGGACCTCGAAGACACCGGCGACCGGGAGGGTCGCGCGCCGACCGTGAATCTCGATGCGGTCGTCGCGTTCGTTGAGCACGGTGCCCCGGGCCAGGTCCCCGGTGGAGACCTGTCGGAGGATCTCCCAGTCCACGACCGTGCACAGGGCGAAAAACCCCGAGAGGGTGTCGTGCAGGGCACGGGGTCCCCGGGTCACCCCCATGGGGACGTTGTCGTACTCGAAGTCCTCCGACACGAGGGCGGCGGCGCCGTCGAGGTCGCGCGCCGTGAGGAGACCGATGAATCGGGTGACGAGGTCGCCGGGGGTGTCGCTCATGGCGACGATTGTGCCACGCCCCCGCCGGGGTCAGAGGAGCTCGGCGGCGAGGCTCGCCACCTGGCTGCGCTCGCACGAGGCGAGCGTGACGTGGCCGAAGCAGTCCTGGTCGGCGAAGGCGTGGATGAGGACCGCGAGGGCGTTGTTCGACTCGCCCATGTAGGGCGCGTCGATCTGGCTGGTGTCGCCGGTGAACACGACCTTGGTGCCCTCGCCGATGCGGGTGAGGATCGTCCTGAGCGTCGTGGGCTCGAGGTTCTGGGCCTCGTCGACGACGACGAACTGCCGGTGCAGGGACCTTCCCCGCAGGAAGGTGACCGACTCGAACGAGAGTTGTCCCCGTCCCGTGAGGTCGTCGATGAGGCGCCGCGCGTCGTGGCTGGAGCGCTGGTCTGTGAGCGCGACGAGTGCGTCATGGATCGCCGCCATCCACGGGTCGAGCTTCTCGTCGAGGCCGCCCGGGAGGAAACCCACGTCGGCCCGGCCGACCGGCACGAGCGGGCGGTAGACGGCGAGGCGCTCGTAGCGGCGCTGCTCGACCACCTGCTCGAGACCCGCGGCGATGGCCATGACGGTCTTTCCCGTTCCTGCCCGGCCGTCGAGGGCGACGACGCTGACGTCGGGGTCGAGGAGCAACTCGAGGGCGAAGCGCTGCTCCTTGGAGCGGGCCCGCAGCCCCCATGCCTCGGGGGACTGGGAGGGCAACAGGACGAATCCGTCGCGCACCCGGCGCACGAGTGCGGACTGGGAGCCGGAGCGCACCACGGCGAACTCGTTGACCGTCGTGAGGTCCGTGTCGCCGAGCCCGTCGGCATCCAGGGAACCGTCGCCGTACAGCGCGTCGACGACCGCGGGGTCGACGTCGCGGGTCGACCATCCCATCGGTCGCGACGAGGCCGCCCGACCCACGGGCTGGTGCTCGTGGGCGTCGAGTCCGAGGTGGGCGGCCTTGATGCGCAGCCCCGCATCGTTCGACACGATGCGCACGGGACGGGTGCGGGCCTGCCCGAGGGCCGCACCGATGATGCGGTTGTCCGGCACCTCGGGGTCGAGACCGTGCTCCACGAGGATGTGCCGCTGGATGCCGTTGACCTCGATGTGCAGGGTGGCGCTGTCGGGTTCGGGACCGAGCGGCACGGGTTCATGGATGGAACCACCGGCGCGACGACGAAGGTCCTCGATCGTGCGCAGGGCCGTGCGCGCTGCGCGGCCGACGTCATCGGGCCTGCTCTTGAGGCCGTCGAGCTCCTCCACGACGGTCAACGGCACGACGATGTCGTCACCGGGAAAGGCGTGGACGCAGGCAGGATCGGCGACAAGGACCGAGGTGTCGAGCACGATGCGGGTGCGCACGGCGGACCCGCCATCGCGGTCCGTCCGGACCGGGCCCCCGGGAGCCTCGACGACCCCCGCCATCGCATCGCTGTTGCGTCCGATGCCGCCCACTATGGCGTGCCGGGACCGGACGATGGTGGATGTCGTTTTTCGTCGTCGTCCGGGCGGTCGTCGGGGGATTTTTTTCGGATTTTTTTGTTCGGTCGTTGACGACGCGCGCGACGACGACGGCCGCCTCCGACGCGCTCGTGGCTCGTTCGGTCTCACGCATCAGGATCGTGTTGTCCACAGGGGTGACCATTCGGTCGGGTGCCGGCACACGGAGAGGTCGACCAACGAGAACGGCGATATTGCCCAATGAATAATGCTCTTTTCGCGTTCTGCAGCTCGGTACCGGACTCCGCACGCGCCGCACCGCGGGCGTGGACGTCCGCACGCGTCACGGTGCTGCGCCGACCGACCGGACGCATCGACGCGCGCGCGTCCGGCGCGGTCCGCGTCGGACGACTCCGCGCTCGGGTCCCGCTCGAGTGCGAATGCTTGCATTCCGCCGCCGGAGAAGGTCAGATAGTGGGGCACTCCGTTCCGTGAGGAACCACGCACGACAAGAAAGGAAACCGTCGACGAAGTATCGGAGGCAGTCCGATGCTCCCGGAACACACCGGGACATCGACCGTCCCCCGGTCTTGCAGTGGACTCCACCGCGGCGGGATCCGCAGTCGTCTCGAAAGAGCGACTGAACACACAACGTAAGTAACCACTTACCCAACGAGAGGAAACTCAAGTGGCAGCAAAGAAGAAGGCGGCAGCCAAGAAGGCTCCGGCACGCAAGAAGAAGGCAGCGGCGAAGAAGGCCGCTCCTCGCAAGAAGAAGAAGGCGGCAGCCAAGAAGGCAGCCCCCAAGAAGAAGAAGAAGGCAGCGGCGAAGAAGGCTGCTCCCAAGCGCAAGAAGAAGGCAGCGGCCAAGAAGGCTGCTCCCAAGCGCAAGAAGAAGGCAGCGGCCAAGAAGGCTGCTCCCAAGCGCAAGAAGAAGGCAGCGGCCAAGAAGGCTGCTCCTCGCAAGAAGAAGGCCGCAGCCAAGAAGGCTGCTCCTCGTCGCAAGCGCGCGGCGAAGAAGGCCGCTCCCGTCGCCTGAACGGCGGGCCGCCGGCACTGACCGGCGGATGTGGATCCCTCGGGATCGGAGTGTGCAGGAATGGGGGGCGAAAGCCCCCCATTTCGCTTTTCCTGGGCCGTCCCCGGGGCGGCCGTCAGAGGCGGTCCATGAGGTGGAAGACCTCGGCCGCGGCGAATCCGTGTGGTGCCCCCAGCTCGGCGAGTCGCGCCCTGATGCGCTCCCGGAACGCGGCCATCTGGGTCTCGTCGACGGCCTTCATCGTCGACTCGAACTGGGAAGCGTGTTCCTCCAGTGCCGCCAGTTTTGCCCCGATGGTGTCCGTCACGTCCTCGGCATGGTTGACCTCGTCGGCCTCCCACAGCAGGAGCGCGTCGGGACGGTGGTGAACGACCCCGTGCTGCGTCATGTGGTGGCGCAGGAAGTGGGGATCGCGGGCCGCCACGATGGCGTCGCACACCACGAGACCGGTGTTGCGATGGTCGGGATGCAGCCGGTATCGCTTCCACGGATCGTGGGTGAGTACGACCGTTGGCTTGACGGTGCGGATGACGAGAGCCACGCGGTCGACCATCACGCGTGAGTGTTCGAGGTCGCCGTCCACCGCGTCGAGGAAGGTGACCGTACCCATCGCCCCGAGCGCCGCCGCGGCGGCACGCTGCTCGTCCCGCCGCTGCGCCACGAGAGCCCCCGTGTCGGCATCGGGGTTCCAGGTTCCCTTCGAGCCGTCCGTCATGACCAGGTGGTGGACCACGGTCCCGGCCGCCGCCCACTTGGCGAGGGTGCCACCGCACCCGAACTCGACGTCGTCGGGATGCGCCCCGATGGCCAGGGCGGAGGCGGGAGGCGGCAGGTTGGTGCTCGTGGCGTTCTGCGCCGCGGGTGGTTGACCGGGGTCGTTGGCGCTCACTGCGGGGTGTCCTTCTCTCTCCTGCGGACGAGCTCGTCGAGGTCGGCGGCATCGTCGACGTCGAGGGCGAGGTCGGCGTCCTCGATGGTCTCGACCGGCAGACCGGCGATTCCGGCGGCCCGCAGATGGTTTGCCCAGCTGCCCGGGCCGTAGGCGGTGGCGAAATCGGAGTCGACGGGGAAGGCCAGCACGTTGGTGCCGTCCCGGTGACGATCGGGCACGAGAGTCACCACTCCGGGCCGGACGACATGGTCGAGTCGATGGGCGAGCGGGAGGTCGGCATGGGCCACGACGACGTGCTCGGCACCCGCCGCCGCCGCCGCTCGGCGGCCCGCCGCCACGGCGACGTCGAGTCCGGGGGCGTCGCAGCGCACGACCGACGCCCCCAGATCGCGGGCCCAGCGTTCCACCTCGTCGTCATCGCACACCACGTACACCGGGTGGGGCGCGGCGGCCGCCACGACCCGGGCCGCGCATTCGCGCGCGAGAGCCTCGCGCCGGGTCGCATCGAGGACGCCCGCGAGTCGACCCTTGGCCAGTCGGAATGACTTGACGGGAATGATGACGGCGATGCGCACCATGCCAGCCTACGAAGCCTCTGGGGTGGGGCATGCGGGCCTCGCCTACTGTGGGGCAATGGTCGTCGGCACCGCGGGAACGATGAGGATCGCCGTCGTGGGCGGGGGATCGTGGGGCACGACCGTCGCCTCCCTCACGGCCGCCCACGGCCCCACGGTCCTGTGGGCCCGGCGACCCGAGGTCGTCGACGCGGTCAACACCGCGCACGCCAATCCCGAGTTCCTCCCCGGCGCTGAGTTGCATGCCGACCTGCGGGCAAGTGCCTCGCTCCGCGAGACAGTGGCCGACGCCGACGTGCTGGTCATGGCCGTGCCCTCGCAGGGCTTCCGGTCGGTGCTCGCCGAGGCCGCGCCGCACGTGCGTGCCTGGGTGCCGGTGGTGAGCCTGTCGAAGGGCCTCGAGGAGGGCACCCGTCTGCGGATGTCGGAGGTGGCGGGTGAGGTCCTGCCCGGGCATCCCGTGGCGGTCCTCACCGGGCCGAACCTCGCCTCCGAGATAGCCGCAGGCCAACCCGCCGCGGCCGTGGTGGCCATCGACGATGCCGTCATCGCCCGCGCCCTGCAGGATCTCTTCTCCGCGCCGCACTTCCGCGTCTACACGAATTCGGACGTGACGGGATGCGAGATTTCCGGCGTCGTCAAGAACGTCATCGCCATCGCCTCGGGGATCGTTCACGGTCTCGGTCTGGGTGAGAACACGAAGGCGGCGCTCATCACCCGGGGACTGGCCGAGATGACCCGCCTCGCCGTGGCCCTCGGGGGCGACGCGCTCTCGGTGGCGGGACTCGCCGGGGTCGGCGACCTCATCGCCACCTGCTCCTCGACCGCGAGCCGCAACATGAGCACCGGCATGCGGTTGGGTCGCGGCGAGCGCCTCGAGGACATCCTCAGGGGCACGAAGATGGTCGCCGAGGGCGTGCGCAGTTCACGTGTCCTGCTCGAACTCGCCGCCGCGCACGGGGTGGACATGCCCATCGTCGAACAGGTCGTGCGCGTGTGCCACGAGGGGACCCCCGTGGACGAGGCGCTCGTGGCTCTCATGTCGCGCAGCGCCAAGCCGGAGATCCGGTGAATCGGGCCGTCGGCCGACTCGTCGGCGTGCGCGGCGCGCCGTGGCGCGCGGTCGTCGACGCGCACGGCGGAATCTCGCCCCTCGACGGCACGGCGCCCCTCGACTGGCACGTCGCCGGTGACGACCGGTGGTACTCGCCGGGGACCGAGCCGAGCGTGCGCCAGCGCTGGTACGCGGGGTTCCCCGTGGCCGAGACGCGCATGCGCGTGGGGGCCGGCGACATCGTCCAACGCATCTGGTGCACCGCAGATGCCGGTGGAATCACGGTCGTCG
>Ga0315903_10004935_pt1 | contig 17598 bp, 17 predicted proteins | sample LakEriMetagenome_7_FD_203524 | JGI IMG/M metagenome (GOLD analysis project Ga0315903, IMG submission 203524) | Freshwater fungal communities from buoy surface, Lake Erie, Ohio, United States - Buoy 2 MA119 | ecosystem: Environmental > Aquatic > Freshwater > Lake | place: USA: Lake Erie, Ohio...
CTAGAATTTTTACTATTACAAAAATGTTGGGATTCAGGGCGAAGTACTCTAGTTTCAGATTTCGGATGAAGATACCCAAAATTAGCCTTCTCGATGAAAGTCGAATTTTTTGGGCGCACGTGATGCCATTAAATAGGATTGTTCGATTCCCAAGTTGCGCCCCAGATATAATTATGAAGGATTCTTTAGGTCGCATGTGCTAATCCTAGATCAAGCTAAGTCGATAACTTTGTAATTACTAGGTCAAAGTCTTCCAAGTTTCCTCGTTTGCCATTCTTGTCCAATTATCTGTATGTTCAGCGATCTCTAGCTCGCTCCAAGTCGGGAATTCTGAAGTCAGATTGGCAAGATAAGCTAAGTGGTCAACACTTGATACGCCGACAATAATTTTAGAATTTAAATGGAGAGACATAATAAATCCGAAAACTTTGTCGACACCCCCTCGAGCGAACAACCTATTTCCGAATAATGCCTTGTAGCGCGCAAGGTATGATTGTGGATCTCTTGATTCAGACCTCTTCAATCTATAGAAAAAATCAACAGCTTCCAACTTGGGCTTAATTTTAAAAACTTGATTACAAAGTGGACGCTTTATATATGACTGCATAGACTCATTGGATCTAATAAACTGAAGATTTCCAAGATCGACAACATTCAGCGTCGCCTGAAAAGCATCGAACTTATACGATGAGGTTAAAGTTCTTAAGTCATACCCATCTCCAGAATATCCAAGGTTTACAATCTTGCCTTCAGACTTTAATTTCAATAGTTCTTCGTGTATCTCAGCGCGGTATAAAGGCTCTCGAATTGAGTGTAAAAAGAGTGTATGCAGAGATTCTAGCCTCAGTAAACTTAAAGAATTATCAACACTTCGTCGAACTTCGCGCCTTGAAATTGAATCAACGTCGGGACTAAATATTTTTGAATTCACCTTTATCTCAAAGTTTTTGAGATTCTTCCCTATTTTCTCTTCAGAGAGTCCGTATGCCGGTGCAGTGTCTATTTCATGAACACCCAAAGCTTCGGCGGACGCAAACAAAGCCTGTATGTCGCGGTCCCGTAAGTGAGAGAGTGAAACCCCTCCGATAACTAATTTCGACATTAACTTCTTAGGAAACCTTTACACCGTGTTTGATCCGCTGCAGACACCTCGACTAATTCATGTAATTTACATTTCACACTTGAGCCTTTTCTATTTCGACTCGTCCAGATTGGGTGAAAAAATCCGTTCACACTCGATAGAAATGATCCGTAACCAGAAGTCGGAATATATGACATGGGTTTTACAGAATTTCTCTTACAAACTAGCGACAATGTAGATTGGTCGTAGCGGTTTTCGATGAACTCATCAAATTCTGGCAATTTTGAGGGAGATAGATCCAATAAATTAGTGCCAGCTAAGACTGCTTCTAGCCACTCGATTGATATTTTTCTCCCGGTCTCACCGTGGAGAAAAAACCAAGTCGCTTGAATTTGCTCACCCGCTAATTTAGGATCTATTTCGGTAAAGTACTCAAAGAGATCTCTTTTTGAGTACTCAATTTCAAGAGTGTCTAGTGTGAAGCAAGATACTCCGTAGATCTGTGCATGATTTTCAAAATGGCGGAATTTCTGAATTGAAAACGCGTTTATTGTTACCTCGCAACCAGCATCGATCCAAATAACGCCATCAAAATTTCCCCAATAACCACTCAATGCTGCATTAACTATTTCTGCCTTCCAACAAAAAAATCCATATCCACGGGTTTCTGGATTCATTAATTCACGGTACAGCGCAGAAGTCTTAGGACAAACTCCAGGCAAGTCTATTGTGGTAACTGCGATAACTTTATCGACAACGCCACTCTTTTCAAGGTCCTTCTTAACACGGAAGGCGGCTTCTTCAAATTCAGATGATCCAACTCCTGCCGTAACGGCAATCCACGTGCTTTTTTTCAAGTACGACCCCAACTAAACATTGAAAATGGATAAGTGGAGTAAATTGTCGCACTATGATGGGTTATCGCTCCCACAATTATTGTGTCGGCGTGTTTGGAGTAAAAGAAAATGCCTAAAGTGCGCATCCAATTGCAAGGTGGGCTGGGCAATCAACTATTTATCTTAGCAATGGCCCATGAGATCGAACATAAATATTCGATAAATGTCGAAATCGTACACGTAAGGGACAAGCTCGAAAGAGTGGATAGAAAACCAGAAATTGGCCCCTTCCTCTCTCAGTGCGACCATCGAATAACTCTAGTTGAATCAACAAGTCTGGGTCTAATTCTAAGAACGGTAGATAAGATAAAGGCAGTGTCGCCAACTTTCGGAGCAATCCTTGAAAAACTTCTCAGGATTTACACTTGCACTTCTCTATATGAGAATTCGATTTTTACTCAAAAACCGCCAAGAATTCTGAGAGGATTTTTTCAGAATATAGAAATTATTGAAGCAAATCAGATAACACTTCTCAAAGAGATTGAAAAAACTTTGTTGAAAATCAATAATTTTAATGTTAGAACATATGATCAAGTTTTGCATATTCGTCGAGGGGACACGAAAGATATAAGCAGCCTATGGGGAGTCCTTTCTATTCGATACTACCTCAAAAAAATCGAAAAAGGGGAACGAATCTTAATCTGTACTGACGAGACGGATGTCGATTTCTTGAAAAACACCTTTTCTAACTGCACAATTTTATCGGCGAATGAATCAACCCCGCTCGAGACCTTTGCAACTCTCGCAAATGGCAGAAAGTTAATAATGGCAAATTCTAGTTTGTCTTGGTGGGCCGGCTGGTACAAGTCCAAGAAAGAGCCTGAAACTATTATTTTTCCAGTGCCCTGGAGGCCAGGCGATGTGGAACTTACATCTAAATTACTATTGAACCCTTCGACGGTTTCCAATGCGGAATTTGAGCTCCAACATTGAGAATCGCGACCGTCTATTTGGGTGATGCTATTCCCGATTATTTCTGGGCGAATATTCAGTATCTGCTCTCCACCCAGGATCAGTTTTCGATTGACATAATCACAACACAAAAGCTCACCCAGCTGCCCATAAAAAGCAACCGATTGCGGAATTACGTATATTCGCCAGAATTGCAGATATCGAAGTTACTGCGCAGACTAAATCTTGACTTCAAGTTTCGAGATGGATTTTGGCAGTATTCGCTCGAGCGACTTTTTGCGCTAACTCAATATCATCAGGAACTGGGTAATGAATCAGTCTTGCACATTGAGTCTGATGTTTTAATTCTTCCTAATTTTCCATTTAGCGAAATTGTAAAGTTGGATAAACTTGCCTGGTCACAAGTTGATGCAACTCGAGATGTGGCGTCTTTGATATTTTTTCCTACTAGTGCAACTAGTAGATGGCTCCAATCCCAAATGACTCGCATACTCCAAGAGGTTTCAGTTATTGATGACATGGCGATTTTGAAGAGAATTTCAAGTCAATTTCCATTAGAGATAATGAATTTACCCACGGCCAATTCCATGGAGAGTGAAATTCTCAATAGAGATCGGGCGATAGAGCTCCCGTTTAATCTGCATTCAGGGTTTGACAAGTTTGGGGGTATTTTTGATCCTGGGTCGATCGGCATTTGGTTGACTGGATCTGAACCAAGAAATCACTTTGGAATTACAAGGAAGTTTGATTCTGGGGAACTGAGAAAGATGAGATTATTTCTTGATCCAGGATTAGTTCGTTACTCAGTATCAGAAAGAGGCCATCTCACCTACCGTGATGGCTTAATGGAGATTCCGATATACAGCTTACACATACACTCCAAGAACATTTCGTATTTTGAAAAACGTAATCTGGTTAAAATTGCAGAAGATGTTAAGCTCTCGAGAAAAGAGAGAATCAAAAGTAATTTCTCTATCCAAATCTTACTCTCCCTACTCTGGCATAATTTGAGAAAAGGAACTTTGCTTAGATATTTACTTTGGCTCCCATTACTGCAAAGAGTGAAGAAACGTGTTAGAAGAACAAGGTATAAGTAAAAGCTCGTCGATTTGAGTTACACTGAGCCAGGTTCGGTAGGAGTTAAAGGATTGAGGTTAGCATGCGTATTCTTGTCACCGGTGGTGCCGGATTTGTTGGATCACACCTATCCAGAAAACTAATCTCTGAAGGACATGAAGTATTAGTTCTTGATAATTTTTATACTGGTTCGAGGTCGAATATCTCAGATTTATTGAATAATCCTAGATTCGAAATCGTGCGGCACGACATCACACAGCCATTTTATGCAGAAATCGATGCCATTATGAATTTAGCATGCCCTGCATCACCAGTTCATTATCAGAAACACCCTGTACAAACAACAAAGACGAGTGTAATTGGAACAACAAATATGTTAGGGCTTGCAAAGCGTCTGAATGTCCCAATTTTGCAAGCTTCGACCAGTGAGGTTTATGGAGATCCGACCATTTCGCCTCAAAATGAAGAGTATTGGGGGAATGTAAACCCAATTGGAATTAGAGCTTGCTATGACGAAGGCAAGCGAGTTGCAGAAACTCTATGTTTCGATTACAACCGCCAATACGGAGTTCCGGTAAAGGTTGTCAGGATATTCAATACTTATGGGCCGAGTATGCAATTTGATGATGGCCGCGTAGTGAGTAATTTTATTCTTCAGGCTCTCACGAATAATGACATCACAATCTATGGGGATGGCTCACAAACGCGATCATTCTGCTATGTGTCCGATCTAGTTGATGGATTACTTCGTATGATCAATTCTGAATCCTTCATCACAGGACCTATCAATCTAGGTAATCCTAATGAGATGACGATTAGGCAATTAGCCGAGATGATTATCAAGTTGACAGATTCAAAATCAAAAATAGTTGGAGAGCCTCTACCTTCGGATGATCCAAAACAACGTAAACCAGATATTGAGAAGGCGATTGACGTGTTGAATTGGAAACCAGTGGTTGACCTTGAAGAGGGTCTAACAGCAACGATTGCAGATTTTCGTGTCCGGCTAACACAGAGCCGCAAGATGAATTAATCGGATACATAACTAAATGGCAGGGTTGAAGAGGAATACCCGAGTATCTGCCGTGATCCCCATTGCTGATTTTCAAAGACATAAAGAAAATATCCAACTGATTTTGGATCAAATCAGTGACCAAGCGTTTGAAATAATTCTAGTCCTAGACTGTCACTCTCCTGAGGTCGCACGGGAGGCTCGATCATTGTTATTGCATTCGGGCGTAAACGGAAGCGTTCTGGAAGTCACATGTGGGAATCCAGGTGGAGCAAGGAACGCTGGCCTTGAGGTGTCGATAGCTGAATGGGTTGTCTTTTGGGATTGTGATGATTTGCCGAATGCAGAGAATTGTCTGAAGTTGATTAATGAGGCAATACACAACGGTTCGGACATGGCCATCGGCAGCTTTGCCACAGAACAAATTGATCGCAGGCACATCAGTATTCAAAAGCCTTCACCGTCATATTGGGAAACTCAGGTTGGGCTTAACCCCGGGATATGGCGCATGGCTTTCTCGCGCGTTCTCTTACAACAAGTCAGGTTTCCCGACTTAAGCATGGGCGAGGACCAGGTCTTTATCTCACGAGTAATACGCGGGGAACCTACAATTCATGTGAGTAATGTCATCGTGTATCAATACCGTATCGGTATTCCAAATCAGCTGACCAAAAGCATGGAGAAAGTCAAAGAACTAAGAGTTGCAAATGACATTATTGTTTCTGAAAGAAATGTTTTATCAAAAGACAAGGTTTTGGTATCAACAATGGTAATTAGGCAGACGCTAACAATGTTCAAGAATCAAACCGAAAACCCTGCAATGAAGCTTTCTCTATTCCTACGAATTTTGAAATTAATGATTAAGGGTCCTAACGTCGTTTTCTCGGTCATATTACTGAAGCTCTCAGAATTCACGTGGAGATAAAGGTATGAGAGAAACTAAAAAAAGAGTAATTATTATGGGTGGACTGGGAAATCAATTGTTTCAGTATTCATTCGCACTTTCTTACGCCATAAAGAATAATGTTACTATCAATCTGGATCCTAATTTCGCCGCAATTAGAATTAATGCTGAAGGAATGACAGACTTAAGCTCTTACCAATTGAACGAAATGGTGCAAGTCGCAGAATTTACAAGATATCCGAGCATTCTTAGGAAGATAATTGGTCTAGGAATTCGACTCAATATTGAAAGAGACGGTTTTTCGAGAAGCTTTATAGGAATTTCTTTTCATCTTGTAACAAATTTACTTTGTAGTTTGTATTTCCGTCAGAAATGTGTTTTATACTTCGCTGATGACAACGGATTCTCAAATATTAATGAGAAAAAAAAGTACACAACATATGTCGGGTACTTCCAGTCGTATCTTTTTGCAGATACTGAAAAAGCTACAGTCCGCGAACTAGCACCTATAAAACCTGTTGAGAAGTTCAAATACTATATGGAGAGAGCTCAAACGGATAAACCATTAATTGTTCATATACGGCTAACGGATTATAGAAATGAACCAAAATTTGGAATTCCTAGTCGAGAATACTACTTTGAGGCTATCAAGCTTCAATTTGAAACTAGTCGGTATAAAAGAATCTGGCTCTTTTCGGACGAGCCCTTCGAGGCTATGAGTTTTATTCCGCCCAAGTTCCACGAGATAACCGATAATGTTTCGGAAGATATTTCGGGCACAGTTGAATCGCTGGAAGTAATGCGATTAGGTGCTGGTTACGTCTTGGCTAACTCAACTTTTAGTTGGTGGGGCGCTTTTCTATCGTATTCCAATGATCCATTTGTTGTTTATCCAGCACCATGGTTTGCGGGCATGCCCGAACCATCGCACCTTTGCCCTCCACAATGGCTACCGGTCAAACGTTGAAGGGGTAAAGTTCCCCTAACAGAGAGGCAAGAATCCTTCAGTGAACATCAAGGAAACCATCTATGCGTCCTTCAGGACGCTTAACAAGCGTGAGCGACGTCGTGTAGCAGCAGTTTCAGGAATACAAATTGGTTTGGGTTTCTTAGATCTGTTGGGTGTGGCTTTAATTGGAGTCATCGGGTCTCTAGCCGTAAATGGAATTCAATCAAAAGGTCCTGGAACAAGGATTACCTCTGTGTTGGACTTTCTTGGTTTAGGAAATGTTACCTTTCAAAGCCAAGTCGCAATTTTGGGCATTGAGGCAGCAACTGTACTAGTCTCTAGAACACTGATCTCAATGTTCTTCAGTAAGAGAATCCTTCACTTCTTAGCAAGAAGGGCTGCATTTACCTCGAATCAGCTTGTGTCTTCTCTACTCAGATCCCCATTGAAGACGATTCAAATGAGAAGTAAACAGGAAACTATTTTTGCTGTCACTGAAGGCGTGAACATGATGATGCTGAATATCATTGGCACAGTCGTTGGCGTAACTTCGGACTTATTTCTGCTTCTGATTCTTTCAGTTGGTTTGTTTCTTGTGAACCCATTCATAGCTATCGCAACATTCTTAACTTTCGGTGCTGTTGGTTTCCTAATGTATTTTTCAGTTAATAAAAAAGTCAATCAATTAGGAAATGCGAATGCCGAACTTGCAATTTTGAGCTTCGAGAAGATTTCTGATGCAATCACGAATTACAAAGAACTCTACATTCGTGATCGTAGAGACCATTATAGCTATTTGATAAATGATTCCAGAAAAAAAATTGCCTGGAATTCAGCTGAGCTGTCATTTATCCCAAATTTAGGAAAGTATTTAATTGAAATTACAATGGTGGTTGGCGGCATCGTTATTTGTGCTTTTCAATTCATGTTTGCAGATGCTACTCAAGCCATCTCTATACTTTCAGTTTTCTTGGCGGCGGGCAGCCGGATAGCACCCGCAATTCTCCGAGTTCAAAGTGGTGCTATTGCGATCAAGGGAAGTTATGGAGCTGCAAGCAGAACGATTTCATTAATGAAACAGCTTCAATCAGAAACCGGGAGGATCGATGACCTAGATATTGAGAAGGCGCGATTTGGGGTTAAATTTCGAGGAATAGCGACTATTAGCAATCTAAGTTTTGAATATGAAGCCGGTGGTCCGAAAGTCCTAGATGGCGTGAACCTAGATATTCGCGAGGGTGAGATGCTCGCAATCGTTGGTCCCTCAGGAGCGGGAAAAAGTACCCTCGTGGATATTTTGCTAGGACTACACTCGCCAACTTCGGGGGAGATAACCATTAGCGAACAAAGTCCGCAATTGGCTGTAAAAGCTTGGCCAGGCGCTATTTCTTATGTGCCTCAAGATGTGTCTTTGGTGAGTGGAAGCGTAGCCGAAAATATCGCTCTTGGTTATTCACGCGAGGAAATAGATCTTGAAAGAGTGACTGAATGTATAGAAATAGCGCAGTTAGGAGAATACATCTCTTCTCTACCAATGGGCGTTAATACTCAAGTCGGAGAATCCGCACTTCAGATGAGCGGTGGGCAGCTTCAGCGCCTTGGTATTGCAAGAGCACTTTACACAAATCCAAAATTACTCGTCTTAGATGAGGCAACTAGCTCGCTTGATGGGAAGACAGAGTTAGGAGTCTCTGATGCGATAGTTGGATTAAGGGGATCCATCACCACGGTTCTCATCGCACACCGATTAGCGACAGTTTTGAAGGCAGACAGACTTGCTTACTTGGAAAATGGAAAGATAGTAGCAGTTGGTAGTTTTGATCAGGTCAAGTCACAGATTCCTGAATTTGCATATCAAGCTTCATTAATGGGGCTTTAGTCGCATAAATTTGGGATTTTTACTTTAGCTAATCTCATTGGCAGACTAGCTTTGGTAGTACGTTTTTTCATACGGAAAGTGGTAAAAAACGGCCCATAAATTCTTAGAAATCTATGAAACCAGTGCATCTTGTACAACTCTCGATCCAGAAATTCATCGTAAACATCCGCGTTTAAGCTGTCAGGGCATGAACTAAACGTCCAATTAACTGGCAACGGTGCGGTGGGGTGATTAAGCGGGTAAGACTTACCTGTCGTGTGGGCAGCATGTTCATCAAATCCAAGATTGGTCACTAGATTCACAGGAGGAATTACGGAAAACCTCTTCGACCGTAGTTGAGCATTAACAAACGGTAAGTCCCATGTATCTATTTGCCCCATCTTTGCTCGCTCTGATCCTATGTACCAATAGTTTGACCTTTTACTAAAAAATCTGAGAATTGAAGGTCGGTTCCGCTCTAGAAGTGCTGTGTAAATCTCCAGCCAACGATTGGACCAGGTTGCCCACCCCCAAATCATCGGATAGTTAGACCAATCGTTGATGGTTGACCCTGGAGTTTCCCCTTTCATCCTAGATCCTGAAATCAACCATACATCCTGGTTGCTTCGATAATTTTCTAAAGCGGCAAAAGAAAATGTGAAGAAATCCTTGGATGGCGCTAAATCATCTTCCAAAATGACCCCTTCATCAACTTGAGAGAAGAACCAAGCAATCGCCGTCAAGATACTAACTGCTACTCCAAGGTTTTTACTTCTTTGCCAAACCCTTACCTCAATACCAGGAACTTTTCTAAAATCTTCGACAATGTTGATTATTCGATTTTGAAGCAGAGAATGTTCGGAAGATCTTGGCCCGTCAATAGCCACAAAAAAGGACTTAACGCCAGAATCTAGACCAGCCTTAAGCAACCTTTGAACACCCTCTGGCCTGGCAAATGCAATGATTAGTGCAGCTTTAGCATTCGCCATATGCGGAATCCTTTCGCGTAGATGAATGAACTAATGATCATACGGTTCTTCAAAAAGTATTTTGATATTGGTTCTGGTTGACGCAAGAAAGAATCGAACTCGAGCCTACTTATCTGCAGATACTTCTTTGCTTTTGCGTACAAAGTATTTTGAGTGTAAAAATCATAAAGCAGGTGCATTCGCTTACTAGCAAGTTTCGGATCAGATGAACTTTTCGCACGAGTAAAATATGATGGGAAAAACACGTGAGTTGAGCTCAGATTGTTTCTTGTCATTGGTATACGTTGTATTTGTTTATTTGTTAGAAAATGTGAAATCGCGACATCATCAGGCACGCCTACAAACTCGAGATAATTAAGCGCACTCAATTTTGATACAGCGGCTTTCGATAGAAAGATACCCGTGCCAGAGATAAACTTGAGATTAACTGAGTCGCCAAAATAGGCTCCTTTTGTTTTCTCAATAAAGCCTCCGAAGAAATCATGTTCAAACAGAGGCGATGTCAATAGATGACGTAATTTTTTGATATGAAAATAAGTTGAAACGTTTGTTCGAATAACAATATCAAAATCTAAATTCAGCTCAATGTAACGAATTCCGAGAACAGTTTTTTCTAAAATATTTTGATATGACTCTGCACACGGTACGTAAAGAGTATCTGATTCAAATTTGTAGTCTGTGCTACCATGGCCCCTAAGCCAGATAACTCTCGAATCTTGACCTAATGAAGAAACCCAAGTGTTCGTTTGAGCCAATAAATCGTTTTGATGTACTGGATCCTCGCTTGCGATAACGAGAAATATGATCTTCATATGAGAAAGATACATCAACTGTAATGAGTTACGAGAAGTGCGCCCTAATGGTATCAGCCAGATTTGGCGCGTTTTTATCTCGTTCTGAAAGAATTGGCGTTAATCTCTCCCATGGAATAGAAATTTCACTGTCTAAGGGATTCAAGGCATATTCGTCATTGAAGTTAAAGTCAGTTTGTAATGCATATAAAACCTCAGCTCCATTACTTAAAACTTGGTAGGCGTGACCAAATCCAGGAGATATAAAAAGAAATTCCTTGCGATCGGCCGACAAATCAAATATCTCGTACTTTCGAAAGGTCGGAGAGTTCGGTCTTAAATCAATTACGCAGTCCTTAATTTCACCAGAAATGCATGAGATGACCTTAAATTGCGGGTTCGTCGGTGCTGAAAAATGTATTCCGCGGATGGTACCCATGACACTTTTTGCCCGAATAATCTGATTGACCGTGAGAGAGGAAAATAGCGCAGGTTCCCACCTGAGGTTTAGAAGTTCTGTGGTTTCGCCTCGCATGTCAGTATATGTTGGCTGTAGACCCTTCCAGACTCCTTTAAGACTAGTTTCAGAAAACAGAGCTTCAGGATTAATCATTTGCTGCCCCTGTATTCACTTATGAAATGGGCCAACTCGCTTCTCCACCCACCCACAATGAATTCAGGAGTCATTTGGGTGTTGGTATTTTGGATAAGTGAAAACTTAGGACGTGGCGCAACGTTTTTAGAAGGCCGCGTTTTTGTCGCGATAATTCTCAGAGGCTCAGCATCCATCATCTCAAAAATTGCGCGTGCTAAATCGAATCTAGAGGTGTAATCAGGACTCGCGAAATGGTGAATACCAAGTTTAGGGGGGTCAGAGATAAATCCTGCCAGAAAATGAGCTAACGAGGATGTCAGGGTTGGTTGTCCATACTGATCGTTGACCACCTGGATTTTCCCCTGATCTTGGGATACTCCGCTAAGAATCTTATGAACAAATTTCCCCCCATATCTTCCGTAAAGCCAAGATGTTCTAACAATCCATGAGCCTTCGGGGTAAGTTTCAAGGATAAATTCCTCGCCCGCGCATTTACTTCTACCATATACGTTAACTGGATTCGTTTTTTCGTTGGGACTAAAGAACTTTGGTTCATCACTTGAAAAGACAGCATCTGTTGAGATTTGTATGAGTTTAACTTTTTGTTGCTTGCAGAATAAAGCTAGATTGCCAGCTCCTAATGAATTAACTTCAAATGCTCGGTTATTTTCCTTCTCGGCTTGATCCAAGTCTGTAAATGCGGCGCAGTTAAATAGAAAACCAAATGAATTCTGTTTCAATATTGCGTTTACCGAATCCAAATCAGATATATCTAAAACTTGATGTGAGAAAGAAAATACCTTGTGACCCTTTTCAGTGAGGGTTTTCACAAGCTCTTTACCGAGCTGACCGTTTGCGCCCGTGATTGCTACACTAGTCACTTGCCTGCCAGGGCGGTTTTTAAAGGTCGCCACCAATCTTCATTAGACCTGTACCAATAAACGGTTTCCTCAAGGGAGTTCTCAAAAGAGTGACGAGGTTTGTATCCACACTCAGAAGCAATTTTTTCGTAAGAAACCGAATATCTCTTGTCATGCCCTTTGCGATCTGATACAAAATTAATGTAGGTGTCATCCAAGCCAAAGATCGAGAGCAATTTATGTACCAGCTCTAGATTACTTAATTCTTCTCCCCCGCCAATGTTATAAGTTTCCCCTACCCTACCTTTGCTCACCACCAAATCAATTGCTTGGCAATGATCTCTCACATCTAACCAATCACGAGAATTCGAACCATCACCATAAATAGGAATTGCTATCCCCTCAATCAAATTTGTAACAGCTAGCGGGATAAGCTTCTCTGGATACTGAAACTTTCCGTAGTTGTTTGAGCACCGGGTGACCACTACTGGAAGCCCAAAAGTTCTAAAATATGATAAGGCAATCATGTCCGAACTCGCCTTGGAGGCCGAATAGGGTGAGTTCGGTGAAACTGGAGAATCTTCATTCCATGAGCCCACTTCGATAGAGCCGTAAACCTCATCGGTCGAAATATGAATAAACTTTTCAATTCCAATTTCCAAGCACACCCGCAGAAGATTGTTTGTCCCCAAAACATTTGTTGAAACAAATTCATTCGGATTCTGAATCGAACGGTCCACGTGCGATTCAGCCGCAAAATGTACTACGACCTGAGTATCGCGAATAAGCTCTGCAACAAGGGATTCGTCCCTGATATCACCTTGAACGAATCTGAAGCGAGGGTTTTGAACCACCGAAGCCAGATTTCCTAGATTCCCAGCGTAAGTAAGAGAATCGAGGATTACAACTTCTGACCATTCATTAGGCTCGGAAAGCAATTTTTGCACATAGTTGGACCCTATGAATCCCGCACCACCTGTGACGAGAATTCTCAAGTAGCTGTTCCCCTTACATCAAGGATCTGATTCACAAAGGTATCATACCTTTATGAGGGGAATTGTGCTCGCGGGTGGTACTGGAAGCCGTCTGTGGCCGTTAACCCTCGGCGTAAGTAAACAGTTGTTGCCGATTTACAACAAACCCCTCATCTATTATCCGATTTCTGTACTTATGCAGGCGAATATTCGAGAAATTCTCATCATTACTACGCCAGAGGATCAAGAATCTTTCAAAAAAGTTTTAGGAGATGGAAGTACGTTTGGATTGAGATTTGAATATGCTGTTCAAATTAAACCAGAAGGAATTGCTCAAGCATTTCTTATCGCAAAAGAATTTATCGGTAACGAAGACGTAGCACTTATTCTAGGCGATAACCTTTTTTATGGAGCAGGGCTTGAAGAAAAATTGCCAGTTAAGTTAAGCAGTAGAGGTTCCAGAATCTTTACGTACCAAGTTGCTAATCCCGTAGATTACGGCGTTCTTAACGTCGACTCAGAAGGCAAACCAGTCTCTGTCGAGGAAAAACCAAGAGCTCCTAAGTCAACGCTAGCCATCACTGGCCTCTATTACTTTGATTCCAAAGTAGTTGAAGTTGCAAAGAAGATTAGCCCAAGCGCACGAGGGGAACTAGAAATTACAAGCATCATGCAGACATACATAGATGATGATAACTTAGAATTTTTTCGCCTACCCGCAGGAGTAGCATGGCTGGATACAGGTACTCCTAATTCATTGAATGATGCCTCAATTTTTGTTCGAGTCCTGGAAGAACGAACTGGGTCTAAGATCGCATGCTTAGAGGAAATTGCATTTAAAAAAGGATGGCTAACGGTTGACGAGCTGCGAAAACAAATTTTGTTTTATGGGAAAAGTGATTATGGGCAGTATCTACATAGAATTCTTGATGAGGAGAGTTAACTCAGATCGAATCATCACCATCTAGTACGATTAGATATGAATAAAAACCAATTTTCCCGTAAAAAGACGAAAGTACCCGGTTTAATCGCAGTAAGTAGATTAGGATTTCTCAATGAAGACAGTACTTATTTTGGGTTCAGCAGGCCAGATCGGTGGACATCTTTCGATTTATCTTAAAAATCGAAATTACGAAGTCCTAGAATTTGATCTTGCCACATCTGAAGAACAAGACTTACGAAATCCAACTCTCGCTGAATTTGAAACATTAGTTGAAAAGTCGGATTTTGTGTTCTTTTTGGCGTTCGACGCCGGCGGTTCACATTATCTTGCAACTTACCAAGACACCTTTGAATTTATCGACAATAATCTTAGGATAATTCTCAACACGATTACAGTATTGAAGAAACACAATAAACCATTTCTCTTTGCTAGTAGTCAAATGGCGAATATGTCTCAATCTACGTATGGACTTCTTAAGTCGGTGGGCGAAAGATACACAAGTTCTGCTGGCGGAAAGATAGTAAAATTCTGGAACGTATATGGGCACGAAACAGATATCACCAAGTTTCATGTAATCAGCGACTTCATAAAAATGGCTCATGAAACTGGTGAGATTTATATGAGGACAACAGGCTTAGAAACTCGAGATTTTCTTTATGCAGACGACTGTTGTGAAGGGCTTGAGGCTATAATGTCCAACTTTCATGAGATTCCAAATAATGAAGAACTACATTTGGCAAACTTTAAGTGGAATTCAATTCTGGAAGTCGCAGAAATTATTGGTCGACACTTTGACGCCACAATTATTCCTGGAAAATCTGGTGATACCGTTCAATTGGATATTAAAAACGAACCGAGTGAGTACTTACTGAAAATATGGAAACCAAAGACAACTCTTCGAGAAGGAATTGAAAAAGTGATTAAACTTCAAACAAGCTCCTGATGGATCCACTTGTAAGTTTCGGTCAAGCCTTGCTTTAAACTCACATTTGGTGCCCAATTAAACAATTCCTTAATTAGCGTGTTGTCCGAATTTCTTCCCCTTACCCCTTTTGGCGCATCAAGTAAGTAATTTCTTTCAACTTTGATACCTGCTATTTCTTCGACAATATCAACAAGTTGATTGATGCTGACATCTTCGCTTGAACCAATGTTGAGTGGAAGATGAAAATCACTGGCCATGAGCAAATCTATGCCCTTCAGTGTGTCTTCGATGTATGTAAATGACCTCGTTTGTTCACCATCTCCCCAGATGTCTATTCGATAGTCTTTTGAGATGACTGCCTTTGCGATTTTTCTACAAATCGCTGCAGGAGCTTTCTCTCTTCCCCCGTCAAATGTTCCATTTGGCCCATAAACGTTATGAAAACGAGCCACTCTCACTTGCATGCCGAAATCTTCAAAATAGTGATTGCACATACGTTCGCTGAAGAGCTTCTCCCAACCGTAACCATCCTCAGGATCAGCTGGGTAGGCATCACTTTCTTTCAATCCCAAATTATGGGATTCCAATTGCATTCCTTGACGATACACGCAGGCGGACGATGCGTAGAAATATCTCTGTACACTGTTCAAGCGCGCGATCTCAATCAAATTAGTATTGATCAGTACAGATAGCATACACAGAGCCTTGTTATTCTCAATAAATCCCATACCACCCATATCTGCAGCAAGGTTATAAACTACTTTAACGCCCTTCATAACTTCAATACAATTTCCGTACTGACGAAGATCTACGACGCAGTTTTCGGCTGATTGAAAAACTTGGTACCAATCAGAGATAGGTTTCACGTCGACCGCAATCACATTCGAGTAACCTTTGTTTAAAAGATCCCGAACAAGCCAACCACCGATAAATCCGCCGGCACCAGCGACCAATATTCTATCTGAAGTTCCCATTTTCACCCTAGTCGATCACTTGTTTCAATTAGCTTGATCATAGCAAATGACCATTAATTTTATCATAATCACGATGAGTAAACTTTCTTCTTGCGAAGCGAGAAAGCTCGCCTCACCCAAAAAATCAATTGATATCCAAAACTTTGGGTCGAGGCGACAATTGAATGAAGCAAGATGATTACACAGATAACTGGAGTAGCAAAGTGGTGAGAGATAATCTTTCCTGAGTTCAATTCCGGGACAAATCCCACGATTTCTCTAAGAGAACCTTCAGGAGTAAACGGAGGTCGAGAACCTAGTACCGGTTTGCTAAACTCAGGATGATCAAACATTCTCGCGATATCAACCGTAGATCCCCATTCAAAAAGAGCAGAATGTCCCCAAGTTTTTACAATGTGAGCCCACTCTGAAGCCTGACGTGGAACGCACACAGGTACACCTCGGGTAATTGAATCAAGAATTCTGCCAGATGCATCAATCGAGGGTTCATACAGGAAAATCATGTAATCAAACGTGTCAATATAGCCCTGGTACTCAGCAACAGGTATTACAGACTGATCAAAACTTGCATTCGTATAATGCCCGAATTCTATTGATAATGGAATTGAAGCTAATGGACCACGCGGAAAAACAAATGTGCAAGATTTACAAGATGAATCAAGCAATGTGTGCAATTCGTTAGTCGGGAAAGATCGTAGATTCACCAGCACTCGAGAATGGTCGTGGTTTGTGAAAGTAGTGCGATCATTAAACGGGAAGGATGACGGAACCGGAAATCTCATCAATCTATTTTCAATTTGCTCGTTTACTTTGTTAGTCATTAGTTGGGTATCAAAGCTAATACGAAGCCGCTTCTGCCTCGAAAGAATACTAAACAAAATTCGATAAACGAATTTCATTTTCTCGTTATGAAAAAACCGTTGATTGTACCTACTAGAAGGAAAAAGATTACAAATAGCTACACAATTTGGGATAACAGCTGTTATGCACCCAAGAAAAAACAGCCATGATATAGACCCCTCGAATATATAAATGATGACTCGTTTGCCTTTAGATTCACGAATTCTCTTTATAATTTTTATGAATGACCAGAGACTCAAATAAGGAAACCGCTTCAAGATTGAGTCAGGGAGAATTTGAGAAATCCAATTAGTCTGATGAGTGTTTATTAGTCCCAGATATTCAAGTTCAATATCTTGTTTTTTTGACGCATCGAAGAGGGCGTTGTGCCAAGTATTGTGGCGAGGCTCTCCTGGGACCAATCTCCAACCAGCCATTCCAAAAACTTTGATTCCAGTATTTTCCATCAAGCAACCCCGATTCCAATCTCTGTGCTAATTACGAAGAGAAGAGTCTTAAAAAACATTTCTTAGTTCAAGTTCGGGAAAATATGTTAAATACATATCATCCAAATTGTCTCTAAGTAGGCGAATCTTTTCCAAAATTTCAGAACTGAAGTTCCATGCAGGAATAATTATCAAAATTGGAGAATCAATATCCTTCAATTCTTCGGGAGACGACACTATACAACCACCGGCTGGTGAAAGACGGCCAATTTTTTGTGGTGTATCATCAAAAATATAATCGAAGGAGATCTCAGCGAAATTAATGAAAGTATTTCCTTTCGCTGCCGCACCGTAAGAGACAATTTTAAAATTTTGGCTCCGAAAGTCTGTCACTGTGTGAGCAACCTGATCGGCAATATTTCTTGCAAGCCTTGCAAAATCAGAATATACACTCACTTCATAAAGTCCAAAATCTTTTTCTTCCGTCTCTCTCAATATGTTTGTGGCGTGCTCAGCCCCCTTTTGAATTTCCCAGAGGTAAGACTGGCCATGTATCGGCACAATTGTGACTT